>Ga0207646_10002121_pt1 | contig 23739 bp, 21 predicted proteins | sample KBSK5502metaG_FD_184343 | JGI IMG/M metagenome (GOLD analysis project Ga0207646, IMG submission 184343) | Corn, switchgrass and miscanthus rhizosphere microbial communities from Kellogg Biological Station, Michigan, USA - KBS K5-50-2 metaG... | ecosystem: Host-associated > Plants > Roots >... | reverse complement strand
GGCGCACGCGATCTTCGCCGCCTCGAACTCGTCGAGGCGCGTGCGGCCCGCGGCCTCCTTCAGCGTGCGCCGGCCGTCGAGCTGCTCCCCGAGGCCGCCGCTCTCCGCTTGAACCTCCGCCAGCGCCGAAGCCTTGTCGGGGCGGGGAGCGAGCACCACCTCGAGGTTCTCGAGGTGGCGCAGGACGAAGGCGCGGTCGGAGAGGCGGCGCACCGCGGCGAGCACGACCTTCTCGGTGGAGAGCTTGAGGTCGATGGCGCCCTTGGGGAGCACGCCGTCCTCGAACTCGAAGCCGCCCGACGTGTAGGCGATGACGTCGGAGAGGATCCTCTCGACCTTGGCCCGCGCCGCTTCTGACAGCTCGCGCTGGTTGACGAAGCCAGTGTCGGCGAGCACCTTGGCCAGGGGATTGCCGGGCCCGACCTTCGCGTTGACGTCCTCGAGCTGCTCGGGAGTGATCTTGCCCGCTTCGATGAGGATCGCTCCGAGCTGGTCGCGGGGATCGTTCGAGGAGCCGAAGAGGATGCGCCCGCTCCGGAAGTAGAGCGCCTTCTGGTACGTCGGTCCCTCCACCTTGAGGGAGCCCGTCGCTCCCTGCCGGTGCAGGTCCATGAGGAGGAACGGAAAGGTCTTGGGATCGATGTTCCCGCTGATGGGCAGCGCGTCGGCCACCGACCCTCCCGGCGATTTCCGCTACCCCGATCAGGGGCGCATCGCCCTTAGCGGTCAACATATTAACACGGATGGTTTCGTTGACAGGTCCGGCGCGCGGCGACTAGACTCGATTCCGGGAGAGCTTCCCTATCCTGGGAGTCGGGGGGGTGCGCCGCTAGCACCGCCTGGCTTAAAAGAGGAGTTCTGGTGCAAGACGACGACCATCGGCGCGAGGACGAGTGGTTCCGGGAGAATGAGAAACAGCTTCTGGAGGCGGCCCGCGTGGCCCGCGAGCGCCGCGAGCGGGAGCGGGCGGAGAAGGAGGCCGCGTCCGAGCGCAAGAGGCTCCGCGAGACGCACTACATGAAGTGCCCGAAGTGCGGCCACGACCTGAAAGAGGAGGACCTCGGCGGCGTCAAGGTCGACCGCTGCACGCACTGCGAGGGCGTCTTCTTCGACGCGGGGGAGCTGGACCAGATCTTCGCGAAGAAGGCGGCGGAGCGCCGCGGCTTCTTCCGCCGGCTGGCCGGAATCTGAGCCGGTCCGCGTGCCGTACCTCATCGACGGCAACAATCTGCTCGGTTCGTGGGGCGGGCCTCAGGGAGGAGACGACCGCCGGCACGAGGTCGTCCGCCGGGTGGCCGCCTTCTGCCGCGGCCGCAACGCGAAGGCCACGGTGGTCTTCGACGGCCATCCGCTGCGGCCCGACCTCGCCGCCCAGGAACTCGGGCCCGTCTCCGTCCGCGTTCCCGAAGCCGGCCGCGACGCCGACAGCCTGATCCGCGAGCTCGTCGAGCGCGCGCCGCGCGCCTCCGAGCTGATCGTCGTCACCTCCGACAAGGCGCTCTACTCCTACGTCAAGACGCTGGGGGCGAGCGTGCTTCGCGCCCACGAGTGGAACGCCCTCGAGCGCCAGGTCGCCTCCCGCCGGCCGGCGCCGCCGGGGAGCGAAAAGCCCGAGCGCGAGGACGACGTCGAGGGCTGGCTGAAGAAGTTCGGCGGAGACTCCTAGTGCCGTTCCAACTTGATGGACCTACGATGATCTCGAAGATTGGAGTTGGGACGCAGCATCGACACTCGTGCCAAGCTCGGTGCGAAAAGTTGGAACGGCACTAGTCGAGCTCGGGATTCATTCTCGCGCGAGCCTTGAGCCCGTCGAGCCCGCCCGCTTGAGGATCGCAATCTGCCCGCCGTGATACGTGCCGTGCTCGATCACCCCGTGGAGCATCGCGGAGACGGAGTGATCACGGCCCGCGACGAGCCTCGTGAGCGATTCGTCGTCGAGCATCGCCGCGTCCGCCGTCGCGGACCGGCAAGATCAACGACGGTAATCGTGCCGATCGCGGCGGACCGAACCTTCACCGACGACTTGGATCGGGCCCACGATGAACCAGTACGCGAACTGACTCAACGCCATCGCCACCGCTGCGAGGACGAACGCTGGTGTGTAAGAGCCGCTGACCTCGATGACGAATCCGGTGACGATGGGAGCGAGCACCCCGGCAATGTTGCCGACGAAGTTGTACACGCCCACGGCCAATCCCAATCGCTCCGGCGGGGTGCAGGCTTGCAGGAGAACGAGCTGATTGGCGGTCGAGAGTCCGACGAGGCAGGAGCCCATGAGAAACAGCAACGCCATGTTTGCGGTCGTGACGCGCGCCGCAGGAATGATCAGTAGCCCGCTCAGAAACGCGATGCTGATCATTCCTTTGCGCGTCCGGCCTGGATCGCAACCGCTGCGGATCATCCGGTCCGCGATCCAGCCGCCCAAGGGTTGGCAGACGCCGAAAACGAGAAACGGAAGCGACGCGTAGATCCCGGCCTTGAGAATTGTCAGGTGACGCACATTCACCAGGTAGCTCGGAAGCCAGGTGAGCAGCAAGTACCAAAAGTAATCGAAGCAGAAGAAGCCCAACAGCACGCCGAGGAGATCACGGTTCCCCAACAGCGTCCCGATCTGGGTCCAACTCGGCAGCGCAGGCTGCAGTCGCGGCGCCGCCGCAGGATCCCGCATCCGTGGCGGTGTCGCGAGGAACCAGGGAAGCAGCCAGACGAACGCCGCGAGCCCGACGATTATGAAGGTCGTCCGCCATCCAAAGGTCTGCAAGAGCCAGCCGATTGTCAGGCCCTCGAGCACCAGCCCGGTGCGCGTACCCGCGTCGAAGAGGCCGCAAGGCAAACCCCGCTGCGACAGCGAAAAGAACAGGCTCACTACCTTCGTTCCCCCCACCAAGTAGATCGCCTCGCCGATCCCGAGGAGCACGCGGCAACCGATGAGCATGGTGACCGAACCCGCGAACCCCGTCAGTCCTTGCGCGAAGGACCAGAGGGCGAAGGCCCCCGCGTACAGCCAGCGGAGATTCGCGCGGTCCACCGCCAGCCCCATGGGAACCTGCATCAAGGCGTACGACCAGAAGAACGCCGACGACAGCACGCCCTGCTGGAGGGGGTCGAGACGGAACTCTTTCGCCAGCATCGGTAGCGCGTAGGAGAGGGTCTGGCGGTCGAAGTAGTTGATCACCGACGCGGCGAACAGCAGCCACACAATCGTCCAGCGCCTGACATCGCTCGCCGCGATGGCAGGCGCCGAATCCGAGACTGCCGCCGGCGTATTGCTCATCCCGCTGCCGATGGCGGATTCTACACGCGGCCAAGCCGGCGGCCACGGCTGGCTCGCTCGTTTGCTCGTTGGACGAAGCGCGTGCGAGGCCTCGGGACGGCGCGGGCTGCAAGGTGGCCGTCTACGATCGTGAGCTGCGAGGCCGAGGTCCTGAGCCACCACGAAGGCATGATCGCGCCACGATAACGTCCCCTCTGCCGTCGTGGGTTCGCTGCGCGCCATCACCAGAGCCACTTGGGGCGGTGCTCCGCCTCGGATATGCTGCGCGTTCGTCCTGGCCCAGGAAAGGCTTTCGTCTAATGGCGGGTGAGCGAGAGAGTGTCCGTCCCGCCTTCCTGGCACGGACGGCCGTCCTGCTGGTCTGCGTGGGCCTCGTGATGGCGGCGCTGGGGGAAATGCGCGGCCTCACCGCGATGGCCCTCGTTGGCCGGCTGGTGGCCATCGCCGGTCTGTTCGCCTACGGCACCTACCGCCGTTCGCTCACGACCTGGATCCTGGTGTCCATGGCCATCGGCGCCGAGATCGGTCACGACTGGCCCGCCGTCGGCGTGAACGCGCGTACCCTGAGCCTCATCTTCCTGAGGCTCATCAAGACGATCATCGCCCCCTTGCTCTTCGGGACGCTGGTGGTGGGGATTGCGGGCCACTCCAACCTGAGGCAGGTGGGTCGCATGGGAGTGAAGGCGCTCGTCTACTTCGAAGCGGTCACGACGATGGCGCTCTTCATCGGCCTCGCCGCCATCAACCTCACCCGGGCGGGGGCCGGCGTGCAGCCTCCCTCGGCGCTGCCCTCCGCGGATGTTACCGGACGCAAGCAGACCGCCGCGGACGTGCTCCTCCACGTGTTCCCGGAGAACATCGCCAGGTCGGTGGCCGACGGCGAGGTGCTCCAGATCGTCGTCTTCAGCGTCCTCTTCAGCATCGCGCTGGCGACCATCAGCGAGGCCCGACGGCGCCCGATGCTGGCCTTCTGCGAGACCCTTTCGGAGACGATGTTCAAGTTCACCAACATCGTCATGTACTTCGCCCCCGTGGGGGTGGGCGCGGCCATCGCCTACACCGTCGGCCATATGGGCCTGGGCATTCTCGTCAACCTCTTCAAGCTGCTGGCCACTCTCTACCTGGCCTTGGTCGCGTTCCTGGTCCTCGTGCTCCTGCCGGTGGCGCTGCTGGCCCGCGTGCCTGTGCGCCGCTTCGTGGCGGCCATCGCCGAACCCGTCTCGATCGCCTTCGCCACCACCAGCTCCGAAGCAGCCCTGCCCCTGGCCATGGAGAAGATGGAAGAGCTGGGAGTGCCACGGCCGATCGTCGCATTCGTGATGCCCACCGGCTACAGCTTCAACCTGGACGGAACGACGCTCTACCTGTCGCTGGCTTCGATCTTCGTGGCCCAGGCCGCCGGCATCCACCTGACGTTCGGCCGGCAGCTCCTGATCGTTTTCACTCTGATGCTGACGAGCAAGGGCGTGGCGGGCGTCCCCCGGGCCAGCATGGTGATTCTTCTGGGAACCGCGGCGTCCTTCGGCCTGCCCGAGTGGCCTATTCTGGCCATCCTGGGCATCGACGAGCTGATGGACATGGCGCGGACGTCTGTCAACGTCATAGGCAACTGCCTCGCCACCGCCGTCGTCGCCCGGTGGGAAGGAGAGGCTGTTGCCGAGCCCGGTGCTGGTATCGGCGATCGTGCGTGAAGGGGACTCGACCCGCCCTCGTCGCCGACCAGCGCCTTCGCGCCGTTCAGGGCGCGGGGGGGAGTGATGTCGGAGATCCGCTATGTCTGCCTCTCGGACATGCACTTCGGGGCGGAGAACAGCCTCCTTACCCATCTCGATCCCGGCGCGGGCGAGATCGATGTCGCGCGGCCAAGCCCGGTGCTCGTGGGGCTCGTGCAGTGCCTCGACCATCTGATCGGCGGGGGGTCGGGCCAAAGGCCAACGTTGGTACTTCACGGCGACATCTTCGAGTTGGCGCTGGCCGAGGCCAACGACGCCTTCATGGTTTTCGAGCGCTTCCTCGAGCTGGCGTTTCCGGAGGGCCAGACTTGGCTCTTCGACAAGACCATCCTGTACGTGCCAGGGAACCACGATCACCACCTCTGGGAACTTGCTCGGGAGGCCCAGTACGTCCGCTACCTTGACGGCCGGACGCTCGGAGAGCGCCTCGAGGTCCTCTGGCATACCACACGCCTCTTCACTCACCAGGATCCGGCACCCGTCGAGTCGACTCTCCTGAACGCAATCATCCGGCGGCATCCGCACCTGAGAGAGCTCTCGGTTCGGACCATTTACCCCAACCTCGGTTTGCTGAGTCCGAATGGGAGGCGCTGCGCCCTGGTGCACCACGGTCACTTCACCGAGTACGTGTACCGCCTCATGTCCGTACTGCAGGACATGATCTTCACGGATCACACGGTGGGCAACGAGATTTCGGATTGGGAGGCGGAGAACTTCGCGTGGATCGATTTCCTCTGGTCGACCCTTGGCGGCTCGGGCCGGGTCGGCCAGGACATTGCGCTCGTTTACGACATGCTGCAGAGTCCACAGGCCGTCCGGCTGCTCACGAACAACCTGGCCCGGAGCATCGCGGGGCGCCATGCCGGAGGCTGGCTGGGCCAGTTGTCATTGGCCTTCGCCTTGCGATTCGTCTTCAACCGGATCTTTGCGCACGTGGCGGTCATGGAGCGCAAGGTCACGGATGACGTGCTCACCGAGGACACCAGGAGGGTGCTCGCGCTATACCTCGAGGAGCCTCTCTTGCGCCAGATCAAGAAAGAGAGTGGGCAGACGGCGTTGCCCTCGGACTGCCTGTTCATCTTTGGCCACACTCACAAGCCTTTCGAAGCGTGGGGAACGTTCAAAGGCTACCCGTCCGAAGTTGCGCTCTTCAACAGCGGGGGGTGGGTGGTGGATACTGAGCGACCGGTGCCCAAGCAGGGCGCCGCGGCCATCCTGCTCGATAGCGAGCTCCACGCGGTGTCCTTACGCCTCTACAACCAGGCCGCCCATTCCCAGGAGTATCAGGTCAGGGTAGCGGGTCTCGACGATCCTGAGAGCAGAGAATTCCTCTCCAGTATCTCGGGCCTGACAAACCCGAAACGTCCGCCTTGGCACGACTTCTCGAACATAGTGGCACGGGCGGTGGCGGAGCGGCGTCATGCTCTGGCGCGAATCATCACCAGGGGAGAGCGGACGGCTCGTCAGATCCGGTACTAGCCCAGGCGACGGAGGATTCAGGCCGGCGAAACGATGCGGTCCGGTTCCCGCTGCCGGTGGCGGAGCCTGAGCGCGAGCAGAAAGACCGCGAAGATGGTCAGCGATGACAGCGCGAAGGCTTCCGATTCGAGCTTGGTATAGAGCACGCCTCCCACAAGGAGCCCGAGGATACTGGCGATCGCCCCCGCGCTGCCGGCGAGACCCTGGACCGCCCCTTGATACCGTCTTCCCGCCGCGCGGCTCAGGAGTGACACCACCGAAGGCCACATGAGACCGTTTCCGAGAGCGAGCAGGGCGACGCCGCCGTAGATCGAGGCCACGTGTCGTGAGATGAAGAAGAGGAAGCTCACGGCGAGGATCAGGCTGCCCGCTATGGCCAAGGCCCGCTCGCCCCAGCGTCGCGAGGCCCGACCGAGAACCGGTCCCTGCACCGCCGCCATCAACAGGCTCATGACCGAGAAGTAGACTCCAGTCTGCCGCCCACTCCAGCGGAGCGACGCCGCCGCGTAGACGGGAAAGGCCGCATAGTAGAGGTTGAATCCCAGCATGACGAGGAAGTAGATGGCCAGCACGAGGGGGACGCTTTCGAGACCGAACAGCAATCGCAGGGTCAGCTTCCCCTCGCCTGCGATCTCGAAGCAATGCTTCTGCTCCTGGCCGAAGAGCTTCCGCACGTTGGGCGGCTCCGGGTCGGAGTTCAAGACGCACGGAGTGACCTCCGGCAGGCCGAAGGCGATCAGGAGCGTCGCGACGAGGGAGATGAGGAGGGCCGCGAGAACGGGCCCCAGTGCTCCGATGCTCGTGCCCACCAGGAGGGCGGCGATTGCGGGGCCCAGTATGAAACCAAGGTTCGCCGCGACCGACATCTTGCCGAAGTTCTCGGCGCGGTGCGATTCGTCCGTGATGTCGGCGAGATAGGCGTTGGCGACCGAGACGTTGCCACCGGTGATACCGTCACACGCCCGGGCGACGAACATCACGACGAGGGGCAGAGTGAGGGAGAACCTTCCCACGAAACTCGAGTCGACGACGACGAGAGGGCGTTCCGGCAGGCAGAAGGCCACCACGAAAATCGCCCACGACACAAGCGTTCCGAGCTGGCTCAAGAGAAGGATCTTGCGGCGGCCCCAACGGTCGGACCAGCGGCCGAGGATCGGGGCGCCGACGAGCTGAAAGGCGGAGTAGGTCGCGCCCATGACGCCGTAGAGAAAGCCGTTCCCTCCCCAGCGGGTGACGAGAAAGACCAGGAAAGGCAGCACAATGCTGAAGCCGAGGGTGCCGACGAAGTTGACGACGAGGATGGGATACACCGGGACGGAGGAAGAAGGTCGTCGCTTCGGGATGGTGATCGTGGTCAAGGTCGGCGGCGTCCGGGATCGCCGCCATTCGCGCAATGCTTGATCAGCGAGGGCGACCGCGGCGGGGAGGGCAAGAGCTGCTCGGTCATCGCAGCTCTCCTTTTACCTCGACCGCTCCCAGGAATTCCACGCGCGCGGCCAGCCGGGCTCGCGGCTGATAGTGAAAACAACCGTCCCCACTGCAGTCACGGCTCGAAGCAGCGAGCCGGTAGAAGACTGATTCCATTGGGTTCGTGCCTGAGCGGTGACTGTGCAACTGGTCCGACGCGCGTCAACTGCACAGTTGTGCCACAGTCCAGCGGTTCCGCGGAGCGCAAGTTTCCCGGGCCTCAAGCCGATGACGACGGAAGTCTCCGGGGGCCAGGCCGGCCGCTACGTCCTATCGGGCACCCGCCGCCGCCGTGGCCTTCTTCTCTTTCCAGCGAAAGTAATAGAGCTCGTCCGCAACCCGATCGGCCGTCTGGGGCCCGGCGATGCGCTCGAGAAGCGCGAGCGAGCCCTCATAGCTGACAGCGCCACCGATGCTGGTGACCAGGTTTCCGTCCACCACCACTTGCTTGTCACCTTCGACGCGCGCTTTCGGGAACATCTTCCGCAGCGCTTCCGCGCCGCCAATGTAGGTCGTCGCTCGCCTCCCGTCGAGAAGGCCCGCTTTGCCCAGGAGGAACGCGCCCGCGCAATGGCTCGCCACATAACGAGCCCGGGCCCCACGCTCTTTGATGAAGGCAACCAGAGCCTGATCAGCAAGGGCGGAGTCCATGTCGAGGGTGCTCGGCACCACCAGGATGTCCAGCGGAGGGCAGGAGGCGAAGCTCACGCGCGGTTGAATCAGAAGGCCCTCGTGACTTCGCACCGGCTTGACGCTCGCCCCCACGGTGAAGACCTCGAATCGCAGGGACCGTTCGCTCGTTGCTTTGGTGAAGACTTCCATCGGGGCTACCACTTCGCTGGAGAGGAATCCCTCGAAGACCACCACACCGACGCGCAGGGGCTCCGCGGAGAAGGCGGGCGAGCCCACAAGAAACAGAACCAAGCAGAGCAGAATGCGCATATGCACCTCCTCGGGCTTCGAGACCATTCACGGCTCCTCAGGCACGACGTGGTGCTCTCGCCGCGAGCCACAGCCAGACGGCCGGCGGCAGGATCAACCAGAAACCAGACACGGGCATCAACACGGCGCAGATCAGCGCCAACGCCAACAGGCTCCTTCCCAGCCAGACCGGCGGCCGTCGTCCTTCAGAGGCCAGCCAGAGCGCGAACCGGCCGACGATCCAGAGGAACGGGCTCATGAGCAGGAACCAGAAGACGAGGGTGCGGTCGAGGTGGGGAGCAACGGCGTTCACGAAGCCGTCGCGCGCCATCGCCAAGAGCGCCCGGCGGCCGATCCACATCCCGAAGGCGGCGTGAAGTGCAGCAACCGCCATCAGGAGCCATCCCGCCGTCTCTGTTCTCCTGGCCATGAGATCGCTCGCGTCCGGCCGCGCAAACAGCCTCATGATGCCGGCTCCAGCAGCTTCGCCACTCGGCTGCCCATCCGTGCGAACCGCTTCAATGTCTGCCGAGGCATACGCCGGACCTGCTCGAACCAGGAAAGCGTCAGCTCGAAGAAGTCGAGCATCTCGGCCAGGCGCTCGCGGGCGTGGGCATCCTTCGCCGCCTCGGCCTCGGCGACGCACTCCCGGAGCGCGGCCAGCGTGGGGTCGACCTCCCGTCGCCGGCGCTGCTCGAAGATGGCCTGGGACATCGCCCAGACGTCGCCGAGCGCCTCGAAATGGTCGCGCCGGTTCCCGAGGACGTGGACGAGCCTGACCAGCCCCCACGCCGTCAGCTCCCGCAGGCTCACGCTGACGTTGGAGCGCGCGACCTCCAGGGTCTCGGCGATCTCTTCGGCGTGGAGGGGCCGTTCCGAGACGAAGAGCAGGGCATGAACCTGGGCCACGGTGCGGTTGATGCCCCACCGGGTCCCCATCTCCCCCCAGTGCAGGACGAAGCGCCGCCGAGCCGGAGTGAGTTCCATCGGTCTGTCCTTTCTGTTCAGACAGAAATATAAGACCAAACAGACTACGTGTCAAGCCGCCGTGCCGTGGACCGCCCTGGCCCTGGCCGCTACGCCTCCGACGGAATCGGCAAAGCAAAGCCAGCGGCGGCGCCATCTATACGTTTTGGATCGCCGAGAGTACAGAGCCTGGACGCCGCGAGTGGCAGATCGCTCGAGCCGCCGACAGCGGCCACGAACTCGTGACACGTTTTCGCCGACCGTCCGATTCCTCACTCCGCTGACCCACCGTGAGTTACGCGGCCGCGCCGCATCGTGAGTGATGGCAGGCACTCTCTTCGGGCCGCAGTCCGAGTAGGGTTGCGACCGCCCACGGGAACATGGTGGGTACAGGAGGGCCGATGAGGAAAGGTCTCTGCATCGTGGCGATCCTCGCGGCGAGCGCGTGCTCTCGCGACTATTCGCTGTCCCCTTCTGGCGTCGACGAGCCGGGTGTGCCCCTCTCGGATTCCGGAAAGCGCGTCACCGCGCAAGCGGACTGCAGCCTGACGCAGGGTTTCTGGAAGAACCACGAGGAAGTCTGGCCGGTCGAAGAGCTGATCCTGGGCGGAATCACGTACACGAAGCCGCAACTCCTCGCGATCCTGCGGACGCCGCCCCGCGGGGACGCCAGGTACATCGTGATCCACCAGCTCATCGCGGCGAAGCTCAACATGGCCAATGGCGCCGACCCGACGGCGATCGCCGACACGCTCGTCGCGGCCGATGCATGGCTGGCCGCCAATCCCCTCGGCTCGAAACCCACGGGGGCCGCCCGCAACGTCGGAGTGGCCCTGGCGGCCCTCCTCGACGACTACAACAACGGGGTGACGGGTCCGGGCCACTGCGGGTCCACGCCGTCGCCGAGCCCGTCGCCGACTCCTCCCGGGGGCTAACCGCACCTTCGGCCAGGCCCGGCGTGCGCGTCGGGCCTGGCCACCGTCCGACGGCTGGCCGCGGGAAGATTCCTAGACAGCGTCAAGTCCGCTTGACGCCGCGCTATCCCGCGTTGCCTTCGAGGGTGTTGGTGCCTAAGGCCACACCCGGGATCGGTGGGTGACCCAACCCGACGCGGTAAGTCCCCGAGATGCTGGGCCGGCTCCGGGACACGGCGGAAGACTTCAAACGGTAGCCAACGCGCGCGCCCGGGGCCGGCCCGCCGGCGGGCTCAGGGACCGGCGACCGCGTTCACGAAAGCCAGACCGTCCGGCACGCCGACGCCGGTTACGTTGTCCCAAGCCGTGGCCGTTTTGAGTGACGTGTCGGTGCCGAAGGTGATCACGAACCAGCGCGTCGAGAAGGGGCTGTTGTAGAAGGCGCTGACGTAGCTGGTCGTGCCGAAGAGCGGCGCGGCCAGGTTGTCGGCGCTGTAGAACGTGGTTCCGGCCGAGTCGACGATGGTGCCGCTCACGTTGGTGGCGGAGCCGACCGGGGTGATGTCCTTGATCGCCGGTGCCCCGAGCCCGTAGAGGAACTGCGCGGCCTGACCCAGGCCATGGCCCGCCTTCTGCGCGGCGATGGCCATCAGCCCGGAGAAGAGCGGCGTGGCGAGGCTCGTCCCGCCGATGACGCCCACGCCGAACTGAGGCGTTCCGTCGGGGTTCACGCCGATGGTCTGGATGAACTCCACTCCGGTGAACGGGTCGGCGAGCATCCCGACGTCGGGCACCTGCCGCATCGTCCCCGGCAGCGAGGACTGGAAGTCCGGCTTGGCGAAGGTGAGGCTCGTCCCGCCGCCCGCGCCGAACTGGAACCCGAGTCCCAGCGCCGGGTCGTGCGAGGGGGGGTCGACCGGCGTGCTCCCCTGGCTGGCGCGGTTGGCGATGCGGGTCAGATTGTTGCCCCAGCCGGTCTCGAAGAGGACCTGGCGGGACGCGTTCATGAACAGGCTGGTCCCGCCGATGCTGGTCGCGAACGGCGAGCTGCCGGGAAACTCCACCGTCTTGAAGCCCACCACCTGGCTGTCGTCGCCGAAGTCGCCGCTGGCGAAGTTGACGTCGATGCCCTGGGCGGCCGCCATCTCCAGGATGCGGTTGACGCGGCTGAACTGGGCGGGGTTGCCGAGGCCTTCGAGGCTCGCCCAGCTGTTCGAGATCGTGTTGCCCAGGTGATGGACCACCGCGTAGTTGATGGCCTCGTCGAGCGAGGCGTGATCGGTGGCGAGCACGAGGGCGATCTTCGCCCCCGGCGCGATCGCGTGGACCCACTCCACATCGAGCGTGGTTTCGCCGTCCCAGCCGCGCTGCACGCCGTGCGGGTTGCTGGAGATGCCGGGCGCCTTCACGACGGTCAGGTCGATGGCCGGCAGGCCGTAGACCTGCGAGAACACGGCCGCGTCCTGCTCGATGGTGGCCGAGCCGTAGGCATCCGTGATGACGACGGTCTCACCCGTCCCGTCGAGGCCGGCGCCGAGCAGAGGGTTGATATCGTAGGCGGCGCGCACGTCGCGCGGGCTGTAACCGCAGGGCGGGAGATGCCCGACCGCCGTGTTGGTGATGTCCGCACCGAAGCGGTTCCCGTTGTAGGTCGCCGTGATCCCCGCGGCGGCGTTGGTGAAGGTGTGCGTTTCGACGCCGCGGAAGCAGGCCCGCTCGAAGAACACGCCCTGGCCGCTGATGGAGGCGGGATCGATCGGCGTGAGCGCCGCCACCGTGCCCTCGGGCGTGACGGGCTGTACGTTCTTCGGCTGGAAGCCGAAGTCGTCGAGGCCGGTGATGGCCGCGATGTGGTTGCCCGGCGTAGCGTTGACCGTCGGGTCCCCCGTGTTGGAGCGGAAGGTCGCTCCACCCACGCCGAAGCTGTGGATCTGCAAGTGGAAGGCCTTCTGGACGTCGGCCACCGTGCCCTGCACCTTGACGAAGAGGTTGTTCTCCGCCACGGCGAGCGTCTGCAGATTGTGCGCGCTCAGCCAGTTCTGCACCGCGTTGACCTCCTGGGCCGTGGGCGCGAACTGCGCGTTGAAGTCGTCCTGCGTGATCCACCGGTGGAAGTTCTGATGGCCGTTCGTGTACTGCTGCTCGACGAGCTGGTCGAGCTGGTTCTCGTTGTGGAGCTTCAGCCAGGCCGTCACCGTGATCACCGTCGTGGGATCGACGGGACCCAGATCCTTGGCGTTCTTGATGAAGCCGGGGGTGTTGTTGGGTACGGTCACGCTCTGCGACCAGGCCACCGAGGGTGCCACGCCTAGACAGGCGGCGAGCACGAGGCTCGCGGGCTGAATGGATGCATTATGCATTACTGACCTCTCTTGATTACCTTGAGCTTGCCGCGAAAAATCCTTAAGAGCCGAGGGAGTCGGCTGGAGTTCTTTCGCTTCGGAGGGATCGGGCCCCAATGAACGCTACGTCTCGGCCGCGGTCGTGTCAAGGGACCAAGGCCTCAGGGGACCAAGGTCTCCGAGGCCGAGCAGCAACCTCCCACCTGCCGCTACCTGCGCATGATCCGTCCTGCCGCCAGCGGTCCTGATGTGCAAGAAGGTCCTCGAAGCGAGCACTGACACGGAGGCGGGTCAGCGGCCCGGGGTCGGAGGAGATCGTCTCAGAAGCACACGGTCAGCATGATGCCAACCTGCTACCGACGGCGACGAAGAGGCCGCCCTCGCTGCCTAGCGTGCGCATCCATGCGAGCTGCGCGATAAGGGCCTCGAGTGCCCAGTCATCGGGCGACTGGGTGAAGAGATCGGGTTTCTCGTCCGCCAAGAGCGCGCTGGGGAAGGCGCGCAGGTACTCGATGCCGTTTTCGCGGAACCAGCGCTGCACTTCGCCCAGCGTGTGCCGGTGCTCCTCCACATGGTGGTACTGGTCGCGCAGCCACGCCTCGCGCCGTGCGGGCTCGGCCCGGCGGTCGCGGAGGACGGGATCCCAAGGAACCCAGCGGAATCCGGTCAGCCGCGCGAGCCCCCGGCGCAAGCGCAGCGGCACGCGCGCGTATGCGTTGTACAGGCCGATCACCACGATACCTCCGGGACGCGCGAGCTGCGCCACCGCCGCGAACGACGCTCGTGGATCGGCCGTGTGGTGCAGCACGCCCGAGCAGAGCACCACGTCGAAAGCCGCGCGCCGTAGCCCGGGCGCCCGCAGGTCCGTCTCGACGAACTGGACGCTCCGCACGCCGTACCGCGCGGCCGCCGCGCGAGCCAGCTCCAGCGAGGGCCTCGCCAGATCGGCGCCGACGACGCGCCGGTCGGCGCTGGCGAGGAAGAGGCTGAGCTGTCCCGTGCCGCAGCCAATCTCCAGCACGAGCGCATCGCTGGGAATGGCGTGGTCCAGGGCGCGCGCGAACCCGCTGCGGGCGGCGCGCGCGTGCAGGGCCGGCAGGCTGTCGCGCGGGGGGTAGCCGGGGAAAGGCGCGCGGGCGTAGAACTCGCGCACCGCTTCGGTGCGCGCATCCGAGGGCACCCGGAGGTCAGGGATGCCGCCCGGCGCCCGGTACTGCACGCCACACGAGCCGCAGCGCAGGTTGCGCAATTCGCCCGCGCAGCGCGGGCACGCGAGCAGCCCGTGGTCAGAAGATCGCATACACGAACGGCGCCAGCGCCTCGACGCCCGCGGCGACGGCCAGCAGGAGGCCCGTCAAGCACAGGAAGACCAGCAGCGGCACCATCCACTTGCTTCCCGACTCGTTGCGCCAAAGCCCGCGCACCCCGTCGGCGATGGTGGGCCCGGCGCTTCCCAGCGCCCGCAGCGTGCGCACGATCTTTCCGCGGCGTCTGATCATCCGACCGCTTCCTCTGGTTTCGCGGAGACGCGGCGCCGCTTCCGGACCAACGCGTTCCCCGCGACCAGGACGTCGAGGCCGGAGCGGAGGAACGTTGAGTACCCCTCGATCGCCCGGTTGACGATCGGCTCACCGGCCAGGTTGAAGCTGGTGTTGAGCAGCACGGGCACGCCGGTGCGCGCACCGTACGCCTCGAGAAGAGCGTGGAACCGCGGCGCCATGGCGCGCTCGACGGTCTGGACGCGAGCCGTTTCGTTCACGTGGGTCACGGCGGCGAGGCGGGCGCGCCACTCGCGCCGTACCGGGAAGACGCCGGACATGAAGCGTCCCAGCCGCGCTCCGCCCGGCGGCAATTCGAAGAAGCGCTCGGCATGTTCGATCGGCACCGCGGGCGCGAAGGGCCGGAACTCCTCGCGATACTTGATCCGGCGGTTGAGCTCATCGCGCATGGCGGCGTCGTGCGGTGCGGCGAGGATGCTGCGGTTTCCCAGCGCGCGCGGCCCCAGCTCGGTGCACCCCTGCATCCAGCCCACGATGCGACCGGCGGCCAGCTCATCCACCACGCTCCCGATCAGGTCCACCTCGCGAGCGCGTTGCTCCACCTCGAGCCCGTCCTCCCCGGCCAGGCGAGCAAGGTCGTTGGCGTCGATCTCCGGACCCCAGTACGGGTGGTCGGGTACCGCACGGTGCCGCTGGCGGAAGTGCAGGCGGTCCGCGTACAGGGCGGCGCCCAGCGCACAGCCGGCGTCCCCCGGTGCGGAGGGCACGTAGAGATTGCGAAATCCCGATTCGCGCAGGATGCGCGCGTTGGCGCAGCCGTTCAGGGCCACACCGCCGCCATAGCAAAGGTCTTCCAGTCCCGTCTCGCGATGGAGCGATCGCGCCAGGTCCACGAGAATCTCCTCCAGCACGAGCTGGACGCTGGCGGCGACGTCGGCGTAACGCGCGCCCTCGGCGGTTCCGGGATCGATGGGATCCCATGGGTGTCGCGGCGGCCCCAGCTCAGCGACCAACCGATCGGAGAAGCTGCGCCGCGCCCCCTCATGGAACTCGAAATACGACAGGTCCAACGCGAAGGCCCCGTCCGGCGTCCGCCGCACCATGCGGCGCACCTGGTCCGAGAATGCGGGCTTCCCGTACGCGGCGAGCCCCATCACCTGGTACTCGCCCTCGTTCACCGGGAAGCCCAGGTAGGCGGTGAACGTGGAATAGAGCATGCCCAGGGAGTGGGGGAAGCGCAGCTCGCGCCGCAGCTCGATCGACGCACTGCCGTCGTCGTCGATCCAGCCGCGTCCGAGCGAGAGTGTTGCCCACTCGCCGACGCCATCGGCCGTGAGGATGGCGGCGCGCCGCGTCGGCGAGGCGAAGAAGGCGGCCGCCGCGTGCGCCTGGTGGTGTTCCGTGAAGAGAATGCGGCTGCTCGGCACGCCCAGCTCGGAGGCGATCGTCCCCTTGACCCAGAGCTTGTTGCCCAGCTCGTTCTTCATGGCGCGGGGAAAGCTGGCCCACGACCGCGGATAGGCGCGCAGCGCCATGGTCAGGATGCGCTCGAACTTGAGCATCGGCTTCTCGTAGAAGACCACGGCGTCGAGCTGCTCGGGCTGCACGCCCGCATGATCCAGACACCAAGCGATGGCCTCCAGCGGAAACGCCGCGTCGTTCTTGCGCCGGGTGAGGCGCTCCTCCTCCACGGCGCAGATGGGGACACCGTCCTCGACCAGCGCCGCGGCCGAGTCGTGGTAGTGCGCCGAGATGCCGAGGATGCGCATCAGTATTGTCTCGGCAGAGGCGTGGGCGCGCGCGACACGCGGAACCCCGGCTGCTCGCGCCGCGCCCCCCGCTTGGCCAGCAGGGCGAAGGGCGGGAGCAGGAGGAAGTACTGGATCCAGAGCATCATGGTCCCCAGCACCGAAGCCAGGGCCATGGCGAGGCGCAGATACGCCTTCCAGAGCCGGCCGGCGCGCGCTTGCCAGAGCCTCAGGCCCTGCTTTCGGGGCGCCAAGCGCGCGAGCTGCTTTCGCGTGTAGTTCATGTGGAACGCCTCGTCCTCGAGGACGCGCGCAAACATCTCGCGCGTGTCCGGATCGCCGTCGAGCACCTGCCCGTAGAGCGCGAATCGTCCGGCGGCCGCCTTCTCGGACAGGTGCAGGAAGGCGAGCAGCGATTCGTCGGTCTCCGAATCGACCCGCAAGTCGTCGAGGCCGCGCTCGCCCGGCGCCAGCCAGTTTGCCTCGAAGCGCGAGGGGCGCGGCGAGGCCGAGAGCAGCTCGCGGCCCCGCTGACGAAAGAGGTCGGCGTGGCGCTGTTCGTCCTCGGCGTGGCGCAGGAAAAGGCGGCGCAACGAAGGGTCGCCGGTGAGTTCGGCCGCGCGCGACAGATCGCGGCCGCCGCTGGCCTCGGTCTCCGCAAAGCGCAAGAGCTTGCGGGCGCGCCGGTGCGCATCGGTCCACACCCAGCGGTGCAGAGGCTTGAGCAGTAGATCGAAGGTCGACGGCGCGGGGCGCATCTAGAAGGAACGTTAGCACACGGCGTGCTACGCTGCCGCCGTGCTCGCCTGGGCCGTCCGCTTGTCGCTGCTCGCGCCAGCGGCGGTGCTGCTCGGCTTCGGCGCGACCGCGGATGGTGCCTGGTTCGAGCGCCACGTCGTGCTGCCTGCGCTCTACCCGCCCCCGCCGTCGTGGACGCTTCCGGCGCTGCGCATAGCCGGGGTGGCGATGGGATTCGCGCTGGCCGTCTGCGCCGTCGTGGCCGGGCCGCGGGCCACGCCGGGCGGCGTGGCGCGAGTCGCGCTCGCGGGCGCGCTGGCCGTGTGCGCGTCGGAGTTGGCGCTACGCATCCTTGATCTGGCGGTGCCGGCCACCATCGAGGAGCTCCTCGGCGCGCCCGACCCCAGGACCGGCTGGGTGTACCCTCCACGGCGCTCGCTGGACCTGGCCATCCACGGCGGCCACGTCATTCGCTACGGGTTCGACGCGCACGGCGATCGTGCGCCCTCGGCGGACTGGGTCGAGGACACGCAGGCCCCGACGGTGCTGGTCGCGGGAGAGTCGGTCGCCACCGGTCACGGGCTCCCGTGGAGCGAGACGTTCGTGGCCCGCCTGGCCGGGCTGATCCACGCGCAGGTCGTGGACGTGGCCACGGGCGGGTATAGCAGCGGTCAAGCACACCTGCGTACCGTTGAGGCGCTCGCCCGATTCGCGCATCCCGTCGCGGTGGTGACCACGGTGCTGCCCGTGCAGATCGGCCGCAACCTGCACGACGATCGCCCGCACCTGGTGCTGCGCGAGGGCGCATTGGTGCTGGCGCCAGCGTCGAGCTCGCACCTGCGGCTGCGCCAGCTCCTGGTCAACAAGCTGCCGTATCTGAGCGAGGCCGACCTCCAGAAGAGCCTGCAGCTGACCCGCGCCATCCTGCACGCGACGGCCGCGGCGACCCGAGCGAGAGGGGCGCAGCCGCTCTTCGTGTTCGCGAGCTTCGGGCCGCCGCGGCCGCTCGATGCGCACCCCGAGGCCTTCATCGTGCGCGCGCTGCTCGACGATCTTCCGCATATCGTCGTGGACATGGACCCGGCGCACGCGCAGCCCTGGGACGGCCACCCCGACGCCGAAGGTGCGCGACAGATCGGCGCGGCGATCGCAGAAGCGCTCGCCCGCGGGCACCCCTGATCGTCTGTCGAATCGGCGCCTGCTTCGACGCTCTTGGTCTGCCCCGTATGAGCGCAACGCGAACTGATTCGCGTGCATCAGCGCCCTCATCATCGCTCGAGGCGTCGCCGTCGGAGTGCATCCCTTCGGGCGAGCTGAACAAAGGCTGCCGCGTCGATGAGAGCCTCGGCCGGGAGAACAGCCGGCTTACGCCGCGGGTGCCTGACAGGTCCCAGACGGATAAACGGGTTAACGTTTAAGGTCGACCGGCGCGCTCCGTGTTTGACCGCCATGCCGAACTCGGCGCCGAACTTGTTGGTCGTGACGTTGACCGCCTTGATCGCCTCCGCGGGCGCCAGTATCGGTCCTGTGACACTCTGGTAGCCGAACAAGGAACGGCTCGTTCCTGCCGTCCCCAGCCCGCGCCCACGAAGAAGCCGTAGCGCCGGGGGTCGTCGAGCGCCGCGGCATCGGCCGCGCTCAAGGACCTTAGTTGCCGGCGGACGCAGTGCGGCGACGATCGCATGGGGCCTGGGGCGCGCAGAAAGACGAAGGGCGGCCTTTCGGCCGCCCTTCTTTCTCTGCGTGGCTGGTCACACCGTCAGGGTTGCGGTCGATCCCGTGGAGCTGCGCGACAGCCCCGTCTTTGTGGTGGTGCGACGCGTGGTGGTGCGGTGCCCTCTCTTCACGCTCTTGTGGCGGTGCGCTGCCCTCTCTTCCCGTCCTTCGACGCCCTTTTTCTCGGTCCTCTCTTCCCGACCCTTGCCGAGGGACCTCTCCTCCCGGCCTTCGACGCCCTTCTTCTCGGCCCTTTCCTCCCTGCCCTGAGCCATGCCTGTGCTTGGCCTGGGGGCCTTCCTGTTGACGGTGCCCTTGTCGCGAGCAAGCGCGAGGGGCGCAGACAGTCCCAGGGTCAGGAGCGTAGCCAGCAAGTACTTGGAGTTCCTCGAAATATCCATATGAAGCCTCCGCCTAGATCACAAAAAGCCCGATCAATGACGCGCGGGCTCAGCCATAGAAGGAGCAAGGCTCATGCCATCAACCGGGTCCCCGCGGCGTCAGAACAGACGTGGCCGATTGGGCTCGCCGCCCTCGCGCGAGCGTAAGACGGCGCACGATGGAACCGGCGTCTGGATCAGGAGACCGGTGAAGCTGAGCGTGGACCTGGACGAGCACATCGAGAGCCCACCCGACAAGGTATGGAAGGCCCTGACCGACTCGACGATGCTCGCGCGGTGGCTGATGCCCAATGACTTCGAGCCCTCGTCGGTGGCGCAAGATCAATACTCACTTGCTTGTGCGGTGTCCCCGCGAATAGGCTGGCAAGGCTGTCGAGCTGATCCGTCGCGCCCGGGCCGCCTTCAGGCGTAAGCGTAAACACCAGGGGCTGACCGGCGCCATATTCGGCGATGCTTTGGCTCTCCTTGAAGGTGAGGAAGAGATCCAGCCTGGAGACCGCCAGCTTCCTTGGATGAGGACGAGCTCAAGGAAGTGGACATCTGCCAGCGAACCACCCGACGACGAGGTCGAGTGGGGAATCTACGCGGGCCAGCCAGATCGGCTGCACCGCCGTGGCGTGCCGCGTCGCGACGCAGCACGCGCGCGGGCGCCACGCGATGGGCGATCGCGCCCGACACGACGTGCCCCAGGGTGAGCCCGTCCCAGTAGGCGCCGACCGCCACGCGCGCCGCGGCGGCCGGCATCCCGCGACTCCGTGAAGACCGTGCATCACGCCCAGGGAAGGCCAAAGACCCTTGCTTCACGGATGCGCGTGTGACAGGCTCCCATAAGATGCTTAGGGGTCAGGGGACGGACGACGCTGGCGAGCTCCTGCCGGGGACGCTCGGGATGCTCGTGCTGAAGGCGCTGGCCCGTGGTCCCCGCCACGGCTATGCGATCGCCGAGTGGATCCAGGACACCTCCGGGGACGTGCTGCGCGTCGAAGAGGGTGCGCTCTACCCGGCCCTCCACAGGCTCGAGCTCAGAGGACTCCTCTCCGCGGAGTGGGGGATGTCCGACAACAACCGTCGCGCGAAGTACTACGGCCTCACGGCCGCGGGACGGAAGCAGCTCGCGGCCGAGGCCGCGCAATGGCGGCGGCTCTCGGGCGCCATCGCGCAGGTCATGCTCGCCACTTAGGAGGTGTCATGCTGCGCGAGGCTCTCCACGAGATTCGCCTGCGGCTCCGGGCGCTCGTCTACCGCGGCCGCCTCGACCGCGATCTGGAGGACGAGCTGGCCTTCCACCTCGCGATGCGCGCCGAGAAGTACCGCGCCGTCGGACTCGACCCCGACCTCGCGCAAGCCGCGGCCCAGCGGCGCTTCGGGAATGTGCTCGGCCTCAAGGAGGCCTGCCGGGAACTCTGGACGCTGAACGCGGTCGAACGGCTGGCCCAGGACCTGCGCTACGGAGCGCGCATGCTCCGGAGAAGCCCCGGTTTCACCGCCGTAGTGGTCCTCATCATCGCTCTCGGGGTCGGCGCAAACACAGCCGTTTTCAGCGTGCTCAACAGCCTTGTTTTCAGGAGCCTTCCCGTCCCCGAGCCGGGACGACTCGTGTATTTCCGGAATCCATCCTTCTCGTACCCGATCTTCCAGGAGGTGAAGACCCGCGGAACGGTCTTCTCCTCCGTGTTCGCTTGGGACAATGATCGGTTGAACGTGGCCTGGAACGGCGAGTCTGCCCCAACGCAAGTTCTCATCGTCAGCGGCGACTTCCACAGCGGACTGGGTGTTCAGGCCTCTATCGGGCGCACAATCCAGGTGACGGACGACGACGTTGGGGCAAGTCCGGTCGCGGTCTTGAGTGATCGGTTCTGGCGTCGCCGCTTCGAGGGCAATCCCGCCGCGGTGGGCAAGAGCATCCGCATCGAGGGGTTGCCGTTTAGGGTGGTCGGTGTGACGCCCTCGGACTTCTTCGGCGTCGCCGCCGCTGCCGATCCAGAGATCACCATCCCTTTGACGGCGATCGTACGTCTGCGACCACAGAGTGCCGGCATCCTTCGGCAGCCGACCACCGGTTGGCTGAAACTCATGGCACGTCTGAAGCCAACGGTCACGCTGCAACAGGCGGACAGTGCGCTCCAGGTGTTCTGGCCGCGGGTTCTCGAGGCGACGACTTCCGAGATACCCGCCGATCGGCGGCAGCCGTATCTCGCTCGCAAGACGGGGCTCGCGTCGGCGCGGACCGGCTATTCCCCGGCGCAAAGCGCGTTCTCTCGTCCTCTTTGGCTGCTACTCGCACTCGTTTGCCTCTTACTTCTCGTCGGCTGTGCCAGCGTCGCCAACCTGATGTTCGCGCGGTCCTCCGCCCGCACGCGAGAGATCGTGGTTCGGATGGCCCTTGGCGCAAGCCGCCGGCGAATCTGGTGCCAGCTCCTCGTCGAGAGCCTCGTGCTCGTAGCCTTGGGTACCGCGTGCGGCCTCCTCTTCGCCAGCTGGGGCAGCGACGCGCTGGTCAGGCTCTTGTCTAGATCGGGCGATTCCGTCATTCTCGACGTCCGTCCCGACTGGCGAGTCTTCGCCTTCACTCTTTGCACCGCCGCCCTGACGTGTCTGGGCTGCTCCGTTGTTCCCGCTCTGCGGGCCGCCCGTGTCGACCCGGGTCCTGCCCTCAAGGAGTCGGCACGAATCATCGGGTGGAACCGAAACCACTGGCGGCTGGCCAGGGGATTAGTGGTGTGTCAGGTCTCCCTATCCGTACTGTTGCTCAGCGGAACGGCCGTCTTCGCCCGCAACCTCGCCCAACTCCTCGCTCTCGATCCCGGGTTCCATCGAGACAACGTCCTACTGTTGATTACGGATCCGGCCGCCGCCGGATATCGCGGCCGCGAGGCTCTGTTCTATCGCCAAGTGTTGGACCGCCTTCAGCGCGCGAGTGGAGTCGAATCGGCCAGCCTCTCGGCGTTCGCACCGATTAGCGACACGGACGGTGCGTGGACGGGCAGTGTCTCGATAGATGGTGTGCCGCATGTGGAGCCGGGCCAGGACACTTACTTCAATGTTGTCTCTCCTGGTTACTTCGCAACCGTGGGGACGCCGCTCCTCCGCGGAAGGGACTTCGGGCCTCAGGACAACCCTTCCGCGCCGAGGACCGCCATCGTCAACGAGGCGCTCGTTCGTGCGTTCTTCCCCAACGTGCACGCGATCGGCCACCGGATCAGCCTGGGTAGCGATCTGTCGCGGAAGGACCTCGAGATCGTCGGCATCGTGAAGGACGCGAAGTACCAGCGACTACAAGAGCCCACTCGACGCATCGCCTATCTGCCGTACTTGCCGTTTGCGGAGGCGCTGAGGGGCGTCGAGATCGTGGCGGAAATCCGCACGACGCTTCCCGCGGCCGCGATGGAAGAGACCGTCCGACAGGAAATCCGGGGAATCGATCGCGAGATTCCCCTCCGGTTCGAGACTCTGACGGCCCGGATTCACGACACATTGATGACCGAGCGCGTCGTAGCGGTCGTATCGGCGTTCCTGGGTGCCATCGCTTTGCTCCTCGCCACTGCCAGCCTGTATGGGTTGATGGTTTACGCGGTGTCGCGCCGGGCGGGGGAGATCGGGGTACGCGTGGCCTTGGGCGCTTCGCGACTGGCCGTGCTCTGGCTGGTCCTGCGGGAGTCGATCCTGCTGGCGTTTCTGGGCGTATGCGTGGGGCTCGCCGCTTCCCTCGGACTGGGCCGATTCGTCGAGGGCTTGCTCTACGGAGTCACGGCCCGGGACCCTCTCGCGCTGGGGATCGCCAGTGGCCTCATGACGTCGGTCGCCACCCTCGCCGGCTTTGTGCCGGCCCACCGTGCCAGCCTCCTCGATCCCGTCGTCACGTTGCGACAAGAGTAAAGGGGACCTTCGGCTTGGTTGGCCCGCGAAATTGGGGTGGGGGTGCCTCGCCAGAATCCCATCGAGCTCGTTCGGCAGACCTTACGCCACCTTGCGGCCTAGCTTCCGTGTAGCTCGAGCAGCCGCTCTTGCGCCAGATCGAGAGAGAGCTTGGGCAGACGGCGTTGCCTTCCGACTTCCTTTTCATCTTTGGCCACACACTCACAAGCCCTTCGAAGCGTGGGGAACGTTCAAAGGCTACCCGTCCGAGGTTGCGCTCTTCAACAGCGGGGTAGCGAGCTCAACGCCGTGTCCTTACGCCTCTACAACCAGGCCGCTCATCCACAGGAGTACCAGGTCAGGGTGGCGGGTCTCGACGACCCTGAGAGCAGAGGATTCCTCTCCAGTGTCTCGAGCCGGACAAACGCGAACCGTCCGCCTTGGCGCGACTTCTCGAACACAGTGGCGCGGGCCGTGGTGGAGCGGCCTCATGCTCTCGCGCGAATCATCACCCGGGGAGAGCGGACGGCTCGTAGGATCCGAGCCAAGTGAAGCGAGACGATTCCTAGACAGCGTCAAGTCCGGTTGACGCCGCGCTATCCCGTGCTCTCGTCGATACTTCCCGCGCGGACGGGCGCGTCCGTGTCAAGACCGCTTGTCGTCCGTCGCTTCCACCGTCCGGCCCC
>Ga0207646_10002120_pt1 | contig 23745 bp, 22 predicted proteins | sample KBSK5502metaG_FD_184343 | JGI IMG/M metagenome (GOLD analysis project Ga0207646, IMG submission 184343) | Corn, switchgrass and miscanthus rhizosphere microbial communities from Kellogg Biological Station, Michigan, USA - KBS K5-50-2 metaG... | ecosystem: Host-associated > Plants > Roots >... | reverse complement strand
AGAGAATCAGCTCTTATCGTTAGCCCTAAAGTACGAATGGCATCTTCATGCCTGGGCAGTCTTTCCCAACCACTATCACTTCATCGCGCGCAGCACTCAGGAGATGCCAAGGCTTAGAGAGTTCCTTAGTCACCTGCACACAAATACTAGCAGTGAATTGAATCGAATGGATGACGTGATTGGTCGATCAGTATGGTTTAACTTTTGGGACACGAAGTTGACTTACGAACGTTCATATCTCGCGCGACTAAACTATGTGCATCAGAATCCGGTGAAGCATGGTTTGGTTAACGTTGCTAATCAGTACCGATGGTGTTCTGCTGCCTGGTTCGAGCGAACTGCTGCGCCAGCTACGGTAGACCGTTTACGGATTCAAGATCGACAAGCTAAACATCGCCGACGATTATTAAAAGGCGGCGTCAAGCCGCCCCGCCCCAGCCGTTGCAACTTTCGTTACTTTCGCAAGCTCAAATGATTTGGAGTGCGGCGGCTTGACGCCGCTTTTTGATAAGTTGAATTCCTTATGATTCGGTTGATCTGTTACTCAAGAATCTAAAGCGGCGTCAAGCCGCCGCACTCCAAAAAGCCTCATGACGCCGATATCAGACACCCAGGAGTTTGTTCTAAAGTCAGAACCGCCTGCGGTAGCGGGCGGTTGAACTGTGTGACTGACGGCGACTCAAGTTCGAGATCAACCACCCGCATCCACCACCCCACGCGGGCTGCCCGCGCGGGGACCCCGGTCCGCAGGCGGTTCTGACATGGGAGACCGTCCCTGATGACCTCGACTGGCTGGAAGCGGAACGTGAAATACGGATCACCCGCGCGGTAGCTACTTCCGTTAACTCGAAACCCTAAACTCGAAACCGAGTTCTCTAACTCGAAACTCGAAACTGGCTTTTTGCTTGCCTGAATAACCGCAAGCGCGCCGATCACGCCTGTTCCGTTACCCTTTCCGGTAGCAAAAATCCGCACATTAAGGTAATTTAGGCGCGCCTCAGCACCGTCTCAAGACTTACCCGAAATTCGATCAGTCAATAGCCGGTCCTGAATTCACCTTCCAGGAGTACTGAATGGCGCTAGTCAAATTCAAAGCCGGTAAACCAGAAACAAAAAAGAAGAAGGCCAGCAACCGTCACAAGGGCGTCCGCTCCCGTACCGTAAGTGAGCCCGTCGTCTCAATTGCTTCTCGCTCATTCGAACAAGCTTTTAAGAACATCGATGACGTGCTGCGGAAGGAAGCCGGATGTACGACTGAACTCGACTATACCGAGCAGACTTCATGGCTGCTGTTTCTGAAATACCTCGACGGTCTCGAGCAGGATAAAGCCGATGAAGCCGCGTTGGACGGAAAGAAGTACAAGTACATTCTCGACAAGCCGTATCGCTGGGAAAGCTGGGCTGCGCCGAAGACTGCGGACGGCAAGCTGGATCACAACAAGGCTATGGTCGGTGATGACCTCAGAGACTTCGTCAATCAGAAACTCTTTCCCTACCTGCACGGCTTCAAGGAAAGAGCGAGCGGCCCAAACACCATCGAATACAAGATTGGAGAGATTTTCGGCGAGATCAAAAACAAGATTCAGAGCGGTTACAACCTGCGCGAGATTGTCGAGCACATCGATGAACTGCGCTTCCGATCGCAGCAGGAGAAGCACGAACTCTCGCACCTATATGAAGCCAAGATTAAGAACATGGGCAATGCCGGGCGCAACGGCGGCGAGTATTACACGCCGCGTCCTCTTATCCGCGCCATCGTGCAAGTTATCAAGCCACAGCTCGGCGAGAAGATCTACGATGGCGCGTGTGGCTCGGCCGGCTTTCTCTGCGAGTCGTTCGACTACTTGAAGGCAAACGCTAATCTGACCACTAAGAACCTGGTCACACTCCAGACGAAAACCTTCTACGGGAAGGAAAAAAAGTCGCTCGCCTATGTCATCGCGATCATGAACATGATCCTGCACGGCATAGAAGCGCCGAACGTCATCCATACCAACACGCTCAGCGAAAACCTCGCCGATATTCAGGAGAGGGATCGTTACGATGTGGTGATGGCCAATCCGCCCTTCGGCGGCAAAGAGCGTAAGGAGGTGCAGCAGAACTTTCCTATCCGCACCGGCGAAACTGCGTTCCTGTTTCTTCAGCACTTCATCAAGATCCTGAAAGCCGGTGGTCGAGGGGGCATCGTGATCAAGAACACCTTTCTATCGAATACTGACAACGCGTCGGTGAGTCTGCGGAAGCTGCTGTTGGAAAGTTGCAGCCTGCACACAGTTCTCGATTGCCCCGGCGGTACGTTTCAGGGTGCGGGAGTTAAGACCGTGGTGCTTTTCTTTGAGAAGGGCACGAAGACCCGAAAGATCTGGTACTACCAACTCGATCCAGGCCGCAGTCTCGGAAAGACCAACCCGCTCAACGACGCGGACCTGACTGAGTTCGTGAAGCTCCAAAAGACTCTTGCCGACTCGCCACAGTCCTGGACCGTGGACGCCAAGAGTATCGACCAAACGACGTTCGATTTATCGGTGAAGAATCCAAACGGCGGCGAGGAAATCGTGCACCGCAGCCCTCAGGCGATCATGGACGAAATCGCAGCGCTGGATGCGGAAAGCGCGGAAGTGCTGGGAAACATCAAGGCGCTGCTATGAACAAGGTCTCCACAACCACGGCGCTGGGAGAGATTGTAGATTTGGTCATGGGTCAAGCGCCACCTAGCAAAGATACCAACTTCGATGGCCGAGGAATCCCATTCGTTAAAGTTGGCGAGTTCGGCACTATTCGTCCAGTGATTCGAGAATGGACGACAAGCCCGCTAAGGATGGCGCGAAGAACTGATGTCTTGCTGTGCGTGGTAGGCGCGACATGCGGCAAAATCAACTTGGGTGAAGAATGTGCCATAGGACGTTCAGTGGCCGCGATTCGCCCGCATCCCTCAAAGCTCGACCAGTTTTACCTCTATTATTTTATGATGACGCTGGTCGAGCGTCTGCGCTCTGGTTCTCTTGGTGCGGCGCAAACTGTAATTTCAAAAGACATGGTTGAGACGGTTCAGATTCCGTTCCCCAGCCTGTCCGAACAGCAGCAGATCGTCGGCATTCTCGACGAAGCGTTTGCTGGGATCGCAACCGCCAAAGCCCATGCCGAAAAGAACTTCCAAAACGCCCGCGCCCTCTTCGAAAGCCACCTCCAATCCATCTTCACCCAGCGCGGCAAGGGGTGGGTGGAGAAACGGCTCGGCGACATCACCGAGTTCAAGAATGGCTTAAACTTCACTCGGCAAAGCAACGGTCAAACACTTCGCATCGTCGGAGTCGGGGATTTTCAAGACCGCTCTGTTGTTCCAATCGACACGCTTCAATCCGTCACCATTGATGGTGAAATTGGCGATGATTACTTGATTCGGCGTAATGACGTGCTGACAGTGAGATCAAATGGCAGCAGGGATTTGGTCGGTCGCTGCATGCTCGTTCCCGATGTGGACGAGACGACTTCCTTTTCGGGCTTCATCATTCGCCTCCGCTTCGACACGCGAGAGATTAATCCACGCTTTCTCCTCCACTTCATGAAATCGAGCGCGACGCGAGATCGGCTTACTCGCGACGGTGGCGGTGCGAACATCAGCAACATCAATCAAGCGAAGCTTTCGGAACTACCGATTTTTGTGCCGTCGCTCAAACAGCAGGAAGACATCGCGAATCGTCTTGACCGCCTCCGCGAAAAAACCCAACGCCTCGGCCACCTATACGAGCGGAAGCTAGCCGCGCTGGAGGCGTTGAAGAACTCGCTGCTGCATCAGGCATTCAGCGGCGGATTGTGAAATGAAGAAGGCGAGGCAAAACAGAGCGTGGTTGTTAGCGATTGCGAGGGCAGTTGCCACACAGCTAAAACCGCACCGCAAGGGAACGCCCTTGAGGATTAGGACGCCAAACCGGGCGGTACCGACAAACACCGATGGCTGGAAAGCTATCGTCGGGAATTTGGGCTCAGGTCAGCCGCGCCTAGAAATATGGCTAGACAGGTTTGCGGGGTATCCGGATCGAAAGCTCTATGCATGTTTTCAGTCTCAGACCAGACCTCAGATGTTGGCGATTACTAAGCGCGTATCACGAAGATTGTGGCCGACGCGGATAGTTACACTCAGTGACACAGACGAGGAGAAGTTTCTTGTTCTTAAGAAACGGCTGCGGCGCGTTGAATTCAGCGCGCCACTTCTCGAGAAATATCCGCGAGGTAAGACTTTCTTTGGAATTTACGATCCGACACCTGAAACTTCGGGGACTGACCAGCAATTCCGCAATCGCGCCGTGGCTTTCTTCGAGGATGTTGTACTCGCTCTCATACCGACCACTCGGGAAGACGAGACGCGTGACGTATATCCACAAAATGAAAACCGAAAGCGGGTAGTCTCGCACCTGCAACGTGAGCGCAGCAGGCTCCTCGCGACTGAGCGAAAGATCTTCGACGGGTATCAGTGTCAAGCCTGCGGAATGCGCTTTGAAGATGTATATGGAAAGCAACTCGGACAAGGTTACGCCGAAGCGCACCATGTCATTCCACTCAGTCAGCTAAATGGAAGAGTCAAAACCTGCATTGAGGACTTGCGAACAGTGTGTGCAAATTGCCATCGCATGCTTCATAGGATGAAAGGCGAACGCGGGGACATTGCGAAGTTGCGCCGAATGCTTAAGACGCCTCGAAAACGACTCGCTCGAATAATATGAGCAACCAACCTCCTTTCGAATTACGTATCTTTGTTGCCGATGGCGATCCAGATGGATTGCGCTTGGTCACGCGTTCCAACTGGATAGGCAAAGCTGTAGTGTTTCCGCGAGCCCTCTTCACACAAGTTCGCAACCGCGATGAGTTCCAACAAACGGGCGTTTACCTATTGGTAGGCCCACGCCCGGAAGGTGACGGAGAGCTGCTTTATGTTGGGGAAGGGGACCCGGTTCTCGACCGCTTGAAAGGGCACTACGCTGGTAAGGACTTTTGGACGCGGGCAGTTTTCTTCGTAGCCGGCACGGAGCACTTGAACAAGGCCCACGTCCAGTTTCTCGAAGCTCAACTGGTCGCGCGCGCCCTCGCCGCCAAACGCATGCCTTTGGACAACGGAAACATTCCCACTGAGCCTACTCTGTCTGAAGCCGATCGGGCGTATATGAATGTTTTCCTGGATAACATGCTCGGAATACTACCATTGCTCGGCATTGATGCTTTTGAGCAGAGTCCCGGAACGGCATCGACGGGTCAAACGACTCTGCTTACTTGTCAGGGAAAGGGTGTTGTCGCGACCGGTTACGACACACCTCAGGGGTTCGTCGTGAAAGCGGGTTCGTTTGCTGCCGGCCAAGAAGCCCCGTCGTTGAAGAACTACTTTCCAAATCTCACCAGGATCCGTTCGGACCTTGTCGCACGCGGCGTTCTTGTTTCCGAGGGCAACAAGTTTCGCTTCACACAAGACTACACTTTCAACTCGCCATCTCAGGCGTCGTCGGTTGTGTTTGCGAACTCTTCCAATGGCCGGGTCGATTGGAAGGACTCAAGCGGACGAACTTTGAAAGAACTGCAAGAGGCCCAAGCTGTGAGCATGAGCCAAGAGGATGAATCGCAACGGGGCATTAGCCCGACCGTCAGGGAGGGCTCAAGTATTACGACTGACAGCTGAGCCCTCCCTGACGGTCGGGCTAATGCCCGAAGATCATCAGGCCGACTCAAGATACTGAGCGCCAGCAAATAATGCTCAACGAAGCCGAGACCAGAGCCGAGCATATCGATCCCGCATTGACAGCGGCAGGGTGGGGCGTCGTCGATGGCAGCAGAGTGCGACGAGAGCATATCTGTCCGGGCCGTATCGAACTCGGCGGTCGACGCGCCAAAGCTGAGATAGCCGATTACGTCCTCATGTACCGCAATCACAAACTTGCGGTCATTGAGGCCAAGGCGTGGGACAAACACTACACGGGCGGCCTCGCACAGGCGAAAGCGTACGCAACCAAACTGGGCGCCCGGTTTGCATATTCAACCAACGGTCAAGCCATCTACCGCACCGACATGACGACTGGCCTGGAAGGTGACGTGACGTCATACCCCAGCCCTCAGGAACTCTGGAACCTTACCTTTGCGGAAGTGAATGTCTGGCGAGATCGTTTCTCCCTGGTTCCTTTCGAGGACAAAGGCGGTTCGCATCCGGGTCGTTATTATCAGGACTACGCCGTCGATCGAGTGATGGAGGCGATTGCGCATGACAAGCGGCGCCTCCTTCTTACATTAGCGACCGGCACCGGCAAGACGTTCATCGCTTTTCAAATCGCCTGGAAGCTGTTTCACAGTCGCTGGAATCTAACGCGTGAACCTTCCCGTCGTCCGCGTATTCTTTTTCTCGCTGACCGAAACATCCTTGCGGATCAGGCTTACAACGCGTTCTCATCTTTTCCAGAAGACGCTTTGGTGAGAATCAGGCCGGAAGACATAAAGAAGAAGGGCAGAGTACCGAAGAACGGGAGCCTATTCTTTACCATCTTCCAAACGTTCATGAGTGGACCGCCGAAGGAAGATGGCTCGCCGTCATCCTATTTCGGCGAGTATCCACCAGACTTCTTCGACTTTATCGTCATCGACGAGTGTCATCGCGGAGGTGCAAATGATGAAAGCAACTGGCGCGAGATCATGTATTACTTCGCGCCCGCCGTGCAGCTCGGGCTAACCGCCACACCAAAGCGCAAAGACAACGCAGACACATACAGATACTTTGGCGATCCGGTCTATATCTATTCATTGAAGACCGGAATCAACGACGGCTTCCTCACACCGTTCAAGGTGAAACAAATTTCGACGACGCTTGACGAATATGTGTACACCCCGGATGACACCTTAGTTGAAGGCGAGATTGAGGCGGGAAAGCGCTACACGGAAACAGACTTCAACAAGATCATCGAGATCAAAGAGCGTGAAAAGAAGCGCGTCGAGATTTTCATGGAACAGATCAATCAGAACGAGAAGACTCTGGTTTTCTGCGCCACGCAAGATCACGCTCTGGCTGTTCGTGATCTTATAAACCAAATGAAGGTGAGTAGTGACCCGAACTACTGCGCGCGCGTTACCGCTGACGATGGCGAAAGAGGTGAGCAGTTCCTGCGGGATTTTCAGGACAATGAGAAGACGATTCCGACGATCCTTACAACCTCGCAAAAGCTTTCAACCGGAGTTGATGCGCGAAACATTCGCAACATCGTACTGATGCGGCCAATTAATTCAATGATTGAGTTCAAGCAAATCATCGGGCGTGGCACGCGGCTGTATGACGGAAAGGACTACTTCACGATTTACGATTTCGTTAGGGCATACCAGCACTTCGCCGATCCGACCTGGGACGGCGAGCCTCTACCTCCAGAGATCTGTCCGCAGTGCAACACTAGTCCGTGCGTATGCGAGAAACTGCCGCCTCGACCATGTCCGGTGTGCGGTATGCGTCCCTGCGAATGCACACCGGAAGTGTGTAAGGTGTGCGGTCAGGCGCCTTGCGTATGTAAGAAAAAGGCGATGGTGAAACTGGCCGATGGGAAAGAGCGGACGATTCAACACATGATGGCCACGACGTTCTGGCATCCCGATGGTACGCCGATGTCCGCGCAGCAGTTCCTCGAACTCCTCTTCGGTAAGCTGCCTGAATTCTTCAAAGATGAATCCGAACTTCGCGCCTTGTGGAGCGAGCCGGAGACGCGGGCGAAGCTGTTACAGGGATTGGCCGAGAAGGGTTTTGGTCGCGAGCAACTCATGGAAATGCAAAAGATTATCGACGCTGAGAATAGCGATCTCTTCGATGTTCTCGCCCACGTTGCTTATGCCTTGCCGCCCCTAAGCCGCGAGGAGCGTGCGGCGAAAGCAAAGGTTGAAATCAGCACGCACTTCAACAGCAAGCAGCAGGTCTTTCTCAATTTCGTGCTTTCGCACTATGTGAGCGTCGGCGTGGAAGAACTAGACCAGGAAAAGCTGACGCCATTGCTTCGGCTTAAGTATCACGGATCAATCGCTGATGCGGTTGCTGATCTTGGAAGGCCCGACGAGATTGGAAGAGTGTTTGTGGGCTTTCAGAAGTATCTGTATGAGAAGGCCGCATGATCGAAAGAACACCGAATCGGTGTCAGGCTTGCGATTTTGCGATTCTAGTCGGGCCGACAGCGACCACGAACTTAAAACCCATGGCAAAACGTGCTCTAGTCTTAAGTGTTCGAATACCCAATTTCGAGAAGGATGCGAGAGCCTGGCGCAAGGCGATTATTAAGGCAATCGTCGAGGCTAAGCACGGACGCGACATCGAGTATTCACAAGACGACAAACTCGATGTCGAGATTTGTCTTTATCTTCAGAATCCCAAGCTGACGATCCTTGATTTGGATAATCGCGTAAAGGACATTCTCGACGCACTTCAAGGGTTTGTTTATGACAAGGGCAAGGGTGGTCTGACCGCTATCATTCCTAACGATAACCAAATTTACCGGTTGATCGTAGAAAAGAGGCTACCGCCGAAGGCTAACCTTGAGTCGCTTAGCACGATTGTGATTCGAAAATACGATCACGATGCTCGAACGGTCGCTAGCGCGCGTGACAGGCGTAAACGGGGCCAGAAGGCAGTAGGCAGTAGGCAGTAGGCAGAAAGCAGTAGGCAGAAAGCAGTAGGCAGAAAGCAGTAGGCAGTAGGCGGTAGGCAGTAGGCAGGAGGCAGTAGGCAGTAGGCAGAAAGCAGTAGGCAGGAGGCAGGAGGCAGTAGGCAGGAAGCAGTCGGCAGGAGGCAGTGGTTTACAGCGCACTGGAAATTCTGATGAAACGATGTCCAAAGTGTAACCGAACATATTCCGATGAAACTTTGAGCTTTTGCCTTGCTGACGGCGCTCTGTTGTCAGCGTCGTTTGATGCTGACGCTACTCTGCGACTCTCGGGCCCCGGGGATGCGCCGGCATTACCCAAAGATTCCACATCGATTCCGCCAGAAAGCACCAAACCAAACCGGCGTCACTTCGGAAAGTATGTCCTTATAGCATTAGTCGCCTCACTGCTTGGGGCCGGACTCGTACTGCTGGTCGTCATAATTTCGAAGGACTCCTCAATCAGAAATACCCAGAACTCCACTTTGGCGGAAACACCCGGGGATTCAGAATTGACAACCCCGCTTCCCAATTCCAACAAGAGCGAAATCAATCCAAAGCGGTCTGCCGAAACTCTGGATAATTCTTCGGCCTCACCCGTCGTTAAGGTCGGCCAGTTTCGCGTGAGCGCATCTTCCTTCCAAGGCAGTCCTTTCACAAACCCAGTGAATAGGCCAGCTTCCATTGAGTTTTCTGCGGCGGGGGAATGGACATTCTGGCCGGACCAGGGTTTTCACTCGGCAGCGGGTAATCCTGGTTATCCAGTCGCATCGCAGTCGGGCGCAGACTACAAACTTCCATCAGCAGCATTAGGCAGCTTGATTGTCCTTAGGAGCAACGGGACGTATGAATATGTCGGAGTTAAAAGGACGATTAGGCTTGGCGCACTTGAGCGAGTCTTTTTCGTAATGAACGATAGTAAGATCTATTCGGCTAGTTACCAGGATAATAAAGGCGCGCTTAACGTCAGATGGAACTGCTCAGATTGTAATTGACGGGACCGGGAAGGATCGGGTGAGGCCCGCGAGCGGAGCTGAAAAACAGAAGGCAGAAGGCAGAAAGCAGTTTTGAGTTTTGAGTTTTGAGTTATGAGTTTTGAGTCAACGAAAAACAGAAGGCAGTAGGCGGACTGCTGCTGCGGTCTCAAGTTTCAAGTCTCAGGTCTCAAGTCTTTCTTATCTCTCATCCTTGCAAAAATCATTACTTGACGATGCTGCTAGAATTTCTTTCATCCTCCCATGAAAGCACCTGACCTCATTCCCGCAGAAAGAATCGAACAAACGATTTTTGTGATCCATGGCGAGAAGGTTATTCTTGATGCCGATTTGGCGAAAGTGTATGGAGTTACGACTACCCGTCTGAACGAGCAGGTCAAGAGAAACCGGGATAGATTTCCCGAAGATTTCGCCTTCCGGTTGACGAAAGAGGACTTTACGATTTTGATATCGCAATTTGCGACATCAAGTTCTAAGCATGGCGGCCGAAGAAAACTCCCGCTCGTTTTCACCGAACACGGGGCGATCATGGCCGCTAACGTGCTAAACAGTCGAAGGGCAGTTCAGGCTAGCGTTCAGGTTGTTCGGGCATTCGTGCGCTTGCGCCAGATGCTGGCCTCAAGTGCCGAGTTAGCAAGTAAACTGAGCGAACTCGAACGCAAGTATGACGCGCAGTTCAAAGTGGTATTCGATGCTATTAGGCAACTCATGACGCCGCCGGTTTCACCACGCAAGCAGATCGGCTTCCGGGCGCGCTCGTTGAAGAAGTAGCTCCGGCCTCAAGGTCGTCCTTGCGAAAATCATTACTGGACGATGCTGCTAGTATTTCTCCCAAGCAGCAATGAAAGTTCCGAATCTGCATCCGGCTACCGGCCGCATAAATGACGTTGCACGTGAAAGTGAGACGGGGTTTGGGCTTCCGTTACACTGTCGAAGGCAAACTAGAGACACCGAGCGGGCGTCGTCCGCGTGTGCGAACGGTCTGGCAACTCGACAAAAACTCGGTTGCACCACGTTTGATTTCCGCCTATCCTTTGGAGGCAGAGTTATGATCAAAGAACACGATTGCATTGTTTTAGCGACGGACTTGCCAAAAGAAGGTCTGGTGGTGGGTGACATAGGCACGGTCGTGCACGTCCATCAGGGCGGCGCGGGTTACGAAGTGGAATTCATGACTCTCACCGGCCAAACTGTGGCCATCGTCACGCTGCTGGCCGGCCAAGTACGTTCCGCGAATCAACGCGAACTGGCACACACGCGGGAACTACAAGCGGCGTGAGATAGCGACTTTCCCACCCCAGGGGGTAAAGGCAGTTACCCCACTTACCTCTGGTCTGTAGCGCTTAACACTATCAACGGAGAAATGAGAATTGTTACGAGCGATCAGCATTTTACCGATGCTCCTGGCCGCACTCATTTTGCGCACTGACCGCAGTATCGTCCGGCAACTCCGCCTCGCCAAAGCAACCTCGATTGGTACAGCCAGTCCAGTGCGAGTGCCTCACGCTATCGGTAGTTGGAGGCTGCGCCGGCTCAGCGGCGTTGGCGCGTTGGGAGAAGTCGAATCCGGACGGTTCTTCTTGCGGGAGGATAAGTATGCTGATTACCAAAGGCGAAGGAAGCAAAAGGTTTTGCTGGTCGCAGGGGTGGTGCTGCTCCTGCTGGCGGTAGTGTTCATCCGGCAGAATCTCCGGTGACAGAACAAAGCTCAGTTTTGAGTTTTGAGTGTCGAGTTTCGAGTAAACGAAAAGAGATTGCAGATTTAAGATTCAAGTACGAGTCTAGCTCGTCTTCGCGCTGTGCGCTCAATGCGGGCGACGGCGCCCGCGCTCCCGGCAAAAAAGGGGCCTCGCCCTGACGGTCGGACTAAGGCCCCTAAGCGGAACGCAGCTGACAACTTGCGGTACATGGGACGCAAGTTAGCGACTTGCGCTACTCGATTAGCCGATTCGTTCGCGGCTAATCAAGGTTGTGTCGTAACGGCCGTTCGCGTAGTAACGGACCAGATAGATCTCGCGATACGTTCGCCAACCATGACGCACAATTCGCGTCTGTCTCACCGTACGGACGCGCCGATTACGCCACCGGCGGTTCCTTTGCTGACCGAACTCGATTCGAACCTGGGGAGTGGTTACCGTTCTGGCCTTTGCCTCGGCCGCTCCTGTGCTCAAGCCCAGGAAGCCAAAAGATGCCAATGTTAATGTAAGTACTAGTAGCTTTTTCATCTCAAACACCCCTTTTTCGAAAGTCTCGACTCCTCGTGAGAAGAGTCTCGCCCACATACTTGCAAGCTTAATTCCACTGCGGTGAAACCGGACCGGCGTTAGGGTTTTTGTGAGAAAGCCAACGGCCGAGTGCAAGAGTTTCGCAAGGTGCGGTTGGCTAAGATTGCGTTTCGGTAACCAATATGAGATCGCGGTTACGCGAGTTTCTTTGTCGATTGCCCGATATGGAATATGGTGTGTTCAAAATGGGACAGGGGCGCAAGCTCAGTTTTGAGTTTTGAGCAACGAAAAGCAGAAGGCGGCACAAGCCAGTTTCGAGTTTCGAGTTTCGAGTTAAGAGCAGAGGGCCCTCTGTATCCGGTGGCTGTGTATTTCCAACTTCAAACCATCATAAGCTGCCACTATTTCTCCCGGCCATAATTCTTTGGCTTTGCTTTCAATATCTATGCCATCCCACTCGGGATAGAGATGTGTCAGGACCACCGTGCGTGCCCCGGCCAGACTTGCCAGACGCATCGCCTCGACCAACTCGAGATGTTTTGCGGTCGGCTTGTTGCGCCAGAAAGAGCACTCCAGGATCAGCAGATCAACGCCGCGCGCGAACGAAGCGAGGTCATCGGAGTAACCCGTGTCTGAGGAATAGACCAGCGCGGCGCCATCCTTGTCCGTCACGCGAATCGCCAGACTTTCTTTTGTATGTTGGGTCGAAAAAAAGCGCGCGCGGAGGCCGGGTAAAATGGCAAACTCGCGGTCGTGAGAATCATCATTGGGTGAAATCTCGTGAAGTTCAATCGGAAACTGCTGGTCCAGTAAACCGTAGTTATTCGCGCCGTCGATTGCCTGCAAGAGTTTTCTGATCCCGACGCACCCGAGAATCCGCAGGGGCTTTCGGCGCGCTTGGGTCTGCGGAGAATGCCTGGTCGCGAACAGAAATGACGGCAGTCCGCCGCAGTGATCCAAATGCAAGTGGCTAATCCAGATTGCATCAAGGTCCTGCCAGTTGAGATTCTCTTCCGCCAACCGGTGGGCGGCGTCGGCGCCGCAATCCAACAACAGCGATCCTTCTTCCGTTTGCAACCAGAAGCCGGCCGCCGCGCGACCTGGGTGAGGAACGGAGGTGCCGGAGCCGAGGACGACGAGTTTCATGACGATCTCACAGGTTAAAGGCGAAACGGATTAAGTCGTTGCGCCGGACGGCGTTGCCCCAAAAGGCAGTTTTGAGTCGTTGAAGCTAACAAAGCGCTTGGTACAGAACCGCTCGCGGTAGCGAGCGGGATAAAGACTCAAGCTGAAATCTGAATTTGTTCCGTATTTGATCTGCGAGTATAGCGCCACCTCCGTTAAGGTTGATCGAGTTTTTATCCCGCTCGCTACCGCGAGCGGTTCTGTAACCGCTTAGCCGACTTTTGGGGCAAAGTTGCGCCGGACGACTGTCTCAGCGCCTTTGCTTGAAAGCATTCTCCACGCGCTTTATGTTTCACGCAAAGGCGCAAATACTACTGAAGGCAGCAAGAAAGATAAATGGCCTCGAACTCATTTCTTAAGGCTCACCATTATGTTGTATCCTGACGCGCTCGCATCCGAAATTCTTTGTTGGGAATTTAAAATCAAATGTCAGTCAAATCAGATCGCTGGATTCGCCGCATGGCCGAAGAGGCGAAACTTATTCATCCATTCGAATCAAAGTTGGTGCGCGAGGTTGACGGCCGGCGCATCATTTCAGCCGGCGCGTCGAGTTACGGCTACGACATGCGCCTGGCCGGTGACGGCTTTCGGGTCTTCTCGCCGATTCACGGCACAGAGATCGATCCGAAACACTTTGACGAGGACTCTCTGGTTGAGCCGCCACTGCGCGAAGCCGAAGACGGCTCGAAATATTACCTGCTGCCGCCGCACTCGTATGCGCTGGGAGTCACGGTTGAAACGTTCCAGATGCCGCGCAACGTGACCGGCATCGCGATGGGCAAATCGACGTACGCGCGCGCCGGGCTGCTGGTGAACACGACGCCGCTGGAAGCCGGCTGGGTCGGGCGCCTGGTTGTCGAGTTGGCGAATCTTGCCGATTTGCCTCTGCGCATCTATGTCAACGAGGGCATCGGGCAGGTAGTTTTTCTTGAATCAGACGAAGACTGCGACGTCAGTTACAAAGATCGCGGCGGGAAATATCAGGGACAGACCGGACTTACGTACTCGCGTCTGTGAAGCCGGTTTTCGAAAGCGCCTAGCGGCTTGCCTTGATGTCGTAGGCCCAAAGAGTCCCGGAATCCCGAATGTAGAGTCTTCCATTAGCAATCACCGGATGCGCATAAGCCGTGTCTGAATACGGAGCCCCCTGTTTAGGCTTCGGCTGATCCGGCGGAGTGAAGCGGCCCTTTTCCCGATACCCTTCAGGAGTTGCCTCCACCAACCCGACATCTCCCTTCCAGGCGTGAGCATACAAAAGCCCATCGGCATAGGTTACCGAGGCCCTGCCGAGACTCTCGGCTTTCCACATTATCTTTCCCGTCGTGAACTCAACGGCGACCATCTGCTGCTGCGCCGGTTCAAAGCCATAAAGGTAGTTACCGATCAGCACCGCCAGGCCAAAACCGTTTGGCAGGCCGCGCTCGAAGTAGACCTGCTCGGCGACGACTCCGTTGCCTGCCGGCTTTAAATGGACGAGTCCGCCTCCGATGGAAAGCGCGCCGGCGTACACATATCCGTCACGCGCGATCGGCGTGAAAACCTGCGCCGGGCCTTTGACAACTTCCTTGTAGCGCCAGAGGAACTGACCTGTCTTCGCATCCACTCCGACCAGGCCCTTACTCAAAAACTGCACGTATTGTTTGCGCCCGCCCCCTTGCACAACCATAGCCGACGCATAACCTGCCGAATCGCCGCCCGGGATTGCCGACTGCCAGATAAGCGCGCCCGTCTTTTTGTTAAGCGCGACCATTGTCGCCTCTGCGCCGCCTGGAGTAACGACTAAGACGTCACCATCAACTAACGGGGACTCTGCATAGGCCCAATCGTGCGGCTGGCCGCCAAAGTCTTTCCGCAGGCTCTTCTGCCATTGAATCTTGCCGCTCTTAGTTTCGAGGCAGGCGAGGTCACCATCCGAGCCCAACGCGTAAATGAAATTTCCGTCAACGGTAGGAGTGGACCTGGCCTTCGGGTAATTCGGGTTCTGATCCGGGTTGCCGACGTTACCGACGCGTGTGGTCCAGATAGGTTTTCCATCCTGAGTTGAGAGAGCCTGAACAAACTCGTTCTCCATCCCGCGGTTGCTCATCAGGTAGATCCGCGTTCCGACAACCGACGGTGTCGAAAAGCCGTCTCCAATGTCGTTCACCTGCCAGAGCAGTTTCGGCCCTCCCGCCGGCCATTGTTTGAGCAAACCTTTCTCTTGCGATATCCCGTTGCGTTCCGGGCCTCGCCACTGGGGCCAGTCGGAAGTCGAAGCCGCCATATTGGCAGACCCAGAACCCGTCACGGCTGAAAAACACAAACAGAGCGCTGCGATGGTAGTTAGTAATCGTGACTTCACAGTTTCTCCTTGCGGACTACTTGTGACTGCCCTTGGATCTTGCTGCCTTTCGCGGATACGATCAGTTTCGCCAAATGTTCCGTTACGCTGAGTCGTTCTGTGCGACTTTTGTAAGTTATGATGTGATCGTTCTCCAGTCGTCAGTAGCAGTGAGAATCCATAGAAGCATGAGGTGGCGATGAAACTGAGAAAGATAGTTTCTGTTTGCGGCATGATGCTTTTGCTTTTGGCCGGTTCCTTGCTTCCGGCCTGGGGTCAGAGAACTGGCAAGACCGACCCCGCCTTTAACGCGTTTTGGATCAAGCTCAAGGCCGCGGTTGCGCGCAACGATAAGGCCGGTGTCGCCGACATGACCAAACTACCTTTTCTTATGGGTGGCGAAGAGCTGGATCGGACCGGCTTCATCAAACAATACAGCTCGCTGTTTACACCAAAGATTCGCCGTTGCTTTGCCCGCGCCAAGCCCACAAGGGATCGGGACATCATGGAAATCTTTTGTGGCGATCAGATTTTTGTTTTCGCCAAAGTCGATGGCGTTTACAAGTTCACTGAAATTGGCGTGAACGATTGAGCAGGTCAGGCGGTTGTAAGAGGCGAGCCGCGCCGAACCTTTCTCAAGGGTTACTTTTGCATTGCGCGTCTTAATGCTTCCGGGACACGGTTCTTATCTTCCGCGAAAATCTTAAAGCCGCCACCGTAGCGCGTCGACTTGATCGCCACGTATGGTGTGCCGCCGGAAAGATCGATGGCCAGAATTGATTCCTCAATCGTGCATTGGTGCGCCATGCAGCCGCGCCCAATCAGCACATTACCGTCGCGTTCGATCGGCATCTCTGTCTGCAAGCGGCTCATGAAGGATCCGTAGTTTGCGCCCAGCAGATCGCGAAGGCGGGTTTTCAACTCAGGCTCATTACGAAATAACTCGCTTGGATACTTGCCGGCGTAGCGCGCCAGATCTGCACCGCTCTCTGATTGGCCCGTCGTAATATCGATGGTAACCACAAAGCTGCCCCGCCATGCGTTCGCCATGCTGCTCTCAGTAACGCGAATGCGATAATTGCCCGTCTCGTCGATATCATCGTCGAACACAACTCCGCCGGGACCGCCATCCTGTTTTCCCGACGGAAAAATCACCACGCCGCGGGTGGCGCCGCGGCCGCTGATTTCAACGCGCATGTGTTGTCCGGATTTGGCCCGCAACACAAAGAGGGCATGGTCGTTAACCCCACGAAGGTATCCCCTGGCGGTCACTCGCGTTGCGCCGCGTGAAAAATGAATCCGTGAAGGCGTTTGCGCAATGGCGGTGAGACTAACCAAAGATACGCAGACGATGACCGCTGATAAGCAGAGAAAAGTTCTCACTCTAACACTCATATTTGATCTCCAAAGCCTAACTCCGTACTCGACAGGACTACTTGTCACTGATTACGACTCGTTGAATTGTGGGCGGCAACTCATGTAGCTCGCTGCGAGTAAAACCGGCATTGGTGAACATCTGTTCGAGCTCGGCAAAGGTGTAAGCATCGCCGCCCGGCGTGGCGCCGAGCATCATCATGCTGAAGCCCGCGGCCTGCGGCGGCGTGACTCGATCGTCATTGGGAACGAACTCGAGAGTGACAGCGCGTCCGCCTTCTGCCAGAGAGGCTCGGACCTTGCGCAGCAGTGTCTCGCAAGTTGGAACGTCAAAGTGATGCAGAAAATTTGTCAGCAGTACAACGTCATAGCCGGTTCCGTAATCCACGTCAAACGCGCTACCCGGCTTGGTGTGATAACGGTCGGAAACTCCGGCGGCTTGCGCGTTTTCTTTCGCCACTTCCAGCACGTTTGGCCAGTCCACGGCTGTGATCTCCGCTTGTGGATTCTGTCTGGCAAATGCCAAGCCAAACAACCCATGACCCGCAGCGATGTCCAGGATTTTCAACTTCTGATTTCCATTCGGATCGGCCAGCCTGGCGAGCAATTGCGACGGCATTGCCATCATTGGCGCCATCGCGCGCGCGAATTTCACCCAGACCGGATGATCCGGCGCTACGACAGTATCCTCGCCGCCGGCTGAGCCGCCCTTCTTCACCGCCTCTGTCAGTTTCTTGAAATTGTCAGTCAGCATCGGCGAAAGCATGAAGTCAATCACAGTGCCCAAATAGGCCGGCGAACGCTTGTCAAGAAACATCGCGGAGTCAGGTGTTAAGCCGTACCGGTTACCCTCTTTGGTCAGGAATTCCATGATGACCAGGTAATCGCAGAGTATTCGCGTTCCGCGTTCTGAAGCCTGGCAAGCTTCGGCAATTTCTTTCGCGGTGGTTTTTCCTTCGGCGATGGCAGTGAACAGATTGAGTTCGATTGCCGACTTAATTGCCTCAGTGCGCTGATGCGCGTTAATGGTGTCGAACAAGCGGGCTGGTGTGGGTTGCGTAGTAGGTTGTCGTTCCGGAGTCATTCTTATTTCCTTTCAAAGAATATTAAGAGCGGGTCACCAACGCGAACCGCTACGATTGCAAATCACTAACGTTAGAAAATGATGAAGGAAAGCGTAACCGAAGAGAATGCGAAAAGTCTAACTTGCAGGTCAGACTTAATGAACTGCCCCATCAATTAAGATTGAGAATTGCGGGCTGTGATAAGCCTTCGATTGAAAGGACCAAACCACTCGGTGAAGCGACAGGTTCTTTTTTAGGAGAGAGAAAGATCACAACGCCCTGGCGCCGGCGTTCGGCACGAGTTAAGGGCGACTTCAAGTCTAGTTCGTAGGCCCGAAACTCCTTCTCGAACGCTTTGCGCGAGGCGGGGTTGTAAGCAAACACGTTGTTGGCTTTTAGAATTCGTCCGATCGCTTCTTTAGCCGAGATTGATTTCCAATCACTACCGCCGGCGTCGCGCAAATGAAACCGCACCTTTTTTAGTTCGATCGCTTCGCCGCCGTTGTGGACTATTTCAACCCGCACGGGAAGCAATCCGGCGAGTTGCAGGTTCGACTCAAACAGTTCCTGGGTTTCTTCGTCACTTAATAACGGAGTGGCCCGGAATGAGACCGAACCCAGATTGGCAGTCGGCGCTGACTCGGGCATCCTGGAAAGCTCCGCGACAGGCTTTACGCGATAGAGTGGACCGCTACAGGAAGAGGCAAACGCCAGGGCCACTGGGAGGACGCATATCGCGATTCGGTGCGAGTTGATCCAATACCGCACTGGGTCACCTTTTCTTGATTAGTGACTTGCGCCGGACTCGGATGGGTGCCCTGGCAGCAAGTAGTTGCCGATGACGATGGTTGATTATGTAGCAGAGTCCCTGATGAGTTAGCCCCAGCAGCTTTGCTGCCCTGGTGACGCTTCCACTGGCCTGGTCCAGCGCGTTCCGGATCAATTCGCTTTCACACTTGTGCACTTCTTCTTCAAACGAGCCCGCGGCGCTGGTGGACTCGGTCTTCGCGACCGCCGTGTTCGCGACGGCCAAACGGGCGCACGCCCGCAGTCTCGAAGCAGTCTCCGGATCGAGCTGACTTCCCAGTCGTTCGTCAGCTTCACGATATATGCTTCCAATCTCGCCTGGGGATATGAAGTTTTTGAGCTCCTCCAAAATTGTCAGGAACATTCTTCCCGCGATATGCAGGTCACCGGCGGTTTCGGCGATGTGAGCAGAGCGCTTCAAAAGGCCGAGCGCCGATTGATAACGACCCATGCGGGCCAGAGCAATGCCCTGGGCCTCGAGTGCTTCAGCCAACAGGGAATACTCGCCTCCGTTTTCAAGGACCGATGCCACTGAGAAAGCGATCTTCTCAGCCTCCGCATAGCGGCCTTGCGCCAGAAAAACCCGCGCCCGGGTTTCGTTAACCTGAGCCGCCGTTCCCACGTCACCGATCTCGACAAACGTTGCCCGTGCGCTATCCAGGTGTTCCAGGGCCTCTTCGTAACGACCCAACTCGAGAAAGATAAAGCCTATGTTGTTTTCGACTCGGGCGAAAAAGCGGCGGTGATTGGCTTGTTCAAAGTGCACTCGTGCCGCAGTGTTTTCAATCAAAGCGCGATCGATGTTCTCCGCTCCACCCATCCCGCGGAAGACCATTGCTCTCTGCATGTGGAACAGTCCGATCGTCGCTTCGTTGCTGATAGATTCGAGCAATGGAGCTGCCCGATCCAGAAGCGACAGCGCTTCATCCAGCCGATTCGAAGAGATCTCGACCGTAGTGCTATTCACCAGAATCCTGAATTCTGTAGCGGGGTCTGTCGCACTGACGAGGGCTTCCTGGAAGAAAACGCGCGCTTCATCCATGGCTCCCTCGCGCCAGTAACAGATAGCCAAGTCCTTTTTAGCTTCGGCCGCACCGTCGTTGTTTCCCAGGCTTTCATAAATGCGAATGCTTCTGGTAATGAGATCTTTCGCGTAGTCCTGAGCGCCGGCGACCTGGCCGGAACTGCCGAGCCAACCCGACAAGGCACCAATTCGATGGAGGAGCTGGGCTTGATCAGCCGGAGCTAACGTTTCGATCCTGGGCGGCTTACCAATTCCAGGCCATAGATCACCAAGCGTCTCGCGCGCAGCCTCATATTCTCCCTTAATGCCCAGTTCCTTGGCGGTCCGACATCTTGCGGCGACATCAGTTTCCTTGGTAAACCCCGCAGCCGGGGTGTTGTTAATGATTTTCGTCTCCATGAACCCTCCAGAGGCCCTTTCCACCCTACTTTCCATTCGCAAGCAGGGTTGCTAGCAGTGCTATGATGCGTGTGATCAATCCACTCCGGCGATCGCTGGCATGCACATTTCAGTGATCACCCCCGAAAGAAGGACTATAAAATTGACAAAACCAGCACGATTCCTAGCTATTTGCCTACTCGTAGTCTCGTTGTTTGGCCCTGCTCTGGCCGACGGTGGCCAGACGCAAGGCGGTGAATTTGTGCCGCCGGTACCGCCTCCTACATGCACCATTGAATCCGTGGAAACGATAGCGCCGACGCTCCATCAGGATTCTTCGGTTGATCTGGCAACTCTGGTGACACTATCCATCACCACGCTTGCAGAAGTGATCTTCTAGAGCAGGATACCTCTTACGTTGGGAATTGAACTTCCCGATTCCGCGTCAATCTGCGCGGACTGCGATACGTGTGCAAACAATGCGCATCGAATGCGGCCTTTGCAAAATCTTAAGCATCGCATCGTACAACTACTAAGCGACTCAAGGCAATAGGACATTTTGGGACAGTATGACCCCGAAAGATCTCCTGGCGTTTGTAATCGGGCGCCCCAATTTGCAGCCTACTCTCTGGGCCTCATCGTGCGTTTTAGGCACTGATCGGGCCGCGAATCTTTGTGGGGAGATTGAATGAAAATGGTTAGCTGGTGGCAGCGGGAACAACCTTGGCGCCCAGATTACTCGCAGAAGTAATCCCATGCAGTTGACTGGCGTCGATCATATTAAGGCCCTTCTCCCGCACGTTCTTGAATCCCGGTAGAATTTCACCAACGGGTGCGGTCATTACGGCTTTACTGCGTTTGTAACCAGTGAAGTCAAGATACAAATGTTTACGCATAAAGCGATCGGGAACGCCGGCGAAGCGATAGAGCGGGTATTTAATGCCGCTGCCGAATAGTTTGCGTCCCAATAAGTAGTAATACAAAGGCACACCCAGCGAAAACTTCATCGATGACTTGGTGCCGCCATGCCAGAAGTGCAGATTGTACTTCCAACACGTATAGAAGAACTCCCACTGCAAATCGGTCATCTCAATCAGCTTCGCGCTTTCCTTCTGTTGCATGCGCGTGTCTTCGAGTGGCACAAAGAATGTCGGAACGAATGTTCCTTTCGCATCACGCAAGTCGTAGAGCAGTTTGAGCGATTCTTTAGTGTCTTCGTCCGTCTCGCCAGGCAATCCGATGATAAACGTACAGAACGGAAACCAGTTGTGCTTGTTCAGAATCTCCATGCCTTTCAGCACAACATCCCGCCACTGATGGGCCTTATACGGATAAGCTTTACCCTTCATGAAAATGTCGAAAAGACGGGGACTTCCGGTTTCCAGGCCAATAATCGGATCGGTCATCCGATGGTCCGAGTCAGTCGATTCTTTATGCTGAACGTGCGAGAAGGGAACAATCAAGGGAGTCAGGCGCTCGACGATCGTGGGATCCTTAACAACCGGGGCCATGGTGATGTGCGACATCTGCAAGGTTTCAACCCCGGGAACACTCTTCACACCTTTCAGCATGGTTTCGAGAGCCGGCACATTGGTTTCAAAGTTAGGAAGTTGTTCATAGAGGAACATGTCCTCTGTGGCCAACATAATCTCGGTGGCTCCTTCACCCGCATTGACGCGGGTGCTATTCATGATGTGTTCGAGCGGGAAAGAGCGACCAACCTTAGTGGCCGGACCACAGAACTGACAACCACGACCACAGCCTCGCGTGATTTCGACGACTCCAAATGTCGAGCGATGCTTCACCACGGGAATTTCTTCCACCGTCGGCTGCATGCTCTTCGGCACTTTGATGATCCGCTCGAGCGTCGGATCATCGGCCATCATTCGTTTAAAGAGATCGCTGAAGACCCGTTCAATTTCGCCATCGATTAAGTAATCGATCTTGAATTCGTCGAGGCGGTTCGCGCGTTCCAGCTGCCAGGCGCCAGGACCGCCGACTACGATCTTCGGTTGGAACTTCGCGATAACCGGATGTGTAACAATCTTGAGAAATTCAGCCGCATTGATGGGGATCAAGTTCTTGCCGGCGATTTTGGAATAGACATCAGTCGCGTATGAGATGCCGAGCGGATTGTGCGCGTGAATGGCAACGACTTTGGTTTCGGGCCCGATAAATTTTTCCAGGTTCTCCAGATAGCAAACTACGACGTCTGCTTCCGAGTATTCCCGCAGCAGGAGAGTCTCAACCATTCGCAGCCCGTTGGGCACATACTTGGCTCGCCCATCCGGCCATGACTCGTTAACTAGCGAACTTGGATTAATCCACTTGTGGCCATACTTGGCTGGAATGGTCGCGGAGAGCATCTGTTGCCAGATACTATGGTTCCACTCGCTCGCCTCGCTCGACGATGCCGTCAGTACAATTAAGGGTGATCCCAAAGGAGAGCCTCCATAAACTGTTGAATATTAACGCAATGTAGGAGACGGGTAACTCTTTTCCGGGACTAACGGGCGGATTCTAGCACCTGCGGTTCGCTGTGCCAAGCCCTATGTTTAGCTCGCCGAATCTTGTGGTTGCTAACAGGTCTGTACGCTTTCGTACTCATGTGATATAGTCCGGCACGCGCCTGAAGAGCTTGCTTGATACCTGAATGGTTCGCGGCACTCGAATTCAACCTCGCTGCCCGCTGAATGATCAGGAATCTTCCAAAGACTCTTTTTAACAATCCATTAAAACAAGCTCCGGGAATCGGTCGATGAAAATTCTACTTTACAATCCAGATAATGGCGTGACGCGCAACTTCATGCCTCACTTATGGATGTTTCTACTAAAAGCCCTCACTCCACCTGGTCATGAAGTGGTGTTGATTGACGGAAATGCCAAGCCGCTTAACGACGAGCAGTTGGTACGCTTCATCAAGGACGAGAAGATCGAACTGGTTGGCATCGGGGCGATGACCAGAATGGTCCAGAAGGCCTATCGCGTGGCCGACGTGGTTCGCGCCGCAGGGGTGCCGGTAGTGATGGGCGGTCCCCACGTGACCGAACTCCCGGATGAGGCCCTGGGGCGTGACGGTGGTCCGCGGCATGCAGATGCGGTAGCTCTCGGTGAAGCCGACGAGACCTGGCCGAAGATCGTCGAGGACGCTGCGCGCGGCCAGCTAAAGGAAATCTATGAGCCGGTTGACGACACAGGGAAAGAGCACAAACCGCCTCTCAAACCTTATCCGGTAATTCCCTGGGACACTATCGACCTCGACCAGTTTAATTTCATTCCCAAGATGTTTCGTCGCTTCACCGAGCGATACGGATCGGGCGTCAGTTATTTCAATACGATCCCGCTGGAATCGGGTCGGGGCTGCCCTTACGGCTGCGAGTTCTGTACCGTAACTGGATTCTTCGGTGATGAGATTCGCTTTCGCTCCAATGAAAGCGTAGTGAACGAGCTGTTACTGCTCAAAAAGCGCGCTCAAAAAGATCGCGGCAAGATTTTTATCTTCTTCATCGACGACAACTTTGCAATCAATATCAAACGTACGAAGTCTCTGCTGCGAGACATTATCGCCGCAGACGCACAACTGCCGTGGATAGCGCAGATCAGCGCCAACCTGCTGCGTGACGAGGAACTCGTCGATTTGATGGCAGAGTCCGGTTGCAAGTGGGTTTTCATCGGTATGGAGTCAATCGATCCGTTGAATCTTGCCGATGTGAATAAGAGTTTCAACAAAC
>Ga0207646_10002118_pt1 | contig 23748 bp, 28 predicted proteins | sample KBSK5502metaG_FD_184343 | JGI IMG/M metagenome (GOLD analysis project Ga0207646, IMG submission 184343) | Corn, switchgrass and miscanthus rhizosphere microbial communities from Kellogg Biological Station, Michigan, USA - KBS K5-50-2 metaG... | ecosystem: Host-associated > Plants > Roots >... | reverse complement strand
GCCGACCTAATACGTTTCAAAGTCGGCTTGCTGGAGCGGGTGCGGCGGGAGGTACCGAAGCTGCATCCGGTGGCACAAAAGGCGGCCGCGACCGACCTCGCCATCATCGAAGGTCAGATGCGCGGCTATCAAAGTAGGCTCGATCTTTGGTACCGGCGTCTGTGGGAACTTCAGGGCCTACAACTGGATCGGGAAGGTCAGTTGATCCGCCACCGGGGACGGGAGGGTCACCTGACCAAACGCGAGTATCAGCTGCTTCAGTTCCTGCTCGACCACCCTCACCGGTTCTTCACCGTCAGTCAGCTGTTGGGCCGCGCGTGGGCTGACCCCGCCCTGTTTCCGGAGGAGGTGCGCAACTACGTGCGCCGCATCCGAAGGATCCTGGCCGATCTCGAGATTCCGTGCGAGCTCGTCAACCGTCCGGGTCGCGGATATTCGCTGATCTTCCGCCCGGACGAATAAGGGCCGACCAGCTCCCGCAGCCTGACGCCCCTGAATCGAGAGGAAAGTTACTGACCTTCTTATGGCAGTCGGCGCGAGACTATGCCATGAAGCTCTCGGATAAGGATCGTTTACGGCCCGATATGGTTGCAGCTGCCCGCGGTGGCGATCCGAGTCAGTCCATGGATGGCGAGGCCGATCTCCAGAGCGCATCGATGGAGCAAGCGCTCTACTGGAGACAGATCTACCGGGAGATTCTGGCCATGGAAGAGAAGGTCATGGAGCGGATCCAAGACCTGATGTCCAAGCAATCCCCCCAGGTGCGGAGCGAGGTCGAGCTTACTAACGTTCCGGTCGTGGCTGCTCAGGCGGAGAGGTTCCGCCAGCGCCTCGGATTTTGGACGGCACGGGTTCACGAACTTGAGTAGTCGCGTCCGGTTTGTAAAAAGGATCTCGTGTTTGGCGTGGCGATAACTCGCGGCAGCCTGCCGTTGCCGGCTGTCGCCGTGACGAGGTCTCGCACCTTGACTGAGCCCGCAACCCTCATGCAACGCCTGCAGGTGGTGCGGAACAAACGCACGGCATCCCAGCTTTCGAATGCGACAATATGGGCTGCTTGGATCGGAGGCCTGGCTGCCATTCTTACCGTTGTCGGCGGTAGCGTTCTGAGCCTTCGCTGATGGACGACGCAACGCCGGATGGCGGGCAGTCCCAACCGGAGGCCCTGCCCGGCGAGAGCCGGACACGCCTCAGCGGTGCGTGGACTGCGGTCGTCGTCGGCCTCATCGCCCTTGTGGTGATCCTGGTCTTCATCCTGCAAAACCAGCAGAACGTCGAGGTGACCTTCCTGATTTTCCATGGGCACCTCCCACTGGCGGTTGGGCTGCTGTTCGCCCTCATTCTTGGTGCGGTCATCGTTTTCGCTTTCGGAGCAGCTCGCATCCTTCAACTACGAATGGTGGCCGGGCGGGCACGGCATAAGGGGTCCAGCTCTCCGGCCGAGTAGGCATTGGGCCCGTGGATCGTCGACGTGACGCGTCCGCGGAGCTATCTAATGCTGCAGTCGGCGGATCACAGCCTGATCACAATTTCTTGGCGAACTATCGCAACCTAGAGGTGCGTTCGTGACTGTCGCCGGCGGATCTGAATTCGCCCGGGGCGTTAGATGAGCGCCGCCGATTCACTGCGTAATTGTTTTGCGCCCAACTGACGCTTCATGTTCTCAAGCATCTGATCGACATCTGTCTGGATGGCTCGCTCGACGAAGAGCGCATCTAGAGCTCTCCCAAGGACGCCGCCCGTAAGTTGATACGCGGCATCGAGGCTGGCATAGGTCTGGTTGCCTTCTGCTTCCAACGTCCACGTGAAAGTGCCCCTCACGCGCCCATCAAACGTTTGCCAGATCTGGAATCGACGGTGAGGTGTATGCCTGCGCGGAGGCTCGAATCCAATAACTCTGAATTCCTCGTCGAAGGGCATCCCGAGTACTCGGTAGATGACTCGGAAAGAATTACCCACGCGCCGCCTACTCCGACCCACCTCCACAACTCGTTCCATCGTCGGTGCACATTTCGCAAGGTTCTCCGGGTCATCAACGAACTCGAGGACCTTCTCGACAGGCGTTTCGATCGTCACAGTGGCGTGGATCTGGGACGTGACAGCGCCTCCTTGACCGGTTTGCCGAAGAGAATACGGCGCGCCTACTGTAGATGAGCGGAAGCTCGAGGCATCGGCGGCAAGACTCGCCGCCTGGCATTCACGCCCGTGGCGGTTCATGGGTTTGAAGAAGACAAATGACCCCGGCGAATCTTTCCTGAAGCCACCGTTTCACCGGCAGATGGCTCTTCTGGAAGCCGGAAGGTCTGTCGCATGAGGATTGAAACCCGGCCAGGTAAACGCTTGGCTAGCAATTTGGCAGGGACTTATCCGAAGCAAGCTCTCGATCCCGGAGGCTTATCGACAGCACCAGGCTGATGGTCTCAGTCCTCACACATTAGTAATGAGGACGCGCGCGAGGGCGAGCATCGAAGGGCCTAGCTGTGCCTCACGGTCCTAGGGCCGTTCGCGCGCTGATTTATCGGCAGTGCAATTGCCATGCGCGAGTTCAATCGACGGTGCGGAGACACCTTAGGACGGGGCTCAGCCGCCGAGTTCCTGGAGAATCTGTGCCCCGGCTGTGCCCCGTCGGCTCTGGACGACGCAAGAAATCGTCGGTTTTGAATACAAATTTGGTCGCGGGCCCGGGATTTGAACCCGGGGCCTCACGGTCCCGAACTCTGAGACCTTTCGTCCAGAAATGGCGGTTTTGAGCGTTTTCGGTTCGAAACTTCGATCGCTGGGGCTCCTAGCGTCCAGATTTGAGGCGGTTTTCTCCTGGACTACTACATGAACTACTACATAGCCGGGCACGTGTGGCGAGCGGACTGGAGAGTGGGCTTGGTCTTCCGAAGATCCGCACCGTATTGAAGACCGTGGGCCGGATATCCAGGGACATCCATCAGCGTCCGCCCCAGTTCAATAGCCAGGATCGCCGCTCCGCAGTTGTTCTCGTCCGCAGTCGGCTTCGGCTTGGCTGTCGTGTTTGCTGTCAGCGGACGCGCGTTGGGGTTAACAAATCGCTGAAACCCAGCCGCTGGTCACCGCGGTTCTTGTCGACTCGCTGCTTAGGCCGGCGCCATTCGCCTCAACCGCCTGCTACGGGTCGGACAGTCGATGTCAACGGTTGGCGACGCGCTCTAGCTCATAGGCCCACGAGGCGGCCACGCGCGATCTCAACAAGCGGAGCGCCTGCAATGAGATCCATGTCCATCCGGTCGTGATTGCCATGCGTTCAAAAAGGCCCGCGGGGCCGCCCTTTACGTTACTGAGCCCAAAAGCGAACAGGAAGGCCCACATCAAGATTCCGCTTGCGATTGAATAAGCCGCCCACATCGGTAGTCTGGATTGCGCGTACCGACGGGCCATCACGAAGCACGCTACCGGCAGGCTTGTGAATACAAGCACTGACGCAACCAGATGAATGACGCCGTGGAGAGTGGTGGTGGGGCTGTGATTGCCTGCTGGATATCCCGGAGCAGGGTCCGTAATGAATATGCCGGCGAGTAGTAGCGCCGCGCCAACGATGCTCAGCAGCAGCGGTGTGCTGCGACCTCCCGCAGGTGTTGGGCTTCGCCTGAACGCGAGCGCGAAGCCAATAATCGATACGCCACAAATAATGAAGCTTGCGACTTGAATTGCACCAAGGCTGCCAGCGCTGAGATCGCTGACTGGCCGCCGCCACGGGTCATACGCGGCCTGAACAGCTCCGAGCACTAGGTATACGAGCGTGAATGACACGGGTCCGGTGACCCCGCCGGCCACCAAGAGAAACCATTTGTACCCTCGAGCCTGCATTAGCCAGCTCCTTCACGAGCGTAGATGTGCACCGAAATGGAGACGGATTGAACGGTAGCGATCGCGCCCATATAGTCCTAGATCCGCTCTGTTCGAACCCCCGTTGCCAAAGATGCCCTGGAACGGGCCACAAGTCTTCATCTATCAGCTGAGCGGATTGATGGTGGCCCCATTCACAGGTATCTTCGGCGACACCGGAACGAAGACCAACACTTTCGAAAGCGCCTCGCTCGTGGCGATCGTGGTATGTGCCGTGATCGGTTGGGGCCTCGTGGTTCTGATCAGGATCGTCACGGCGCCCAAGGGCACCAAGCCGGAGTAGTCGTGTTGGTCGGGGCCAGCGATTTGAACCCGGGACTCACGGTCCCGAACCATGTCGGCAAGGCATCCTCTCGTTTCCTCCTGGCTCCTTGCGTGTCTTGCTGAAGTCGATTGCCTCGGGCGTGATGTCCTCACCTGACCTCGCGTGTCGCCCGGTTCGGGGAAAGCGCGATCCGGCCGTCGGCACCTACGGTCCGATTCCGGGATCATGTTTGCGTCGGCCATCTAGAGCTGGAGTCGGTCTGCACAATCTACGGACGACCACACGTCTCGATTTTGCACCACGTCGTGCGAGGTCACCCTCCTCGCGGTGAATGGATTAGCACTTGCAACTTTTGCTTGACCCGGCACGTAAATCAAATGTGGAAGACGAGTCCGAAGGAGTAGCCGCCCTTCAGCGGGGAGACATCAGAGGCCTGGCCGTCCTGGTTCGCCTCCATCAACTCAAGGCGTTGCGCGCCGCATTCGGAATCCTTGGCAACCGGTTCGAGGCTGAAGACGCTGTCGCCGACTCCTTTATCAAGGTCGTAGAGAAGATCGGGACCTACGAGCAGGCGCGTCCATTCGAGCCGTGGTTTTACCGGATCGTAGTGAACACCGCCATCGATCACGGGCGCATGGCGCGCCGAGAAACACCGTTTGCCGAAGTACTGACCGACGAAACGGGCACGGCCGATTTTGACGTCAGGCTGCAGGTGGCAGCCGCGGTCAGGGCTCTCTCTGATGAGGAGCGCGCAGTGGTCGTCCTTCGCTACTACCTCGATTTCGACGAGAGATCGATCGCGAAAATTCTTCAAACTCCCCTGGGGACCACGAAAAGCAGGCTTCACCGGGCCCGCGAACGCCTGCGCCGCGAGCTGTCTGAACCGAACCAGTGCTGGGCGCTGAGCGCCGCAGAAGGAGTCTGATCTTGGACGAAAGCACGCTGAGAACGTCGGTCACCATGTTCCTCGATTCCGCCGTTCCGCCCGATGCTGATGTGCTGGAGTCGGTGATGTCGCGCGTACCGTCACGGCGGCCCCAGCGGGGATTCCCTCGCGGCGCCGTTCTGGTGGCAGCGGTGGCCGCTGCGATCCTCGCGACCCTCGGAACTGTGTTCGCCGCCGGCGGCAACTTTCCGATCCACTTGAACCTGGTTCCATTCGCCCACCAAGAGGGATCAGCGCGATCCAAGAAGCCACCGGATGCTGCCTCGTCGATCCCAGTGGTTAAGACGCCGAGCGTACCTACGACGCTTGCCGCAGCCGAGGCATCCTTCGGGCACCATGTGCTGACGCCGAGCTCATCGACTGGCGCGGAGCTGCAAGCGGTCTATTTCCAGGCCGCGCAACCTGTGCCTGCAGGATCCAAGCCAGGCCAAACACCGACGCCGGCGACGGTCACAATCCAGTACTCATATGCGGGCAGTGGCCTCACGATGTGGGAGATGTACGACCCCTCGTCCGCCCCGCTCACCGTGGACGCAATCAACGAGGGCGGTGCCAAATCAAAGACTTCGTCAGGCTTGGGCCCTGTCGACATCGAGACAGTGCGCGGATCGGATTACGCGCTTGTCCGGACCGTAGCTGGCGGTCCTGTCGAGGAAATGATGTGGAAGACCGCGGGGGGGATCGTGGTCACAGTGCAGTTCGATTCGCCTCTGTCAACGAGCCTCGCCTTTGCATTCGCAACTGCCTTGAACTGACATGCAATAGATCGACGCCGTCTGCCGCCCGGAGCAACACTGCTCCGGCGGCATTCGACGTCAGTAGTGTGTTTGGACGGAAAACGGGCGAACCGCCGCATCGCCAGATTGGAGTTGACCTGGGACCATCGATCCACGCCGAACGAGGTCAGGTCGACGGTTTCCGTCACAGTACGGGCCTTGGTTGCGCGAGTTGCGCAGGAAATTGTGATTCGGCTGTGATCCGCCGACCCGAGACAACCTCGGAAATCGCGGGGTTTGAATACAAAATTGGTCGGGGGCCCGGGATTTGAACCCGGGGCCTCACGGTCCCGAACTCTGAGACCTTACGTCCAGAAATGGCGGTTTTGCTCGTTTTCGATTCGAAACTTCGACTCCGCGGCCGCCAGGCGTCCAGGTTTGAGGCATTCTTCAGCCGGATTACTACACGAACCACTACATGACGTGGTGCGAGGGAGTTTGGCTCCGGGACGGAGATTCGAACTCCGAACCTTGCGGTTAACAGATCGGCGCAGCCCGTTCGGGTTCCTCTTTCGATTCGCGGAGTCTCGCCGGGTCGCCAAGTCGCACTGTTTAGCGCGGCCGTTGCTGTACTCCGTTAGTACGCTTACGGGTCAACACGAGTTCAACTCGGCGCCCCGCGTATCCCAACGGATCTTGGCTTTCCAAGCATTTGATTGAACTGGCTCTCGTCGAGGGGTGCTCACCTTACGGCTGAGTCGCGGTCCAGGCCAGCCGCTAACGCCGACCCTGGACCTGCCGAGGGACTTGTGCTTCAGGCGCGGGACTTAAGAGTCAATCGATATCGTGCAGTGTGTCGGCCTCCGCGATCGCCCATCGATCCATCGCCAACACGCTGCGTTCGGGTGAGATTTGCAGCACAACATGGAACGGGCGGGCAGGCCTGTCCCACGACTCACCCTTGGCAACTGGAGTCGCCCAGCGTTCGGAAGCTCTGACAAGGATCCGTCGAAGAAGGTCTAGGGTCTCGTCATCCTCATCGGACAAGACTTCCTCTGACTGAACGATGAGCAGCACATAACCTGCAGCAGGCAACCAGGAAAGATCGGTCAGGCATTCCTCGAAAGCGGCCCAATTCTCGCCAAAGTAGTCGGGGAATTGAAGGGCCGCACCGAATTCATCGAATAGGCGGGGGGTACTCCGCATCTTATTGCCCCTCAACACCCTAACCGCAAGTTCGTCTGTGGCAAGCCTCCAGGCAAGCTCGTAAGTTTGAGCCGGTGCAGCAACGTACCCTGCGATTGCTGGCGGTCCCGCTATTCGCAGGTCTGACGGTCGCACTTCATCGTCTCCATGTAACTAAGACTGTTGCCTCGGAGAGGCTAGACGCTCCACTCCTATTGAACTGCGACTCAGGAACCCGGAGACGGAGCTGCTGCTCCTCCGCCATGAGCGTTCCAGGCTCCTTCATGTCGGCCCAGCTGCTGTGTGCGACGAGCCTACGAAGGAGCGTTCCCCAATGGACCGGTTGAAGCTTCAGCGAATCCAAGCTGCATGGGGAGAATAGGGCAAGAGCTCCGACAAGATCGCCCACGATCCGAGTGGGCGTAGCATCCCTCACTTGTCTGCTCGTGCCACAATCCAGGATGTCTTGCTCTTCATCTCAGGGATTCGATGCTCGTGCGAAACGGTGAAGCCGTCATCATCACTGACAAGGCCCAAAGCGACCGACACAAACCATGTCTCGTCAACAAGGTCGGGAGCGCCATATGTTCTGACCGCCTGACCAACACGATCGACGATGTCGCGATTCTTTCGTTGGAGTTCGGTCAAGACCATTTCTGGATCCATCCAGTCGCCAGGATGATCGCGAAGGATCTTCTGCACAGGCTTCACAAGGTCCCTGGGTTGAATCACCTTGGCCATCAAACCAAACCAGCCGCCTCGCGTGAGCGGACCCATAAAGGGCAAGAACAGGCGGGAATCGATGTCGCGGGTGCTGCACACATGTTGTATCTGCTTTAGCAATCCATCACGGATGAGGCGGCGCAGATCCGGTCTGACCTGTCGCAGTAGGGCTTCTACGTCGTCGAAGATCGGTCCGAAGCAATGCGTCCTTTGCTTCGCCGCTGAATCAACGAGCCACGCGGCGAGTTCACCGATTTCCTGGTCATGTCCGAGTGTTTTGGGCTTAGCGTTGGGCAATGGCGGATGTGTATCAAGGTGGAACTCTGGGCAGGCGGAGATCAAACGTGCTAGCGCCTCATTGTCGTCGCGTGCCAGTGGTTTGACACTTCGCTTCACAACACTCGATCCCACCCAATACCCAGCGCCCGAAGCAATGATGAAGGCGGGGAAATCCACTAAATGGACCCCAAGGGGTGAGAGAAGGAGAGAAACAATAAACACGATGATCAAACCACTCATTGCGATTAGTACTATGCCTGCCTGCATGCCAAGCCATTCACGAAGCACAAACACCGCAGCAATGGGCCAGTAGAACACCCCTGGCTGATGATCGATTTGGCGATGCTCCCGGACCACAAGGTCGTAGAAACGAATGGCGGCAGCCGGGTCTCCCCGTTCGTACGCCAGTTCAAACGCCGCCTGGTTGCGAGAGTGATTGACCACAAGGATGGCTATTACTTTCAAGCAGATCCCGACAAGGATCCCGGCTACGACAACCGTTGCCAAGTTTTCCACCAAAAGTGGTGTCATCGGCGGCGCGGGTCACCGGCCACTTGGTTGCTAACGCGGATGATGAGTCTGAACAGCAATGGAATCGCCGTTGCGCCAAAGCAGAGCGCGAGCGTGACTGCGTAGAACGGCAGTGCCTTGCTCGTATCTAGAGAGCGCAGCAGTGGCCCACTAACCCACGGGCCACTAAACCAAAGCGTTGGAATCGAAACAAGCTCGCCCACGATAGCGACCGTTGTGCTACGGGTTGGTTTCCCGGCCGTGGCAGTCATGAGCAGAATGAGCAGCATGAAGCCGCTGATTAGGCCAACAAGTAGACCTAGCGCGATTCCAACGCTCTGTTCAGCCATTCAAGATCGGTACGTTGCCTTCCATCGCGCAACCGATGGGTCAGGTGGACGACGAGAATGCGTGGAGCTTACTGGATCCAAGCGTTAACCCGACGGACCTTGAGTCACAGCAAGGAGCTCGAGGGCGCGCGCGATGCGCTCCAAGGAAGCCTCGAAACCCTGTGCCTGGGTTGGCGCGGCAGGTGCCGTCGCCTCCTGGGCCTCGCGCAGTATGCGCTGCGTCTCGCGAAGCTCCGATAGCCCGATGCGCGAGCCGATGTAACGCAGGAGGACGCCGCCAGCGACGCCCGCGACCACGCTGGCCAAGCCGATCAGGGTCGACTGCATGGTGGCGCTCACGCAGCCATCTCGTTTATCCGATGCATGACATTGGGAGTATGGCGGTGATGAACCTCGAGGTTATCGCCGAGTCAACGAGGTGATGGCAAGCCTCGGCGAAGACCCGAACAGCAGGAAGCTCGACCGCAGGTGGCCCGAGCTGGACTACCTGGACGGGCCACACGACACATCCTTTCAGGCACTCGTCGCCGACTGCCACGAGACCTGCCGACCTGTTCGCGATGGGGTTTGCGCGTCGATCGGACAACTGAGCTTAGTGCAGGTCGACTGATATCTCCTGCGAATGAGTCGCAAAGCCATCCGCGACCCATTCGACAAGAATCGTCGCTTTGACGGTCGTCATATGTGTAAGTCGCAGGTGGCCAAGATTCAAAGGTGACACCTCGCGTTGCCAGCCTCCATGTAACAGGTAATTTGCGCCACCATCCCACTGGACAGACAAAAGACCGTCCGGACGGTAACGAGTCACCCAATCCACGCCTGCGTAGGGAAGCTCAGTGCCCAGGCCATCGATCATGGTGACACTTACGGCTGGATTCCGGGCCGACACGTCGTTTTGGCTGATGAGTGTGATGTGCATGACGGTGCTGGCATTCACAACTACGTATTTCCAGTTTCCGCTTGGATGTGTATCGGTAGCCAAGACGTTCGCCGCCTTTCCGTCGCCCACTACGACCCTGAGAGCGATCTTCGGTCGTTTCAGTGATTGGTAATACGCAAGAAGGGCAACGCTGCTGGCCAGCACTGCTAGAACAAGAGTCGCAGCACCAGAAACGTCCGCAAGCGCGGCAAGCTGGCGATCAACGGTGTCCCGGCTCAGAGCCCACGGGAGTCCGTATCTGAGAGTCGCGACTAGCGAAACGCCAAGAGTACCGAGGCCGGCCCACCAGAGCAGCCGGAGGAGCGCCCGTAAAAGACGCTGAAGGAAAGCTCTCACCTTAGGAATCCACCTCAGTCACGAAGTTCATTCCTTGGCTCACGTCATCGTGTGGGAGATTATCGAGTTAGTCGCGGATTTCCATCAGGTGACACGGCAGCAGAGCATCCTGAGGTTCAAAGCTCCGGCTAACCGACGCTTATCGAAAGCATCTAAGAGGCTCCTGCGAGCCGAGCGACCGTTCTATAGCGCAGCGCGTGCCGCCAGAACTGCGGAGTCCGTCATTCTAGGCTGTCTGGAATGCGAAGTTCACAGATCGAGCGGCAGATGCGCCGACTCACTTTGAGGCTCCCACCAGCGGCCGCACCGTTCTACTGGCACGCCAAAGCCAATGAGCCAATCGGCCTCCTTAGGGGAGACGTTTTCGTAAGGACTCCAAAAGGCCGCTTTAGGGCCGACGGCGCTGTTACGGCTCGGTGGCGACCCACGCCGCATATTGCGGGAGAGGCAGCCGGGCCGCTCCATCCGCTCCAAATGGGAAACCTACTCGGGAACCGGGAATCAATTGAGCTTCCATCGCGGATTCGAATACGGGCCAACCTTTCTGGGGAACCAGTACCGGTTACGACTGAACCGCAGACCTTTTCAAGTTCGACGAGTGAGCGATACGGAAGCGTCGGCCGACGAGATCTGCCGTTCGACGAGGTCCGTTTTGGGGTACCGAACTTCCTCGACGTCTTAGGACCGCGTGTCCGATGGCCAAGTGGGACTGGCTGGCGGATCCAATTAGATGCTCCGAACCACGTGATAGTTCTTGATGGACGCCCCGACTATTCGGACATTCGGAATCAGTTGGAATCTGAGGGCGGATACGCACTCACGCATGCCGGTTCATTGGTAGCCAAGCGTCGGCTGGCTGTGAGGACGGCGGAGGGTTTGATTGACGCACTTCACTACTTCCTGTCATTTGCAGCCGGCCGCTGGACGGGACCTGTGCTGCCAGTAGGGTTCCGAGCTGGCAAACCAATTTGGGCACAGTGGGAGGTAGGTCAACTTGACCCTTGGGGCGCCAGCTGGTCGTGGTTTGATCGACATGATGCTGCCGCGTTACCCACCGCGTATCCGAGATTCTTGAACCTATGGCGAGATTCAGAGTGGCGCGATGCCCTGAAACTATCTGTCGCCTACTGGCTGTTCGCGAATAGGCCGACTCCTGTACAAGCGGCGATCGTTTTCGCCCAGGTATGCCTCGAGATGCTGGCTAAGACCACACTTGTTTCGCGCGGTCTCGTAACCCGGCACCAAGCACGTGGCTTGGAGGCCGGCGTGATCATCGCCAGGTTGCTTCAGGAGTTACACATTGACCCCGCCGTGCCGCGCGCGTTGACCTCCATGCACCGTTGGGCAGGACGCGTACCGCCGCGGCTGGACGGACCAACCGCCATCGCTCGACTAAGGAACCGTGTGATTCATGGCAATCGGACCGAATCCGAGCCGTCGTTTCGCGTGTGGACCGACGCGTGGCGGCTATCAACTCACTACGTGGAGCTTTCGCTGCTGGCGCTGCTAGGTTATGAGGGGCAGTTTTCAAACAGGCTTCGATTCGAAAGGTGGGTGGGCCAGACCGAGAAGGTCCCGTGGGCCCTAGCGGCCCCTGACCCGGACCCACCGTCCCATTTCCACAGCCCACGCAGCGGAACCAACATGGGGTCATTGGCCAAGTAACGGCAACACCACAACTAGGCGGGTAGGCCCAGCACGCCAGCGAGTCTCAGAATATGCGCTAGGAGCGCTGCGACACGTCGAAGGAAGGTACGAAACAATCCAGCAAGGCTCTGGTGCGCTTCTCGGAGTGGTCTCCGTCGGCAAACCGCTTACCGCAGCTCGGGCAGAAGGTTGCCGTAGTGGTTGAGCCGGGACCCACTGGACCCACGCCGGCCATTATCGGTCGCTGCCGGGCAAGCGCTGGAGGCCGAGCTCCACGCCCTTCTCGTCCAGCATGACAATGAGGCCTTATCGGTTGGCCGGCTGCCGACTTTCACATCCAGCGGCCGAACCGTGCTTAAGGCAAACGATCTAATCGAGACAACCCATCGAGGAGTAGTCATGTGTTCGATGAAAGCTCGAGAGATTTGTACAGAATTTGTGCAGTAGTACAGCGGGGCTGTCAGGTTATCTCAGCCACTGAGGCGCTTTCTGAATTCAAAACTTGGTCGGGGGCCCGGGATTTGAACCCGGGGCCTCACGGTCCCGAACTCTGAGACATCTCGTCCAGAAATCGCTGAAACGATCGGTTTCACTTCGAAAGTTCTGACAGAGCCAGCCGCTCCGTCCAGATTTGGAGCGTTTTCCCGGCGGTTTGCTACATGAACTACTACATGGGCCCAGGGCGGCTTCAGCAGGGCCGCCGCGCCTACAACCTGACGATCTCAGCAGCTCGCGATAGTCCTGGGTCACCCACCGCAAGTCGCCGCTCGCTCTGCCGCTCCAGAACATGAACCTGGCGTCGGAGCGCCAGCACCTCCGCCTGGAGCCTGGCCTGATCGCCGTGGCCGGTCGCAAACACGCCTAGCAGGACGCGAACAAGCGAATAGATCAGCGAAGCCACCACGCCGGCGCAAGCAAGGCAGAGTCACGCTCGGCGCGATTTTCGAACCCCACCCGGCAGCGCTGCTTACCGCCGTTTGGTACGAAACCAGGATCGAACGAAACTCGAGCCCGTTAGTCGCGGTTAGCGACTGCTCGCGTTACTGCCCAGGTCGCTACTTCGGTCCGGGATCGGAAGCCGAGTTTGTTGCGTATGTGGTCAAGGTGACTCTCCACCGTCCGTTCCGAAAGAAACAGCCTCCTGGCGATTTCGCGATTTGTCATGCCGGCCGCGACAAGCTTCGTGACCTCGGCCTGTCGCCTACTCAACGGTCCGCGCTCGACCGCCAGCTCCACGTGTTCGTCGAGCGCGTACGCGACAGCACCATCGAGACTCATCTCCGCTCCCTTCTGCCAAGCTTCGTCGCTCTTTCGCGGTCCGAGTTTCCCACGACAGAGCTGCACAGCTCGGATCAGCTCCGTTTCCCAGTACGGCCCGTCGACGATGGAAGCGTTCTCGGATATTTGTTGATGCGCGGCGGCGAGACGAATTGCTCGCGCGTAATCTTGCTTGAGAGCCGCGATCCGCGACAGTCCTCCCAGGCACGCATGCTCATTGAAGATGTCGCCGAATCTCCTGCTGATCGACATCGATCTCTTCCAGCTCTGTTCGGCATTTTCGCGATCGCCGCAGGCGAGCTCAGCGTTCGCGAGGCTTTCAAGGATCCACGCAAGCTCTGCGTCGTCATACGGTTCGCTCAACTTCACCGCGTCCCTCAGGGTTTCTAGCGCCGGGACGAAACGGCCTTGCATCAACGCGAGTAAGCCGTCTGCATTCAGCATCATTGCGACGAGCCTGCCGTTGTCTGATCCTTTCAATAGTTGCAACGCTTCATCGATGACTGTGCGACCGGCGTCCCACTGTCCCAGCGCAACGAGTCCAGCGGCAAGGAGTCGGAGGGAAGCGGCGATCGCTGCAGGATCATTGGTTTCGACGCGCGCTAGGCGCTCAGCCTGCCTCGCAAGTTCGACACCCACCTCGTAGTCTCCCTGAATATGCGCTAGGTTGCTCGCCGCCAGCAGGGCGCGGTGCCTGGCGGTCCCGCTTACTGGAGACTCAGCCATCAATTCGGATAACCAGCTGCGTGCGCGATTGAGGTCAACCGCGACCTCGAGGGCGAGTTTGGCGGCAAGGCCAAGGCCACGCTCTTCGGTGTTGAGGCGGGCCCACCGCACAGCGGCCCACAAGTTGGCCAACTCGCGTTGGGTCCACATTGCGGCATTAAGGCCCGAGAGGGCGGACTTTCCGCTTAACCCCAGCTGATCGCTTTTCACGGCCATTGCAGCCGCAAAGAAGTTGTAGTGGCGGCGCTGAATTCTATTCAGCTCTCCTGATGCAGAAAGTTTGTCTTCAGCGAACTCCATCTGAACCTCTAGGAGCCGGTATCTGGTCGATTCGTCATCGAGCCTCTCGACAACCACGGTCGACTTCCGCACCAACCCATGAAGGGATTCGAGAACATTTGGCATTTGTGAGTCGGAACAAACAGCCTCGGCACTCTCGAGACTGAATCCACCTCTGAACACGGCCAAGCGTCGCAAGAGCAGAGCTTCGGCGTCAGTCAGTAGGCGATAGCTCCATTCGATCGCGGCACTCATCGTTGCATGGCGACGGTCAAGGCCGTGGTCCATTGACAGGAGACGAAAACTCTGTTGGAGGTGGTTTGCAATTTCGCGCTCACCCATAAGACCAAGGCGCGACGCTGCGAGTTCGATGGCAAGTGGAAGTCTGTCGAGTCGCCTACAGATATCCGAGACAACGTGCCTGTTGGCTGGCGTGACTTCGAAACCAGGTGCGACTAGGCGGGCCCTTTCAGCGAACAGACTCTCGGCATCGATTTCGCTCAGCGCCGCCAGTGGCCATCGAACCTCACCGCTTACGCCCATAGGTTCACGGCTCGTTGCGACGATCGTGAGACCGGGACAAGACGCCAGGGCCGACTCGCAGAAGGTTGCACATGCCTGAATCACGTGCTCGCAGTTGTCGATCACCAGGAGTACCTTTTTGTGCGAGAGCCAGGCCAGCGCTTTCTCGGACGGCGAGCCCATGCCAAGTAGGCGCAAGGCCGCAGAAATCGTCCCAGATACTTGGTTCGGATCTTCGACGGGAGTCAGATCGATCCACCACGCGCCGTCCTGCCAGAGATCAAGGGAGGCCCGTGAAAGTTGGACCGCAATCCGGCTCTTGCCGATCCCGCCTGGGCCGAGCAAGGTAACCAAACGAGATTCCTTGACGAGCCGTTTGAGCGCGTTGAGCTCCGATTGACGGCCGACGAAACTGGTCAGGGGCTTGGCAAGATTCGTTCGCTCAACCTCTAAGGACTTCAACGGGGGGAAGTCACTTCGCAGTTCCCCATGCGTCACCTGGAAGACATGTTCGGAGCGCGTCATGTCACGCAACCGATGCTGGCCCAGGTCTCGCAAGCCCACGCCGAGCGGTAGATGGTCGGTGATCAGCTCTTCGGTCGCCCTCGAGATCACGATTTGGCCGCCATAGGCAGTGGCCATAAGGCGGGCACACCTGTCGAGCGGTGCGCCGATGTAGTGCCCCGAACTCAGCTCAGCCTCGCCCGTGTGCAGTGCTATTCGAGCGCGGAGCTCGACACCGCCTGGCCATGCCTCCAGCGCAAGCGAGCGCTGCAGGTCGACCGAACAAAGAACGGCATCCCTGGCTTGCCTGAACACGGCCAGGATGCGGTCGCCCTCCCGGCCAGACTCGACAACCTTTCCCTGATTCTTTTCGACGTGGTCAACAACGATGCGGTCGTGGCGCTCGAGAGCCAGCTTCGCCGACCCAGGCGACTTGTCCGAGACCTTGGTCGATCCATCGATGTCTGTCATCAGGAACGTCAGGGTGCCAACTGGCAAATCGCCATGGGTGGTGGGCCGCAACACTACCCGCCGACGAGGTGACTTCGAGGCGGTGGCATCCATGGGTCCCGCCCGCTATTGTGGGCGCACGTTCGCGGGCTGGCTAGGGGCTGGTCGCGGACTCGAAGCGAATCCTGCCCTCCTCTGGCGGCGACCGGCCAGTACGTAGCTCCAAATCGCGTGCCGGCGAGAGCGAAATTACGTGTTTCCACGCTTTTCGACGGCTCGTTCAACGCCTAGCTTGGTCGCACGGCTTATCCAGCCGAATGACCACGGAGGGATCACGAATGCATCCTCGGCGAGGGATTGTTAGTGTGGCGGTCATCGGCGTTATGACGGCCCGTTGCGGTACGCGTGACTGGAGCGCCTTTGATTGCACGAGGCGCAACCCACGTCAGCGCTGTCGGCTGACGAGTTATGCCGCGATAATGGCGCTGTCAGCGAGTTTGGCTGCATGCGATCCGCCTCCGCCAAATCCACCGCCATCACCTTCGCCATCGCAATGCAGTTTCTTCTTTTGCCCTTCCCCCTCGCCAAGTACGTCACAGCAATTTCCATCGCCCAAACCGACCCCGCGCCCACCGTCTCCGGTTCCGTCGCCCCTCTCACCTTCTCCGTCGCCGGGTCCGAGGGCGGCTTGTGGCTCGCCGATCAGCCAAAGCTGGAATGGTGAATTTCAATACTGCCCTATTGAGAACAGTGCTCTCAGCAATTTTCAGATCTATGGCTATGAGCCACAGGTTTGGTGCTACGACTATGGCCAATCGTCAACCGGCTATCACAGCCGAAACATGTCGATACGTGGCCCAGTGATTTTCGTAGGGAATCAAGGTCAAAATCCACTTCCCCTGCGGTTCGTCTTCACGTGGCAGGCAGAAGTCGTAGACACCAACAGCAATGAGGCGCTTTTGGACTGGATATCTGCGCCACCGGCGACGTATGGCCCGACGAACGGCAAGTACTACCAACTCAATCCAATTGGCACTCCGCCAGGTTGGTTCATTCAAGGTGGACCGACAACCGTCAGGCTCAAGATTCAGGTCAGCCCCGAAGGGAATACGCAGTACTACCCTCCCTACTACTACAACGTTGCTGCATATGTGCTCGCGATCCCCCTAGATACTGGTCCGGTGAATACCGGCCTAGCCGACCATTGCTAGGAGCAGCACTCAAAATGCGCGTCTCGTTTGAGGCTCTGCACCCGTAACCTGCGGCCTGCTGTCGATCAACACCGTGGCGACCCCCTACGGATCGATGTTGGGAAGTGCGGTTCCCGCACCCCTGATCGACGCCTCCGCCATCGACGCCCGACCCAAGGCCGCCCTTGGCAAGCCTCACGCAAAGAATAGCTTGAGTCGTGATGGGAGCTTCCTGGTCAAGGAGCACATAACGTCATGGCGCGCAGAATGTACCCGTGGCCCTGTATACCCACATCACCACCGAGGCGAGCGCTCGGCGCATTACGCGCCGCGGCATCTCGACGCGTCGGCGCCGACGACCTGACGGGGTTTTTGCCATGCCAATTCTTCCGAACTTCTACGCGTCGCATCAGTGGCTCCGCGAACTGCGCCGCCGCTCCCACAGAAAGCTTGTAGCGGTCGACTTTCGACTTGATGATACCGAGGAGGTGCTCATCGGCCATTACGGCCAGCCCAAGACGCGAGTGACGGCGGTTCAAGCCGCGGCCTTGCTCATGAATGTCGCAGATCCCCGTGGATATGAGGTTTTGATTTCGCGCACGATTCTGCCAAAGGAGATCCGCGGATTCCGTTCAGTTCCGCAGGTCGTAGGTTGGAGATACTGGCCGGAGTCTCACGGCCGAGAGCCGTGTGGGTGCCCAGTTTGTACCAAGGGCGACTACGGTGCCGCCAAGGTTCGTGAACGGTTCCGCCAATGAGAGCGAAACTGCTATCGCAACTGCGGTCGATAGCCGACCCCTCTGCCCACTGAAGGCGATTTAAGGTCGCAACACAGGCACGAGCAACAGTAGGTTCGGTAGTGGCTGACGGCACGGTAGCCCCGGCGCGAAGACACTCATGCGGTTTCGGCTACATCAATACAGCTGTGTTGTCACGTTTGCTCGGCCGGCAGGATCCATTTGAATTACGAAGTGGTCGGGGGCCCGGGATTTGAACCCGGGGCCTCACGGTCCCGAACTCTGAGACATCTCGTCCAGAAATCGCGGAAACGATCGGTTTCAGTTCGAAAGTTCTAACCCAGCCAGCCGTTCCGTCCAGATTTGAAGCGTTTTTCCGACGGTTTACTACATGAACTACTACATGGCCTGAGTGTTCAGCAGGGCCGCTGCGCCTACAACCGACGATCGCAGCGGCTCGCGTAGCGAGCAGTTATCAGTCGCTCGAAGCATATAGGCCTATACGCAGCCGAGGGACTGCCGGCCACCCGGTTGGCCGAAACCGACTGATCCATCGGCGGAGCCCAAGTTGCCCATCGGCGGAGCCATGCCGCCAGCATCGTCGTCTTTACCTCCGCCGGTTACTTACGCGGGGCTCGAGCCGGTCACGGGCGCGACAGGCGCCGGGCGGGGGCGCCGACGTACGCGGTACAGGAGAGCAGCCCCGAGATGGACTGTCGGCCACGCCAGCCATAGGAAACTCGCGACCTTGTAGATCAGCGCGAGCGTGAAGGCGCTGTCGCCCAGCGGCGGCCACTTGTCTGTCCGATAAGCGCTGCCGGCGACATCTGCCTCGATTGCGTAGTTGCGCACGAGCTTGATGCGCGCCGACATCTGTGCGCCGCGCGTCAGGTTGATTGAGCAGTCGGTTCCGTCGCCCCGGATGTCGCCTTGCTGCACAATGTTGCCCCAGCGCAGGGTGACCTGGCAAATGCTGACCTCGGGGCCGAAGAAGCTGAAGTCGCTCGACGTAGAGCCCTGGCCGAACACAACGGTGCCGTCGGTCCACTTCCAGCACGCGTCCCCGGGCTTGTTGTCTTTCGTGCATTGCACCGCGGCCTTGATATCGCTCAAGTGTGTGGCCGCGTCGCTATAGATCTGGGACTGCGCGCTGCACGCTGATGTCAACCCGAAGGAGGCCAACAATGAAGCGGCTACCGCCCACCACTTGAAGAGCGTCGGCACCGTGCCTGTGGCGGGATAAAGCATGCGACCGTCGGGACCCTTGATCGCGATGAGTGCACCCTGGGTCCCGTCGCCGACGCCGGCATAGAGCGTCGAGCAGTTTAACGATGCCGCTGAATCGGGAATCCGGATGGCGCGCTTGGTGAGAAGTTGCACGCCCCCGGCGCTGATCATCCTGTCAGTGAGCACCTGGACCGGGCCCGTGACGGACCACGCCCGACGAGTCTTGATCGCCTGCCTGATCGGTTTCGTGGCGGCCCTGTACGAGACGAAATAGATCCCCCACAGGACGAACAGAAGAAGTCCAAAGCACGAAGGAAACAAAAGACCGAGGAACGCGAGAGCACCGATGTTGATCATCATGTCGATGCCGCCATACATCCCGGTCGCGATCGCCAGCAGCGGACCGCCAAGCATCACGAGGCCGGTCCACCCGCTCTCGTACCAGTTCGGTTTGGCTGACTGCCGAGCCAGACCGACGGTTTGATCGTCTAGTTCAACTGGCGCGATCCCGAAGCCCGCAAGTGCCAGGTCGACCGGGTTAGGTAAGTTCTGAGCCGCCCCAACCGCCGGCTCGGTCAGGTGGACTTCGTACGTCACCGATTGCTCGGTCCCAGGTTGCGTCGCGCCGCCGGCGTTCGAGGGGAGGTACTGGGTGAGCTCCTGGAGGATCTCCTCGTCCCGGTCCGGCATGCGCGGAGGATAGCCGAGCATGCCGGCTTCACAGCCTGGGTTTACGCGAGTTTTTCGGTAAGCGCGGCCGAGGAGTTAGTTCAGAGATTTGTGCGCAATTTGTGCAGTGCTACATCGGAGCTATCACGTTCGCTCCGCCAGCGAGACGTTTCTGAATTCAAGTTTTGGTCGGGGGCCCGGGATTTGAACCCGGGGCCTCACGGTCCCGAACCGTGCGCGCTGCCAAACTGCGCCAGCCCCCGACTCGACTACGCGTTACGACTCAGACGGACCCGGTGATTCTACCGGCCGCTGACCCCTCGCCCGCCTCGACCTCGCCCGGCGGGCACGCAGCTGCTGCCGGATGAAGATGCTCCCGAACAACGCGACCACGATCGCCGCCCACGCGAAGTACACATAGGTGTGCGCCTGCAGCAGCTCTCCCAGCCGCGGCCCGAAGTTCACCCCGATGATCAGCATCACCCCCGCCCACACCGCGGTCGAAACCGCCACGCTGGGCGCAAATACCCGGTAAGGAATCCCGACCAAGCCGCACGCGACCGTGATCGGGATTCGGAACCCCGGGATGTGCCGGCCGAAGATGATCGCCAATACCCCGTAGCGCCGGAACCACACCTCGGCCCGCTCCAGCCGCTCGTGGCTCAGGTGGACGTACTCGGCGAAAGAGCTCGTCACCAGACGCCGGCCAAAGCGCCGCGAGATGAAGTACAGGTTGGTCGCTCCCAGGACCACGACCGCGATCAAGCCCAGCCACGCGCCTATCCATGCCGCCCAGTGCCTCGGCACGTGCGCTCCGACATACATCACGAACACGTCGCCCGGCGCCGGCAGGGGCACGCCCGACTCCTCGACGTAAAGCGCCCCGAACCCGGGAAGGTACTGGTTGTGACGCATGAATTCCCGCAGCTCCTGGCCCAGCGGGTTCAGGAACTCGGGCAGCTCCCCGTACAGCAGCGCGATGGCGACGAGCGCCACCAGCGCGACCAGCGCCGCAGCCCCGGCCTGCAGCGCTCGCCCGGTCCGAAACGAGTTCAGAAGGCGCCAGCCAAAGACGCCCAAGGAGTTCGCCACGCCCACGAGGACGAATTGTGACTACCGCCCGATCGAGTCGACTACGGTCTTCACTTCTACCAGAGTCGCCGTGGCGTCGGCGACGCGGGAATTGTCGTCGGCGTTATCGACGAAGGCGCTGACGTAGACCAGCGTTCGGCGGACGGTCTCGACCCGGCCGACGATCCGCACCTTCTCCCCCAGCTTCAACGGCCGCCGCAGCGACACCTGAAGACGGCCCGTCACCCCGGGATGTCCCACGTGCCAGGCCGCCCAGCCCACCGCCTCGTCCAGCATCAGCGAGACGATGCCGCCGTGGGCCATCCCGGCCCATGACTGAAACCGCGCCGGCACCTCGTAGAAAGCGATCGACGTGCCATCGCCCGCGGGCTCGAACCTCAGCTGCAGGCCGTCAGGGTTCAGCTGCCCGCAGCCAAAGCAGTGGCCGTCGAAATGGACCTCCACTAGCCCCGGCAGTTCCAGACGCCGGTGACGTGCTCGGCAGCGCCCTTACCCGAGTACGCATTGGTCAGGAAAGCGTCGATCGTTCCCGACTGAAAGCTGTGGTCGATGGTGAACGTGACTTTGTCCGCTCCCTGGTTAAGCCACGCGCGAGAGTTGTCCGGCGACTGCAGCGAGATCATGACGTCGCGGCTGCGGTACGTCCCCGGTCCGCGGAAGTTCTCGACCAGGATGTTCAGCTGCCACTCGTTTCCGCTGGTGTCAACCGTCGCGTAGAAACTGTCGGACCATACCTCGCCATTGCGCACCTTTGCGCCCGAGCAAAACGTCTGCTGCGAGCCCTGGTCCGGAACGACGCTCGTGATCTGTCCCGGCAGATCACCGCTCAGCGTCAGGTTCTGGTTCCAGTTTCCCGCCGCGATCACAGGCGACGGCGAGGGTCCCACATTGACGCTTGTCTGGCCGCAGGCTGCTAGGACGACAAGGGCGACGATGCCCGCCAACCGGAGCATGTGGTCGAATCTTACCCGTGGCCGCCGGATCGGAGCACGTGACCAGGGCGATGCTGGCGCTCGAGAAAGCGTTTTTGATCGGCGTCGAAGGGGTGACTGAGATCTTGCTCGTCCGCCACGCCGACTGCTATCGCGAGATGACACAAGCGGAGGATCCGCCGCTCAGCGCGCTCGGCCGCGACCAGGCGCAGCGACTTGCGCGGCGCATGCAGCAAGTGAAACCCGACGCGGTGTATTCCAGCCCCTACCGCCGCGCCATCGAGACCGCGCGCGCAATCAGCGACGAGGTCCGCACAGACGAGCGCCTTGTCGAGATGCCGCTCGTCATCACGGAGGACGGTACGCTCGACTTTCAGGAGACACCCGAGTCGGCGGTGAAGAGAATGCGCGGCGTCATCGATGACGTCGTCGCCGAGAACGGCGGCAAGCGAGTCGTGCTTGTCAGCCACGCGGCATCGATCCTTGCCTGCCTCACGGACGCGCTCCACCTCGACCCCGGCAACCTGCGCCTCCTTCCGTATTTCACGAGCATCAGCACGATTCGGGTCCTCGGCGACCGCCGCATGGTCGGGTCGCTCGGCGACGTCGGGCACCTCGAATGACGGAAAAGATCCGCGCCGACCTGGAAGGTGTGCTCGGCTTTCGCGTTATGGGGCTCGCCCCGATCCCCGAGGGCCACTCCGGTTTCACCTACTTCGCGAGCACGGAGCGTGGCGACTACGTGCTGCGCATCCCGCCGCCGGGCACGCGCATCGCCGGTCCCGCGGACGTCGTCCGGCAGGGCCGGATCATGGCTTCGCTGCACGAGGCAGGCCTGCCCACTCCGGCCATCGCGAAGATGAGCAGCGATCCGGTGATCGATGGAAGGCCCTTCATCCTCATGGAACGCGTCCCGGGCGTCCGGATCGAGAAGGTCGCGCAAGAGCAGAAGCCGCGCGACATCGCCGCCGGAGCCGTCGAGGTCCTCAAGCGACTCCAGGAGCTGCCGCTCGACAAGACCGGCATCGGCGACGAGGAACCTGTACCGCTTCAGGCCGAGATGATGCGTTGGGGGGTGCTCATGCAGCGCGCGCCAGAAGAGCTGACGCGGCGCGCCGGTGAGCTCGGCGGCTTGCTGGCGGCGCAGGTGCCTGTCGAGGGCCGACCCACCCTCGTCCATGGCGACTACCACTACGGCAACCTGCTCTTCGACGGCGCCACGCCCACCGCGGTGCTCGACTGGGAGATCGCCCAGGTCGGACAGCCACTGCTCGACCTGGGCGCGCTGTGCGTGGTCGCCGGGCGCCATCCCGGCGAGTGGCCGGTGATCCCGCAGCGGGAGATGTTCGAGCTCTACGGCGTCGACGAGGCCGAGATGCGCTGGTACATCGCCATGACGCTCTACAAGTACGCGTCGATCTTCGGCTACAACCTCATGCTGCACCGCAAAGGCCGGCGCCCTGACCCCATGTACGAGGGGTTGACGGATACCATCGTGGACATGATCGACACGGGGATCGGCCTGCTGTGAGCTGGGACTTCTCCACCGAGCCCGAGTTCGAGGCCAAGCTCGAGTGGATGCGCCGCTTCATGCACGACGAGGTCTATCCGCTCGAGGTCATCGACGTCGACGAGCGCGGCTTCGTGCGCGCCATCAGGCCGCTGCAGGAAGAGGTCAAGCGGCAAAAGCTCTGGGCGACGCACCTTCCGCCCGAGCTGGGCGGCCAGGGCTACGGCCAGGTGAAGCTCGGCCTCATGCACGAGATCGAAGGCGCCTCGGTATGGGGCCCGATCGTCTTCGGCAACCAGGCTCCCGACTCGGGCAACTCCGAGATCCTCGCCGAGTTCGGCACCGAAGAGCAGAAGAAGCGGTGGCTGCATCCGCTCCTCGACGGCAAGATCCGGTCGGCCTTTTCGATGACCGAGCCGAACACGGCCGGCTCCGACCCGACGCTGCTCTCGACGACCGCTGAGCTGGATGGCGACGAATGGGTGATCAACGGCCATAAGTGGTTCACGTCGAACGGCATGGTCGCCGACTTCCTCATCGCGATGGTCGTGACCGAACCGAAGGCAGACCCCTACGAGCGGGCGTCGATGATCATCGTCCCGAGCGATACGCCAGGGCTCAAGCGTGTGCGCAACATCCCGACCATGGCCGGCGAGCACGAGCGCTTCGGCTACGGCCACGCCGAGGTGATTTACGAGAATGCCCGCGTGCCCGCGGACAACGTCCTCGGCGAGCGCGGCCAGGGATTCCTGATCGCCCAGGCGCGGCTCGGCCCCGGGCGCATCCACCACTGCATGCGGTGGCTCGGCCAGGCGCGCCGCGCGTTCGACATGCTGTGCGAGCGCGCGCTGCAGCGCGAGGC
>Ga0207646_10002117_pt1 | contig 23771 bp, 28 predicted proteins | sample KBSK5502metaG_FD_184343 | JGI IMG/M metagenome (GOLD analysis project Ga0207646, IMG submission 184343) | Corn, switchgrass and miscanthus rhizosphere microbial communities from Kellogg Biological Station, Michigan, USA - KBS K5-50-2 metaG... | ecosystem: Host-associated > Plants > Roots >... | reverse complement strand
ATGCTCTTGTCCACCTTTGTCTTTCGACTCTGGGTAAGGCATTGTCCTAGAAAGTTATTCGCTCTCAACTTTCTGTCCCTGTGGGACGATCTCATGCGCGCCGAAGCGGCGCACCGGCTGCCCAAGCGTAGCACGGCGGTCAAGGCCAAGACAAGCGCGCCCCCGCTCTTCAGCCCTGCCTCCTGCGCGGCCTTGACTCGCCGTGCTCTGTGAACCTGCAGCCCGCACCGGGGGGGACGCGGTCGCGGCGCTGCGGCAGACGGCTGACAGGCATGACAGCGGGGCAGGCTCACGTCTGGCAGCAAGAAGGACGTGGGGACCGCTTCGGCGGCTCCAGCTGGCAGGGCCACCTGGGCCGCCCCCTACGGCTCGTCCTCGATCTTCTTGTTGAGACGCTGTACTGCTTTGAGTGGAAGCACCCTCTTCTCCGGTTGTCGGCTGGCCTCCAACTCGCGTGGGGTTGGCCCAGCGGGAGTAGGCACATCAGCCAGTTTCTCAATGAGGGCCTGGTGCAATTCAATGCCTTCTGTCACGAGCAGTTTTTCGTCTTCGGTGAGGGCCACAAATTCGAGCATGTGCACGAGGTTGGCCTGGCCTTCCGTCAGTTGCTCCTTCAGGCCATCTTTGGGGCGGTAGTAGGGACAGCGAGCGCAGGCCATCCGGTGGGGACACTCTGCCCAAAACGGATTGGTACACCATCCATGCCCAAGGTCATAATACTTCCAAAATCTGTATTCTCTCCATAGACCACTCAGAACGTCCACAAGGGATGTTACGAATCCTTTTTCACCGTCGTGGAAAAAGATATGAGTAGCGTCTCTTCAATGAGAGGAGTGTTATCGATGAAAGTTCAACGTGTGCGTCTTCCTGAGAGAGCGCATACCACCTGGCTGGTGCTCGATGACGACTACGTGCCCATTGAGCCCATCTTGAGATACCTCAAGTTTCTTGATGACCTCGAAAGGGCTCCCAACACGGTCCGTGCAACAGCCCAGCACTTAAAAACCTTCTGGCAGTTTCTCCACCACGAGCATCTCGACTGGACAGAGATCGATGTCGCACACCTGGCCGCATTTATCCAATGGTTGCGCGCTCCCGATCCAGCGGGGATGTCCATTGACTCTAAGGCGGTGAAGAGAACCAATGCGACCATCGACCAGACGCTCAGCTCAGTCTCTGGGTTCTACGACTTTCACATGCGCTTGAAAACGGTCCCGGATTTGCCGCTGTATCGCTTCTTGATGCTGCCCAGTCGCCGGTACAAATCCTTCTTGCATGGCATTGCCAAAGACAAACCGGTTCGGTCACGGGTGGTCAAGATCAAGCGGGAACAACGCCGCCCCAAAACCTTGACCTCTGAGCAAGTCCAGCAACTGCTTGATGCCTGTACGCATATCAGAGACCGATTCCTGTTGGCCTTACTGTTCAGCTCTGGTATGCGCATCGGGCAAGTGCTCGGATTACGACATGAAGATCTCTCCGTTGCAGATGGAGAAATCCATATCGTCCCTCGCGATGATAACCCGAATGGGGCTCGTGCGAAAACACGCAACGCCTACACGATTCCCGAAATGCACCATCTCATGCCGCTCTACACCGATTACCTCATTCATGACCTTGGTGCATTAGAAACAGAGACCTTACCAGATTTCATCTTCGTCAACGTTTGGCAAGGCCATCGGGGGCGTCCCATGACCTACGATACGGTGCGATCACTTTTCCGGCGTCTGAGCAAACGGACTGGTATTGCCGTCACCCCCCACATGTTACGACATTCAAGAGCCACTCTGTGGCTGCGCGAGGACGAACTCTCTGCAGAGACGGTTTCACGCTTACTTGGACATGCCAGTACGCAAACCACACACCAGACGTACCTCCACTTGACGAAAGAAGATCTGAAAAAGGCATTACTCAAAGGGAGAGGTGAGAAGCATGAAACTGATTCAGATTGAGCCGGTGCCCTGGTCAGAAGAGAAACAACACCGCCTCCAGGAATTTCTTGTTGGAATGTGGGCTGAAGACACCTGGGAATTGGTGTCTCAGAAAGGGGTGAAACGCTGGATGTGTTTCTTTCCTCTGTCAGATCCGCTCAAGACGGAACTCCAATACGCTGCGTGGTACAAATTTCACACCGGAGAGTGGTGCATTGAGCATGATCAGCGCCATCGCTGTGAACACATCATGCATCTTGTCGAGTGGCTCAATCGAGCCAAACCAGAAGTGCAATCTTTCATGGAGAAACCCCTTGAGTACTGGCTCATGTCGTTACGCTCCTATCTTGTCGAAACGAACGCATTCAAGCAGGAACGCTCCAGGTTCCTTCGTGCAACACAAACCTACGCCGAATATCGCAATGAGGATGCCCGCATTTCGTTGTTCCGCCACCTGTATGGCATCCTTGTCAATGCGTACGATGACCGCACCGAGACGGAAAAGGATGTGTGGGATATGAGGAAGCTTGAGCTTCCTGTCAATCAGACGAGATCACACTACACCCTGAATTTTGCTCCCATTACGCAACCCTGGCTCCGTGCGCTCGCTAAGGAGTTCATGAAATACACTATGGCCGTTCGGAGTCCTGGACCCTGTTTCACCAGCCTTGCTTCTGTTCGTGAATTTTCGCTCTTCTTAGCACACGATCTTCCTCAGGCTCAGGTTTCGGAGATTGATCGTGCCCTGGTTCTCAAGTATCTTCACTTCTTGCAAATGCAGAAGCCAACTGTTGCAAGACGCAATGCCTTACTCAAATCGCTCCGAACGTTTCTTGAAACCTGTGCGTACCGGCTGCAAGTGGCTGGTCTCACCAAGGAACGCCTCATCTTTGAGGATGATTTTGCGAAGGAGCCGGAGGCCCTCTCCCGCGAAATCCCGCCAGAAGTCTTAGAGCAACTGAGAGACCACCTGGGGACGCTCGATACCACGACGCTCAGGATGGTCACCATTTTGTTAGAATGCGGCTTACGCTGCGGAGAACTGTGCGATCTGCCACTTGATTGTCTTGTCTGTGATGACCGACATGAATGGTACTTGCGCTTTTATCAAACAAAAGGACACAAAGAGCACATCATCCCGCTCGTCGATGAGACAGTCGTCGGAACGATCCAGGTACAACAGCAGGATATGAGCACACAGTGGGGGCCAAACTGCACCTATCTCTTCCCCAATGCTCGCTCATGCCAGTACCCCTACAAACAAACCACCTTCACGAGGGCGCTCAATACCTGGGCGGTGAAGCACAACATTCGGGATCGTACCGGGAGACTGTATCGCTTCCAGTCGCATCAATTTCGGCACACGCTTGGGATGAGACTCATTAGTGATGATGTTCCCCTCGATGTCATTAGTCGTCTCATGGGACATGCTTCCTTGAGGATGACGGAGCGCTATGCGCGCAAGCGGTCAGCACAAATACGGGCGGAACTCGAACGAGTTCATCGCAAACGCAAGACCGTCAATTACCAGGGGCAGATTGTCAAAGGCGATCCGCGCGCCAATGACCCGGATACTCAGATGGTGCGCAAGGGGATACGCGGACAAACGCTGGCGGTTGGCGGATGTGGCAGGCTCGTTGTGCTCGGACCTTGCAATTACGCCAACAAATGCCTGACCTGTCCCATGTGGTTGACCTCGACAGATGATATGCCAGCACTCAAGTCCTTCTATGCTCGCGCCATTCGTTTGCGACAACGTGCTGTGGAAACCGGGAATCAGACCGTCATCACGCAACAGGATCATATCATTACCAATCTGGCTGTCAGGATCAAAAGCTTGGAAGAGGATCATGCCGATGGAACGCTGTGCGTCGATGATATTCTCACACAGCTACGCGTGGATCTGGCCGAGGCCAGGGGTGGATGGGAGGAAGCCAGAGAAGCAGGACTCCTGCTAGCCGCCAAACATCTGGAGCGGACGATCATTGATCTCAAAGCGAAAATCGAAGCCTTGGAGGGTGCACAATGACAGAACCTCAGCGAACCCAATTGGACCAGCGCGTGGAAGACTACCTCGGCCTGGAATCTTTTGAGATCACAGAAGAACTGCTGGATCTCTGCGGAGCAGCTATTGACGAGCGAGCCTTGCCCGTGCTGATCCGACGACTGCGTGAGGAAGAAGAGCAGGTACACCTGTTTGGGGTACGGGGGTACACGCGCATGAGGGAAAAGAGCGAACAACTGGTAAGGAGCCTCACATCCTTGATCACAGCATTGGAGGAAATGAGCCATGACGCAACAAACTGATCAGAGGGTACGCAACGTCGAAGGATTGCGCAGAGCAGCCCAACAAAAAGCGGACATGACCCGATGCCGTGCCGAAGAAGCCATTGCCGAGCTCGTCAAGCAGCAACGTCCGGTCAATTTCAAAACAGTGGCCGAAACGGCGCAGATCTCGACCGCCTGGCTCTATGCACATGAAGGCATCAAGATGCAGATTATCCATTTACGGATGCAGCAGACACCATCAGCCCAGGTAAAGATCCCAAAAACGGAACAGGCATCCAATGCCTCGAAAGATGCCGTGATCGCGGCACTTCAGAAGCGAGTCCGCGAGCAAGCCGAGAAGATCAAGGAACTGGAAAAACAACTGGAGGTGGCCTACAGCTTGCTGTACCAGCGGTAGACAACACGCGAGGGGGGAGAAAGGCGGCCCTCTCTGCTGGAGCCGGGAGACGGTCCCCGCGTTCGTCCTTCCTGCCGACCGTGAGTCGTTCGCAGTGGCAAGCCTGTCTGCCGTCTGCCGTGCCCGCTACGCGTCCCCGACTCCCGCGCGGGTTGAGCACACCAGACCATGCGAGGTCAAGGCCGCGCTGGTGGTGAGGATGAGGAGGGTGGGCGCGCTTGCCTTGGCCTTGACCCGCATGGTAGGCTTGGCGGACCCGCACGGAGAGGCAGCATCTGTTCTTTGGCCTGCGGAAACGTCTGTGTTACAATGATAGAAACATCTGTGGAAATGCTTCGTTGTGAGTATATCTATGATGTGCAAGACAAAGTGTCAAAAGGGCCTACAGAGTTGGGGTACAGATATCTTCCAGCATTCGCCGCGAGCTGCCGCCCCACTCATCACGGCGTCCTGGTCGAGCAGCACCTCAACGGTGGCTAGGTTCTGCTCCAGATAGCCAGCCTTCGCCACCTGGTTGGCTAGTCTGGTGGGATCGACTTTGAGGTAACTTTGGGTGGAGGAGAGATGCTTGTGTCCCAGGTAATCTCTGAGCTGAAAAATATCGAGCGGCTCACGGGCGTTGTAGAGCATGGAAGCAATGGTCGCTCTTGCCCGATGGCTGGTAATGGCTCCACGACTATCTTCCTCGGGGATGTTCGCCTTGCGGCATAAATGGGGGATTAAGCACCGATTCAGATAGCCTTTCGAGACACGATTGCCTCGGTAGGAGAAGAGGAACTGGACTGCTTCACTGGTCTTGCCATCGACGTGGCGTGGTTGCTCACGCGGACGCAGCCGTTCCCACTCGTCAATGCGCTTGCCCACCAGGGGATGGACTGGCTTGGTGTAGCTGGTCGTCGTCTTGTTGACTGGAATGTCCAAGAAGCACACCGCGTCTTTTGGTAAGATCTCTCCGGTCTCTGGCACCCGCACGTCTTCATGCTGCCACCTGATACAACCAACGCGTAAGCGGATAATTTCATCGGAACGTAACGCTGTGAAGCACCAGACCACCGCAATTGCACGAACCATTTCCAGGGGATAGATCAGGACATTGCTCCCTGTGGTGGGCAGATCTTCGGCCTCTAGATTCATTGCGGCCCACAACAATTTTGCCCATTGATCTCTCTCGACAATCCTGGGATCCGGTCCAATCAGATTGCGCAATGAGCTCGGCGCCTGAAGGGCACGGCTCGGATTCAGCCGAATGGGAATCCATCCCCACTCCTGACAATCACGCAAGAACGCACGCAAGCACTTGAGGAGTCTGGCCTTGGCATTTGGACGAAGGGGTTGCCCAATGCGCGCGTCGGGCAAATGAGATCCTCTCTCGGTACTGATCCATTCCCCGACGTTCATGTCCATCACCGCGGCGACAAACTCAATGGCAACCTCGTAGGTAAAGTCGGCAGGGCTTCTTACCTCTGGGTGATGCGCGTTCAGCCAGCGACCGACCTTGAGCAGCAGATAATAGCTGTGAGGCGCGCCTACTGTAGGACTGTGTGCTCGCCAGCGTTGACACCACGACAGCCACTCGTCTGAGATCTTCCCGTCAATCTCACTGGTCACTGGCCGGGCCGCTCTCTTTGGGTCTGGAAGCGGCCTACTGATAATCCCAAGGGCAAAGAGGGCGCGCGAAATTTGAAACAGGTAGCCACGCACACAGGCAATGGTGCAGGTTTGGTTCACTGCTTCGAGCAACTCGGCTCGCAGTGCTTCCAACTGAGGGCTATGGTTTCGTAATAGCAGATAGCACAGACAAGCGATGAAGTCATGATGGTTCTTTTCCCGATAGCCCCACGTGCCCAGGACAGTTGTCAGTTGCTGGACGCGTGTATCAATCGTCTCCGTGCCAAAGATTTTCCGCGCAATGGGGGCAATGGCAAACGGCCTGAGCAGGGGATCGATATCGGAAGGAGAACAGAGCAGATAGGCAAGGACGGGCAGCTCCCGACGCGTTGGATGTTGTCCCACCCCATACCTTCTTCCATATCGCCGAGCAAACGCGGCGTAGCTTGAGCCGATGATCTCCATCCACTCCTCTTGCGACCAGGTCCAGAAAGTCGTGCCACGGCGGTACATCTCAATCACCATGACGCGCATCGTATCATGGCAGACGTTTGGGTTGGGATGTGTCACCGCAAACACGTCCTGGATAGGCGTAAGCAAGCGATGAAGGAGCATCTTCGTTGACGGACGCAACTGAAAAGGCTTCTGTTTCATGACTCGCTTCAGTTCAGCCCGCTCGGCGAAAGTCGAGATGGGGAGAACAGTCATAGTGGGTGACATCCACTGGCCATGGCCAGGGATGAGGAGACGGAGGAAGCAACACGATAGGCGAGTTCATGATTTCACCTCTCCCAGGATCACCTCGATCCAGTGTTCAAAGCCAGCCAGGCTCCGGCTGACCGCTTCCGTGAGTTCTACGCCACTCAAGTTGATGTAGAGCATCGTGGTCTGCAAGGAGGCATGACCAGCGTAGAGGGCAATCTGGTGCAGGTCCATGTGTGCCCTGGCCATATGGGTCAGGCGAAGATGTCGTGGTGTATGAGTGGTAAATTGTGGGAGACCAACCCGTTGAGCCATCTTCTGCACAATCTTGGACCACGTCACCAGAGCAAGGGGACAGGCGGTATTGCGATGAGACTCGGACAAGAAGAGGGGATCACGCGTGGCTGAGAGCGCTCGTCTGTGGTGCAAGTACGCTTCCAGCAAGCGGCTGGTTACCTTGCCATAGCCAACCACACGCTCGCGTCCATTCTTGGCATGTTCGGCACGAATCCTGATTTGGCGATAGGCGAAATCAAAGTCACTGATCTCAAGGGTAATCAACTCTTCACGACGCAAGGCTCCATCGTAGGCGAGGAGCAGCAAAACCTGGTTACGCAAGGGCTCCTCGGTGAGACTGCGCAACAGATCTTGCCATTGCTCATCCGAGGGAAGCCAGGGGAGTTTGTGGTAATGGGGCAACAGTCCCCGGCCACGTACCCCGCCAAAAGCTTTGCCAGGCACGTAATGGCCACGACCAACCGGGTTGTCCTGACGCAGTTGCTGCTCAATCAGTGAGTCACAAAACAAGCGTAAAACAGTGATACGCTGCTGCATGGTCGAGTTCGATAACCCCCGGCCATGCTCAATGGAAAGCATATTGGCCCCTTTGGGATTGGGACGGTGAGCCAGGTCCTGGACGTAGAGCACAACCTGCTCACGCGTGACGGCTTCTGGCTGGACGCTGTGCCTGGCACAGAAGCTCAGGTAATCGTTGAGACAGCGTCCATATGCGTCCAGCGTGTTTGGGGCGAGCTGCAAGTGAGCCTGCCTCTGGAGCCAACTTCGTGCGAGTTCGTGCTGTAGCACCAGCGGGTACCGTTCCCAGCGGATCTCAGTCATGTGACGCCTCCGGAGAGAAGACGACAGATTATCCCTACTTGATGGTATCACACAGGGGCCCAGGTGGAGGTGACAACCCTCATCCTAGTCCCTAATGATATCTAATATACAAGCCGAGGAGCAGGCGATCATTGTACTGCACCGGGTCGTAAATGCCATCCAGGTCCGCAATCAAGGTGTGAAAGAGGGCGCACAGCTCCAGAAGCTGGTGCCAGTCCTTGTTGGAGCGCGCCAGGCGCGACATCTCCACGCCGAAGATGATCCCCACATGATCCAGACTCACCTCGGAGACCAGCCGTTGGAAGCCGGAACGCCCTTGTGTGCTGGTCCCCGACTTGCCCAGATCCTCATCGATCACCAGGACGCGGTCAGCAGCCCACCCCAGTGCTTGAGCTCGACTGACCAGCCCATATTGGATCCGCGTAGATTCTTGGTGGTCCAGGACTTGTTGGACGGTGGATTGGCGCACGTAGACGACCGCGAGTCGCTCACGATGGAAGGAGCGGACTTTCTCCGTGCGCAAGTCATCCAGTGCAGTGAGGCCCGATTTACTCTGCGCTCTCGTCGAGTTCATCGCCGTCCTCCTTCTCTGTTGCGCTGCCCGGCTCCAGTTGACGTTCGAGCAGGCGACTCAGCAGCCAGAGGAGCCGCTGACGATTGGGTTGGGGCAGGTCCTCCCAGCGACTGCTTACTTGCCTGGAATCGGGCGGGGGGGAGCCGTGTTAAGTGAGGGACTGGACATGAGACACCACCTTCCTCATGCGGTGAAGCTTGGGCCAGCTGCCGGTGCTCAACCCAGGTAAGCAAGTTCAGCAGCCCACTGATACCAAGCATAGGGCCCGGCGTGAGGTCTGTCAACGGAAGTGTCTCAGGGGTATTGTGATTGGGTCTTCTCGACCACCCAGCGGCGGGGCAAATGACGAAAGCCGCGTGGGCGCTCGAAGACAGCTAACATTTCTGGGGTAATCTCCATCCCCGGCCAGACCCACATGCCACGCGGACGGCGCGGATGGCTGACCACCTCCACCTCCCAACCCATGTGCTCTTTGATCCAGGTGCGCCCAGTCCCGGTGTAGCCATTGTCGACCCAGACCTTCTCTATGCGGGGAAAGTTGCCTTGGACTGGCTCTAGGAGCAACGGGACGCCCTCGCGATCCTGGATATTGGCCGCGTGAACGACCACCTTGAGCAGCAGTCCCATCGTGTCCACGAGCAGGTGCCGTTTGCGTCCAGACAATTTCTTTCCCCCATCATAGCCATGGGGTCCTCCTCGCTCCGTAGTTTTGACCGATTGGCTATCAATGATAGCTGCGCTGGGGGTCGCTTTGCGCCCGGCTTGCAGGCGCAGCCGCTCCCGCAGGGTCGTCACGATCTGTTCCCAGACACCGGCATTGCGCCATTTGCGAAAGTAATCATATACGGTCGACCAAGCGGGATAGTCATGCGGTAACAGGCGCCAGGCGCAGCCACTGCGCAGCAGGTAAAAGATGCCGTTGAGAATCTGCCGCATGTCCACACTGCGCGGACGGCCACCTGGCTTGGCTGTGGGGATCAAGGGTTCCAGGATGGCCCATTCTTGATCGGAGAGATCACTGGCATACGCTTTCAGTGAGGTCATAACTTCCTCCCTTTCCACTTCTTTTGTATTCAGATGCTTCTATTCTACCATATTTCCTCGCTTCAGATTTTGCCTCTTCAGCCCTCTCCCCAGGCCTTTTCGTACAGCCTCTACAGCGGCGTGCCAAAAGCTTGAGCTGAATAGCTGATGCATTTATCTCCCCTTAAGAGGATTGAGATCATTTTAGTGGAACATGTTGTGTAGGTGCGGTTCATATTCTTGCGAGAAGGTGGGAGGGAGGATGCGAGACGCTGCCTGCGTGCATCCCCCGGATGCAGCTGGCCGTCGCACTCCCTGCAGGGAGTGCGTCTCGCTCGCTTCTGCACGACCCTCTCTCCTCACGAAACAATGAACCTTCCCTGGAGCACGCTTCAGAAAAGAACCGCGACCATCCTTCTCAATGGAGAGACTGGCCTGTTCACGCCTGCTCTTCTTCCTGGCCGTGTTGGTGTTTCCGCTGTTCGAGATACTGGAGCATAGACTGGCACCAGGCCAGATAATTGTGCTCATAACCAATGACATACCGGAACAACACATCATGTAACTCGAAGACATCGGCGTTCTCGGGCTCGGCACTGATCGCAAGCTGTTTCGACTGCAACGCCCGTTCGTAATGCTCAAGCTGCTCCTGGTGGAGTTGAGCCTGTTCGCGAAACCGCTCTATCATGCGTTCGGGATCGGCAAGCCAGAGGCTATAGGCTTTCAAGCAAAACTCATCGGAGAAGATGACCAGAGGGGTAGGAGACTCGACCCATTGCCGCAGTGCGGCTCGGCCTTCCTCAGTCAGCTCATACACCTTTTTGTTTGGCCGCACGGCGTGTTGCTCGACGATGTGATAGCGAACAAGCCCCTGCTGCTCAAGACTGGCCAGTGCTGGATAAATTTGTGTATGGCTGATCGGCCCGAAGGGGACAAAACGCTGTTTCAGGTGGCTGGCCAGATCATATCCCGACATCGGTTGGCGTGCCAACAAGCCCAGTAACTTATATTCCAGGGTCGTCATGGGGTTCCTCTCTTTTGTTCCGCGAACCATATGTAAGACATTGACACATGTCATTCTCTATGATACACTCTCATATGTAAGCATCTGACATATGTCAGTGCCATAATTATTCTAGCAAAAAACCTCTCCTCTGGCAAGCAGAGCGAGATGAATGGAGAATCTCTGATGACTTTCCAAAACGAGAGCGCGAACGAACTCAATGCGAGCCAAGCAGGCACGGTGAAACTGGGCGATCTCACCATCAACCGGCTCGGCTTCGGCGCCATGCGTCTGTCCACCAATGGTTTCCAGGGTCCACCCCGCGACCCCGAGGCTGGCCGCACCGTCCTGCGCCGCGCTGTCGAACTCGGCGTCAACCACATCGACACCGCCGCCTTCTACCAAAGCCAAGACGGCTCTGTCCGTGCCAATACGCTGATCCGCGAGGCGCTTTACCCGTACCCGCCTGATCTGGTCATCGCCACCAAGGTTGGCCTGCTCCCCGATCTCAATTGCCCTGCTCAGGGGACTGCCGCTGTCCTGCGTGCCCAGGTGGAAGACAACCTCAAGACCCTGGGTCTGGAGCGCCTCGATCTGGTGTACCTGCGCATTGGCGTGATGGAACCCCCACACGGTGAGTCCCTCGCCGAACGCTTTGAGGTGCTTGCCGCAATGCGCGAGGAGGGTCTGATCCGCCACCTCGGCCTCAGCAACGTGGACCCCACCCACCTCACAGAGGCTCGCGCGATTGCCCCCGTCGTGGCCATCCAGAACCACTTCCATATCGCCAGGCGCGACGACGTTGCTGTCTTGGATGCCTGCGCGGCTGATGGCATCGCTTTCGCTCCCTTCTTCCCTCTGGGCGGTGGCTGGAGCGACCTCAACGATAACCGCCTGGGCAAGGTCGCGGCCCGGCACGGCGCTACCGTATCGCAGATCGCCCTGGCCTGGCTCCTAGCCCTCTCGCCAGTCACCCTGGCTATCCCCGGCACTGGCTCCCTTGCTCACCTGGAGGAGAACATCGCCGCCGGTTCCATCACCCTCACCCCGGAGGACCTCGCCGACCTCACCTGATGGAGAGATCAATCTCGCGTGGACTCGGCGAAGCCGGGAATCTCTCGCGCCCTTCTCGACAGCGGATTCTTGGGCGAGCCTGGTGTGCACCCGTTTGGGGATGATTTCTGTGCCCTGTCCACGTGACACGTCCCATGTTGAGCCAGATGTGAAGTCTGGCTCACTCCCTTCCATCCTGATCTCGAATGGAGAGCCAGACCTCACGCACCTCCGACAGGTTCCCCGGGGCCGAGCCTCTGACTGAACCAACCAGCGAGGTTCCCGCAGAAGCGCGTGGGCTGCGGCTTGGGGCCAACCCTGGTGCATTGCTGCTTGGCGTCATCGCTGCAGGGAACAGGAGCCCTGCAGCGATGACGCTGTTCGCATGAAGTCAGACAAACGTGATTGGTATGGGTCCGTTTCTTGTGAGTGTGAGTGGTGCTCTCCTGATGGGGCTGATTACCCGATCATGGAGATGAGAGAGGTTGGCTGAAGGGGCAGAGGGACTGATCTTCGCCGCGCGAGCCTGCTCAAAAGGGAGTGGACTCGGTGCGCAATCTCTGTTTTTCGCTCCTGCTCATTTTTTTCAGGAGTGAGTTGATGAAAGCGTACGCTCAGGATGTACGTGAGCGTGTTCTGCGAGCTGTGGATCACGGGTATCCTAGAGCTGAGATTGTCCAGATGTTTGGTATTTCTCTCTCCACGCGTCACTCGGTATGGAAAGCAACGGCGAGAGAAGGGGCATATGCAGCCGAAAGCGATCCCTGGTCGTCCTTCAAAGCAACGAGCACAGGTGGAGGCTGGCATGCTGCCCCAGTTACAGGCGCACGACGATGCCACCCTGGAACAACACGGTGACCTCTGGGAACAAACTCACGGTGAACGCATAAGTCGGTGGACGATGAGCCGAGCCATCAAGCGGCTGGGCTGGACGCGAAAAAAAAAGTCGCTCAGGGCCACGGAGCGAGAGCGCTGGAAGAATGGGCTACTTGGCGAGCGAACGCGAGCAAGCTTCCGAGCGAATCACTGGTATGTATTGATGAAAGCGGTTCCAACATGGCTTTGACCCCCTTGTATGCCCGTGCACCAAAGGGAGAACGCGCCAGAGGAAGCGTGCCGCGCAATCGGGGCAAGCACATGACGCTCATTGCTTCACTCTCTCTTGAGGGCATGGGAGCTGCCTTGATCCCGAGATCGGGTCGGCCAACACCACAGCCGATCGCGCTGTATGTCGAACAGGTTATGGCCCCTAGCTCCATGCCGGGCAGATCGTGCTCATGGACAACCTCCAGGCACACAAAAGCGTACGGGTCAGAACGGCCATCGAGACGAAAGGCTGTCAACTTCTTTTCTTGACCTCGCTATTCACCAGACCTTTCTCCCAGTGAAGAGGCGTTTTCCAAGCTCAAAACAGCCTTACGCCGCGCAGGAGCCAGAACCAGAGAGGTTCTGGAAGAAGCTATTGGCCAAGCATTACGGTTGTGTTGCAAAAATCTGAGAGGAATACTGGTAATGTGAAATCTCACGTTCCTGTTCAGCCTAGATAGCTACTCCAAACAGCCAGGCGATGAATGCTACCTGCTTCATGCTATCTCCTTTTTCTATGCCACCGATCTGACCTTTCCTCAGCATGTTGATCGCTTCATATCCTTGCAATGTTCGCCACGCTGTCTCGAACGAAAAGAAGCCCATCCCAAGCTTGACGAGCCGTTTAATGAAGCGATGGTCTTGCTCGACGAGGTTGTTGAGGTATTTGCTCTGCCGCAGTTCACAACCGTCTGGCATCAACCTCTCCGCTTTCAGCTCTTTGAAAGCCTTTGGATAAGCCGCGTTTTTATCAACGGTGATGACGCGAGGAGTGCTCGTATGAGACGCAGCAAGCGTTTTCGAGAAGGAGCGCTTAGCCGCTTGAGCATCTCGTGTGGAGCTGAGCAGAAATTCCAGCGTATTTCCCCGAGAATCTACGGTGCGATAGAGGTACATCCACACCTTTTTCACTTTCACATACGTTTCATCGACGCGCCACGAGTCGTTCGTTCCTTTGAGGTGAGGGCGGCATCTCCGTTCCAATTCAGGTGCGTACTGCTGAACCCAGCGGTAGATCGTTGTATGATCGATGTGGAAGCCACGCTCCCGCATCAATTCCTCGAGGTCTCGATAACCGAGCTGCATAGCGCAGATACCACCTTACGCACAGGAGAATGATGTCTGCCTGGAAATGACGCCATTTGAAAGGATTCTGACTCTGACTGCTCATGAAAAGGAGCCTCTCTCGCTCTTTTTCGCCTACTCTAGCAGATCAATTTTCTTTTTGCAACACAGCCCGTTATTACACATCTCCCTCGAGCGAGAAAACGCGCAATATGGATAGTGTGATGAAGAGTATGCGGGGACAAGCTCAGCGAGCTAAATATACATCTAAGGAGATTAGAAGCTTCCTGCTCTCCAACGACGAAGGAGAGCGACTTGCTGGACTTGCTATTTTGCAATGGCTGGAGAATGTTGAGCATCAGAATAGCCGCTACTTTGAGCACATGCTTCCCTTGATGAGAGAACCACGCTCTCCCTTCGAACACTATCATTCCCTTGAAAGACTAAAGGCGGTGAAACCTCATTTAAGCAGTCAACAGCAAGATAAACTCCGCGAGGCTGTTCGTAACCACAGGTATGATCGCAATGCTGATAGTAACAAATGGCCCGACTTCTGTAGATGGATCCTCGGTGAAGGTGAAAACAAGTGTGAATAACCACAAGCAGGAGTACCAAGCTCAGATCTATGCATCAAAAACGAGAAGACAAATCCAAGCTCTTTCACTCCAGATGCACAAACTACTTACTGGCACGAAACCCTGGCGAGCGTGTCATGGAGTCCAAGGTAGCGACTTGTCCACTTCTCGCTGATGGTCTTCAGACACCTTTTCGGGCTGATCGGCTCTTATCAACTCGCGGCAAAAAGTATTTTCCGCTCTGGGACAATTTAGTTTTCGAGAGTCCCTAAGAGAGCACGTTCCAAGCGTCACCATGTTCTTGCCGTGCTTGAAAGCACCTTCCTTCCTGTCCACTTCCGCTGAATGAGAAGATGAACAGCGTATGCTCTGTACGATACAAGTAGACACGAGAATTACTCTTGTATGCTTTGCTCTGTGAATGCCATAGCTCCGAGAAACATGAAGCAATCAAGAGCACATCCATCTGATTCGTGAACGGATGTGCCAAGTAGCCTCCACAAGGTCTTTTACTGTCCCTTCAAGCAACGCAAACCCTTGAGTCAATCAACCAGCATCGCCAGCCAGAGAGAAGTTTGATTGGAGAGACGAAACATACTGAGGAAAACTTCGGATACTTGATCGAATGGCCCAAGTAGCTAGTCGTTAATCCTCTTTTTTGGAACAGATATCCCAAGTAGCCAGTACAACGCTCTTCGTTGCAATTAGTATAACTCAGAATTGCTTGCAATACAATGCAAATATATAACAAATATGTTGCCATTGGTTTTTCAAGGAACTGTGTTATACTACACGAGAAAGTCAAAAGAGATTCCGTCACGGTGAAAGAGGAGGATACATTGGAGCTTGAACGATTAGAGGATGCCAGCGCAGCGGACAAAGCCACGTCCTTGCCGGGAAGGGCATCGGCCTCGTCCCAGGGCGAGGTCGCCTATGCCGCGCTCAGGCGGCGCATCATCCAGTGTGAGTTAGAGCCAGGCGAGCGCATTACCGAGGCCCAGTTAGCCACTGAGACTGGGATCGGGAAAACGCCCGTGCGCGAGGCACTTACGCGGTTGATACAGGAGGGGCTCGTGCGCAGTATGCCGGGGCATGGATATGAGGTAACGCCCATCACCCTGGGAGACGTACAGGATCTCTTCAACTTCCGGCTCATCGTCGAGCCAGCCGCTGCCCAATTGGCGGCTGGACATGTGATTGCCACAGACTTGCGCCGCCTCGATGAACTCTGCGCGGCACGCTTCTCCACTGTTGAGAAGGAGAGCGAGTCCCATTACTTGCAGGCGAATTACCTGTTCCATACAACCATCGCTGATGCCTCGGGCAATCGTCGGCTGGCCGAGGCAGTCCGTCGCGCGCTTGAAGAAAGCGAGCGGCTCTTTCACCTCAGCAATGTCCTGAGAAATAGAAGCGATGAGGTTGCCCACGAGCATAAAGATCTGGTGGATGCGCTGATCGCGGGTGATGGAGAGACGGCACGGAAATTGACGCTGGCTCATATCACTGCGTCCCAACGCCTGGTCTTAGATGCGTTACTGACCAGTCCCTCCCTTCTCGCCATCAATATCCTTCCGCTCAGGAGAAAAAACCATGCAGATAATTGACGAAAGCCTTGCTGCTCACCCTCAACAGCATGACCAGGAATGGGCGGAAGGCGTCTACGAACTGTTCAAGGCATACCATGTGGAGCTGATTTCCTTTGTGCCAGACGGTGGACACAAGCAGTTGATCGCCTACTGCCAAAGTGATCCCACGCTGCGTACGGTGACATTGACAACAGAAGAGGAGGGTATCGCACTGGCTGCCGGTGCATTTCTGGGAGGCAAGCGCAGCGCGTTACTCATGCAATCAAGTGGAGTCGGGAACTGCATCAATATGCTTTCTCTGCCGCGTGCGTGCAACATGCCGTTTCTCGCGCTCGTCACGATGCGCGGGGAATGGGGCGAGTTCAACCCCTGGCAGGTGCCGATGGGCCAGGGTACTCCGGTGATCCTGGAAGCGAGCGGGGTCATCGTGTACCGAGCCGACAGCGTGGAGGAGGTCTGCCCCACCGTCGAAGCCGCGATCCTGTTGGCCTTTCAGAGCCGGCACCGCGTGGCAGTGCTGCTCTCGCAAAAGCTGATCGGCGCGAAAAACTTTACGGGAGGTGACAAATGAGTCTGCTCAATCGGCGTGAAGCGCTGCGTACTCTGCTCTATGAACGCGGGAAGCTGATCGTCGTGACAGGTCTGGGCTCGTCGGCCTACGACCTCGCGTCGTGTGGGAACGAGCCGTTGGACTTTCCCCTGTGGGGCGCGATGGGTGGGGCTGCGATGGTGGGGCTGGGCATAGCGCTCGCCCAGCCAGAGTATAAGGCCCTGGTCGTGACCGGTGATGGCGAAATGCTCATGGGCCTGGGCAGCCTGGCCACCATTGCAGCCCAACGTCCATCCAATTTGCGCATTGTGGTGATGGACAACGAGCGCTTTGGCGAAACGGGTCAGCAGCATACCCATACTGCCGCCCGCACAGACCTGGCCGCCGTCGCCACTGGCTGTGGGTTTCAACACGTACGGACCATTCGCCAGGCCAGCGAACTGGAGCCATTACGCGTGGACCTTCACGCACTGGACGATCTGCTCTTTGCCGTGGTGAAAGTATCCCCAGAGGAACTCCCCCGCGTTTTGCCACCACGTGATGGCGCGTATCTCACCCATCGGCTACGCGCCGCTCTGCTGGGTGCAGAGCGGGCGCTGGAGGCATGAGCAGACGACGCCAGTTTGTATCGTTATTTGTCTGCGTTCGGTAGACCGGTTGTAGTGCCCACATATATGGAAGACATCCGACCAACTCGACACATCTCATTGATGGAGGAAGAAAACCATGTCTGATTTCAAACTCACCTATGCCAGTATGTTCAACCCACCCGAGGAGGTACATGAGCGCTTTGAGGCGGCGCTCGCGAATATGAAGGCCAACCAACTCGGCAAAACGCACGCCATGCTGATCAATAACCAGGATGTCGAGGCCGCGAGCACCTACGAGAATCGCTCGCCGATCAATCGCCACTGGTTGCTGGCGCAATTGCAAGCAGGCACGTCACAACACGCGGAAGCCGCCATCGCTGCTGCGAGTGCTGCCTTTCCTGCCTGGAGCAAGACGGACTGGCGCGAGCGCGTTCGCCTGGTGCGCCGAGCGGCGGAGATCATCGAGTCGCGCCAGTACGAACTGGGCGTGGCAACGTCCTTGAACACGGGGAAGACACGCATGGAATCCCTGGCCGATGTGCAGGAGGCAGCGGACTTGTTGCGCTCGCCGTGTGAGTGGATGGAGCGCACTAACGGCTATATCGTGGAGTTAGGGCGTGATCCGCTGCCAGGCTATACGGTGCGCAATTTTAGTGTGATGAAACCGTACGGTGCCTGGTTGATCATCAGCCCGTTCAATTTTCCCATTGCGCTCACCAGCGGCCCCGCCGGGGCTGCTTTAGTGGCGGGCAACACCGTCGTCACGAAGCCTTCGGTTGAAACCTCCTGGATCGTGCGTTTGCTCGCCGAATGTTTCCGCGACGCCGGTTTCCCCGATGGGGTATTCAACTATGTGACCGGCAAGGACGATGAGCTGGGCAAGCTCCTGGTAGACCATCCCAATGTGGACGGCGTGACGTTTACCGGCTCGTACGCCGTCGGCATGGAGATCTATCGCAAGTTCGCACAGCGCGATTACCCGCGCCCCGTCGTGCTGGAGATGGGGGGCAAGAACGCAACGGTGGTGTCGCGAAATGCGGATCTCGATCATGCGGCGCTGGGGGTTGTGCGCGCAGCCTTCGGCACAGCGGGTCAGAAATGCTCATGCACATCGCGCGTCTATGCCGAAGCGCCTGTCTATGACGACCTGCTGGAGCGTGTGACCACATTGACCAACAAGCTCATCACCGGTGACCCGACGAGGCGCGAGGTCTATGTGGGCCCCATGATTCGCGAAAACGCCTATCGCGCCTTTATCGGCTACTGCCAGGAACTGGCGAGCGAGGGGCATATTCTGGCAGGAGGGGTTACATTGCAGGACGGCGAACGCGCGCATGGTTTCTATTGCGCGCCCACAGTCGTCGCCGGGGTTCCGTTCAACCATCGCTTATGGAAGCACGAGATGTTTGTGCCCCTGCTGATGATCGGGAGCGTACCCAACCTCGACGAAGCGCTCACTCTGACCAACGACACGATCTATGGTCTGACAGGCGGTTTCTTTGGCACAACTGAGGAAGCACAGTGGTATTTCGAGCGCATTCAGGTCGGCACCTCCTATGCCAATCGTTTACAGGGCGCATCCACAGGCGCGTGGCCTGGTTATCAAGACTTCGGCGGCTGGAAAGGCAGCGGGGCATCAGGCAAAGGGACAGGCGGCCCCTATTATATCCTGTCGTACCTGCGGGAGCAATCACAGACGCAGGTTGAGCCGAACAAAAACGAAGCCAGTGAAGGGGAAAGGAGATGATGGAATGATTACCATTCTCGGAGGCGGTATCGCTGGTGCGGCGCTGGCCAGGGCACTTGCCGTACGTGGTCGGCGCGATGTGGTTGTCTTTGATCCGCGTCCACCGGCGGCAGGGTCGACCGGGCGGGCCACGGGCGGCTTTCGGACGCAATTTGAAAGCAAGCTCAATATAGCCTTATCCTTAACATCGCGGCCCTTCTTCGTTGAGCGGGCCGAGCGCATCCGCTTTCAGTCCGTTGGCTATCTCTACCCGGCAGAAGATCCTGCAACAGCACAAAAACTCAAGCAACGAGCAGAGGTTCAGGTTGCGGCAGGGCTGCCGATTGCGCATCCAGACCCGGCTACCCTGATACCTTTCTTCGATACATCCAGGGTCATTGCCACCAATTTCTGCCATCTTGATGGCACGTACTATCCGCCGTTGGTTTTGCAAGCTTTCATCGAGGAAGCACGCGAGGCCGGGGCAACCTTTCGCTACGAATGTGAAGCAGGGCCGCAGGATCTCGATGCCGAAATCGTCGTCATCGCAGCCGGAAGCTGGTCCCGCCAGGTCGGTGCTGCTCTGGGGGTAGAGCTGGCCGTCGAACCGGTGGAACGTGGGGCCTTTCAGGTGAACCCTGGAGTCGCGCTCCCCAACAACATACCCTTTCTCATTGATGCAGCGAACGGTTGGGCCATGCGGGAACGGGAGGGTCGTTTGCTGATTGTGCCTCCCGGCGATCCAGACAACTGGGAAGAGACGCGGGCCTGGCTTGAGCGTTACATCCCGACGGCCTCCCTTGACAGGCCAGAGGCTCACTGGACCGGCTTTTACGAGGTGACCTTTGATCATCATCCCCTGGTAGGAGAGACAAGTCGGCCAGGATTGTGGGCGTCCTGCGGCTTCAGTGGCCATGGGGTCATGCACTCCCCGGCGATAGCAGACAATCTTGCGGCCATGATCCTGGGGCAGACTCCTCCTATAGACATCTCGCCGCTCAGCCCGCTGCGAACCGAGCCGCTGATTGATGCCACGCAAGTATGAGCAACGCATAAAGGCAACGACTCAGGTAGACTTGGAACTTGAAAAACGTGGCAGGGACGGTGTGAGGCTACCACCCTTCACCATCCCGCTTTTTACCGACACGGTGAGAAAGGATCGTGAGTTATGACCATAAGAGTGTGTGTCGCAGGGGCGACAGGCTGGACCGGGAGCACAGTGACACGGGCCATTCTCGCCTCAAGCGAATTTCAACTGGTAGGCGCCATTGCGCGCCGACAAGCTGGCAGGGATATCGGAGAGGTGTTGGGCCAGGGGAGAGCCAATGTGAACATTGTGGCATCCCTGGAAGAGGCGCTGGCGACATCAACCGATGTCCTCATCGACTACACTGGGCCTGAGGTCGTGAAAGGCCACATTCTCGCAGCACTGGACAAAGGCGTCCGCGTGGTCGTGGGAACGTCCGGGCTGACGGCGAGCGATTACACAGACATTGAACAACGAGCACAGGCCCGCAAGCTCGGAGTCATTGCGGCAGGCAACTTCTCCATCACGGCGGCCCTGGCAAAGCATTTTTCTTTGATTGCGGCTCAATATCTGCCTTCCTGGGAGATCATTGATTATGCGAACGCGGCAAAAATTGATGCTCCCAGCGGGACTACACGCGAACTCGCTGAAGAACTCGCAACCATCTCCCAGAACCACTTGGGAGTTGCCCTTGAACAAACACATGGTCCAAAAGAGGCGCGTGGAGTAACCATTGGCGGGACACAGGTGCATTCCATCCGTCTGCCAGGCTATGTGATCGCGTTTGAAACGATTTTTGGGTTACCCGAGGAACGCCTGAGTATTCGCCACGATGCCGGGTCTGGTGCCCAGCCGTATGTGAGTGGCACACTGCTTGCAACACGCAAAGTGATGGAGGTGAGTGGACTGGTGCGCGGATTAGATCGGCTCCTGTTTCCGTGAGAACACGATGGCGAACAATCAGGCTGCTCAACCAGCATGAGACGGTAGGCCAGGAGTGTTGCTTCTGTTGCTATTGAGCTTGGTGCTTGCGTGCGAGCAGATGCCAGGCATCATGTGGATCATCGCCAACTGGATTATCGCTTCGCTCCCATTGGACAGCTGTTCTTCGTCTGGTTATGTTGCAAGAAATCTGAGAGGAACGCTAGAGGCGCGAACTCTCACTCTCCTGTTCAGCTTAGACAGCCACTCCAAACAAGTTTGCGATAAAAGCCGCTTGTTTCACGCTATCTCCTTTTTCTATGCCACGCATTTGACCTTTCCTGAGCATGTTCATCGCTTCATATCCTTGCAAGGTTCGCCACGCGGTCTCCGGCGAAAAGAAGCCCATCCCAAGCTTGACCAACCGTTTGATGAAGCGGTGATCTTGCTCGATAAGGTTGTTAAGATACTTGCTCTGCCGCAATTCACAAGAGACCGGCATTAACCCCTCCGTTTTTAACTCCTTGAGAGCTTTAGGATAGGCAGCGTTTTTATCAACCGTGATGACGCGCGAGGAGTGCTCGTATGAGGCGCAGCAAGCGCCTTTGAGAAGAAGCGCTTGGCCGCTTGAGCATCTCTTCTAGGGCTGAGGAGAAACTCCAGGGTATTACCCTCAGAATCCACGACGCGATAGAGGCACATCCACACTTTTTTCACTTTGACGTACGTCTCATCGACGCGCCACGAGTCGTTCGTGGCCTTGAGATGGGGTCTGCAACGCCTCTCCAGTTCCGGTGCGTAGCATTGCACCCAACGATAGATCGTCGTGTGATCGATATGCAATCCCCGCTCGCCCATCATCTCCTCCAGATCTCGGTAACTGAGCGGATACCGGAGATACCATCGAACACAGAGCAAAATAATCTCGGCCTGGAAGTGACGCCATTTGAACGGGGGGGGGTATTCATGAAAGCAGTCCCTCTCGATTCTCAGAATACCGTTGAGTTTACCGCATCCTTGCCTTTTTCGCAACACAACCTCTAACTGCTGGTTGACCTGATAGCGGACGCGGCCCTGGCCCTTGCGCGGCAGATCATGGTACTGCCTGCGCGTGCGACGAGGACGAAACGTCACAGTATAGAAGTGCTCGCGGTCATAGGGCACCAGTTCCCCGGTCGCATAGGTAGCAAGACAGAGGGCATCGACATCGTGCACTTTGGGAAGCTCTCTGGCTTTGCGCAACGTAGCCGTCTGATAGCCAAAGAGCGTGGAGAGGGGCATCAGGGCCCCAAGCGAGGCGTAGAGGTGGCTCTTTCCTTGCATGGTGCGTTGCGCAATCTGGTCCAGGTACCCGCTTACCCCGGTGACTTCGAGGGTGATTTTCCCTTCATGCACCCGGTGATGGCAGTGGTCACACAGGCAGAGTAAATTGGCCAACGTATCTTTCCCGCCCTGCGAACGCTCCACGATGTGATGAGCTTCTAGGCGCGCCGATCTCTTCCCACAGTGCTGGCAGGCGTAGCCATCGCGCATCAAGCAGGCTATGCGTAGGTTCTCATCCAGCCGCGTCGGGTCCTGGTACTGAGAGCCGACAAGCTGAGGATTGTTCAGGCGAGCAATGTCCACCTGCACATCCTCTATAACAATCGAGGAGAGAGGAAGCGGGATCTGCCTGACGACGCGGATCACCTCTTCGACGTTGGTTTTGATGGAGGGCGGCAGCCTCCCGCTTCGTTTAGCAGACCCTCTATTCAAGAATCTGGGAGGGCGATACCATTTCCGCTGACGACGGTTGCTTCGGTTGCTGCGTCGTGCCTCCATTTTCTCTTTGACATCCAGACGATGCCTGATCTCACCTGCTAAGAGAATCTGGCCTTTGCCCACACAGGAGAAACCCGTCACATGACTGCCCTTATCAATCCCGAGCGTGACTTGCTGGGTGTGCTCTTCACACTCCCAGAGCAATTGGATCGTAAATGGGCTCAGCTTCGCAATCTTGGCCCTGCCCGCGCGTAAGAGCTTGCGGGCTTTGGCCGGTTTGCACGGCATCAGCTTGTGCCCGTTGCCATTGATGACATACACGAGTGTTGACATGGTGGCTTTAAGCCCTCCTTTTGGGAGTAAATTGCCCCTCGCGGCTGTTCAAAGAGCTTGTCATGCAATGATCACCTTCGGCTTTCGCCTACCCTTAAACCATCACCACAGAGCAGGGGACTGGAACAACATCCCAGGGTGTGATCACTCATCGAACTTCTGCCTTGCGGCCCGCTGTTAGTCCCATGAATCTGGCGCTCTAAAACGCTCGATTTTTAGCGACTATACATCCTTATGCCCTCCCCCAGCAGAACATTCTTCATCAGTCTATTCTTTTCTGCCTGCTCGTAGGCGGCAAACCAACGCGGGCCGTTCTTGCTCCCCGTTGCTGAAAGCGGGATATTTGAGGTCAGAGCACTTGATACAGGCCAGGTGATTTGTAGCAGCGAGGGAGAATGATGGGCTTATTTTTTAATTTGATGAGCTGGCGAGCGCCAAGATCAGGAGATACAAGTGGCTAAGCCAACGCAAGATCATAAAACGATGGTGCAGGGACGGGTCTGGAGAGAGAAGCAGCGGCGTCTCTCATTCGCTGTCTGTCTCGACCTCGAACGTGGCTGTCCAACCAACTCCGTCTTCCTGGAGCGTGACCGACACGATCTTGCCTTGCGGCGGGACATCGCCGGGGATAGGGATGCGCCCAAAGCCTGGCAGAACCAGCATGTTCCCTGCGAGAGAGAACTCACCACGCCGGTACACCAGGCCAGGGAACGGCTCGCCTTTCAGGGCTGCTTCGATGGCGTGACGCTCTGGGGCAGAGCGTCGTTTCTTGCGCATACGACGTCCTTTCATGTGGTGTGCCCTTCCTCGTCCTGCCAGTAGCGGGCATGTTGCGCACGGTAGTGGTTCGCT
>Ga0207646_10002114_pt1 | contig 23793 bp, 26 predicted proteins | sample KBSK5502metaG_FD_184343 | JGI IMG/M metagenome (GOLD analysis project Ga0207646, IMG submission 184343) | Corn, switchgrass and miscanthus rhizosphere microbial communities from Kellogg Biological Station, Michigan, USA - KBS K5-50-2 metaG... | ecosystem: Host-associated > Plants > Roots >... | reverse complement strand
ACACGACTGCGTCGACGATGTAGCGGCCGAGACCCGACATGCGCCACCTCCGAGATTGGTGGCGTGCACTATGTCTTGCGACAGGGGTGAACTATGTGGTGAACTCAGACACCTCCGCGGGCACCATCCGAAAATCGGTCCTGACCGGGAGGAAGTGAGCACATGAAGATCGGGGTGATCGGCGCCGGGAAGATCGGCGGCACGATCGGCGGGAAGTGGGAAGCGGCTGGACATGAGGTGACCTTGGGCTGCGCGACCCGTCGAAAAGGAAGGGCGCTCGGACCATCGACCAGGTGCTGAGCGGCGCCGAGGCCGTGCTGCTCGCCGTGCCGGGCGCCGCCGTGCAGCAATTCGTCCGCGACCACGCCAAGCGTCTCGATGGGAAGGTCGTCGTCGACGCCACCAACAACTTCGGCGCCGCGTCGATGAACTCCTGGTCGGAGCTGGCCTCGGCCGCACCCCAGGCGAAGCTCTATCGAGCTTTCAACAGCCTCGGCTGGGACATCTACGCCAACCCGGTCGTGGGCGGCCAGCAGGCGGACCTCTTCTACGCCGGTCCGGAGGGCGCGAGCAAGCAGGTCGTCGAGAAGCTGATCTCGGACGTCGGTTTGCGCCCGATCTGGGTGGGAGGTCCGGACCAGGTCGACACAGTCGACGGTGTGCTCCGCCTCTGGTACATGCTGTCGGGGAAACGCGGAAGGCGGATCGCGTTCAAACTGATCTCGGACTGAGGTCAGACGGAGGACGTATGAAGAAAGCCGAAGGCGTTTTCGAGTTCACACGCTGGGACGAGTCGAGCTACAGCGAGCCTGACGGAGGCCTCAAGCTGACGGAGGCTCGCGTCAGCAACGACTTCAGCGGCGACATAGTCGGGTCGTCCGACCTCGTGTACGTGATGTCGTACCTGACCGAAGAGACCGGGACCTTCGTCGGATATGAGCAGGTCACGGGCCGGCTTTCGGATCGCGACGGGACGTTCGTGCTGCGCCACGACGGAACGTTCTCCGATGGATCGGTCAGGGCCGCCCTGAACGTCGTGGCCGGCAGCGGCACCGGAGCCCTGGCCGGCCTAACCGGCGAGGGCGAGTATGTCGCGACCCACGGCCAGAAACAGAGCCCCTACACCCTGCGTTGGCGCATCGGCGGCCCCGGCTCGGTCGACGCTTAGAGACGCGACTCCCTCGTGAGCCGAGGCCAGCTCATCCGGTTCGCGGCGATCGGTGCGGGGGCCGTGGTCGTGATCGCCGTGGCCGTCGCCGCGTTCCAGTCCCTGCAGACTCCGTTCCAGGCTCCGGCGGCCACTCCGGGCTCCGCCACATGTGGGCCGCCGCCGTGCGCGAACGTGCGCGGCTACATCCTCTGGGTCACCGACCTCAAGGTCGAGGCAGGTCTCGTGAGCATGCGTCTGACGTTTCGCAACTCGAGTCCCGCGACGCACGCCGATCCGGCTGACCTGAAACTTGTGGACTCGCAGCAGCACACCACCTCGGCGGTCCATGACGCCCAGGGCTGCACGCCCTGGCAGCGCACAGACTTCAACAACGGCGCCACCTTCGGCCCGGTCTCCGAATGCTTCCGCCCAGCCACCACCGACCCGCCTCTGACCCTGCACTGGACGCCCGACATGGGCGTCTTCTGCTGCGAGGCGGAGATCACCCTGGACGCCTGACGGCTCCTACCAGAACGAGCCGCCGCCGAACAGCACGTAGATGATCGGTCCGATCCCCCAGAAGAACGTGATGAGGATCCAGAGCACCTTCCAGACGCCGCTGAGGTCCTTGCGGGTGACGATGTTGATGATGCAGAGGATGTACGCCAGTGGGTGGAGGAAGATCGCCATCAGGATCTCGACGATGAGCTTGAGCACGATGAGCTAAATTCTCGCCTGCCCGCGGCTTTGGCGGTGGGTCGTATCCCTCACACTATGCAGGGTGCTGTCCATAGTGTTGTTGACACGAGGTGAGGCGTGGCTTCCGGCCGCAGGCTGACCAACGTGCCCTCTCGCCCGGACTCGCACGACTCGAGCCTGGCGGCGCGCGAGCTCGGCTTCCTGGTGCGCCTTGCGCAGGCGGCCGCCTCCACCCAGAAGCCTGACGAGCTGCTGGCGCTGATCATCCGCGAGGCGACCTCGGCGATGGGCACAGACGTCTGCTCGCTCTATCTGGTGGTGCCGCCGGGCCGCGAGATGCTGCTGACCGCCACCAACGGATTGAACGAGAACATGGTCGGCAAGGTGCGGATGCGGGTCGGGGAGGGCATCACCGGCTGGGTTGCCGAAACGCGACAGCCGGCAGTGGCACCCGACGTGAGCCGCGACCCGCACTGGAAGTGGGTGCCGGGCCTGGACGAGGACCGCTTCCATTCCATGCTCTCGGTGCCGATCGAGTCCGGGCCCCGACTGGTGGGCGTGCTGAACGCGCAGGCGCAGGAGCGGCGCGACTTCGACGCGGGCGACATCGACTTCCTGCGCGCGATCGCCGCCCAGGTTGCGGGCATCCTCGAGCGAAGCGAGCTGCAGCGGCGGCTGGAGGCGCAGCTCGCCGAGATTCAGCTCTCCCACGACATCCATGAGCGGTTCACAAAGCTCTCGCTCGATGGCGCGGGCCCGCCGGCCATCCTCGAGGCCGTCGGCGCGCTGGCCGGCGGGCCGGCGGCGCTCTACTCGATTGACGGTTACCGCGTGCGCGGGATGGGCGACACCGCCGAGCGGCTGCCGGCGCGCATCCATGTGCCAAGCCCGGCGGTACACGGGAGCGCGCGTGAGATTCGCATCTCGGCCGGCCGCCCGCCGCGACCGGTGGACGTGGTGCCCGTCCGGGCCGGAGCCGACGTGCTCGGGCTGCTGGCCGTCGGGCTCGACGGCGGCGCCGAACAGGCGGGGGATGCGCAGGGTCGCCTGCGGGCTCTCGAGCACGGCTCGACCGTGCTCGCGCTGGAGCTGTCCAAAGAGCGGGCGGCGGCCGAGGTCGAGCGCCGGCTGCGCGGGGACCTGGTCGAGGAAGTGCTGGCGGGCGGCCTGGAAGGGGATGAGGCCGAGCGAATCGCGCGCCAGGCCGAGCGGCTGGGGCACCGGCTTCCCAGCCGCGCGTGGGTGGTCGTGCTCGAACCCGACGACGACGCCACAGAGGCCGCCCTAGCAGCACCCGGCCGGCAGGATCATCTGGATTCAGCGTTGAGCGGCTTGATCCGCTCGCGGATGCCGGGCGCGTTGACCCTCGTGCGTTCTGCGTCCGCCGTGTTTCTGATTCCCGACGATGTCGCGCCCGACCTGGCAACCGCCGAGAAGCTGGCCACGCAGATCCTGGCGGGCGCGGTCCCAGTGATGAAGCCGGGCACGGCGTCGGTCGGCGTCGGCAATCTGGCCAACTCGGTGGCGGAGCTCGCGCGCTCGCACGTCGAGGCGAGGCAGGCGCTGCGCCTGACGCGCCGGGCCGGCGGGCATGGGCGGGTCGCCTCGTACAGGTCGCTGGGCGCGTTTCGCCTCCTGCTCGAGGTCCAGAGCCCGGACGCCTTACGCCGATTCGTGGAGGAGCTGCTCGGCCCGCTGCTTCAGTACGCCCAGTCGCGCGACACCCCGCTGCTGGAGACGCTGGAAGCGCTGTCGGCGGCGCGCTGGGTCCGGCGGGCGGCGGCCCGCCAGCTCCGGATCCACATCAACTCGATGAGCTACCGCGTGGAGCGAATCGAGGCGTTGACGGGCGTCTCCCTGGACGATCCGGAAACGCGCGTGGCGATCAGCATCGCCCTGCGCGCGCGGGCGATGCTGGGGATGTAATTCGAAAACCAGCGCCCCCCACCCTGCCCTCCCCACACGGTGGGGAGGTGAATTAGACCAGCGTGGCTTGGGCGGCCATCCGGGTTTTCCCTCATCCGTCAAAAAGGGCCCCCGCCATTTCGGCGGAGGCCCCCCGAGCAAGACCTAGACGTCGCTGTAGAGCATGAACTCCCACGGGTGCGGCCGCAGGGCGACCTGGTCGACCTCGCGCGTGCGCTTGTATTCGATCCAGGTGTCGATGACGTCCTTGGTGAACACCTCGCCCTCGATCAGGAACCTGTGGTCCTTCTCGAGCGCGTCCAGAGATTCGGCGAGCGAGCCGGGCACCGACTTGATCTTGGCTTTCTCCTCGCCCCCGAGCTCGTAGATGTCCTTGTCCACGGGTTCCGGGGGAAGGATCTTGTTCTTGATACCGTCGAGGCCGGCCATCAGGCAGGCCGAGAATGCGAGGTAGGGGTTGGCCGCCGGGTCGGGTGAGCGGAACTCGACCCGCTTCGTCTTCGGGTTGGTGGAGTACATGGGGATGCGCACGCAGGCGGACCGGTTGCGCTTCGAGTAGACGAGGTTGATCGGCGCCTCGTAGCCCGGCACCAGCCGGCGGTACGAGTTGGTGGTCGGGGCGCAGATCGCGAGCAGCGCGGGCGCGTGCTTGAGAAGGCCGCCGATGTAGTAGATGGCCGTCTGGCTCAGGCCTGCATAGCCGGACTTGTCGGCGAACAGGTTCTGCCCATCCTTCCAGAGACTCTGGTGCACGTGCATACCGGACCCGTTGTCCATGAACAGCGGCTTGGGCATGAAGGTCGCCACGTAGCCGTGCTGGGCGGCGACGTTCTTGATGACGTACTTGTAGACCATCATCTTGTCGCCCATCTTGGCCAGGGTGTCGAACCGCATGTCGATCTCGGCCTGGCCGGCGGTGCCGACCTCGTGGTGCTGCACCTCGACCTGCACACCGGCCTCGATCAGCTTGAGCATGATCTCGGAGCGAAGGTCCTGCAGCTTGTCGGTCGGCGGCACCGGGAAGTAGCCCTCCTTGTGGCGCGGCCTGAAGGCGAGGTTCGGCTCGGAGTTGCGCCCGGAGTTCCAGATGCCCTCCTCGGAGTCGATGTAGTAGTAGCCGCTGAAAGCGTTCTGGTCGAAGCGGAGGGAGTTGAAGAGGTAGAACTCCGCCTCCGGCCCCCAATAGCTCGTGTCGGCGATGCCCGAGCGCAGCAGGTGTTCCTCCGCCTTCTTGGCGATCAGGCGCGCGTCGCGCGAGTAGGGCTCGCGGGTGATCGGGTCGATCACGTCACAGATGAGGAAGAGCGTCTTGTGCGAGAGGACCGGGTCGATGGTCGCCGAATCGGGGTCAGGGATGAGGAGCATGTCGCTCTCATCGATGGACTGGAAACCGCGGATGCTGGAGCCGTCAAATCCGAGCCCCTCGGTGAAGCTGTCCTCTTCGAGCTCGCCTAGCGGCAGGCTGAAGTGCTGCCATGTGCCGGGCAGGTCGACAAACCGTACGTCGACCACCTCGACTCCCTGAGCCTTCGCGCGCTCGAGCACCTCGCGCGGGCTGGTCTTGCTCCCGGACTTGGCTACGATCGCCATAAACACACCCTCCTGAACCTTGATTTGGATTTGACGGGCTCGAAAATCGAATTCATCGTAGGACCGCCCAGAACGCCCGGATCACGTGCGGTCCACACATAAAGCAGGGCCGTGGCTTCGTGTAACTGACACCCTTGAGCACAAACGCGCCCGCCGCCGGCTCGACTCCGGCGGCGGGCGTCGCTGCAGACCGAAGCTGCTTAGGCCTCTCCCGGAGAGCGCCGCTTGACTACCACCAGGAGCAAGGCCCAGTACGCGGCAATTCCGGCGATGTACAAAGCTGTCATGGGTCAATCTTCTCCAGAACGGGTGGGCTGAAATACGTTCGGTTGGCACGAATTGGGGGGCATGCGGCCCGTGTGGGTGACACGAGCCGCATGCCGAAACCTCAGGAGACGGCCGGAACCCCCGGCGGGTCGTAGTGCGTGACCGGAACCGAAGGCGGCTCCACGCCTATGCGCGGAGTGCCCAGGTCGAGCGAGACGTCGCCATGGACCATCTCGTCGCCGACCTCCAGGTGCGCCTTGGGCATCTGCAGCGGCACGAGCAGCCGCACGATGTTGATGACGATGAAGGTGGCCACGGTGTCATAGGCGAGGATCACCGCGAGCGCCAGCGCCTGGACGTAGAGCTGGTGAGGGTTGCCGTAGAAGAGGCCGGTGACCGAGAACGCGGCGGTCTTGCCGCTGCCGGGGTATTCGATCATGTTCGGGTCGGCGATGAGGCCGACCATCAGGCCGCCGATCGCGCCGGGGAACAGGTGGGTGTGCATCACACCCAGCGTGTCGTCGATCTTCTTGAAGAAGTTGACGCGCGGCAGGTACTGCATGGTGAACCAGGGAATGACCGCCGCCACGACGCCGATGAGAATGGCGCCAAAACCGTTGACCCATCCGGCGCCGGGTGTGATGGCGACAAGGCCGGCGATCATGCCGTTGATCATTCCGGCGACGTTGCTCTTGCCGGTCATGAAAACGTCAAGGAGCATCCACACGATCAGCGCGGTCGAGGTGGCCAGGTTGGTGTTGAGCACAGCCGCCGCGGCGTTGGCGTTGGCCGTGTACGGGTCGCCTCCGTTGAATCCGTTCCAGCCGAGCCAGAGCAGGCCGCCGCCCGCGATGGCCATGAGGAGGTTGCTCGGATTGTTCTCCTGCCGGTCTTTGAGCAGCCGCGGTCCAACCACGGCCGCGGCGACGACACCCGAGATTCCGGCGGCGACATGGATGACATACCCACCGCTGAAGTCGACGGCGCCCTGCTGCGCAAGCCAGCCGCCGCCCCAGATCAGAAACGCCCCGACCGGGTAGACAAGAGTCATCCACAGGGGCACGAAGAGCATCCACGCCTTGAAGTTCATCCGGCCGAGAAGGGCACCGCCAAGGATGATTACCGTGATCGCACCGAACACGAACTGGAAATAGACCATGGCGGAATTTGGGAAACCGATCGGCGGAAGTCCGCCGCTGTTGGTCAGCAGCGGAATAGTGGCCTGGGAGAGTTCCGAGGATGCGAAGTTGACCGGCCACGGAATCCCGATAATGTCCTGGCCAAAGAGCTTGGCCGAGTTGCCGAAGCTCATGTTGTAGCTCCACAGCGTCCACACCAAAAGCGACATGGCGAACGCGTAGAGCACCATCAGCGCCGAGTTGAGAGACCACTTCCGCTTCATCAACCCGGCGTAGAGAATCGCCAGCCCGGGCACGCTCTGCAGGCCCACGAACGTGGCGGCGGTCAGCTGCCAGCCTGTGTCACCCGAGCTGAGCCAGCTTGGCGCAGGTATGAGTCCATCAAGAAACATAGGCCGTGTTCCCCCTCATGAAACAAAGGTCTCCGGGCGACCGTGTGGTCAACCTGGCGGCAATGCTCCCAGAGCACCTGCGCGCGGAACATGGTGTGGGTCGAACGAACCGAAGCGATTTCCCTAGTGCCAATCTCACATGGCCCGTACGACCGGAGAAATGAAAAAGCGGCCGGGACGAACCCGGCCGCTTTGGTCGATTGTCCTTACGCTGCCGTCACCGAGACGTTCTTCTCGATCCAGGCCCTGATCGGCGCGGCCCCGCCGGGGTAGCCCACCATCCGGTCGACCAGCTTTCCGTCGCGAAACAGGCCGAGGGTGGGAATGCCCATCACGCCGTAGCGGATGGCGATGTCCTGGTTGGCGTCCACGTCCAGCTTGCCGATGTTCACCTTGCCGGCGAGTTCGGTCGCGAGCTGCTCGACCGCGGGCGTCATGGCGCGGCATGGGGGGCACCAGTCCGCGTAGAAGTCGACGAGCACTGGGACGGGGGACTTGAGTACGTCGGCTTCGAAGGTCTCGCCCTCGAAGTGCTTGAGGTTGTTCATGACATCCATAAGCCTGCCCGTTCGGCGCGTATTCCAGCCCTCACCCTGCCCTGCGCGCCAGCCGCGGGGGCGGGAGAGGGAGTGCCGCTACCATCCCCTTGTGGCGGCGGTGTTGGCGGTGCAGCGGCAATCGGCCCCCGAGCAGGCCCTGCGCCAGTTCGGCGCGCGATTGTTCGAGGCGGCGCCCGGCCTGGTCACCTGGATCCTGCTCCTGGCTCCGGCCTGGATCCCGATCGTGTTCCCGTGGCCCGGGGCCTTCGCGGTGGCCGGCGCCGTGCTCGTGTTCGACGTGTACTGGCTGATCCGCTCGGTCAGCGTCGTATCCGGCGTCTACGGGACGTTCTCGCAAATGCGTCGGGACATGACTCGCGACTGGCTGGCCATGTGCGTCCAGGAACGGGTCGCGGGCCGACGCGACCCCCTGCAGTACATCCACCTTTCGATCATCCCGACCTACACGGAGCCGTACCACGTCCTCGAGCGGACAGTGCGGGCGATCGTCGACGCCAACTATCCGCCCGAGCTGAAGATGATCGCGATCATCACCCGGGACACCGACAAGCCCGGCTGGGAGAACGTGGCGCGGCTGAAGGCCAACTTCGGAGACCGGTTGCTCGGCTTCTACCACGTGAAGGACGCGGTCGAGCCCGGTGTCGTCGTCGGCAAGTCGGCAGCCATGAACTGGGGCGGGCGCTGGATGGTGAGGGTGCTGGAGGACGAGGGCTACGACCTCGACCGCATCCTGGTCACCGACCTGGACTCCGACTACAGGGTCCACCCGCAGTACTTCGCGTGGATCAGCTGGCACCACGCTCGCGAGGCGCTGCGCGACTACCTGATCTGGCAGCCGGTTCCCCTCTTTCACAACAACATCTGGCAGGTGCCGATGGCGGTGCGCGTCATGTCCGCCAGCACGTCGCAGTGGCAGATGTTCCTTCACTCGCGCCCGGAGCGTCTCGTCGCCTTCAGCAGCTATACCTGCAGCCTCCGGTTCATCCACCGCGTGGGCTACTGGGACAAGGACGTCATCCCGGAGGATTCGCGCTTCTACTGGAAGGCGTTCTTCACCTTCGGCAAACGGTTCTCGGTGAAGTCCGTGTACCTGCCGCTGTACGGCGATTCACCGCAGTCGCGCGATTACGCGTCGACCCACATGTCTCAGTACAGCCAGATCAAGCGGTGGGCCTGGGGCGTCACCGACGTGCCCTACGTCCTGGCCCGGCTGTTCAAGCATCCGGAGATCCCCCTCGGGCTGAGGATCCGCCGCTTCTCCAATCTGTTCCTGAACCACCTGAACTGGATCTTCCTGCCGCTGCTGCTGATGTTCGGGAGCTCGGCTCCGATCTGGTTCAGCAACGACTTCTCGCTGACCGACCTGGGCCAGCAGATGTGGGCCGCGTCGAGCATCATCCTCTCGGTCACCTTGTCGACCGTCCTCTTCTTCATGTACTTCGAGTCCCAGATGCTGCCGCCCAAGCCGGCGCGGTGGGGGCGATGGCGGAGGGTCGCCGCGCATCTCCAGTACTTCGCTTACCCGGTCGTCGGGCTGGTGCTCAGCGTGCTCCCGGCCCTGGAGGCGCACACGCGCCTGCTGTTCGGCCGCTACCTCGAATACCGCGTGACGGAGAAGACGTGATGTCTGGATTCGATACCTCGAGCGCAGAGATCGTCGCGGGCACGGTCCAGGCTGGGTTCCGAGATGTGCACGACAAGCTGCGGGACATCACCGGCGGACTCGATCGCGAGGCCCTGAACTGGAAGCCGCATCCGGAGGCCAACTCGATCGCCGCCCTGGTGACGCACACGCTGGGCTCCGAGCACGAGATGCTGGCTGCGGTGCGCGGCATCACCCTCGCGCGCGACCGCCCGTCCGAGTTCCTGGCCGAGGCCGACGCGAATCAGCTTGCGGCCATGATCGACGGGGCAGACGCCGACCTGGATGAGCACGCGAGGGCGATCACCGCTGAAGACCTGAGCGCGGGTCGGCCGCGCGGTGATCGTCCGCCGCGGCCTGGCATCGAGTGGCTAGTGACCAACTACGGCCATGCCCGGGAGCACCTCGCCCAGATCGAGCTGACCAAACAGCTATATGAGGGCCGGCGCTAGGCTCCGCAGACGGGGCTGTTGACGATCCACGGCAGGCAGAACTGCGGACCGGCGAGGGCCCAGAGCGTGAGCAGGGCGACGATTGCAAGGCCGGCGACGAAGACCGTGCCGGTGATGACGTTGCGGCCGGGGACGGGCCAGCTCTTCCAGCTCAGCCGTTTCGCCATGCGCGGACCGAGGCCTGCGTCGATGAACGGGAACAGCAGCAGCGCCACGATCACGATCGGCGGGATCACTAGCGAGAAGACCAGCTCGTTGCCCAACTTCAGGAACTGAAACAGGAAGAGGAAGTACCAGTCGGGGCGAGGGATGGTCACCGCGCGCGGGTCGGCAGAAGCCTCGAGCTGCAGGTTCTTCTGGACGAAGAAGGACAGCAGCCCGAGGCCCACCATCATCATCACGATGATGATCGGGTATGGCCAGAAGTGGTCCGGGAAGAATGGGTGCGTCTCGTCGTCGGGCATGTCGTCGGCGAGGTGGTGGCCCGAGTCGCCCATGAGGATGGGGAACAGGGCCAGGCTGACGACGATCGGGTACAGGATGTGGTCGGGGCCGATGGGCAGCCGCTTCCACTCGGGCTCCAGCGTGTGCCCGACGTGACCGTCCACCTCGATCAGCGGGATCTCGTGCGGCGGCGCTGTTGCGGTGGCGGCGCCGGGTCCTTCCTTCTTCTCGCTCATGCCTAACCCCCCTGCGCTTTCACAGCGGCTCCGAGATTCCGTGAGCGCGGATGAATCGGAAGTGGACGTACATCAGCAGCACGATGACGGCGGGCAGCACGAAGACGTGGATCGTGAAGAATCGCTGCAGCGTCGGCGGCCCGACCACCGGACCGCCCTGGAGGATGTCCTTGATGAAAGCCCCCAGCTGCTCCGGCGGCGCCGACCCCGCGATCTTGATCGTGACCTCGGTCGCGAAGTAGGCCTTGGTGTCCCACGGCAGCAGGTAGCCGGTCAGCGAAAACGCCAGGATGATCAGCAGCATGATCACGCCGACCATCCAGTTCAGCTCGCGCGGCGCCCGGTACGACCCGGTCCAGTAGACGCGGGCCATGTGGAGCAGGACCATGATGATCAGCAGGTTCGCGCCCCAGAAGTGGACGCCCCGGATCAACCAGCCCAGGTAGACGCTGTTCTGGATGAAGTTCACGCTCTGGTAGGCGGCCGCCGGGTTGCCGGTCGCGTCGGGAATGTAGTAGAGCGAGAGCAGGATGCCCGTCAGCAGCTGCAGGACGACCAGGACGAAGACCATGCCGCCGAAGCAGTAGTAGAAGGCGTTGGCGAAGTTCGGCACCCGCTGGTAGAGCGCCTCGTCCACCGACTTGGTAAACGGGTAGCGCTCGTCGAGCCACTGCACGACCGCCAGCTGGACCTCGCGCGGGTGGGGGATTGCCATGCTGCCTCAGAAACCCAGGATGATCCCGTCGACCTGGATCGTGTTCGGGTCGCTGCTGTCCTGCTCCCACGTGAGGTGCGAGAGCGGGAAGGCGGCGGGACCGTGGAGGACGTTGCCGTCGAGGTGGAAGCGAGAGCCGTGGCATGGGCAGTCGAAGCTCTGCGCCGCCTGGTTGAGCGCCACCGAGCAGCCGAGGTGTGAGCAGTTGATGGCCAGCGCGTCGACCTTGCCGCTCAGGTCCTTGACCAGGAAGCCGCCGAAGGCGAGGTCTCCGGGTGCGTTGTCTCCGCCGCCGTCGGCCATGATGAACGCCGCGTTCGGGGTCTTCGGGGCGTAGAACTGGACCGCTTCGCCGTTCTGCAGGTCGGTGGCCGGCTTGCTCAGCGAGATCTTGAGTGGAGTCTTCTTCTGGCCCTTCGGTGGGGCGGGCCACAGGTAGATGAGGATCGGGGCCACGCCGGTGACCGCCAGGGAGGTCAGGAGGATCGTCATCCACCAGCCTATGAAAGTTCGCCTCGTGAACCTCCGCGGTGACGTGGAATCAGCCATCCGCCCCGAATTCTAGCCCGGCCGAACCGCCCAGCGCGAGGGTGGCAGGCCTACCGCTTCGCGCACCTCTGCGAGGGTCCGCCGGGCCACCACGCGGGCTTTCTCGCTGCCCTCGTCCAGCACCGCGGTGATGACCTCCGGGCTGAGCTCGGCGCGTACCTCCCGGAACGGGCGGAAGACCTCCGCCATCCGCTCGGCGAGCAGCCTCTTCTTCTCGCCGCAGCCGATCTGGGCCTTTCGGCACAGGTCCCAGTAATGCTCCCAGTCGTCGAAGAAGAACTTGTAGAAGGCGCACACGTTGCAGGTGCGCGGGTGTCCCGGCTGGGTCATGTACGTCCGCTTGACGTCGGTGACCATGCTCATGACCTGCTTCCTCAGGACCGCCGGCTCGTCGGTGACGCCCACCACGTTGCCGACGGTCTTGGACATGCGCTGCTTTCCGTCGGTGCCGCGGATCAGCGGCGACTCGGTCAGCAGCGCCCGGGGCTCGGGAAAGACTGGCGAATACGTACGGTTGAACTTGCGGACCATCTCGCGGATCAGCTCGAGGTGCGCGAGCTGGTCCTTGCCCACCGGCACCCCAACGCCTTTGACCAGGACGATGTCCGCCCCCTGAAGCACGGGGTAGGAGAGCAGGCCGAGGTTGACGTTGTCGGGGTGCTTCTTGGCCATCTCCTTGAAGGTGGGCGTGCGCAGCACCCAGCTCAGGGGGGTGACCATCGAGAGCAGCAGGCTGAGCTCCGCGACCTCGGGCACCTTCGACTGCTGGTACACGACGCTGCGCTTGGGGTCGATGCCCACCGCGATCAGGTCGGCCGTCAGGTCGAAGACCTTGTCCTCGGCCTTGTGGCCGTCGGGCTCCGTCGTCAGGGCGTGGTAGTCGGCGATGAAGTAGAAGCATTCGTAATCGTTCTGGAGGCTGACCCAGTTCTTGGCGGCGCCGAGGTAGTTGCCTAGATGAAAGCGGCCGGTGGGGCGCATGCCGCTGAGAATCCGCATCCGGTCCGCCATACGTGGCCCACGAGTCTACAGATACGATTTGCGAAGTTGCCAGACCACGACCCCACGGCCGGTCCGCCGGCCACCTCGTCCACCGGGCTCGGCTCCCGAGCGCTCCGCAACACGGTTCTCGTGCTGGCAGCCAAGGTCGTCGCTCGGCTCATTGCGCTGGTGACGGTCCTCGCGATCATCCATCACCTGTCCGCGCCGTCGTATGGCCGGTTCGTCACCCTCGTGAACTACACGGCCATCGTCAGCGTCGTCCTCGACCTGGGCTTCAACGTCCTCTACGTACGCGAAGGCGCGCGCCACCCATCAGACATCCAGCGCTACCTCCGCAACGTGATGTCGCTCCGGGCGATGATGGCGGTGCTGAGCCTGGTGGTGCTGGGCGTCGTCCTCGCCGTGGCCGGCCTGGGCGACCTTCTCGTCCCCGGCTTCGTCCTCATGGTCCTCACGTCGTACGCGACCCTGCTGCGCAACACCCTCTATGCGGTGCAGCGGCTGGGCTTCGAAGCGGTGGCGGTGATCCTCGAGAGCGCGCTGCTGCTCGGGCTCGTCATCTACGGCGTCAAGACCGGGCAGGGGATCACCTACTTCGTATGGGCTTACGCCGGCCAGTACGCGTTCAGCTGCGTCTACTTCGCCACGGTCATCGCCGCGCAGCGGATCGCCGTCATCGGCTGGCGCTTTGAGGCTCCGCTGCTGCGGACGTGGTTCCGGCAGGGCCTTCCCTTCGCTCTCACCTTCGTGCTCACAATCCTGTATTTCCGCATCGACCAGCCGATCGTCTACGCGCTTCGCTCCCACGCCGAGGCGGGCTGGTACGGCGCCGCATACAAGCCGTTCGAAGCGCTTCTCTTCGTGCCCATGACGCTGCTCTCGGTGGCGTTCCCGGTCCTTTCGGTCTACCACCGGGACAGGCCCGGCGATATGACCGACGTGGTGAGCCGCTTCTACAAGGTTCTTTTGGTGATCGGCTGGCCGATGACGGTGGGCATCTTCGTGCTCGCGAGGCCGCTCAACACGGCGCTCGGCCTCTACCCGGAGTCCGCGCCCGCGCTGCAGATCATCTCCCTGTCCCTGGCCATCGGGTTCGTAAACAACGCCTTCATCGGCGCCCTAAGCGCGAGCGACCACCAGTCGTCGTTCACTTGGTCGGCGGGCTGGAGCCTGGTGGCCAACCTGGCGCTGAACCTGGCGCTCATTCCCCCGTTCGGCTACATCGGAGCGAGCTGGGCGACCGTGGCGACCGAGGTCGTGCTCGGCAGCGTGTCCTGGTACCTGACCGCCCGGCACATCGGCCGGGTTCCGGTGCTGCGGCTGTCGTGGCGGCCGCTGCTCGCGGGGCTTGTGATGGGCGTGTGCGTGTTCCCCCTCCGTAATCTCGGGGGCGTGGCCCTCGCGCTTCCCATCGCGGCCGGCGTGATCGCGTACGCGATCGCGTCGCTGCTGGTGCGGTCAGTCAGCTCGGAGGAGATCGCCTTCGGCCGCCGCGCGTTCTCGTTGACGCGATGAGCTCCAATCCTGTTTTTCTAAAGCCGCGCGGCTCGGCGCCGGTGCCCTGGGAGGAGATCGCGGTCGACGCGCCCGAGGTCGGGCCGCTCACCCCACTCGACGAGGCCCAGTTCGTGGCCCTCGACGTCGAGACCACGGGCAACGCGCCGTTCCTCGTGCTCGAGCTGGGAGCCGAACGCTTCACGCTCGAGCGCACGCTGTCCTTCTTCGACACCCTGGTCGACTGCCGCGCGCCGATCAACCCGTATGCGCGCAAGCGCCACAACATCGACCGCTCGATGCTCATCGGCGCGCCGGTGTTCAAGGACGCGCGGCGCGCCTTCCTCCGTTTCGCGCACGGCGCTGTGCTCGTGGAGCACAGCCATGACGCGTTTGACACCTGGCTCGTGGGTCGCGGCCTCGAGAGCCCGCTGGAGCATCCCATCATCGACACGACCGCGCTCGCCCGGCTGGTGTTGGAGATCCCGAAGGGCCAGGTCCCCGGCCTGGCCCGGCTCGTGACGGAGCTTGAGCTCGACATCACGCCCGCCCACGCGGCGCTGGACGACGCGCGCGCCACCGCGATGGTGTTTCGCGCCCTGATCGGGAGGGCGAGCGCGAGCCTGGGGCTCAAGACGGTGGGCGACGTCCTGGCGCTGCTGCCGCGCCCGGTCGTCGACCGAACAGCGCCTAGTCGAAGAGCGTCAGCTGCAAATCGGGCTCGGGGTGCTCGAGGCCAGACAGCCCCACTCCGATCAGGCGAACCGGCCGCGCCTCGACGTGGGACTTCTCAAGCGCCGAGCGCGCGGCGCGGAAGATCGTCTCGCCGTCGTCGGTCGGGCTCGTCCGACTCACCTGGCGGCTCACCAGCCGGAAGTCCGGGAGCTTGAGCTTCACGTAGATCGTGCGGGCGCGCACGCCCTCGGAGCGCAGGCGCTCGACCACTCGGTCGGTCAGCTCTCGCAGCGCGACCTCGAGCTCGCCCCGATCGCTGACGTCCTGCTCGAACGTCGTCTCCGCCGAGATCGTCTTGGCCGGCTTGCTCCCGTCCACGGGCACACGGTCGCGGCCCTGCGCCATCCGCTGCAGGACCGCCCCACCGACGCCGAGCGCCTGGACGAGCCGCTGCGTCTCGTAGACGGCGAGCTCGCCTACGGTGCGGACGCCCATGGCGTGCAGGCGCTCCTCTGTCTTCGGGCCCAGACCCGGAATGACCCCGATCGGCAGCGGCGCCAGGAAGTCGGCCTCGGTGCCGGGAGGCACCAGGACCAATCCATCCGGCTTGCGCGTGCCGCTCGCGACCTTGGCCACGAGCTTGGAGGTCGCGGCGCCGACCGTGGCCGTCAGCTGGACCTCGGTGTGGATCTGGAACTTGATGCGGCGGGCCACCTCTTCGGCGGTCGTGGTCCCGTGGCGGGTGCGCGCGGTCACGTCCAGGTACGCCTCGTCGAGGGCGATGCCTTCGACCAGCTCTGGCGAGGTGAAGCGCCGGAAGATCTGATGCACGAGCCGGCTGGCCTCGCGATAGCGCGCGCCGTCGGGGCTCACCACGATGAGCTGCGGGCAGAGCTGCAAGGCTTCGTGCACCGGCATCGCGGAGTGAACGCCGTACCCGCGAGCCTCGTAGGACGCGCCCATGACGACCGCCCGCCGAGACCGGCCGGCGACCGCCACCGGCAGCCCTCGCAGCTTGGGGTCGTCTCGCTGATGGACGGACGTGTAGAAGGCGTCCAGGTCGACGTGGAGGATCGTGCGGGGCCAGTTCTCGGGTCGCGGCATCGGGTTCGCGGTGAGTGTGCCACAAGGGCTTGCGGTCTACTGCCGGGTTCGGCCTGCTCCCTAGGGCCCCAGGGCCGCGACGACGTTCGAGAAGACGTTGACGATCTGGTTGCCCATGGTCAGCAGGATCACCGTGACCAGCACCGACACCAGCACCAGTACGCCCAGGAAGATGCCGACTGTGATCAGTACGGCGGTGCCGGCGCCGCCCTGCGCCGCGGCGGGAGGAGGCAGAGCCTGCGCTGGGACCCAGTTCTGGCCGTTCCAGCGCCACAGCCGGTCAGGCGAAACGGCGGGCTTCCAGGTGGCGCCGTCCCACCACCAGAAGCCGTCGTCGGAGAACCTGGTGTGCGGAGCGGCCGGGGGCTGATAGGCCATCGCGACCGAAGCGTAGCCGAACCCTCCAACTAGAATCCGAGCGTGAAGGGACTCAAGGGCGTGATCCTCGCGGGCGGCACTGGAAGCAGGCTGCACCCTCTCACGCGCATCACCAACAAGCACCTGCTGCCGATCTACGACCGCCCGATGATCAGCTACGCGATCGAGGCCCTGGTCAAGGGTGGCGTGACGGAGATGATGCTCGTCACAGGCGGCACGCACGCGGGCGAGTTCCTGCGCCTGCTGGGCAACGGCGAGGACTTCGGCATCGACAGGCTCTTCTACGCGTATCAGGACCGGCCCGGCGGTATCGCCGAGGCTCTGGGCCTCGCCGAACACTTCGTCGGCGGCGACCGCTCGGTCGTACTACTCGGAGACAACATCTTCGGGAGCTCGATCCGGCCGTGCGTAGACGCGTTCGTGCGGCAGGAGAAGGGCGCCCGCGTCGTGCTGTGGCAGGAGAACGATCGCGAACACCTGAATCACCTGGGAGTCGCTCGGATGGACGGCGCGGAGCGGATCGAGCGAATCATCGAGAAGCCGGCCGAGCCGCCCAGCGACCTGGCGGTGACCGGCATCTACTTCTATGACGGCACGGTGTGGGACGTCCTGCCAAAGCTGAAACCGTCGGACCGCGGCGAGCTGGAAATCACCGACGTCAACAACTGGTATGTCGAGCAGGGCCTGATGGAGTTCGACGTCGTGCCGGGGTTCTGGGGCGACGCGGGCGAGTCGATCGACGCGTACTACGCCGTGCAGGACCACGTGCGCCGTCATGGCGCCAACCTCGAGGACTGAGCCGGCGAGGTGAAGGCGATCGACGGCGTGGTGGTGAAGGAGCTCGTGACCCATGCGGACCAGCGCGGATTCTTTCGCGAGGTCATTCGCGAGACTGACGAGTTCTTCGACCACTTCGGCCAGTGGAGCCACTCGATGATGTACGCGGGCGCGGCCAAGGCCTGGCACATCCACAAGCTGCAGACCGACTACTGGTATGTGATCGGTGCCCTCAAGGTGGCGCTCTACGACACGCGGGACGGCTCGCCGACCAAGGGCACGCTGATGGAGTTCCTGATGGGCGACGGCCACGCGACCTGCGTCAAGATTCCGCCGGGCGTCGCGCACGGCTGCCGCGCGCTCGAGCAGAGTCACATCCTCTACCTCACCTCGAACGTGTACGCGCCCGAGGACGAGGGCCGCATCCCGCACGACGACCCGACCATCGGCTACGACTGGACCGCCGGTCCGTCCATCAAGTGACGCGTTCGCTCAAGCGCCTCCTTGTCGCCGGAGGCGCGGGGTTCATCGGCTCCAACTTCGTGCGCCTCGTCCGCGGCACCCGCCCTGAGGTCGAGATCACCGTTCTGGACAAGCTCACCTACGCGGGCAACGTCGCGAACCTCGCCGAGTTCGAGGGGCAGCCGGGATACCGCTTCGTCCGGGGCGACATCTGCGACACGGGCCTGGTCGATTCACTGGCCAGAGACGTCGACGCGATCGTCGACTTCGCCGCGGAGACGCACGTAGACCGCTCGCTTCTGGATCCTTTCGCGTTCATCGAGACCGACGTGCGCGGCACCGCCGTGCTGTGCGAGGCCGCGCGCAAGCACCAGCACCAGGTCTTCCTGTTCGTGAGCACGGACGAGGTCTACGGCCACGTCGTCGAGGGCCGGTCGCGCGAAGCCGACGCCCTGAGCCCCCGCAGCCCCTACTCCGCGAGCAAGGCCGGCGGCGAGCACATCGCACGTGCTTACGCGGCCAGCTTCGGGCTGCCGCTGTTGATCACGCGTGGGTCGAACAACTATGGGCCTCATCAGTACCCGGAGAAGCTGGTGCCAGTCCTGATCACCAATGCGATCGACGACATACCGCTGCCGCTTTACAACGACGGCTTGGCCGTACGGGACTTCGTGTTCGTCGAGGATCACTGCCGGGCGATCGACCTCGTGCTCCACGAGGCACCGCAAGGCGAGGTTTACAACGTCGGCACCGGGCTAGAGACCAGTGGGCTGCAGGTCGCCGAGGCGGTGATCGAGATCATGGGCAAGCCGCGAACCCTCATCGAGTTCGTGGCCGACCGGCCCGGCCACGACTACCGCTATGCGCTCGACATCGGCCGGATCACGGATCTCGGCTGGGAGCCGAAGGTCGACTTCGCGCGCGGCCTCGAGCAAACCGTGAGCTGGTACCAGGAGAACCAGGACTGGTGGCGTCCCCTGAAGTCGGGCGACTACTGGAAGTTCTACAAGCTCAACTACAGGCCGCTGGACAAGCCCGCGTCCTGACGCCGCCGTCTGATGCGCATCCAGGCCAGGGCTGCCAACCAGAACAGCACCCCGGCCGCCGCCAAGCCTGCGGTCACACGCGGCGCGAGCAGGGTCAGGTTCGCCATCGACAGCGCGGGTCCGTTGTGCTTTGCCCCGGGCCAACCCGAAGGCGGGATGGTGTAGGGCGGCGCCCAAAGGTACTGCACGTGCGTCTGCCGGGCTGCCGAGTCGCCGAGGTCGTCGGTATCCGAGATGGTGCTCACGAGAAATCCGTCGTTGCCCTTGACGAACACGAAGGCGTCGGCGAAGTAGTGCGCCGAGTCGGACAGCCTGGCGCCGTAGTAGTGGTCGATCCCGTCGACTGCGATGGCGTGCTGGTAGGTGGGGTCGGCCAGGTCCGCCTGCAGCGACTGCCCCAACCACGTGTTTGCCCCCTTCCCGCCGCTGAACGCAACCACGATCTCCACGAGCACGCGATGGCTCGACTTCAGCACCCAGGCGCGCCCGAAGCCCGCGATGAAGCCGTCGTCGCCGAGTGTCTTGACGGTCTTGGCGGCGTCGATCGCGCCGCCGATTGACGCATACCCGCTTGCGTCAAAAGGTCCTTCGAGGATTCCAGGCGTGGACGGGTCGATCTCCAGGTAATCGGTGGACGGGGGAGAGGCCAGGACGGTGTCGAGCCCGGGCGATGGGGCAGGCGACGCCGTGACAGTCGCTACCGGCAGCATCGTGGCGGCCAGTGTTGCGGCGACGATCGAGTGCATGGCCCCGCGAAGCATGCTGATTGCTCATTTAACGCCTGAAGCGCCCGCTCAGACCACGCCTGTACCAGTACAGGTATCGCGGCAGCCAGCTCCACAGCTTGAATCGGCTCTGGCCGGCGGTTCGGTCGCGCCAGGTGGTCGGGACCTCGGCCACGCGCATGCCGAGCGTGTACGCCTTGACCGTGAGCTCGATTCCGAGCTCGAAGCCTCCGGTCGACTCGATGGTGACCTGGTCGAGAAGGCGGCGCGAGTACATGCGGAAGTTGCTGGTCGCGTCATGGACCGGCAGCCCGCCGAGCCAGTGGAGCGACAGGCCGGCCGCCCGGGACATCGAACGCTTGAGCAGCGGGCCGCCGACCTGGCGCCCGCCGCGCATGTATCGCGATCCCGCCACCACGTCGGCGCCGCCGCTGGCGAGCGCGTACATCGCGTCTATGTCGTTGGCGTCGTCGGAGCCATCGCCCATCGTGACCAGCACGTAGGGCCCGGCCGCCGCCGACAGCCCTGACTTGATGGCGTTGAGCACGCCGCGGCCCAGCGTGTTCCTGTGCAGTCGCACCTCGGGCAGCTCCGCCTGCAGCTGCTTGACGACGGGCACGGTCGTGTCCTCGTCGAAGTCGTGCACGACCAGCACCTCGAGCGGCCGCGTGCGCGTCTTCTCGACCACGCCGCGCAGGGTCGGGACCACGTTCTCGCCCTCGTTGTAGACGGGGATCACGACGGAAAGCGCGGGCTTCAGATCCGGCCCGCTTCGATCTCTTCCTTCACCCATGGGATGACCTCGTCGAGCATCGTCTCCAGCGTGGTCGTGGCCTCGAAGCCCAGCACCTCGCGAGCCTTCCGTACGTCTGGGACTCGCATCTGCACGTCGTGCTCATAGGGCGGGTCGGACACGAGGTTCAGCGGCCGGTCCGGGCCATGCACCTTGCGCCAGATCACCTCCGCGAGCTCGCGCACCGTGGTGGACTGCGGCGTCGAGAGGTTGAAGTCCTCATTGACCGAACGTTCCGATTCCATCGCCAGGCGGATGCCGTGCGCGAGGTCGCCGCCATACGTGTAATGGCGCACCTGCCCGCCGTCGCCGAGGATGTGCAGCGGGTCCTGCCCCTTCAGCACCTTCTGGCTGAGGTCGGGGACCACATGACTCATCGCGAGCTTGACGTTGCCGCTCATCACGTCGTGGTCGCGAAGCGCCCGGCGCTCACCGATGCCCACGCAGTTGAAGGGCCGCACGATCGTGTACGGCAGCGAGTACTGCTCGTTCGCGCCGCGCGCGAAGTACTCGGTGGCGAGCTTCTGAAAGCCGTAGGTGGAGCGGGGAGGCGGGCTCGTCAGCTGCGCGCCCTCTGGGGTGGGGAACACGTCGGCCGACTCGAACACCATGCTGCTGGAGATGACGGTGATGCGCTGCATCCGGCCGAGGCGGTGGGCGCTGATCGCCGCGTCGAAGGTCGCTGCGCAGATGCGCTCGTTCTCCGCCAGCAGGTCATATGCGAACTCGTGGAAATACGAGATACCGCCGATCATGGCCGCGCCCGCGACCAGGTGGTCGCAGTCGGCGGCCAGCTCGATCAGGAGCTCGGCGTCCTTGGCGTCTCCTTCGACGAGCCGGTACCGCGGGTGCGCGTCGAAGCTGCGGTGGACGGGGCCGTACTTGCTGTAGTTGTCCACGCCGACGACCTCGTGGCCGGCCTCGAGCAGCTCGCTGACGAGATAGCCGCAGATGAACCCGGCGGCGCCGGTGACGAGAACTTTCAGAGCCTTATGGGGCCCGTGATCCCCCAGATGTCGACCACGTCGCGGCCGTTCAGCTCGAGGTGCCGGTAGGCGCGATGCGGCGCGCCGATGACGAGCACGTCGGATTCCTTCAGCACCTGATCAAGCCCGACGAACGAGCTGTCAGGAACGTAGGGGTCGGTGCACAGGACGCGCGCGCCTTTGAATGCGGCGAGCTTGCGCACTTTGTAGCTGAGGGACGCGCGTGGGTCGTCCGACTCGCCCTTGAAAGCCATGCCCAGGATGCCGAGGGTGCGGCCGGCCAGCGGCTGGCGGGCATTCAGCGTGTCGACGATGTAGTTCGGCATGCCCTCGTTGATCTGCATCGCGGCCTGCCCCATCGGGAAATGGTCGGGCGTGAAGGCCGACAGCTGCATCGTGTCCTTGAGCAGGCAGGGCCCGGCGGCGAAACCCGGGCCGGGCAGGTCAGCGGCGCGCGGATAGTCACGGCGCACGGAGTCCAGCACGCGGGCGTAGTCCACGCCTGAGCGGTGGGCGATCTGAAAGAACTGGTTGGCGATGGCGAACTTCATATATCGCCAGGTGTTGGTCAGCAGCTTTGCAAGCTCGGCCTCGAGCGGCGTTGTGCGCACGAGCTGCACGCCGAGTGGCTCGAAGAGCCGGCATGCGCGCTCGAAAGCCTCGTCGGTGGACGCGCCGATGAGCTGCGGCAGGCTCTTGATCTCTTCGAGCGCGTGCCCCTCTGCGATCCGCTCGGGACAGAAGACCACGACCGCGTCCTTGCCTGCGCTCTTGAAGCGCCTCTCGACCGCCTCGGTCGTGCCTGGAAACACCGTCGATCGCAGCACGACGAGGCAGTCCTCGCCGACGTGCGGGATCAGCTCGTCGACCACGCGATCGAAGACGGTGACCGAAGGGTTCATGAACTCGTCGATGGGCGTGCCGATCACCAGGACGATCACCTTCGTACGCTCGACCATCGCCGGCTCGGTGCCGAATGCGAGGCGGCCGGTCGGCAGCAGCTTCACGAGGAGCTCCTTTGCCCCGGTCTCCAGAAAGGGCACCTCGCCGCCCTGAACCCGCTCGATCTTGGCCGCGTCGGTGTCGTCGATGCCGACGCGATAGCCGGTCTCGGCGAGGGAGAGGGCGAGCGGCAGGCCGACATGCCCGCAGCCGCCCACGATGACGACGTCCAGGTTGTCCATGGCTGGCAAATTATGAGAGTAAGAACCCAATGGTCGCCCGCAGGCCGGATTTACTCCGGCCGGCCACTATGCCATTCCAAACCCAACCCCGCAAAGTGTCACTCGGTGGGGGTTTCGCGGGGGAGGTCGACTGACCTTCCCCGCGCCTCCTTATGATCGCTACACCCGTGGCGCCCTCCGTGCTGCTCGACGTCAGGCCGCTTCAGGGGCCGAGCGCCAAGCGCGGCGTCGGCAGCTATGCCACCGGGCTGCTCAAAGGCTTGATCGCCGAGGGCTTCGACTCGAACCTCACGCTGCTGCTGGACGCGCGACTGGCCGAGCCGGAGCTGCCGGCCGGACGCTACAAGCTCGCCGGATCGCGCCGCCGCTACAAGGGCAACTTCGCCGCCTACGAGGAGGCCGTCGCCTTGGGCGCCGACCTGCAGCGCATCCACCCAGACGTCTACCACGCCATCGACCTGCGCCTCCCGGGCCGGTCACCCTGCCCGCTCGTGGTCACCCTGCACGACCTGATCCCGTGGGCGTTCGGAGGTTCGAGGATGTGGGGAGAGCGGACGCGCTACTGGCTCGGGCGCCGGCTGCTCAAGCGTGCAGACGTCGTGCTCGCGGTCTCGCAGGCGACCGCGGACGACGCGATGCGCCACGCCGGCGTTTCGCCTTCGCGCGTCAAGGTGGTGCTGGAGGCGGCCGACCCGATCTTCAAGCCGGCGCCGAACGCCGGTGAGAGGGTAAAGAGCCAGTTCGGCCTCGAGCCGGGCTACCTGCTGTTCGTCGGCGCCCTCGACGCCCGGAAGGACCCCGCGGCGCTGCTGCGCGCATGGTCGGTGGCGAAGGATGAGAACTCCGAGCTGATGCTGGTCCTGGCCGGCGAGCCGGGCCGGCAGGCGCCGGAGCAGATGCCCGGCGCGCGGGTGCTCGGCCACGTCGGCGAGCAAGAGCTGGTCGAAATCTATTCGGCCGCCGGCTGCCTCGTCTTTCCCAGCCGCTACGAGGGTTTCGGGCTTCCGTGCCTCGAGGCGCTCGCATGCGGGTGCCCGGTCGCCGCCTACGACAACTCGAGCCTGAAGGAGGTGGTCGACGGGGCGGGCGAGCTGGTGCCCGATGGCGACGCCGAAGCGCTTGGTCGCGCGGCCGCCCGGTTGGCGGCCATCGCCGAGCGACCGTGGCCGCCGGGAGTTGAGCGGGCGAAGACGTTCAGTTGGCGGAAGGCCGCCCGCGCCACCATCTTGGCCTATGAGGCGGTTTTGAGATAGGGGGGGGGGACTGTGAAGGGGGTGGAGGGGTGGCGCTGGATTTGGTTGTGGCGCGCTCGAATTAACCTGGGCGGCATCTTGACAACCGAACAAATATTCGGTACACTAACGAACATGTGTACGGGTGGGGAGAGGGGGAGGTGCATCCTCGAG
>Ga0207646_10002113_pt1 | contig 23799 bp, 22 predicted proteins | sample KBSK5502metaG_FD_184343 | JGI IMG/M metagenome (GOLD analysis project Ga0207646, IMG submission 184343) | Corn, switchgrass and miscanthus rhizosphere microbial communities from Kellogg Biological Station, Michigan, USA - KBS K5-50-2 metaG... | ecosystem: Host-associated > Plants > Roots >... | reverse complement strand
AGTCGGGAAGGACAGCCCGGAATCCGCGCCAGAGTGAAAGCCCCTTCTACGATAGCTCCTTACTGAGTGTCGACCACCCACAAGAAGGAGTCGGTTGATTTCCCAAGAGTAGATCTGACCGGATCGACCACAATCCAAATTCAAGTTGGCTTGTAGGAAGTTTGCGGGGTATCTGCGTCATCACTGCCGATTAGATCTCGAATGAGGTCCAGCTCTCGGGCGCCAATTCGCGTGAACTGAACTCCGATGCGTTGTCGATCATCGACTCGCGCAACCACGCCGTTGGTATCAATTCTCAAGTCCCGCCCAGGAAGCCGGAACGACAACCGGACGTTGGCGCCTACGGGTAAAGAACGGCCCATTTCGAAAAGAATTCCTCCCTGGCTGATATTGGAACTTGTTCCCTGGAAAGTTTGGTCTTCAACGCGGCAGCTAACGGCTGTCTGGAGTGGAACCCGTACAAAGTGGCGGCGATTTTCAAACATCGTGCCGCGGGCGGCCTTAAACAAGTTAGTGAGCCTTTGCCTATCCACGGGCTTTTGCAGGAAGAACGTAGTTCCCGCAGCAAAGGCCTTCTCCATGGTTTTAACGTCATCTTCTCCGGTAACGACCACGATGGGTGCGGACTTGTTCCAGGAGGACCTCCGAATTCGTCGAGTGAGTTCGAAACCATCCACCTTGGGCATCTGAAGATCCAGGAAAATGCCGTCGAACCTCTCCTGATTAACCAAAGCTGAGGCCGCTTCGCTATCACTGACGGCGTGTACCTCTGCCTTAAGAGAAGCGAGAACCTCGCCCATAAGTTCCAGAGTGGGCGCGTCGTCTTCGACTATCAGTACCTTCAGAGCCACGACAAATTTCTCCTTGCCGAAAAAGGACCCGGTGCGGGGGGGTAGATAGCAGATTATCGTTTTTTGCAGCCTGATTTCGTTTCTAAGTGCCTCGTAACATTACCTTAGTACTTCTTCTCCCTATCACAACAGTTGAGTTAATCGTCCTTATTGACGAGGATGGAATGACATATGGCAGGCAAAATCTTGGTCGTCGACGATGACGCGGCTAACCGTGAGCTGCTGCAGGAAACCCTTATCGCTGAAGGGCTGGAAGTCGTTACTGCGCCCGATGGTCGCAGTTCTCTTGAGGAGTTCGCGCGACTCAAACCGGACTTAGTATTGCTCGACGTGAACATGCCTTTTCTGGATGGCTTCGAAGTATGCCGACGGTTGAAAAGCAATCCAGAGACACGGCTTACACCTGTGGTATTAGTTACGGGACTTACAGGCCGCGAAGATCGAGTGCGCGGAATCAAGTCCGGAGCAGATGGCTTCCTAAGCAAACCAGTTGATCAGAGCGAACTTTTGGCGCACGTCCGTTCCCTTTTGAGCCTGAAGGCTCATACCGACGAATTGGAACGGGCAGAATTGGTTTTATTCGCTTTGGCCCGCTGCATCGAAGGCAAGGATCCCAATACTGAAGGACATTGCGAACGGCTGTCCGGATACTCGGTTCAATTAGGCAAGGAAATTGGGTTGCCTGACGATCAACTCGTCGCTTTGCGCCGAGCCGGAATTGTTCACGATATTGGCAAGGTGGCTGTTCCGGAGACCATTTTGCTCAAACCAGGGCGCTTGACGCCCGAAGAGTTTCGAGTCGTGCAGCATCATCCTGTGTTGGGAGAACGCATCTGTGCTCCGCTCAAATCCTTTCGTTTAGTGCTACCCATTATTCGTCATCACCATGAAAAGCTGGATGGCTCCGGCTATCCCGACGGATTGAAGGGCGAGGAGATCCCATTGACGGCCCGGGTTCTGCAAATCGTGGATGTGTACGATGCCCTGACCACGCACCGGCCGTACAAAAAGGCTTTGCCGTCGGCGAAAGCGTTAGAAATCATGGAAGATGAAGTCCGGAAGGGCTGGTGGGATCCTGGCATCTTTGCGCAATTCAAGCGTCTCGTTGCAAGTGGTGAATGGGCGGGTCAGACCCAAAGCGCGGCTGCGGGCCAGTAGCATCTGCAAAAGCAAAACAAGCTGAATGAAAATACGTTCCAAACTCGCAAACTGGATGTCGAAGAGCCGGCCACGTCTCTATTTCCTGATTGTGCTGTTAATGTTGCTGCCGATTCCATTTTTCGCATATTCCGTCACCCGGGTTTTGAGACAACAAACTGAAAAGCAAGCGATCACAGAGAGCACACAGATAGCGCGGGTGTCGGCGGTTTTGATTGAACAACACTTCCGCCAGAGCACCGCGTTTTTAGAAGCGTTTGCTACGCGCCAGGTGTTCCGTCATGCATGGATGGAGCACAATTTCGACGAGGTTGACCGGCATTTAGAACAGGCAATCGCCTTGCGACCTGATTTCTTGTTTTTCAGTCTGTACGATCTGGATGGCACGATGCGTGCGATCTATCCCCCGCAGCCAACCGTGGTCAATCAAAATTTTGCACACCGTGACTGGTACAGGGGCGTTGCCAGCCATTGGAAACCATATGTTTCAGAAATATACGAAACAGCCGTCACCCCGCACCAATTAGTGGTAGCCATCGCGGTTCCTATAAGAGACAACGAGGGCAAGCGCGTCGGAATCCTGATGGCTCCTTATGCTTTGAATACGATTAGCCGATGGCTGGGGGAGACCAAACTCGAAGGCGCCTGGAAAATTTCTCTCGTGGATCAGAAAGGACACTTATCGTCCTCCACGACTGAGGCGTCCACTTCCGCACTCATTGACCTTAGCGAGCATGAACCGGTAAGGCTGGTGCGCTCTGGCCAGACCGGCAATGGAATATTTACCCGCAATAACCAGCTGGTTTTTACTCATTACGAGCCGGTAGCCGAGTATGGCTGGGGACTTCTGCTTGAACAACCGTCGGCAACCTTGCAGCAGGGCGTTTGGGCCGTAGGCCGGCGGGTGTGGCTGCTTGGTGCGCTGTTTCTGGTTGTCGGTTTCGGGGTCAGCCTATTCATGGGTTCGCTCTATGCCCGGTTAGAAACCGGAAACCGATTTATCGACCTATCCATCGACATGTTCTGCATCGCTGGTTTTGACGGGTTTTTCAAGAGTTTGAATCCGGTGTGGGAAAAGGTGTTGGGCTTTACCACGGAAGAACTGAAGGCGAAACCCTATCTGGATTTCATCCATCCCGAAGATCGACAGTCCACGGCCGGGGAAGCTCAACGACTTCAAACGGAAGAGCTTACATTCGGATTTGAAAACCGCTACTTATGCAAAGACGGTTCTTACAAATGGCTGTTGTGGAACTCGGTTTCCGTGCCTGAGCAAAGGGCGATTTACGCCGTGGGCCACGACATCACGGAACGCAAAAAAGCGGAACAAAAGATCGAGCAGCAAAACCACGAATTAGAAGCACGAAATCAAGAAGTCGAACGTGCCACCCAACTGAAGAGCAAATTTCTGGCAAGCATGAGCCACGAATTGCGCACGCCGCTCAACGCGATTGTCGGCTTCTCCGGGCTACTGGCTGAAAAAACTGCAGGCCCACTGAATGAAAAACAGCAACGCTTTATCAACCACATCAAACAGGGTGCCGATCATCTGTTGCAATTGATCAATGACATCCTGGATCTTTCGAAAATCGAGTCGGGACTGCTTGAGATGCGATGTGAGAACTTCAGGATCGCATCGGCGATGCCGGAAGTATTGTCCATCGTACGACCTCTGGCCATGACCAAGAAAATCGACATAGAACAATCACTGCCCGACCTGTGGATCCATGCAGACCGGATACGTTTCAAGCAGATTCTCTACAACCTGCTGAGTAACGCGCTGAAGTTCACACCAGAGGGTGGCAAGGTACGAGTTGATTGTGCCAGTCAAAATGCTTTCGTGTGTTTCGCTGTCAGTGATACGGGCGTGGGGATTAGCTTGGAAGATCAACGGGTGATTTTCCAGGAATTCCGGCAAGTGGGCGAGACGACACGCGGTGTGAAAGAAGGAACTGGTCTGGGACTAGCTATCACGAAGCGCCTGGTGGAACAGCAGGGCGGAACAATTAATGTGGAAAGTGAATTGGGCAAAGGCACAAAGTTCAGCTTCACCCTACCGGAAGGAAAGGGCATTCCAAAAGCGACTGAAGCTAGCATTCAGGTAGATATTCAAGATGCAGAATCCATCAGTGGAAGGCCTTTAATTCTGGTGGTGGATGATGAATTGTCTGCGCGGGAGCTCCTGGCCAGCTACCTGGAGCCTGCGGGCTACCGCATCGAAATGGCGAGCGCAGGTACCGAGGCAATAGTTAAATCTCGAGAGTTGCATCCAGACGCCATCACGTTGGATATACAAATGCCTGGCAGAAGCGCCTTCGAAACCATCTTCGAACTGAAAAACACACCGGCAACGGCGGATATTCCGGTGATCGTGGTTTCCGTGGTGGATCAGAAAAGGATGGGACTGGCTTTAGGAGCGGTGGAATATCTGGTGAAGCCGGTGAATAAAAACATTTTTCTGGAAGCGATCCACCAACATGTGCATCCCGGGAAGGGCGCCGCTAAGAATATTCTGCTAGTCGACGATGATCCTAAAACCCTCGATCTGGTAAGCAATATTCTGCGTGCGGCAGGCTACAGTCCGCACGCTGTTACCAGCGGAAAGGCGGCACTCCAGCGACTTTCAGAAGTTCACATGGACGCGATTCTACTGGATTTGGCGATGCCCGAAATGGATGGTTTCGAGGTGTTGCGCAGGATTAAAGAACGACCGACATTGGCTAACATCCCGGTTCTTGTACTTACGGGTAAAGACCTGACCGAAGCCGAAATCGCGCTGCTCAAAAACCTGGCGAAGGCGTTGGTGCGGAAGAATGATTCGTGGAAGACGGACCTACTGGCGCAAATTCGGAACGTAGTAGGGACTTCAAGACTAGCCAAGTCCGCAGGACAATCATGAGTAAGATTCTCGTGGCAGAAGATAACCTCCCCAATCGGGAGTTGATGCGAGAGATTTTAGAGAGTCGCGGACACGAAGTGATTGAAGCTTGTGATGGGCAAGAGGCTCTGGACAAGCTGGAACAGACTTCTCCCGATTTAGTTCTGTTAGATATTCAAATGCCGGTACTGGATGGGTATGCAGTGCTGAAAAGGATACGAAGCAATCCTCGTTTCGCTTCGCTTCGCGTACTGGCCGTTACCGCCTTCGCCATGCAGGGAAACCGGGAACAGGTTCTGGCTGCTGGATTTGACGGCTATCTATCGAAGCCGATCGATATATCCCTCTTGACGAAGGAGCTACAAGGATTTCTGGAGTAGGAGCGGTTTGTAATGTGACTCTCCCAAGTTTCTTTCATCATCACAATGGGGGATACTTTCACCGAAGAAATTTGGATGGCAAAGAGGTGGAGCCTGTGCAGAGTGAAGAACACTATCGTAATGAGGAGTACTCGGAGCTCGCGGCGGCCTAGCTTGGATTCACGTTCGGCCAGGTCCTGAATGATTGTGATTGCGGAAAGTGAGATGAGGCGTCCACCCGCTCGCAATTACCGTAATAGCTGCGCGATTTGCTTTGACAACGAGACCATATCGACGGGTTTAGTGAGATAGCCATCGAAGCCGGCTTCTAACACTTTTTCTCGGTCTCCCTGCATTGCATAAGCTGTCAGCGCCAACACTTTCAAAGTAGCGAGCCGCGGAGTTTTCCGCACCTCGCGGACAACAGCATACCCGTCCAAGACAGGCATCTGAATGTCCAGCAAAACCAAGTCAGGCAGATTCTCCTCCAGTTTGTCCAAGGCTTGTCGGCCGTCGCCTGCCTCAATTACTTCATGTCCGCAAGCTTCCAGAATTTCACGAATTAGCTCGCGATTAGGGGGATTGTCCTCTGCCACCAGAATCTTACTCATGACTGTACCGCGGCCCTAGCCAACTTCGATTGACCTAACGCCTTGCGAACCTCGGCCAATAGATCGGTCTTCCAGCTGCCATCTTTTCGAAACAACGCGCAGGTCTCACGCTGCAAAAGTTTCGTCTCTTCATTGGTCAGGTCTTTCGCGGTAACTACAAAAACAGGAATAACTCCAAGCGCCGGGTTCTCTTTTATCTTGCTCAGGACCTCAAAGCCGTCCATTTCGGGCATCACCAGGTCCAGCAAGATTGCATCCATGTGAACTTCGGAGAGAAGTAGGAAAGCTTCTTTGCCACTCGACGCAAGATGAGGCGTGTAACCGCTTGAGGACAAGATATCGCTGACGAGATCACATGTTTCGCGATCATCGTCGACTACAAGGATGTTGCTCGACGTTCCTGCCTGTGGCCGCACGTGTTTACGAACCGCCTCGAGAAGAGCAGATTTTTGGACAGGTTTCACCAGATACTCTGCTGCGCCCAGCGTGAACCCCATCTGCTTCTGATCTACTACGGAGACCACGATCACGGGTATGTGTGCAACGTCGGGTGTGTTCTTCAGTTTGAAGAGGGTTTCGAAACCGCTTCCGCCTGGCATCAATATGTCCAACGTTATGGCGCTAGGACGTAATTCACGCGCCTTCTCGATGACCTCTGCACCAGAAGCAGCAGACGCAACATCGTAGCCCTCCGTTTCCAAGTAGCTGGCTAAGAGCTCGCGTGCTGGTGATTCATCATCCACAACCAGAATCAGCGGTTTCCCGTGTTGACCTCGCACATCCGTACCATCGTCGTGGGCCGAAAGAATTGCCGGCTCCAACTGTGGCACAGCCCGACCCCTTGGCAAAGTGAAGCTAAAGCAGCTGCCTTTGCCCAGACCGCTGGTGACGCCAATTGTTCCACCTTGACGCTCCACCAATCGCCTGGTGATTGCCAGACCCAGTCCAGTCCCTTCCTTCACTCCACGGGTAGTCTCGCTCGCCTGCCGAAATTCCTCGAAAATCACCTGCTGATCTTCCGGCCGGATACCGACACCGGTATCGGTGACCGAGATACGGACCAGATTGCCATCGATCGCAGACTGAACTCGCACGGCTCCGCCTTCCGGAGTGAACTTCAATGCATTGCTAAAGAGGTTATACAGGACTTGCTTGAAACGAACGCGATCCGCGTAAACGGAAGTATCCTCTCCTAACTGTTCGATGCGGATGTTCTTTGCCATCGCCAAGGGCCGGATTACCGACAATACTTCCGGCAATGCTTCCGAAACACTGAAACTCTCACATCGAAGTTCGAGCAATCCCGACTCGATCTTCGATAGGTCCAAGATGTCATTGATCAGCTGCAGCAGGTGGCGGGCACCGTTTCGTACGTGTCCTACGAAACGCCCTTGTTTATCGGTCAGAGTTCCTGCCGTGTTCTCTGCCAGGAGATCAGAAAAGCCAATGATCGCATTGAGCGGAGTCCGAAGCTCGTGGCTCATGCTGGCGAGGAACTGGCTTTTTAGTTGAGTCGCGCGTTGTACTTCCCGGTTCTGTAACTCCAGTTCTTTGTTGGCAGAGGCGAGCTGCCCAGTGCGTTCCTGGACACGCTGTTCCAGTTCGTCATGGGCCTTTTGCAAAGCTCGTTCACGCTCTTCAATCTGGCTCAACATTTCATTGAATGCCTGGATCAGGATGCCCGGTTCATCACGATTACCTGTTGCATTTGCCCGAATGGAATAGTTTTTGTCCCGGGAAACGATTCGAGCAATTTCGGCTAAATGTACGATAGGGTTTACCACCGCACGTTGGAACAAAGATGCAGCCAGATGTGCCGCGATTAGACACGCCAGCAGGACCAGAGCCGCGATTCCCGCGTATCGCTTCAGGCGATGGTTCATCTCCTGGAGATCCGAACGGATGTAGACGGTTCCGGCTGGCTCACCCTGGAACACAATCCGTCGGACAACAATGAGTTCTCCGTTTTCAAAACGGTGAAATTCGGCTTGACCCCTGGGAATGCTAGGTACGGTTGGGATTTGCCCTCTGTCATGGCGCCAATATGCGGCGAAGGGTCGGCCATCGAGCTGATAGATACCAGCCGACACGATATTGGGGGCAACTTGCAATGCCGACAGCGTGTTCTCGGCCGATTGCGGGTCACTGAACAGCAGTGCAGAAACACTGTTGGAACCAGTAATCTGAGCCTGAATAGAGAGGTTGTGCACCATTGCCTGACGAAAGGTCACTACGTCGTAAGCCACAAAGGCCGAACAGGCCATCAACAAGGCGGCGCCACTGACCAGGATGTTCATCATGGTCAGTCTTTTAGTAATCGAATAGTTGCGAGCCTTGATCATCCGCTATCAGCCTCCAGGCTGATAATTCCTTTCCACCCGAATGGCTACTTTCAACAATTGCGAACTGAGAGTCAGGCCGGCGCGCTCGGCGCACGTGAGGTTAACCTCGAAGCGCACTCTATTGGAATCCACGACGAACTGGACCATGCCCCCGTGCCGCGAAAACTCTGGCATGTCACTAACTGTTAGGACACTCGTCTTGGAGAGTGCGGTCAGAATCTCTTTGACCCGGCTCTCCTCTGACGAACTGATAAACAGAATGCGACAACTGACCGCATCGCGGTATTTTGAAATACGCTTAATCACGACCTTCTTGCCATTTATGTTTTCGCGAGCAATCGTCGTATCAAACGTTGCGCCGAACGGATCTTGCCCGAGCACGCAGATGGGAAAGGAATCGTCACCGGAGGATGTGACGTTGTCGGGCCATTCCACAAATTTGCCAAGTTTGTATAGGTATGCTGCCTTGACCTCATATTCCGTCGGGGTTGAGTGCTGGGCGTACAAGATTGGCACGGCACTGAGTGTCCAGCCGAAAGCCACGATGACAGCCACGATGCGGAAGACGCGGCATGGGCGGCTGCCGGTTATCCAGCATGAAATTGTGGGGTGTAAGAAACCTGTGTCGCGGGTATGCGCTCTCATCACCTTTGCCCTATTTGCCACGTTAGCTTTACGTAGGCGCTCCGCCGCATTCCGACAAGACCCCCAAGATCTCCGCCGGACTCGGCATGATGTGGTTGAAACAGGTTCTGTCCCACGACTGACAAGCTCAGAGATCGCATGGCGTTCCAACTGAACTGCACATCCGCAGTTGTGTAGGCTTGTACCCGTTGAGCTGGTAGAGGGCCCACATAGCGAAAGCTCTGGTCAAATTCGAGCTTCTTAGGCAAATCAAACGAAGATTGGATTGAAAACTGGTGACGTGGGCTTGAGCCCTGAATCGAACTCGCCGTCGAGACATCCTGGCTTCCGTTGCTATTGTTCAAGTCGATATTCAAATAGGAATATGAGCCTCTCAAACGCCACCAGCGGGTTGGTGTCCAATCGGGCGCAATCTCGAACCCGCTCGTATTTCCTTGTAGCCCGTTTCGGAAGAACAAGGGGAAGACAGTATGCGCTGGAGGCGGCGAGGTTTCGGAGAATGGCGTACCGGTTTGAATACTCAGTAGATCAGCGTAGTTGTTGTAAAACGCTGCGATGTCCAGGTAGAACTTAGGCCTGATCAGGCTGCGATACCCAACCTCGTAGCCGATCAAGGTTTCCGAAGTAAATTTTCGGTCACCTATGATGCGGTAGAAAGTTAACGGATTGGACATAAACAAGCCGGTAATCTGGAGGTCTTCCTCGACCCGTGAAGGGGTGCGAACAGCTCTGGTGACGGCGCCCCAAAAGGTTTGCCGCGGAGTGGGTGTCCACAGGACACGTGCGCTTGGCTGGGCCTCGAAACCAGAGTAATTATTGTGCAGGAACTTAGATCCGACTGTTATTGATAGCCGATTTGGAACGATCGGGATTTCATCTTGAATAAATGCGTTATATAGCTTGTCCGTGAGGTGATCCGGCGTGAATGCGACCGTCGGAACTACCTGGGTAGCATTGCCGAAGCTGATGCGGGTTCCAAGACCCCACAAAAATTCCTGCCCCCACGACAGTGTCAGATGGTGGACGAAATCGATGTCAAACGTATCGCGAGACTCGGCAAAATTAGCCTGGGTTCGATTTGTACGGTCGTAATAGGTCTGGAGTTGAATGTTAGACCGATTACTGAACACACGCTTCCAACGACCCATCAGATTGCCACCGGCCAGTTCGGCGTTCTGTTCCACATTGGTCGTGTATGGCTGCGAGTAACTTGTGATCTGCAGCCTCTGTCCGGCCTCACCTCTATAAAGGTCACCTTGAAGCGTGAATGTATCGCGATCGTTTGAATCCAGATCAGCCCGAAATCCAGTCTGGCCCATCCGCCAATCATCAAATTGTCTTCCGTCGGAATGAAACTCGGGGCCGCGGGTGAAAGCTTTTCCATAAACCCGGTAATTAAAGGTGTGGCCGTTCCCGGATCCGTAACGAAAATTGACAAATCCTTGATCGAGATTTCCGCCCCCGGTAGACAGCAGCGTCCCATAAGTCTCTTTGGTATTTTTAGTAATGATGTTTATAACGGCATTGACAGCGTTTGCTCCCCAGATGGTGCCTCCGGGTCCTCGGATGACTTCAATGCGCTCAATATCCTCGAGCAATGTGTCTTGAACCTGCCAGTACACTCCGGCGAAGAGCGGCGTGTAAACGGTCCGACCATCGATAAGCACGAGGACAGATCGAGACAGGGCGCTTCCGAATCCTCGTACACCAAGCGACCATGTATTCGAGTCGACTCTTGCAACTTCGACTCCGGGTGCCAGACGAAGCGCCTCTGGGATGCTCGTGGCGCCAGATCGGCGAATATCTTCCTGGGTAATCACATAGATCGCGGCCGGAGTTTGACTGGCCTTCACCGGCTCTTTGGAGGCGGTCGTAACCTCGATTTCCCCGAGATCTTCCAAACTTATTTGGGTGAGAGAAACTTCTGGTTTCGGATTGTCATTTCCTCGGCTCTGCTTTACCAAGACGGCCAGCAGAAGCAAGAGCAGGAGGATCTTTGTGACTGGGAATGTGACCGTTCCCGCGCCGGCATGGGCGAGGCCGGAGCTGGAACTGTATGACGAAGTGTTCATGAGCTGTATGCCCTCAATAGCTATGGTGCTTGATAGTCAAAGAGTAACTCAATCGTTATGGGAGTGGAGTGGGTACGAAAGTAATACAGGAGTTACTCTAAAATCTGGTCTGCAACGATAATCCAGGACGTTTAATGAAGTAATTAATGGTGGACTTACTAAGCCATTACTATACATATCTCAATATCACCACCTACCTATATAAGAAGCAGTGATTTGTATATTGTGTTAAACGAAGGTAACTTTCGCATCATTTGTCCATCGGGTAAATTTCGGTGATGACCGCCCAGCCATGGCGACAAAAGCAAATGGTCTTGATCGTGGATGACGATCTAGCTTCGCGTGAACTGTTGGCGAATTATTTGGAGCCTGAAGGGTACGCTGTTGTGTTGGCCTCGTCGGGAACTGAGGCTATTGAGGAGGCACGCCGGTCCTTACCCGATCTGATCGTGACGGACGTGCTGATGCCCGGCCCGGGTGGTCTCCAAACGTTGTTTGTCTTAAAGAACACACCAGAAACTTCAGAAATACCTGCCATCGTAGTCTCGGGGATCAATCCCAGAATCCTCGGCCTCATGCCAGCTGCTGCCTACCTGCAAAAGCCGGTTGAAAAGCGGAAGTTCGTTCAGACTGTCCGCAACTGCCTTAACGCTGCTCTTCACAAATCGATTTGACGGAGAGGCTCAGGTTTGGAAGAGCGACGTCATCAGAATATCGAGGATGTTTGTTCTCAGGTCCATAGCCTTAATGCGGCTAGGCCCCCTGGGTTGCTGCTCGACGGCGCGGCGTTTGTCCGCACTGAACAGTCATTAACATTTGTGTGGCGGTCGCTTCGTCGACCGGACGGGAAAAAAAGTAACCCTGAGCATACTCACAATCCAGCTTTAGAAGTTCATTTACTTCTTCCAAGGTCTCGGTTCCTTCCGCCACAACCCTCAATCCCAGACTGTGAGCCAGGGCAATAATAGTGCGAACAATCGCCCGATTATCGGCATCGGTGTCCATGCTGGAAACGAATGAGCGATCGATTTTCAGCGTATTGACAGAGAATTGCCTTAAACGACTTAGTGAAGAATACCCTGTACCGAAATCGTCGATGCTCAAATGCAAGCCCAAAGCTTTTGCCTTTTGAAGCACGCCTTCGGGTTTTCCTTTATCGCCCATCGCGATTGTTTCGACAATTTCCAAGTGTAAAGTCGATGGTGGGAGACCGGTTTGTTCGAGAGCCGAGCTTATCTCCGATATCAATCCCGCATGTGCGAACTCACGAGCAGTAACGTTGAGGCTCAGTGTCAGGGGTGGATCAGATGGGAATTCCGCGTGCCACGATCGCATCTTTTTGCATGCCTCAAGTCGCAACCAGCGATTCATTGGAAGGATCAGGCCACTTTCCTCCGCGACTGAAATAAACTCTGCCGGCGGCACCAAACCAACGTCCGGCTTCTGCCAACGTACCAACGCTTCGAAACCGGCGATCCTCTTATCGGAGAGGCGCACAACCGGCTGGTAGTGCACTCGAAACTCATTGCAGTCGATCGCTTTCCGCAACTCGGTTTCCAACTTTAGTCGTTTGACGGCATCGGCATGCATGGCGGTATCGAACACTTCGCAACGAGCCTTGCCTAGAGTCTTCGCTCGGTACATCGCCAAGTCTGCATCGCGAAGCAAGTCTTCCGCACTGTTGTGTGGACTAGTGCTCAACGCAATCCCCACGCTGGCGGTAGCGAAAATCTCCTGTCCCAGAATAACTAGCGGAGTGGCGGCCAGGGAGTTCTGAATCCGCGTAGCCACACGTATGGCGTCACTCGGATCATGTATATCCTCGATAATAATCGTAAATTCGTCTCCGCCCATTCGTGCTAAGGTGTTTTCCAGCGCCGTAGGATTGTCGATCTGAGGTGGTTGCCGTGCAACTGTGTCATCCTTTCGCAACGAACTGCTCAGGCGTTGTCCAAGTCCGATCAATATTTCGTCACCAGCCGCGTGACCCAGGCTGTCATTAAACTTCTTGAAGTCATCCAGATCCACGAACAGTACCGCAAATTTGTAATCCGGATGCCGCTTAGCGCGGCTGAATGCCTGACCCAAACGATCCAAGAAAAGAGCGCGATTAGGCAAGTCGGTAAGCGCATCGTGAAAGGCATTGTGCTGAAGCCGTTGTTCCGCTCGTTTGCGCTCCGTGATGTCGCGGTTCACGATAACCAAATTGGTCGATTTTCCATTCGCGTCTCGCACTGCGCTGGCGGTCGATTCAAAGGTGCGCCAACTGCCATCTCTGTGACGCATTCTGTATTCGATCCGCTCTCCCTGTCCCCAGTTTCGTGCCTGTTCTGCCGCGCGCGCCACACGGGCGCGATCATCTGGATGCACTTGATCCATCGCTGATGTCGTCTGTAACTCCTGCGCGGAATATCCGAGAACTCGCTCATACGCGGGGCTGTTGTAAATCCTGTTAGCTTTTTGGTCGACCACGGCAATCATGTCGGCCGCGTTTTCACTGATGACGCGAAACAGTTCATCCCGTGCTACCAACTGTCTGCGGACGGACTGGATCTGAAATTGCTGGTAAAGCGAGTAGATGTCAAACAACAATACTAGGCCGAGCAATCCCCATGCCGATTGCCGGATTTGGAACCCGTAAAAGCTGTCGGTGTCATGCAGCAACGGAAGAGCAAAGGAGGCTATCCCTGCCGTCAGCAGGATCGTGATGACAACGACGAAGGACCACAGCCACCACTCTTTGCGTTCCATTTGCTTCATGCGTGAGTTCTTCGCACTGAGCTGGTAAGGCTGTCGTGAGCTGGCTGGATTCATTAGTGACTACCTCCAGCCTGAAGGCGCATGAGAGCACCATCGAGCCAAAAAGCTTCCTACGCCTGAGGTTCGCACAATTGCATCGTAAGTTCATTTGCTTCCAACAGTAAGATGCCTTTCGTAATGCCTGTTCTTGAGATTTTGGCGGTTCACAGCAAGTGAAGTGGTCGCAAGCGAGATCATCGAAAACAGGAAATAAGCATTCCTGCCCGGTGGTGAGTTGGAAAATCCTTCTACAGCCCGGACGATACAGGAGTCTCGTCTGCTGTTTGTGGCCCCTGTCGCTTGAGCCCTTTCCAAACCATGTCGCCGCGCAGGTATTGCCACAGGCCTTGCAATCGCCAGATCATATGCATCTGCCGGTAAGAAAAGTGTTCAAGGAAGCAGTAGGTCACGAGCCGTGCTACGTCTTGCCAATCGTTGTATCGCTTGTAAGTGATTTCTTCTTGCAGTACGGAGCCAATGGAGATGACGGTCGCAAACGCGTACCCAAAGAGCAGAAATTCAACCAGAAGTTGACGACTTAGCGCGCCGAAGCACGCCGCCAGTGCAATCGTTGCCATCCCTCCCCGCTCGATTACGGGTGCCATGAGTTCGAACAACCACAAGTACGGAAGCGCCAAGCATCCGACACGCCCGTAGCGCGGACGGAAGAGCATGTCCTTGTTTGTCCACAACACATCTAAGAGGGACGCCGCTTTTGAAGTCCAAAAGGGAGGTCCCCGAGCCTCATTCGAAACGATGGGCCGATGATACGGGTCCGAGGTTTTACCTAGCTCGCACACCTGTGAAGTGCCAGAATTTCAGGCCAGCTAACGTGCGCTTAACCCGCGAGGAGCCTGGAGCTACATACCGGAGGGGTGTCCTCCGTCCGCTCTGTTCTTAAACGTGTTTGCTCCGAAAGCAGCTTTTCCAGCCGCGCTTCGGTAACCGGGTTTAAATTCTGGGTTTTCTTGGATTGGGATTTAGGCATGCAATAAAGACAGGTGGGCTTACCCTTCTCAGTATATGGAGCAGCGAAAAGCTGTCAAAGGAGGGTCTGGGTTTTAGACTCGAAAGAGGAAGTTTGAAAGCGGCAGCAAAAATCCAGAGGCCCCATAATCCTCCGACCTACCTCCTAGACGAAGATGAAATCGCGGCAGCGGTTTTGGTGCCTTCTTTGCCGGTGTACTCACGCGCACCGAACTTTTCGAGGAATCGTCCAACTAAGGCCGCACAATATTCGACGAGGGCGATGTCCTCATGCTGAAATGCGGCGCGGAAATGGCTATCGATGTCCAGTTCGCCCACTACCGTTCCCTTCGCGAATATTGGTACTACTATTTCGGACTTGGTCTCCGCAGAGCAGGCAAGGTAACGCGGATCAGATTTGACGTCGTGCACGACAATAGTCTTTCCCGATGAGGCAGCTGCACCGCAGATGCCTTGATTTAAGGCAATGCGACTATGGGGAGTCATACTGCCAACGAACGGCCCGAGCACCAGCATGTCAGGTTGCCCATTGCTACCCTTCTCGATCATGTAGAACCCTACCCAGTTGTATTTGAGCATGCGATCGTGCAATTGCCGCGCGACAGCCTCCATGAACCGCTTCCGAGATCCCGCCGCTCGAGCTGCACTCTCCAGCCCCTTCTTCAGCTCATCGATATTGCGTAGCGAACTCATAGGATATCCTGAGCCAGTCCGGCGCAAGTGGATCGCAGCGCTTCACGTGTGGCATCGTTCATGGTGAGGAGCTCGAAACCGTAATGGAATCCATTTTGATACCGAACTGCAGCCTGCAAGCTCACTGGTGGTTCGTGGGGATGTAAGGGAAGTTGTATGGGCAGCATCTCTCCAAGATTGAGTGAGCCTACAATAGTTGCGCCCAGACCTTCCTCACTGAGGTCGCTGCACCGGCCCCAAATTGCCGCCTCGCCTTCCCGATCGTGACTGTTGATGGTGATTCGTGCGTCGAACTCATAACGCACAGAGCGGCGTCGTTCGCGAATGCCGGATTGCGCCGCTGTTCCCATGCTTTCGGCCTACGAGCAAATGAGTTCATAAGCTTATCCGTGAGCGGCTCACACCAGCAACGTTACCTCAGTCACTGGAAGGAACGATCGCTTAAAACCTCATACCCGGACTGCCATGCCCCGGCTCCTCTTGTACCAGTTTCTCTTGGGGTGACGTGGATTACCTCAAATCGATCATGAAATACGAAGCAAACCGAGTTGGCCTGGAAAAGTTTGTGCTGAAGCTTAGCTCGCTCGGATTTGTTCGGTAGGGTGATTTTTTTGCGTGGGTTTGGCAGAAGGTTGAACGGCAATGCTTTCTTTCGTTGGACAAACGCGCGCGAGCGCCGGGTGGATTAATATTTTCCGGCCGATCGAGCTCGAGCCTTGGGTTTCTCTGAAGCTGGAACGCAGTGGTGCCTCTCGAATCCCTTTTGGGCGGCGCGTTTGAACGCCAGAACCTAGAGGTTTGCCTTGGCAAGTCGACGCAGGAAGCTCTCCTTGGCGGCGTGTACTTGGCGAATCTTCTCCAGTGTCGTTTGAAATCCGGCCGTCTGGCCACCGCGGACTGCGTGATCATGCAGGTCGGCTAGCAAACTGACTGCTCTATCGTAATCTTTGGGCTGCCGCGTCTGGATATGCGCTGCAACCTGGTTCCAGATTTCCGGTTGGCGTCGTCCTATTTGATCGAGATACCGAGCCCGGTTTGTCTCATCCTCTGCCCGTCGTTTTGCCGCTTCCGCTATGCGCTGTTCGTTCAGTAGCCGGGCTCTCTCCTTCCCACGCGCATGGGCCGCTGCCAGAAGATCGCCTGCCTTACGCCGTTGGCTTTTAGCGAGCCCGTCGGAAGTTAGCTGTAAGCTCTCACGCCGAAAACGCCGCACGAGGTCGTTTCGCCAGCGCTCGCCCCGCTCCACTGCCCCCGCAATGAGCAACTCGTTCTTATCCTTTTCCGGCAGGCCTCGAATCCATGCGGAAAACTCTTTGCGGCTCGGTCCCGCGGCGAGTGGGCTTGAAGCCTCTGCTGCAACCTCGACGAGATTCTCATCGATTTCGAGGAATTCGATCAGCGCATCAAGGGGACCGGACAATTCTTGCAAGCCTGTAGGCACGGGCGGCTCCAATTCATCTTCATCAAGTCCTCCATCCTGCGCGCGGCGAAGCCAGCCAAGATACAGGCATCGGAGGTCGCCGCGAAGCAGGTCCGAGCGCAGAGGCATCAGGGAGGCCATCCATCCGGTCCCGTCGTCCTCGCCATCCCACTCGGGCTCACTTCCAAATTCAACGATCACGCATCTCGCGGCCTTTCGCACCCGCACGGTCTCGCCCGGGACCATGGCCTTGAGCAACTTGTAGTCGACCGATTCCTGCGGGAGGCGAATATAGAACTCACGCGTCCCCCAGTTCGCGACGTAGACAAAAGCGTCAAAATATTTCTCCAGCAGCTTGCTCGGATTGGCTTTAAGGTCTCCCCATTCGTAGTGGTTCGTGAAGCTCGTGGTGGTGATTGCGGCCCGCGTCGAGATGGAACGGAGCGCGGCCATCTCTTTTTTCGTCAGCGGACGGTCGATTGCGCGGAAATCGTAGTACTGGTATTCGCTCACCAGGTCCCTCGACGCCAGTGGCGAGAAGCGACAATCCATTCCACGCCTGCCGGTGCTGGCGTTGGCAAAGGCAGGTCCAGGATTGGGATCTTCTGGCGCGTTTTGCCTCGACGGCAAATGGCGACAATTTGGCCGTCTAGCGTCATGTCGACTTTCTCCACGTCAGCATCGACGCCGAGGACCTTCACACGGAACGGCAACGCTAGGTATTCCTCAATCATGGTGAAAAAACCGCCCACTTGTTCTCCTTCGCCATAAGCATCCACGATCGCTTGTTCGATCAGTTCCTTCAGCCTCGCCTTGCTGAGCGAAGGGAGATTTATCCCAGACTCGCCTGTCAGCTTCCGCAGATGCAGAACCGCCGGGCGACTGCTCCGTTTCGTCATGTTTCTCCGTTGATCGAAGGCTCTTTGGGAGATCGATTTTCAACCCGCTGAAAGAACGACGTTCCGTTGCTGGCGTCCCGGATCGTGTAGCCGATTAGGTTGTACCCTTTCAGACGACGCGCGTACATTCGCGCCAGCATGAGGACGTTGGAATCCACGTAATCGTAGACTCGCACAACGCGCTTGGCATCATGAAGTCGGTGGAGACGCCCTACGTATTGCTGTAGCGTTCCCTTCCAAGAGATGGGCATCGCCAGAAAGAGCGTATCCAAGCGAGCGTCGTCGAACCCTTCGCCGATGTAACTGCCGGTCGCCAGAATGATTCTTGGCTCGCACTCTGGCACGGCCGCGATTGCCTCTGCTGTCGATCGTCGTTGTTTCTTGCCCATGCCACCCTTGAGGATGAACACGTTGTTCACTCTGCCAGCAAGCTCCGCCTCGAAATATTTCAAGTGCTCAGTTCTGCCGGTAAGAAGCAACGGTGAGCGGCCATCTCTGCTTGCCTGGATGAGATCGGCAAGGATCAATTCATTGCGGACGCGATCATCGACAAGTGCTGCGTCCACCTCCTGAATCGGCGTGTCGGCTTGCTCAGGCGGCAAGAAAAAGTCCGTCAACCGTGGAACTACTTCATGCTCGAACGGCGTAGCTGCCGTCATTGAGCGGGCGCTGAGCTTGAATCGGATCGGGCCGCACTGCATATAGATGATGGGATGATGTCCATCTTTCCGCTCGGAAGTCGCGGTCAGTCCGACGACGTATTTCGCCTTCACCTGCCTCATCACCTGTTCAAAAGTAAATGCCGACAGATGGTGACATTCGTCAACAATCACTTGGCCATACTCTGCCACGAAGTCTCTCACCCCTTCCTTGTCGTGGGCGCTTTGAAGAATCGCAATATCCACACAGCCGCTGCGTTTGGCCGCCCCTCCCCCGATTCGGCCGATTGACTCCGCCGGAAGCCCGAGAAACATTGCCAATCTTGCATGCCACTGGTCCAGCAACTGTTGACGATGCACCAAAACTAATGTGTTCACCTTCCGTGACGCAATCAACCATGCTGCGACTGCCGTCTTGCCAAAAGCTGTGGGAGCGCAGAGAATCCCCTCATCGTCTTGCGCGAAACCATCAACGGCATCCTGCTGTAACGGGCGCAGTCGACCGAAGAACTCTACTTCGATCGGACGACCAACGAACCGTTCGTCCCTAACCATGGGCTTGATGCGGTGCGATTTCAATAGCTCGATGACCTCCGCCAGACAACCACGTGGCAGGGCAATGTGGTCGGCAAGTTCCTCGCCACAGGCGATGACTCGCGGCTTGTTGAAAGTGGGAAGCCGCATTGCTTGCGCTTTGTAGAATTCGGGGTTCTGGAATGCCCCAGGCGAAGCAACCGGTTCAGCATCGCGGAAGGAAGATCCTTCTTTTCGATGTACAAGAGGTTGCCGCGAACAACTTGGACCTGCCCCGGAAAGGGGCCGGGTATTGGACGCTCTGCTCGCTTTCGGGATGGTGGCAACGTCCAAGGATCTTGTCCCTCATCTTCCGCAGAGCTGATTCTCACTCCGACAAGGTCTCCATTTCGTTGGGCTTCCAGAACCACGGCCTCGGCAGCAGAAATGGGCATCCGTTCCATGCTCGCAAGAAAAGCCCATTGGTCACCGTACGGACGAAACTCCGCATCTATGAAGACGCTGTTTCCGTCTGCGCGAGGAAGTTTTTGCAGAGGCAGAGCGATTAAGTTGCCAAGCCCTCCCTTTGGCATGGTGTCTTGGTTGGGGAAAAAGCGGTCGTACGAATCCAGTCCAAGTTGGTGACGGGACTCCATAGCACGAGTCAGGATTGCACAACCAAGTTTTCGCGCGGTGGTTGCGGGGATCGCTCGGTCGAAGAAGATCCACACGTGGCCACCGTTTCCTGAGCGTGAACGCTCTAGTGCCGCTGGCACGTTCAGTTCGCCGCATACGGCCAGAAACTCAGTGGCATCCTTTTGCCATGTTTTCTTGTCGAAATCGACCGCGAGAAACCAGCAGGTCTCATCCCGCAGCAGCGGATAAACGCCGATGGTGTGATCTCCGACGAGGTGCCCACGTACTACCTCGTCAGTCAGCGGTCTGAACTTCCGAGTCTGGCGATCAACCTTCTTGCGGTCTCCGTCTTTGGCGTGAAGATAGGCCTTCCAGTCACGATCTGCCTTGGGCATGTACCCGGATCGCCCGTCGGTGTTCTCCCAACGAACCGCATAAACATCTTCGCGCCCGTGGAAGAGGCTCCGGAACAAGGCGATTCGTTGTTCAGCTTTCAAGCCAGGAATAGGAGCACTTGGCAGTGCGTTCGTTGTGACGGGAATCCCGGTAGTGGACTGCGCCGCGGGAATCTGTATGCTGTGCTGTTGCAAAAGACACCGTAGACGAACATTTTCTTCACGCAAGCGCTGCATCTCTGCAAGAGCGGACTGCAGATCCAGGAGCTTGGGATTAGATTCGTTCACGTGAAGCCATTGTCGCCGTCTACCATCTGTGACCCGATCAGAAATAATCTCACAGTTTTGCGGACCCGTTAGTTGTCGCGCCCAAAGGCTCCGTCTCTTAGGTGCGGTCGTCTCCGCAGCGACTGACTGGCTGCGGGGCGCTTGGTCGTGAGACAACTCTATCCAGTCATCCAAATGAGCACGTTTTTCGTCTTGTGACTAGTATATTGGGCATATATATTGACTCATGAAACTATGCATAGTATATTAGGCATATACTATGCATAGTATATTAGGCATACTTATGATGAAGCTGCATTCCATTGGCTCTCAGATCAGGTCTAGGCGGAAGGCTCTCGGGTTTAGCCAATCCGCGTTGGCTGACAAGGCCGGTGTGAGTCGGGCAACGCTCGATGCGCTGGAGAATGGCCGATCAGGTGAACTTGGCTTTTCCAAGGTGGCCAACATTCTGTCGGCTCTCGGCCTAGAGTTGAAACTACAAGAGGTAAACCTGCAACGGCCCACTCTGGACGAGCTCTTAGAAGAGGATCGTGATGATAAAGGTCTGGACAGACGCCGCTGAGGCAGGATTGCTAGACAGGCAACGGGATCGCGGAAGCGCTTTTGCGTATTTGCCAGAAACAGCCCCACAGCGTGCCGTCTCCGTTACCATGCCTGTGCGACTTCCCTCCTGGGACGTGCCCTTTGGCCTTCCTCCGATCTTCGAGATGAACCTCCCGGAAGGCGCGTTGCGGGAACGGCTGCGCTTGGCCTTTGCGAAAGCGACTGGAACATTCGATGATTTTGACCTGCTCGCCATTGTTGGCCGCTCACAAGTAGGCCGCATACGGTACACCGGCGACAAGGAGCGGCTCAACGAGGATGTTCCTTTTCAATCGGTAGACGAGATTTTGGCGAGTCGTCGCGACGGGGATTTGTTTCGCTACCTCATTGAGAAGTTTGCAGCCTTTTCCGGTATCAGTGGCGTCCAGCCCAAGATCCTCGTACGAGATGAGAACGCATCTACCGCTCTGGCGAACACGGAGCCCCGTCTTTCGCCGAGCTACAGGGGTGCAACTCACATCGTGAAGTTTTGGGAGCCGAACGAATTTCTTCAGCTCGCTGCGAACGAGTACTTCTGCTTGAAAGCCGCCGAGCGTTGCGGGCTGGACGTACCTCGGTATCGGCTGGCCGAAGACGGGATGGCCCTTGTCGTTGACCGTTTCGACTTGCGCGCTGATGGTACTTACCGGGGCTTTGAAGATTTTTGCGTCCTGAACGCGAGACGAACGGATGAGAAGTATCGCGGCAGCTATGAAACGTCAGTGATGAAGCGATTTCAGCAGTTCGCAAACTCACCCGCCGTACTCGCGGATGCTGAAAAACTATTCACGCTAATCGTGCTGAATTGTGCGTTGCGCAACGGCGATGCTCACCTCAAGAATTTCGGCATCGTCTATGACGACGTGCTCGGCGAAGCTCGACTCGCACCGGTCTACGATCTGGTAACCACCTCCATCTACCTGCCGAACGACAGTCTGGCGCTTACGCTCAACGGAACAACTCAGTGGCCCGACAGCAAAGTTCTCCGTCGGCTCGGCGAAACTCGGATGACGGGCACACCCGCAAAAATTCGCGCGATCCTTGAGCACGTCTCGGACGCTCTTTCGCAAACCGAAATCGATCTTCGGTCCTACATCAAGGAACATCCCGACTTCAAGGAAGTGGGTGAGCGCATGCTGCAGGAATGGGTAAAGGGCCGACAACTCTCACTTCAAGCAGGCTAATGGTTCGTATCGCCCTGTTGGGATTGGGAGCGCAGCCTGCTTCGCCTCCAGTTAATGAGGCCGCCCAGCTCACAACGTTCAACCACCAGGAGAAAGGCTCCCTGAGTGGCAATGCCAGGACACCTGACGGCTGCGGCACACTTTGTGGCACACTGGCGAAGTGGCGACTTGCCAAATCACTGATAATGATGCCAGATTCTTGAAGGAGGTCTACTGACGTGGTCAGTTGATGAGTCCCAATTTCTTTCGGAATGACTTCTATCCCACGAAATCGTTTCCGGTACGGGCGTCGCGTCTTGGCTGTGAATGTTGCTGAAGCTCGACGGCGTCGTGTTCCGCGCGGTTAGCACTGCTTTTGTTCCACCAACCGGGCCTTCAGCTTTCGACCTTTCGGTGTTCTCAGTGTGATGCTCTTGCCTTTGAGCACAAACTCGACATCTTTGTCCTTCGCGGAAAACAGATCGTCGATCTCATCTAGGACAGGGGTTTCGTACTCGGCGCAATATGTCTGGTCGGAAACGCGCACTGCAAAGTAAAGCAGATAATAGTTAATTTGGGGATAGCTGCTCACAAAATAGCGGTTTCCCAAGACTTTTCGGACACTGAGGATTTTGCCGATCTGTTGACTGTCAGGTGACGAAGTTGCCGGAGGAAAAGACTTCCTGCGTTTGAAGTCCGCGGGCGGATTGAATGTTCTGCTCGTTGATGCCGAGCTTCCACCGATCCAGTTGCAAGAACGGCTAAAGGAGTTTGGCGAGACGGGCCAACTTACCCTGCTCAGTCCGTACTTGATGCCGGATCCAAAGGCATTTCCCAACTTGTCTCAGGCGGAGGACCAACAGCGATTCACCGAAAAGATTGCCGGCCTCGGCTCCCACGTAATCATCTTAGACACGCTGACTCGTTGTTTTCGGTTTGACACCAACGATCCCGACGCATGGCTGAGGGTGAATGACTTTCTGACGGACCTCAGAGCTAAGGGCTACTGCGTCCTGCTAGTCCACCACGAGGGCAAGAACGGAACGCAACGCGGTCGGACGGACGGCGACGATAACCTCGATGTGTCTATCCAGTTGGAAAAGCCTTATGGATGGTAGCCCGGCGACGATTTAGCGTTCAAGCGGAAGTACAGCAAGGTTAGGCATGGAGGTCACCTGCCGGACTTTGAGGCCGCTTATGACGCTGAGGGCGGTTGGCGGATCGTGGAGGCCGGGCGGTTGCCGGAGGTTATGAAACTCCACGCTACAGGGAAGTCCACGCGGGCGATTGCAACCATGTTGGATATGAGTCAGACAGCCGTTACGAGAATGATCCGGAAGGCCGGTCAGAACGGGTTGGCGGCCCTGAACGCCAAGGCCGCGACCCAGGAAAGTGAGTCACTGAGTCAGTGAGTCCTTATATATATCTGACTCACCACCCGGAACCAACACCCCTCAAAATCGGGGTGTGGTTCAGGGCCGGGTGGGAGGCTCTGAATCCGTGACTCGCCTATTTTTCCGGTAGCTGTCTCGTGAGACAAGTGAGACGAGGCAGTGTGAGACACAAAGGATGTGGCGAGTTTGTTCTATTCCGGACGGGACACCAAGAAATAGAGCCCCGAGCGGGTAAGCAATTCCCATCGGGGCGAGGCTTTGAACAGCTAACCAGTTGGGCGCATTCTAGCTCAACTCGGGGTTTACCGAAAAACAAAAAGGCCGCCCGCCTTCTGTGTTCCCGAGCTCATCGGCAGGCGGCCTTCGCGCTGTTACTAATCGTAGGATGCTCGGATTCCAGATGGCGACAGGGGTTTGCCTTTTGGTAGTTGCCGGAAAGATCAAGCCCAACTGCA
>Ga0207646_10002110_pt1 | contig 23824 bp, 20 predicted proteins | sample KBSK5502metaG_FD_184343 | JGI IMG/M metagenome (GOLD analysis project Ga0207646, IMG submission 184343) | Corn, switchgrass and miscanthus rhizosphere microbial communities from Kellogg Biological Station, Michigan, USA - KBS K5-50-2 metaG... | ecosystem: Host-associated > Plants > Roots >... | reverse complement strand
GCTCGCGACGCCGAACGTGCCGTGGGCCGACGCGCGCTCGACGAGCTCCGGAATCCGGCCGTCGTCCAGGCCGAGGATCGCCGCCATCGCGCCGTCGCGACCCGATCCGGAGGCCTGCATCAGCCGTCCGCGCTCACGGACCAGCCGAACGCCGTCCGCGAGCGAGATCACCCCGGCAGCCACGAAGGCCGAGTACTGGCCCATCGAATGGCCTGCGGCGAACGCGATCGCCGGCGGATCGATGCCGAGCGCCGCCCAACGCTCCCGCATCGCGACGAGGTAGGCGATCGAGGTCGCGAGGAGTGCGGGCTGGGCGTTCTCCGTCCGGTCGAGGACGTCGGCGGGACCGTTCCACGCGAGGTCGCTGATCGGCGTGCCGAGGGCGTCGTCGGCCGCGGCGAAGGTTGCGGTGGCGGCTGGCGATGTGGCGACGAGTGCCTGCCCCATGCCGACCGACTGCGAGCCCTGGCCGGGGAAGACGAAGGCAGACGTGGTCATCGTGGCCGAGGGTAGCCGCTCGATCACGCTCCACGCGTGCTGGCGTGTGCGACGTTGCACGGAACGCGTCCGGCGGGGCTATTCTCCGGGGGATGACGAACCAGCCGCGAACGTCCAGCACCCGGATCGCCGCCCCGGCGGCGGAACGGGTGGTGACCCGCCGGATCGCCCCACCGCCGCCCGCCCGGGCGATCGCGCGGCGCTTCGAGGCCGACCTCTCGGCGACGGTCCTGGCCGCCGGCACGCGGATCTCCAACGTTCGGCAGATCTCGGAGCGGGTGGCGATGGGCCGCGCCCTCTGGCGGGAGCTCGTGATCGGCTTCGCGTCGCAGCTGGGCGAGATGCGGCTCGGGTTCACCCAGCTGGCCGCCCTCTACGTGCTCGCGGACTCGGGGACGATGACGATCGGCGACCTCGCCGAGGTGATCAATCGCTCGCCGTCGGCGACGAGCCGCCTCGTCGACGGGCTGGTCCGGCGACGGCTCGTCGAGCGACGCGTCGAGGCCGAGGACCGCCGCCAGCGATCGCTCCAGCTGACCCCGCGCGGGGCCGCGCTGCTGCGGGTCGTCGACCGTGCCCGCGCGGACCAGTTCCTGTCCGCGGTCCGGCCGATGCCGACGGCGGAGCGGGCGCTGATCGCGATGGGCGTCGCGGCCCTCGCGACCCACGCGATCTCCCGACGCGGTCGCCTGATCAAGAACCGTCCCGAGTGAGCGGACCGGCCTTGCACCCGCACCCCGATCCGGCGACGATGCAGCGACTGCACTCGTTCCACCTGGAGGCCTGATGGACCCCAACCTGCGCATCGTCGAGGAGTTCCGTCTCCAGCACCGTCATGAGGACGGGAGCTGGTCCCCGATGGAGCCGATCCATCACGGGCAGCCTGACCACGACGCCGAGCGCTCGTGGCTGAAGGGCCTGATCTTCCGGTGCACGAGGTGCAGCGCGGAGGTGTCGGTCACCCAGGGCCCCGAGGAAGCGGGCCGGCCGCAGACGAACGCCTGACCGTCGGCCGGGCGCCAGACCGGCCAGTCCCCGCGAAGCCCGGCGAGACGCCGGTTCGGCTCAGCCGCAGAACCGGCGGACCACGTCGTACAGGACCGGCAGACCCCAGCGGAGCGCCTCGAGGCCGACCCGCTCGTCGATGCCGTGGAACCGCTCCATGAACGGCTCGTCGGGGTCGAGGCGCAGGGGCGAGAACCCGTAGGTCGGGATCCCGAGCGCCGCCGTGTGCTTGGCATCGGTCGCGAACGGGACCATGAACGGCAGCGGGATGCCGTCGGGATCGTGGTCGACGATCGTGCGCTCCATGACGCGATACAGCTCGCCGTCGATCGGGGCGTCGACCGCCGGCGCGTGGATGACGAGCTCGACATCCACGTGGCCCGCCAGCTCCGGGCCGAGCCGCGCGACGACGGTCTCGCGCATCGCCTCCTCGGTCGTGCCGGGGAGCACCCGGCAGTCGAGCTCGATCGTCGCCTCGCCCGGGATCACGTTGTACTTCACCCCGGCGTGGACGATGTTCGGGCTGACCGTGTCGCGGAGCAGCGCGCGGATCACGCGCGCCGGCATCGGCGCGCACAGCGCATCGAGGGCCGCCTCGGCGAGACGCGGTTCGTCGCTCGCGAGGGCCCGCAGGAGCCGCGCCTCGTCGCCGTCGAGATGGTCCGCGAGACCGGCGAGGAACGTCCGCATCACCGGCGTCTGGCGTAGCGGGCCCTGGACGGCGAGGCGGCCGACGGCCTGGGCCGCCCGGATCGCGGCGTTGTCGTCGCGCGGCATCGAGCCATGGCCCCAGGCCCCGTGGACCGCCAGCCGGTACACGGCATAGCCCTTCTCCGCGACGCCGATCGGGTAGAACCGGCGACCGGCGAACGTCGTCGCGACGGCGCCCGACTCGTTGATTGCCGCGGCGGCCCGCAGCAGCTCCGGTCGCTCCCCGACGATCCAGCCGATCCCGTTGAGCCCGCCGGCCTCCTCGTCGGCCGTGGTGGCGAGGAGGATGTCGCGGGTCAGGCCGGGGATCGGGTCGCTCGCCGGATCGCGACCGGCCGCACGGGCGCCATCGGCCAGCAGCCGAACGACTGCCAGCTCCATCGCGACCAGGTTCTTCATGTCGACGGCGCCGCGGCCCCAGACGTAGCCGTCGGCGACGTCGCCGCCGAACGGATCGTGGGTCCAGCGTTCCGGCGGCGCCGGCACGACGTCGAGGTGGCCCAGGAGGAGAAGCGGCTCGCCGCCCGTCCCGTTGCCCCGCAGGCGGGCGAAGACCGAGCCGCGGCCGGGGACGATCTCGAGGATCTCCGAGGCGAGCCCGGCTTCGGCGAGGGCGTCGGCGATCCATTCAGCCGCCTGACGCTCGCCGTCCGGGGCGCCGTCCGGTGGCGGGTTGATCGACGGGATCCGGATCAGCGCTCGGAGGTCCTCGACGAGCCGGTCCTGGGCCCGCCGCCACGTCGCGGCGTCGACGCTCACGGACGGGAGGTCGGTCGCAACCCCCACCTCAGCCGCTTCCGCCGACCAGGCTGTCGAGGTGGGCGAGAGCCGCGACGAAACCGAGCAGGAAGCCGGCGAGGACGATCACGACGACCATGATCAGGAGGATCCGGACCCAGTGCCGGTCCTCGCGATCGGCTCGCTCCTGGTCGGGGTCGCGGCCGCCGGCGATGTACGGGGCCGAGAGTCCCCGCGCGCGGGCGGCCGCGTTCCGCTCGGTGTCGTACGCCGCCGGATCGGGTGGCGGGAACGCCGGGCGCGGTGGGTCGTCCGGCAGGGTCTCGTGGATCACGGCGTCATCATCGCCGCGCCGGCGGTTCGGCGCAGGCCCGGTCTCGATACCTGGGTGGGGCCGCGCAGATCGGGCATTCACGAGCCGTCGCCGTCACGAATGCTCCGCGCGGAGCGGCTCCACGAGCTCCCGCGCGACCTCGTCGATCGCCGCGGGGCCGAGGTCCGAGGCGATCCCGAGGATCACGTGCGTCGCCCCGGCGCCGATCAGGCCACGGGCCGCCGACAGCGCCTCGGCCCGGGACGCCGCCGTCCGGCCGGCGGTCACCTGGCCGACCAGATCGAAGCCCGACGGGTCCCGCCCGATCGCCTCCATTGCGGCGAGCAGCGCGACCCGCTTCCCGGCGAAGTAGGCAACGTCGCCTGCCTCGTTGCCGGGCTGGAGCCAACCGGCCGCGCGCCGGGCGGCGAGACGGATGCCCCGCGGCCCCTGGCCCCCGAGGTACAGCGGCGGGCCGCCCGGGGTCAACGGCGGGGGCATGTTCGTCGCACCCGCAAGGGGATAGAAGGGATCGGGCCGGGTCACGCCAAGCGGAGCGGCGGCCGACGGCGAGAACAGCGCATCGAGGACGGCCACCGCGGACTCCAGCCGGTCGATCCGCGGACCGATCGGTGGCAGCTCGAGCCCGAACGGCTCATGCTCGCCCTCGAACCAGCCGGCGCCCAGCCCGAGCACGAACCGGCCCCCCGTCGCGTGGTCCAGGACCGTGGCCGCCTTGGCCAGCAGGACGGGATGGCGGAAGGTGTTCGAGAGGACGGCGTGCCCGACGGTCAGTCCCGGCACGTGATGGACGAGGGCGGCCATGAGTGTCAGCGCCTCGAACGAGGGGCCGGGCCGGTCCGCGTTCATGTTCGTCAGGTGGTCGTTGAGCCAGCCGCTGTCGAAGATGCCGAGCTCACCCGCTCGTGCCCAGGTCGCGTCGAGGGTCGGCCAGTCGACGTCCTGCGGCGAGGTCTTGAAGCCGATCCGGACCATCACCCGCCCGAGATGACCGTGTCGCTCCGGGCTTCGCTGACGGTCAGGCCGGGATCGGCCATCGCCCGGGCGAGACGACGTCCGGTCGTGACCGCGCCCTCGGACGCCGATGCGACGAGGGCCGCGTACTTCGCCATCACGCCCGTCGTGTAGCGCGGCGCCGGTGCCCTCCAGCGGTCGCGACGTCGGTCGAGGACGGCATCCGGCACGTCGAGGTCCAGCCGCCGGGCGTCGACGTCGATGACGATCTCGTCGCCCTCCTCGACCAGCGCGATCGGCCCGCCGAGGGCCGCCTCGGGCGCGATGTGGCCGATCATCAGGCCGTGGGTCCCGCCGGAGAAGCGGCCATCGGTGATCAAGGCGACCGAGTCGCCCAGGCCCTCGCCGACGAGGGCCCCCGTGACGCTGAGCATCTCCTGCATCCCGGGTCCGCCCACGGGACCCTCGTAGCGGATGACCACGACGTCACCGGCGACGATCCGCCGATCGCGGACGGCCGCGTAGCAATCGGCCTCCGAGTCGAAGACTCGGGCCGGCCCCCGATGCTGCCGACGCTCGTGGCCGGCGAGCTTGACCACGCAACCGTCGGGCGCCAGCGACCCCCGCAGGATCGTCAGCCCGCCGGTCGGCTTGAGCGGGCGCTCGATCGAGACGACGACATCCTGGCCCTCCGTCGGCCGGGCTGCGGCCGCGACCTCGGCGGCGGTCCGGCCGTCGACGTTCGGAGCCGCGCCGTCGATCCGGCCGCCGGCCAGCAGCTCGCGGACGACGAGCCCGAGGCCGCCGGCCTCGTAGAGATGCGTCGCGGTGTAGCGGCCGCCCGGCTGGAGGTCGGCCACGATCGGCGTCCGGTCGGCGATCGTCCCGAAGTCGTCGATCTCGAGCGGGATCCCGTACTCATGGGCGATCGCGAGCAGGTGGAGGACGCCGTTCGTCGACCCGCCCGTCGCGGCGATCGCCGCGATCGCGTTCTCGATCGAGGTCCGGGTCACGAACGTCGACGGCCGGATGTCGTCGCGGACGAGCCGCATGACCATCTCGCCGGCCCGTCGGGCCGCCTCGTCCTTGGCCGGTTCCTCGGCCGGGATCTCGTTCAGGCCGGCCGGCGACAGGCCGAGGAACTCGATGACCATGCTCATCGTGTTCGCGGTGAACTGGCCGCCACACGCGCCCGGCCCGGGGCACGATGCGCTCTCGACCTCGTACAGCTCGTCCAGGCTGATCTTGCCTGCCCGGTACGCCCCGATCGCCTCGAAGATCGTGACGACCGTCGCGTCGCGGACGCCCTTGCGCATGCCCGGGTGGATCGTGCCCGAGTAGAGCATCAGGCCCGGGATGTCGAGGCGGCCGAGAGCCATCGCCGACCCCGGGCCCGTCTTGTCGCAGCCGAAGATGCAGACGAGCCCGTCGAACAGATGCCCGCGGGCGACCAGCTCGACGGAATCGGCGACGACCTCGCGGCTGACGAGCGAGGCCTTCATCCCCTCGGTGCCCATCGAGACGCCGTCGCTGATCGAGATCGTGTTGAACTCCATCGGCGTCCCGCCGGCCGCCCGGATGCCGGTCTTGACCGCCTCCGCCAGGCGGCGGTGGTTGTAGTTGCACGGCATCGTCTCGATCCAGCTGTGTCCAACGCCGATGATCGGCTTCGCGAGGTCCTCGTCGGTGAAGCCGATCGCCTTGAGCATCCCGCGCGCCGCGGCGCGATCGGGGCCGTCGGTCAGAGCCGCCGAGTGGCGCTTCGCCGGGTCGGACGGCCGGTCATATGGGTGCGTCGAATCGGGCATCGGAGGGATCCTCGGGTCGGCGGACGGCGCCGTTCGGCTCGAACGGAGGGTGGTGCGAGATGCAGCGCCCAGTGTAGGTCGAAGCCGGCCGGTCCAAGCAGAGGCTTCAATCCCGCCGGAGCGCGCGGTATGCTGCCCGGACTCGACGGCTGAGGGGCGGGCGGGGCGAGCCCGACCACGGCGACACGAGCGGCGATCCACGAAACGCGCTGAGCCCGACGACCCGACAGGAGCATGCGATGGCCACGCACACCGATCAGAAGCTCGAGCTGCTGAAGGCAACGCCGCTCCTCGCCGAGCTCGATCGCCATGAGCTCGAGGAGGTCGGTCGCCTGGCTGACGAGGTCGACGTGCCGGCCGGCCGCGTCCTGATGAAGGAAGGCGACATCGGCCAGGAGTTCTTCGTGATCATCGACGGGAACGTCCGGATCGATCGTGGCGGGGCGACCGTTCGGACCCTGGGTCCCGGCGATCACTTCGGCGAGGTGGCGCTCCTCTCCGAGGGTCCGCGCACCGCGACCGCGACGACCGAGACGCCCGCCCGGCTGCTCGTCCTCGCCCACCGCGAGTTCCATTCGCTGATGTCCCAGTTCCCGTCGATCCAGACCTGTGTCCTGAGCTGCCTCGCGACGCGGATCCGCCGTCTCGAGCCCGAGGCGGCCCACTGATCGGACGCCGGTTTCCGAATTGCGACCGAACCGCGACCCACGATCTGGGAATGTCGCTTGCCGAATTCCCGGATCGCTGGCAAGATGCCGACCTCATGACATCGCGTGTGAGCGTCGTCTGCCATTGCATGTGTCATCACGCTGCCGAGCAGGGCAGGTGGTGTCCCTAGGCGTGCGACCCGCGTAACCAGACGCACGCCGGCACCCCCGAACCCCTGCAGGAAGCAGGGGTCTTTTCATTTTCGGCCCCGACCGTCACGAGAGGACACCACCGCCATGACCCGACCCACCTCCCCAGAGATCGCCACCAGGGCGAACCCCCGGCCGACCGATGTCGGGGCGACGATCGATGCCGCCGAGCTGGTCAACCGGCTGGGCGATCCGGGCGTGACGATCGTCGACGTCCGACCCCTCGCCGCGTACAACGGCTGGCGCCTGCACAACGAGGTCCGTGGGGGCCACATCCCCGGCGCAGTCGCGTTTCCGCTCGCCTGGCTCGACAGCGTGGACGCCCCCGAGATCGAGCGACTCCTGACGAGCAAGGGCATCGCGCCGGAGCGCGAGATCGTCGTCTACGGCGATGACCGCGCCGACGCGGACCGGTTCGTGCGGGAACTCGCGGGGCGGGCGATCGCGGCCCGGGTTCTCGAGGGCGGCTTCCGCCCGTGGGCCGCGGAGCCGGACCTGCCGGTGGACCGGCTGCCGCGCTACGAACGGCTCGTCCACATCGACTGGCTGAGCGAGGTCCTCGCCGGCGGCCGGCCGGAGGCGGCGCCCGACGGCCCGTTCCTCCTCTTCCACGTGAACTTCGGGGTCCCCGAGGAGTACGAGGAGGGCCACATCCCGGGCGCCCTCTATCTCGACACGAACTGGCTCGAGGATCCGGCGGACTGGAACCGGCGGTCACCCGCGGCTCTCGACGCGGCGATCCGCGGCCTGGGGATCACGAGCGACACGACGGTCGTCGTCTATGGCCGCGACACCGTCGGGGATGCGAACGAGAAGTGGCCCGGTCGGCGGGCCGGCCAGATCGCGGCGACCCGGGCGCTGATGATCCTCCGCTACGCCGGCGTCCGCGACGTGCGCCTCCTCGACGGGGGCTACGACTGGTGGGTCCGCGGCGAGAACCCGATCGAGACGACCCTCCGGCGGCCGACGCCGGTCGAGATCTTCGGCGTCGCGATCCCGGCCCGCCCGGACATCATCGTCGACCTCCCGGAGGCGAAGCAGATCCTGGCCGACCGCGACGGCGCAGCCCTCGTCAGCGTCCGGACCTGGCGCGAGCACATCGGCCAGGTCAGCGGCTACAACTACATCGGCCCGGCGGGTCGGATCGCGGGTGACGTCTGGGGCAACTGCGGCTCCGACGCCTACCACATGCAGCACTACCGCAATGTCGACAACACGATGCGGGCCTACCCGGAGATCGCCGCGAACTGGCTCGAGGCCGGCATCAGGTCGGACAAGTGGGTCGCGTTCTACTGCGGGACGGGCTGGCGAGCGAGCGAGACCTGGTTCTACGCCGATCTCCAGGGCTGGGACCGGATTGCCGTCTACGACGGCGGCTGGCTCGAGTGGAGCGGCGACCCGGTCAACAATCCGATCGAGATCGGCGTGCCGGCCGACAGTGCGCCCGGCGCCGAGTACGCCGCCTAGCAGCCAGCCGCTCGTCGTCCCGGTCGATCGGTCAGTCGCGGGCGGTCTCGATCCAGCGCTCCACGACGCCACGGAGCGTCGGCAGGCCGACTGCGCCCTGGCCCAGGACCGTGTCGTGGAAGGCCCGTATGTCGAACCGGTCGCCGAGCTGGTCCTGGGCGCCGGCGCGCAGGCGCAGCAGCTCGAGCTGTCCCAGCTTGTAGGCGAGCGCCTGGCCGGGCATCGCGAGGTACCGGTCGACCTCGTTCGCGATGTTGTTCTCGGCGAGGGCGGTGTGGTCGACCATGAACTGGATCGCCCGGTCGCGGCTCCAGCCCATGGCGTGGAGCCCCGTGTCGACGACGAGCCGGCACGCGCGCCACGCGTCGAAGGAGAGGATCCCGAACCGGTCGAGGTCGCCGGATAGCAGCCCCATCTGCGCCGAGAGCCGCTCGGTGTAGAGGCCCCAGCCCTCGATATACGCGGTCGGGCCGGCCAGCCGGCGGAACGCGGGCAGTCCGTCGAGCTCCTGGGCGATCGCGATCTGGAGATGGTGGCCGGGGACCGCTTCATGGAAGGCGAGGACCTCGGCCTCGTATCGAGGCCGGGTCGTGGGCTCGGTGGTGTTGATGTAGTAGCTGCCCGGCCGGCTGCCATCGGCGGCGGGCTGGCGGTAATACGCGATCGTCGAGTGCTTCGCCTCGTGCGGACCCATCTCGACGACGACACAGGGCGCCGATGGCAGGCGGCCGAACCAGCCAGAGATCGCGTCATTGGCACGCGCGAGGGAGGCCTCGGCGACGGCGAAGACCTCTCCCGACGTCGCGAAGTGCAGCGCCGGGTCGGATCGCAACCGCTCGAGAATGGCCATCCGATCGCTCGTGCCGAGCTGCTCCGCGCCCATCGCGGCGAACTCGGCATCGATCCGGTCGGTCTCGTCCAGCCCGATCCGATGGATGGCATCCGGCTCCAGGTCGAGCGTCGTGTGGGCTCGGACCAGCCGCCGATAGATCCGCTCGCCGTCCGGGACGCTCGCAAGTCCCGGCCGGTCGTCGCCGGTCGCTCGGGGCGCGACCTCCTCGACGAGGAACGTCCGGTAGCGTTCGAAGGCCGGACGGATCCGGTCGCGGACCGTCGCGGCGAGGTCGGCGGCGAACCGATCGACGGCTGCCACCGGCCAGTCGGGCCGCTCGACCCGGCCGGGATCGAGGAGGGGCCACTCGACATCCGGGCGAGCGAGCAGGTCGTCCAGCTCCGCGACGACGCTTCGAACGAGAGCCCGCGGCGCGACGACACCCCGACCCAGGGACGCGCGCGTCGTGACGACGAGGTTGTCGACCGACGGCGCCATCGCCCGCCACCGGGCCAGCAACGCCTCGGCCTGCTCCGTCGTTCGAACGGGCTGGAACGAGGGGATGTTCAGGAAGGTGACCTGGGGTCCGTCGAGCGGGTCGACCGCCCACGCCGTCATGCCCGACGCGACCAGGTCGAGCTCGTAGCCGAGGAAGTCGATCAGGGCCGAGCGGGTGACCCGCTGCGACTCGGTGAGGCCGATGGGCTCGATCGCCCGCGCCCGCTGTACGAGATGCTCGAGGCCTTGCGCTTCCTGCTCGAGGTCGCCGGGCCCGTTGGACCGGAGCCGATCGTCGAACCGGCGATCGCCGATCGAGGTCGCGAAGACCGGTTGGTGAGAGATCACGACCTCCCACGCCTCGGCTGCGAGATCCGCAAGCTCCATCGGGGCGTCCGCGGGGAGCGTAGGCACGGTCGGGTCGGTCATCGGCCGATCGTAGCCGCGCTGCCAACCGATGGCCACCCGGCCCGCGCTCCGCGACCCGGCGGGCGGCCGGCGCGTCGCTGCGGCGTCAGCGGATGCAGTTCCCGGTGGGGACGGGCCCGGTCCGCCCGATCTCGGGCCGGACGGCCGTGGCAACCGACGTCGGCGTGAGCGCATAGCCGACGTCCTCGTTGGTCCGCGCCTCGGCGAACACGACCCCGCCCACCGTCCCGTTCGCCAGCACGAACGGCCCGCCGCTGTCGCCCTGGTCGATCGTGGCCCGGAGCTCGAGGATCCGGCGGGTGACCGTCCGGTCTCCGTAGATGTCGCGGCCCGTCGCGTCGTAGGAGCTCGTGACGGCGGCCGGCGCGATCGTCAGCGGCCCGCCGTGGGGATAGCCGAGCGTCGCGCCGCCGGCGCCACGATCCGGGTCGCTCGTCGCGAACCGGAGGGCGGGGGCGTCGAGCTGGGCCACCCAGAGCAGGGCCACGTCCAGCTCGGGATCGTCGTAGACCGCAACGGCGTCGAACGCGTCGCCGCCCACGGTCCGAACCCGGATCGTCGATGAACCGGCAACGACATGGGCGTTCGTCACGACGTAGCCGCGGGCGATGACGAAACCCGTACCCGACGAGATGAACTCGCAGGTCGTCGCCTGGACCTTGACCGTGCTCGGCTGGGCGATGGCGGCGATGGCCCGCGCGGTCGGGTCGTCGGGGACGTCCACGGGCGCCGCCGGGAGGGGCTCCAGGCCGAGGAAGAGGTCCGGGATCCCGGTGTCGTCGAGGAGGTGGCTGAGCTGCGCCGCGATCTCCGTCGGCGGTGGCAGCACGGCGCTGAGACCGCGGACGATGAACGAGGTCTGGGCCTGGCTCGACAGCAGGCGCATCGGGCTTGCCGCGAGCAAACCGCCGACGAGCCAGACGACGATGAGGGCCTGGGCGCCGCCGACGAATGCTCCGAACCCGCGGTCGAGCGTCCCGAGGACGCCACCCCGCAGCCGCCTCGCGATCGTCTGGCCCACGGCCGATCCGACCGCCTCGCCGATCCCGACCAGGAACAGGAGCCCGGCCAGGACGGCGAACGCACGAACCTGCGGATCGAGCGTGGTGAGTGGCTTCTCGAGGGACGGCAGGACGACGATCCCGATGGCACCGCCGCCGATCGCGCCGATCAGGCCCGCGATCTGGGGGATGGCACCGGAGTTGAGGCCGATCAGGATCGCCGCCGCGACGATGACCAGGATGCCGACGTCGAACGCGTTCACGTGCGCCGAAGTATCGCCGAGTGCGGCTGCGGCCGGGTCGAAGGGGCCGGGGGGCCGGGCGGGGGCCCGGCCGGGCGAGTGCTAGCCGACCGTGGCCTGGATCGGCGGCGCCTCGCCGACGGTCGTCCGGATGGTGTACGTCCCGGGCTCGAGATCCCCGAGGTCGACGATCGTTGCCTTGAGCTGGGCGATCTCGATGCACGCGACGTCCAGCTGCGACGCGCCCTCGATCAGGGTGATCGCGATGTCGGTTCCCGATCGCTCGACACGGACGGAGTCGAGGACGTTGCACGGCTCGACGCCGCTGTACCAGGTGACCTTGACGAGGACGTGCTGGCCATCGACCGAGGCCTGAAGGGTGCCAGCACCGACCGGGTGGGTGTTCTTCTGGCCCGGCCTCGGGATGACGATCCGGGGCTGTCCGACGCCGGGGTCGCCCGGCGTGGGGTTGACGATCACGCCGCCGCCCGTGCCTGCGCCGCCGCCACTTCCGGAGCCGGGGTCACCACCTGGATCGCCCGTCGGGGCGACTGACGGGACGGGCTGGCTCGCGACGGGCGACGACGGCGGAGGAGCGGCCGCGCCGCTGCAGGCGCCGAGGGCGAGGCTCAGGGCGGCCGCGACCAGGGCGATGCGGCCGCGGCGGGGCGACGGAGGTCTGGTCATGGGCCGGCAGACGACGACCAGCGGGCAGCGGTTCCCGCTTCAGGCCCCGCCTGCGCGCGTGTCGATGCGGGCCGGGTGGGCTGTCTCCCACGCATCGATCGCCGGCAGCTTGCCGAGCAGGTAGCCCATCTCGTCGGTCCCGGCGAGCAGCATCATCCGGGCAAACAGGTCGACCTCGAACGGCAGGTCCTCGTCACCCGGCAGGTGGACGACCTGGGCCTCCAGATCGACGGTCAGCTCCGCGTCCGGGTTCGCCGCGACCAGCTCGAACAGCTGGCGATGCTTCTCCGCCTCGACCGCGATCGGGAGCAGCCCGTTCTTCAGCGCGTTGTTCCGGAAGATGTCGGCGAACGAGGTCGAGAGGATCGCCCGGATCCCCCACGCCGTCAGCGCCCACGGCGCGTGCTCGCGCGACGAGCCGGTCCCGAAGTTGTCGCCGACGAGCAGGATCCTGCGGTCCAGCATGGCCACCCGGTCCATGACGAACAGCGGCTCCTTGAGCCCGCCGTCCTCGTCGTAGCGCCAGTCGCGGAACAACGCGTCTCGGAGGCCGGCCTTGTCGGTGACCTTGAGGTAGCGGGCCGGCACGATCTGGTCGGTGTCGACGTTCTCCGCCGGCAGCGGGATCACCGCGCTCGTGAAGCTCCGGAACGGCTCCGCCATCGATCAGCGGCCGCCGACCGCGGCCAGGCCCTCGATGCCCGGCAGCGTCCGGGGATCGCTGACGACGCCGTTGATCGCCGAGACCGCGGCGGTCAGCGGGGACGCAAGGAACGTCCGGCCGCCCTTGCCCTGGCGCCCCTCGAAGTTCCGGTTCGACGTGCTGATCGCGTACTGACCCGGGGAGAGCTGGTCGCCGTTCATCGCGATGCACATCGAGCAGCCCGACTCGCGCCACTCGGCGCCCGCCGCCTTGAAGATCTCGTTGAGCCCCTCGCGCTCTGCCTCGCGCTTCACCTCGTCGGAGCCGGGGACGATCATCATCCGGACCCCGTCGGCGACGTGACGGTCGCGAAGGACCTCTGCCGCGAGGCGCAGGTCGCTGATCCGGCCGTTCGTGCAGGACCCGACGAAGACGACGTCCACCTTCTGGCCGAGGATCGGCTGGCCGGGCTGCAGGTCCATGTACTCGAGCGCGCGCTCGAGGGCGCGCCTCGCGGAGGCGTCGACCTGGTCCGCGGGAGCCGGGACCCGCGACGTGATCGGGATGCCCATCCCGGGGTTCGTGCCGTAGGTGACCATCGGCTCGAGGGCCGACGCGTCGATCGTGATCGACCGGTCGTAGGTCGCTCCGTCATCGCTCGGCAGGGCCCGCCAACGGGCGACCGCGGCGTCCCAGTCGGCGCCGCGCGGGGCGTGGCGGCGTCCCTTGATGTATTCGAACGTCGTGTCGTCGGGGGCGACGAGCCCGGCGCGCGCGCCGCCCTCGATCGACATATTGCAGATCGTCATCCGTTGCTCCATCGTCAGAGCACGAATCGCGTCGCCCGTGTACTCGAAGACATGGCCCGTCCCGCCGCCGATGCCGATCCGGGCGATGAGCGCGAGGATCACGTCCTTGCTGCTCACACCTGCGACGAGCCGGCCATCGACGCGGACCTCGTAGGTTTTCGGTTGCCGCTGGAGCAGGGTCTGAGTGGCGAGGACCATCTCCACCTCGCTCGTCCCGATGCCGAATGCCAGCGCGCCGAACGCGCCGTGGGTCGCCGTATGAGAGTCGCCGCAGACGATCGTCATGCCGGGCTGGGTCAGCCCGAGCTGGGGCCCGATGACATGGACGATCCCCTGGTCCGGCGAGCCGAGGCCGTGGAGCGGCACGCCGAACTCCCGACAGTTCGTCGTCAGCTGGCCGACCTGGGCCGCGGCCATCGGGTCGGCCATCGGCAGCGCGCGGGAATGGGTCGGGGTCGAGTGGTCCGCGGTCGCGACCGTTCGTTCGGGGTGGCGGACGCCGAGGCCGCGGGCGCGGAGGCCACTGAACGCCTGCGGCGAGGTCACCTCGTGGACGAGGTGGAGATCGACGGCGAGGACGGCCGGAGCACCCGCATCCTGGCTGACGACGTGGTCGTCCCAGATCTTCTCGACGATCGTGCGGGGATGGGCTTTGGTCATCGGCGTGACGGCTCGCTCGCGTGCTCCGGCGGATGGGTTCCAGAGGGTAGCAGAGGCCCTCCAAGGACGGCACGGGCCGCCGTGGCGGCGGCGGGCCCCGTGGCGGCGGCGGCCGTCCCACGGTGGCGGCGATACTGCTCGCGATGTTCATCCTGTACGCGGTCGTCGCGGGCCTCCTCGGCGGCCTGCTCCTCCGCGGCCGGCTCGAGACCCTCGCGGACACCCGCTTCCGCCTCGGTTGGCTCGCGCTCGTCGCCCTGGCGGTCCAGGTCGTCCTCTTCTCCCCGATCGCCGGCGATCGCCTTGATGCGGCTGTCGCCCGCTGGGTCTACGTGGGCTCGACGGCTCTGGTCGTGGTCGTGGTGCTCGCCAATGTCCGGCTGCCCGGCCTGCCGATCGTGCTGGCCGGCGCCGTCACAAACCTGGCCGCGATCGTGGCCAACGGCGGATCGATGCCGGCGAGCGCGTCGGCCCTCGCGGCGACGGGCCAGACGATCGACGGCCCGACGAACAGCGTCCTCGTCGCCCACCCGGCTCTCGAGCCCCTGACGGACATCTTCGCGCTGCCGGCCTGGCTGCCCCTGGCGAATGTCTTCAGCGTGGGTGACGTGCTCATCGGACTCGGTGTCGCCGTCGCGATCGCCGCCGCGATGCGCGGGTCGCCGGGCCGCCCCTGAGGCGCCGACCCTCCCGTTCGTCCGGCCGGACCGGGACTTCCGTACCCCGCGCGAAGCGGCCCCCTCGGGTCTACAACTGCACGAACCGGGGATCATCGTGGGGAGAAACTGCATGGCGCGTCCGGACCGCGGGAATCGGGTCCGTCGGGTCCGGGCGATCGGCCTGAGCAACGGTGGGTCGACCCGCATCGACGCGCTTCGTCGCGCCGGCCGCGGCCTCGTGATCGGCCGGATCTGGGGGTTCACGGGCCTCCTCGGCCTGATCGCCCTCGTCACGTATCTCCTGATCCTCGCCCACCTGAGCTCGCCACGGCAGCCGTTCGGGATCCCCTGGCCGGTCTTCTCGCTGGCGTTCTTCCTGGCCGAGCTGAAGGTCGTCGACGTCCACTTCCGGCGAGAGAAGCACTCCTTCTCGCTGAGCGAGTTCCCGGCCGTGCTCGGCCTGTTCCTGCTATCGCCGACCGATTACTTCCTCGCGATGCTCGTCGGCTCGGGGTCGGCGCTGCTCTACTTCCGGCAGGCTCCCCTGAAGCTCGCGTTCAACCTGAGCAACTTCGCGATCTCTGCCGCCGTGACCCTGACGGTCTTCCACCTCCTGTCGTCGCCGGCCGGCGCCCCGATGGTCGGCGACTGGGTCGCCGCGTTCGCTGCCACGTTCGTGGCGACGGTCGTGAGCGCCGTCATGATCGCGACCGCGATCTCGCTGTCGGGCGGCGCGCCGCAGTTCCAGAAGCTGCCCGAGATGGTCCAGTTCGGGACCCTGGTGGCGGTCGCGAACACGAGCCTCGCACTCCTCGCGGTGTCCGTCCTGTGGCTCGACCCGCAGCTCCTGTGGCTCCTCGTCGTTCCCCTCGGGACGGTGTTCCTGGCGTACCGCGCCTACCTGTCGGAACGGGAGAAGGGCGAGCGTCTCGAGTTCCTCTACCAATCGGGCCGGATCCTCCAGCACTCCCCGGAGCTCGACTCGGCGATCGTGGCATTGCTCGAGCACGCCCGGAGCATGTACCGGGCCGAACGTGCCGAGATCCTGCTCTATCCTCGAGCGCCCGATGGCGACGCCCTCCTGACGACGACCACCGAGGACCTCCCGGCGTCGACGATGGTCCCGGTTGTGATCTCGCCCGACGACCCCGTCCAGCGCCGCGTCCGCAGCGAGGCCCATGCCTTCTTCCACATCCCGTCGGTGATCGAGAACCGCGGCACCGGTATCCGCCAGGCGATGGTGGCGCCGCTCCGTGCCGAGGCTGGCACGATCGGCTCGATCCTCATCGGCAACCGCCTGACGCAGGGGACCTCCTTCACCGAGGACGACTTGCGCCTCCTCGAGACGCTGGCGAACCAGGCGGCTGCCGCGCTCGAGAACGGCCAGCTGGAGCAGTCCCTGGCCGAGCTCTCGCGGCTCAAGGAGGAGCTCCGCCACCAGGCCTACCACGACCCGTTGACGGGTCTCGGCAACCGGAGCCTGTTCACGGAGCAGGTCAATTCCCGGATCGCCAACCCCGGGCCGGGGCTGTTGCCGGTCGTCCTCTTCGTCGACCTCGACGACTTCAAGGTCGTCAACGACAGCCTCGGTCACGTGGCCGGCGACCGGCTGCTCGTCGCGGTGGCCGACCGGGTCCGAAACTGCGTCCGGTCCGGGGACGTCGCGGCCCGGCTCGGCGGCGACGAGTTCGCCATCCTGCTCGACGACGTGGCCGACCTGAATCGAGCCCTGGCGGTGTGCAAGCGCCTGCTCGAGGCGCTCAAGGTGCCGGTCCCGATCGAGGGCCAGGAGCTGTCGATCAGCGCGAGCATCGGCATCGCGGCCGGCCGCGACGAGCTGGACCGGGCGGACGACCTGCTCCGCAACGCCGATGTCGCGATGTACATGGCGAAGTCCCAGGGCAAGAGCCAGTACGCGATCTTCGAGCCGACGATGCACGCGGCGATCATCGAGCGCCACGCCCTGTCGTCCGAGCTGTCGCGGGGCGTCGGCCGGGGGGAGCTCCTCGTCTACTACCAGCCGATCGTCACGCTCGACACGGGCCGGACCCACGGCGTGGAGGCGCTCGTGCGCTGGCGCCACCCGACGCGGGGCATCGTCGGACCCGATGAGTTCATCCCCCTCGCGGAGGAGAGCGGGACGATCCTCGCCCTCGGCCGCTGGGTCCTGACGGAGGCCTGCCGTGAGGTCGCGTCGTGGCGCGGGTCCTGGCCGGGCGCGGAGGACCTCGTCCTGACGATCAACCTGTCGGCCGCCCAGCTCCAGCAGGCGGACTTCGTCGACGACCTCCAGGGGATCCTCGACGAGACCGGCTTCCCCGCATCGATGCTCGTCCTCGAGCTGACCGAGACCGCGATGTTCCACGACACCCAGACGACGATCGCTCGTCTGCAGGCCCTCCGGGCGCTCGGCATCCGGATCGCGATCGACGACTTCGGGACCGGCTACTCCTCGCTCGGCTACCTGCGGCGGTTCCAGGTCGACATCCTGAAGATCGCCCGGGATTTCGTCGGCTCGGCCGACGGCGGGAGCGACGACTGGGCGTTCGCCCACGCGATCGTGGCCCTCGGCCGGACGCTCGACCTGCGGATCGTCGCCGAAGGCGTCGAGCAGGACGGCCAGCTCCAGCGGCTCCGGCAGATGGGCTGCGAGTTCGGGCAGGGCTTCCTGTTCGCCCGACCGGTGGACGGGCCGGCGTTTGCGGCTGCGACATTCGGCTCGCCGGGCCGGCCTGCGGCCGCCGCCCCGCTCGACGGGTCGACCGCCGCCGCGCCGACGGCCAACGCGCCCGCGATCGATGCACCCGGCCGGCCGATCCCCTGGATCGATCTCCGGACGGCCTGAGAGCCGCCGCGCCGATGTTCATCCTCTACGCCCTCGTCATCGGTCTTGCCGCCGGCCTGCTGATGGGCGGCCGCGTGGCGGCCGTGGGCGAGATCCGGTTCCGCTGGGGCCCGCTGATGCTCATCGGCTTTGTCGCGCAGGTCGCCCTGTTCAGCGACGCCGTTGCCGAGCGTGTCGGCGACCTGGGTCCCGTCCTCTACGTCGGCAGCACCCTCCTGGTCGTCGCCGCGGTCGTCCGGAACGTCTCGATCCCCGGGATGGCCCTGGTGGCCCTGGGCGCGGCAAGCAACCTGGCGGCGATCGCCGCCAACGGCGGGTTCATGCCCGCCTCGCCGGACGCGATGGCGGCGCTCGGCAAGTCGGCTCCGACGATCTACTCCAACAGCGCGGTCCTCTACCACCCGGCGCTCGCGCCGCTGACGGACGTCTTCGCGCTCCCGACCTGGCTGCCATTCCACAACATCTTCAGCGTCGGCGACGTGATCCTCGGCGCCGGGGTCGTGCTCGTGATCGCGATCGCGATGCGCCGCGGTCGGTCGCCTGGGTCGTCCGCCGGACCGGGCGCTGCAGACTCCGCCGGACCTGCCGCAGCGCCGATCACGCCCTATGGTGCCTAGGAGCACTGCCTCCCAAGTCACGCTCGCGCGGTACTCACGGGCCATGTTCCGGACCGGACCGTGGACCCATCGTCCGGATCGAGGACACCTACCTCCTCCGTCGTGAACTCGTCCAGGGCAAACCCGTCGTGAGGCGGGGACGCAAAGCCAGGGATCTCCCCGTCACGGAAGACCGCCCGGCTACCGAGAACCCGATGACTTCGACAGACTCAAAGGAGTCAAATCGTGAAGACGAACCTGGGTCGCTTCACCTGGGCGCTCATGCTTCTTGCATCGATGGCCCTCACGGTCGGCGCCGGGATGCGCTGGGACTGACCGATGACTCGATACCTCAAGGCTCAGGCCTTCCGGGTCGTTCTGGTCCTCTCGGCTCTGGCCAGCTCCGCACTCGTCATCGAGGCAGGTCAGCGCTGGAAGTAATCGGGCCCATCAGGATCCGACCAATCGGGGTCGAGACCGCCGGGTAACCGGCGGTCTCGTGGTTTCCGGCTCACGCCGATCGTGGGCCGGTCCATCCGCTCGATCCGCCGAGCGCGATGGTGTGGTGCGGGTGGTTGCAGGATCACCGATCGCCTCGTAGACTGCGCGGACCGCCCGGGTCGGCCGGGTGACGCTCGGGAGAGCACACGTTGGGTCTGTTCGATGGCCGGAATCGTCGCCATGTCGCCGTCGTCGTGACGAGCGATGGTCGGCGCGTCCAGGTCCCGTTGAACGGCTCCGGTCTCGACGACGTATCGCTCCTCGGTCTTCTTCGCTCGCTCCTTGCCGGTCTTGACGGCCTTCTCGGCCTCCTCATTACCGGCTCCCGGCGGGAGAACGGAGGGACACGGAGGGACGGGCGCTAGGCGCATCGAACCACCGAAGACCGAAGGGACCCTCGCCGGGTGGCGAGGGTTTTTTCATGTCATGAAGTCACGAAGTCACGAGGGCAGGCAGGGACCGATGACGATGACGAAGGGGCAGGCCTCGGCGCCACCGAGCCCGGCCGGATCCGAGCGGCGGAGTCACATCCCCGGTGACGGGACGGCCCACGCGGCGGCCGTCGAGCGCGCCCGCCGGGCGATGCTCGACGACGCCCGGCCCCGGCACCGGACGCGGATCGGGGCCGACGTCGTCTGCGAGGCGCTCCTCCTGCAGGGCGTCGACGTGTTCTTCAGCTACCCCGGCGGCGTGATCCTGCCCCTCTACGACGTCCTCGGCGACTACCCCCAGCTCCGCCACATCCTCGTCCGTCACGAGCAGGGCGGCGCCCATGCTGCGGACGGCTACGCCCGCGTGACCGGCGAGGTCGGCGTGTGCATGGGGACGTCGGGACCCGGCGCGACGAATCTCGTGACGGGCATCGGCACCGCCCTCCTCGACTCCGTGCCGATGGTCGCGATCACCGGCAACGTGCCCTCGGCCCTGATCGGCAAGGACGCCTTCCAGGAGATCGACATCAACGGCATCACGCTGCCGATGACGAAGCACAACTACCTGGTCCGCGACGCCAACGACCTGCCCCGCGTCCTGGCCGAGGCCTTCCACATCGCCCGCTCGGGCCGGCCCGGACCCGTCCACGTCGACATCACGAAGGACGCCCTCCAGCAGGAGACGACCGCCCCGCATCCGACCCACGACGAGGTCGTCGCCGGGCTTCCCGGCTTCCGCCCGAACATGGAGGCCAACGGCCGCCAGCTGAAGCTCGCCGCCGCCGAGATCGCGAAGGCCCAGCGGCCCGTGATCCTCGCCGGTCACGGCGTCCTCCACGCTCGCGCCTGGGACGAGCTCGTCGCCCTCGCCGAGAAGGCCCAGATCCCGGTCGCCCACACCCTGCTCGGGATCGGCGCGATCGACGAGACCCACCCATTGAGCTACGGCTTCATGGGGATGCACGGCTGGAAGCACGTGAACCGGGCGATCCAGTCGGCCGATCTCCTGCTCGCGATCGGGATGCGGTTCGACGACCGCGTGACCGGCAACGTCCGGACCTACGCCCCGTACGCCCGGATCGTCCACGTCGACATCGACCCGGCCGAGATCGGCAAGAACGTCGCGGTCGAGGTCCCGATCGTCGGCGACGCGAAACGGGTCCTGGCGGCCCTCCTGCCGATGGTCGACCAGGTCGATCCAGCGACCCGCGCCGACTACCTCGCGGAGCTCGCGGACTGGCGCAAGGACTCGGAGGGCTCCTCGTGGCACGGTTCCGGGGCGTGGCGCGACGGCCTCCTCTCGGCCGACTACGTGATCGAGCGGATCGGTGAGCTCACCAATCACGCCGCGACGTACGTCGCCGACGTCGGCCAGAACCAGATGTGGCTCGCCCGGTATGCCGGCTTCCGCCGGCCGAACACCCACGTCAGCTCGGGCGGTCTCGGGACGATGGGCTACAGCGTTCCGGCCGCGATGGGCGCGGCGCTCGGCGCCCCGGAGCGCGAGACCTGGGCGATCACGGGCGACGGCGGCTTCCAGATGACCTTCCAGGAGCTGATGACCCTCGTCGCCGACCGGATCCCGGTGAAGATCGCCCTGCTCGACAACAAGAAGCTCGGGATGATCCGGCAGTGGCAGGAGATCATCTACGGCGGCAACTACCACTCCGCGCATCTGCCAGGTCCCGACTTCGCCAAGCTGGCCGACGCGTTCGGGATCCCTGCGTTCCGGGCGCGGACGCCCGATGACGTCGACCCGGCGATCGTCGCAGCCCAGGCGGTCGACGGACCGGCCCTCGTCTGGTTCGAGATCGCCGAGGAGCAGAACGTCTTCCCGATGATGCCCGCCGGGAAGGGCCTGTCGGACCTGATCGAGAAGTGGGAAGGGGCCGACGAGTGACCGCCGACGCGAGCTCGAACGGGCGCTCGCCCGGCGGCCCGGCGAGTGGCGCCGCAACGACGCCGGCCCCCCACGCACCACCCGCGGCCCACGCGACGCCTCCGGCCCGGGCCCTGCCCGGCGGCGGCGAGACCCGGCGTCACACGCTGGTCGCGATCGTCCTCGACAAGCCAGGTGTCCTGAACCGCGTCTCGTCCCTGATGCGGGCCCGAAACTTCAACATCGATTCGCTCGCGGTCAGCCACACGGATCAGCCCGACACGAGCCGGATGACGATCACGCTCCACGGCGACGACGTCGCGGTCGAGCAGGCCGCGAAGCAGCTCTACCGGCTGATCGACGTGCTGAAGGTCCAGGACGTCACGTCCGATCCGGTCGTCGCCCAGGAGCTCGCCCTCGTCAAGGTCCGCGCGACGGACGCCAACCGGGCCGAGATCCTCAAGCTCGTCGAGCTGTCGAAGGGCCGGGTCGTCGACCTGGCGGGGGAGTCGGTCATCGTCGAGGTGACCGGGCCGGAAAGCGAGGTCGACGCGTTCGTTGCGCTCGTCCGGACCTACGGGATCAAGGAGCTGGTCCGGACCGGTTCCGTCGTGATGAGCCGAGGGTCGAGTTCAATCGAGGAGGCGGTCAAGAGATGAGCACGCAGCGGGCGCCTGTGTCCCGAGCCGAGGTGGCATCTCCGAGGCGCGAGGGGGAGCTCCGCAACCCCATCGCCCCGAGGATGGAGGCGGTGAAGCGATGACGGCGAAGATGTACTACGACAATGACGCCGACCCGTCCGCCCTGGCGGGCCAGACGGTCGCGATCATCGGGTATGGGTCGCAGGGGCATGCCCACGCCCTGAACCTCCACGAGTCGGGCGTCGACGTGATCGTCGGACTCCAGCCGGGCTCGAAGAGCCGGCCGCTCGCCGAGGAGGCGGGCCTCAAGGTCGCCGACGTCGCCGAGGCCGTCAAGGCCGCCGACGTCGTGATGATCCTCGTCCCGGACACCGGCCAGAAGGCCGTTTACGACACCGAGATCGCGCCCAATCTCCGCGACGGCCAGCTCCTGATGTTCGCCCACGGCTTCAACATCCACTTCGGACGGATCGACCCGCCCGGCAACGTCGATGTCGGGATGGTCGCGCCGAAGGGGCCGGGCCATCTGCTCCGCAGCGTGTACCAGGCAGGCGGCGGCGTCCCGGCCTTGTTCGCGGTCCACCGGGACGCCTCGGGCACCGCCCGAGCCCGGACCCTCGCGTATGCCCGGGCCCTCGGCAACACCCGGGCGGGCGTCCTCGAGACGACGTTCGCGGAGGAGACGGAGACCGACCTGTTCGGCGAGCAGTCGGTCCTGTGCGGCGGCACGGCGGCGCTCGTGAAGATGGCCTTCGAGACGCTCGTCGAGGCCGGCTACCAGCCCGAGCTCGCCTACTTCGAGACGATGCACGAGCTGAAGCTGATCGTCGACCTCCTGTACCGCGGCGGGCTCAACTTCATGCGCTTCAGCGTCAGCGACACGGCCGAGTACGGCGACTACGTCAGCGGCCCACGGATCATCGACGACCACGTCCGCCAGACGATGCGACAGGTCCTCGCGGAGATCAAGGACGGCTCGTTCGCCCGGCGCTGGATCGCGGAGAGCGACGGCGGCCGCCAGGAGTTCGAGCGGCTGCGGGCCCAGGACCGCGACCACCAGATCGAGAAGGTCGGGGCCGAGCTCCGCGGCCAGATGGCGTTCCTCAACCCGGTCGTCGTCCGGGCCGGCGAGGCCCAGGCCGGAGCCGGCGTGGCCGGCGCCTCGACGGGCTCCGGAGGCAAGCCATGAGCGGGTCGGCGGTCGCCGCAGGCTCGGTCCGGATCTTCGACACGACGCTCCGGGACGGGGAGCAGGCACCGGGCGCCGGGCTGACCGCCGCCGAGAAGCTCGAGGTCGCCCGTCAGCTCGCCCGGCTCAAGGTCGACGTCATCGAGGCCGGCTTCCCGGCCGCCTCGCCCGGCGACTTCGAGGCGGTCCGGCGGATCGCCCAGGAGACGAAGGGCGGGATCGCGGTCGCGGCCCTCGCCCGCTGTCGCGACGGCGATCCGCAGCGAGCGGTCGAGGCGATCCGGATCGCCGAGCGGCCGCACCTGCACGTGTTCATCGCGACGTCCGACATCCACCTCAAGCACAAGCTCCGGATCAGCCGCGACGAGGCCCTCGCCGAGGCGGTCCGCTGGGTTCGCTACGGTCGCGAGGCGCTCGGCGACGACGCCGAGATCGAGTTCAGCGCCGAAGACGCCTCGCGCACCGACACGGACTTCCTCCTCCAGGTCTACGAGGCGGTCGTGGCGGCCGGTGCCTCGACGGTCAACATCCCCGACACCGTCGGATACGCGATCCCGAGCGAGTTCGGGGCGCTCGTCGGCCGGGTCGTCGATCTCGTCGGGCGCGACGCCACGATCAGCGTCCATTGCCACAACGACCTGGGTCTCGCGACGGCCAACACGCTGGCCGCGGTCCAGGCGGGCGCCCGCCAGGTCGAGGTCACGATCAACGGCCTCGGCGAGCGCGCCGGCAACGCCTCGCTCGAGGAGGTCGTCATGGGCCTCCGGACGAGACCGACCCAATTCCCGGACCTCGTGAGCGGCGTCCAGACCGAGCAGATCACCGCGGCTTCGCGGCTGGTCAGCTATCTCACGGGCTTCGCCGTCCAGCCGAACAAAGCGATCGTCGGCGGCAACGCGTTCGCCCACGA
>Ga0207646_10002109_pt1 | contig 23843 bp, 24 predicted proteins | sample KBSK5502metaG_FD_184343 | JGI IMG/M metagenome (GOLD analysis project Ga0207646, IMG submission 184343) | Corn, switchgrass and miscanthus rhizosphere microbial communities from Kellogg Biological Station, Michigan, USA - KBS K5-50-2 metaG... | ecosystem: Host-associated > Plants > Roots >... | reverse complement strand
GCACGATGCAAAGGATGCCGTAGATAATCGTCTGTCGCTGCTCACGCGTGAATGGCTTTTTCATACCGTCTGGGCCTCAACTCCGGTGGCGTAGATGGCGCCTTGACGCACTTCCAACTTGATGCGGGCCAATGGGCGACGCGGCGGGCCGGCGGTGGGCCTTCCTGTTAAGAGGTCAAAGGAGCCGGCGTGGCAAGGGCAGAGAAACCTGCCTTTCTCCGGCTCTGGCACCACGGCGCACGAGAGGTGAGTGCATTCCTGACTGAAGGCGACAAAAGTTTCTTCGCTCGACCGCACCAAGACACACCGGTCTTTCGCTTCAGGGTAAGTAAAGGTCAGTGATCCGCCCACTGGGATCTGCTCGACCGTGGCGATCTGGCGGACCGGCATCTCGCCCCGGCGCTTGCGCCAGAAGTTCTGGGCCACGATCCAGAATTGCCCGACCGTGAATGCCAGACTCGTGAGCACCATGAATTTGGTGAAGTCGCGCCGCGCCACGTAGTGGTCCTGCGGCCAGTCGATGGGGAAATCACGGCGCCAGCGCGGCTGCTCGGCTTCGGGCCGCCCGTCCGGCGGGATCGTCATCGGTTCGCGTTTGATCAAGCTTAGTCCTCCTCGCCTTGGTAGAGGTTGTCCATCAGGACGTTGAGCGAGATGCTCTTCCCACTCGCCTGCTCACTCATGACTGAAGTGACGTCGAGGTATTCGGCCTGCCCGACCTTGGGCAACATCATATTGACCTTGGTCGTAATGGTTTGGTTGCCGAACTGGAAGCGGTTCGTCGGCGTCGAGCGCGGGCGGAGCAGCTCGATCTGCTCGCGGGTGCCGAAGAAGAGCGCCTGGCTCGGGCAGACCGTCGCGCACATCGGACGCTTGCCGACCGAGGTGCGGTCGTAGCAGAGGTCGCACTTCATCATGAGCTTGAGTTCGGTCTTCATCTTCGGCACGCCGAACGGGCAGGCGAGCACGCAGTTGCTGCACGCGATGCACCGCGGCTTGCGGGCCGTCTGCACCACGCCGTCCTCGGTGCGCTTGATCGCATCCGCCGGGCAAACCTCGGCACACGTCGGCTGGTCGCAGTGCATGCAGACCACGGGCGTCGTCTGCACCGAGTGCGCCCGGTCGACGTATTCCAGGTGGATCATCGGGTGCCCCTTGTGCGTGTCGCACTCGCTGCACGCCTGCACGCAGGCCTGGCAGCCGATGCAGCGGTTAGGGTCGATGAAAAATTCCATGTGCTCAGGAACCATAAAATCAGTGAAAAGTAAAAAGTGCTGAGTGCTGAGTTGAAAGTCAGGCAGAGCTGGTTACTTTCGACTCAGCACTTTCAACTCAGCGCTTTCTACCGCTTTCTTCACCCGCACGGCGCAGACCTTGTATTCGGGAATCTTCGAGATCGGGTCTTGGGCCGAGACCGTCAACTGATTGGCGCTCTTTTTGCCCGGCCAGTGGTACGGGATGAAGATCGTGTCCGGCCGGATGGTGGTGACCACCATCGCCCGCAGCGTACAACTGCCCCGCTGCGTTTCGGCCGTCGCCCAGTCGCCGTCGGAGATGCCGAGCTTGGCCGCAAGTTGCGGGTGCATCTCGATGCGCGGCTCCGGGTACTGATCCACGAGGGGGCCGATCCGCCGAGTCTGCGTGCCCGAGAGAAAGTGGCTGACGACGCGGCCAGTAGTGAGGATCAACGGATACTCGTCGTCCACATCCTCGGCCGGCGGCGTGTACGGCGCGACGTTGAAGCGCGCTTTACCGTCCGGGAAGTAGAAAGGACCGGCGCCTTTGGCCACCGGGTTCCACGACCCCGGCTCGAACAAGCGCGGCGTGCCTGGATGGTCTTCGCTCGGACAGGGCCAGAAGACACCGCCCTGCCGCTCGATCTTTTCGTAGGTGATGCCCGAGTAATCGGCCACGCCGCCCTTTGACGCGACGCGCAACTCCTCGAAGATCTCCCTCGGCTGCGTGAAAGTAAATCCGCGCTCGCGGCCCAACGCTCGGGCAAGGTCTTGAATGATGCGCCAGTCCTGCCGCGCCTCGCCGGGCGGGTCGACGGCTTGATTGATCTTGATCACCCGGCCTTCGATCTGGGTGACGACGCCTTCGTCCTCTTCCTGCAGCGAGCCAGGCAGCACAATGTCGGCGTGGTGGGCCGTCTCGTTCAAGAAGAAGTCGATGGCGACGAAGAACTCAAGCTTCTCCAGCATCCGCGTGATGAAGCTGTTGTCCGGCAGCGAGACTTTCGGGTTGAAGCAGAGCGAGAGCAGGCCGCGCACTTCGCCGCGGTCCACCTTGCGGAAGATTTCGTAGGCATCGACGCCGGGCTGAGGCAGTCCTTCAGGCTCGACGCCCCAGACTTTCGCGATGTGAGCGCGATGCTCTGGATTGCCGAGGTCGCGGCCGCCGGGCAGTTGATCGCACTTCTGACCATGCTCGCGCCCGCCCTGACCATTCGCTTGCCCAGTGATCGTCGCGTAGCCGCAGCCTTCACGACCGATGCGGCCCGAAGCCAGGACGAGGTTGATGGCGCCGAGGCAATTCTGCACGCCGTGGCTGTGGTGCTCGATGCCGCGGGCGTGCAGCAGGAAACTCGACTTCGCTCGACCCCACATCTCGGCGGCCTGACGGATCGCCCGCTCGGTGATGCCGGTGACCTCGGCAGTGCGCTTCGGTGTCCACTGCTTCACGTGCTCGGCGACGGCCTCAAAACCGACCGTGTGTTGCTCGATGAAGTCGTGATCGAGCCAATCGTGTTCGATCATCAAGTGCAGGATACCGTTGAAGAGTGCGATGTCGCGGCCCGGCTTGATCGGCAGGAAAAGGTCGCAGGTCCGCGCCACGGGCGTGATGCGCGGGTCGACCACGATGACCTTGGCGCCATGCTCGCGCGCCTGCCAGACGTAGTTTGTCGTGATCGGCGCACACTCAGCGATGTTCGCCCCGCTGATCCAGACCACTTCTGCTGTCAGAATGTCGGACCACGGGTTGGCTGCGCGGTCGATCCTGAAGGCTTTCTTGTTCGCTGCCGCCGCGCTGACCATGCACAGCCGGCCGTTGTAATCGATGTTGGAGGTCTTGAGGCAGACGCGGGCGAACTTGCCCATCAGGTATGCCTTCTCCGTCGTCAGGCTCGCCCCGCTCAGGACCGCGAATGCGTCAGGGCCATAGGCGGATTGAATGCGCTCGATCTCCGCCGCCACGCGGGTCATCGCCTGGTCATAGGGGATCGGGCGGAACCCGCCTGCGGCCTGCGGGTCGCGTCGGTAGGCGGTGAGCAAACGGTCCGGGTGCGAGCCTTGGAGGTAGCGCTTGACACCCTTGGGGCAAAGCATCCCGCGGTTGAAGGGGAAATCTTCCCACGGCTCGAAGCCGATGACCTGGTTGTCTTTCACCTTGAGCTGGATGCCGCACTGCTGGCCGCAGAAGCAGCAATGCGTCTTGACTAGCTTGTCGGGCTCGATCCCGGTCTCTAGCCTGGCGCCGCTCGTATAAGCCAGGTGCGGGCCGAAGTGTTGTGTCAGGTCAGGTGTCTCGTCAGGTGCAGTAGCCATCAAAATCATTCCTCAACCCTGGGAGCGCACGCATCTTGCGTGCTGGCGCTCACGCGTGCGACCCGCTCCGGTGACATTAGCCACTCTCGCGATCCCGGCACGCTGGAAGCGTGCGCCCCCAGGGCCTGCCAATACCTGCCCTGCGCCAGGGCGAGCATCGCGCGGCGGCAGCGCGGGCAGATCCATTGGTAGTGTTCGGCGCCACCTTTCATCTCATAGCGGAACCCGAGCTGCCGCTCGACCAGGATCAAGTCTTCGACGTGCATGCGCGAGGCGTAGCTTGCGCCGCAGCGGCGGCACTCGGCCATCTCTTCGCGCTGCCCCACGTCTTGATAGAAGCTCACGCCCAACTGCGCGGGCCGCTGAAAGATGTGGAAGAACTTCCCGAACGGCATCCAGAGCAGCGTGAAGATCACCGTGATCGCATGCAGGATCGCCAGAAAGTCATAGGCATAGCCTTTCATCCAGGTGTAGCTGGCCGTGAGCATCAGCCCCGTCACGCTGATAGCGAAGAGCAGGATGAGGGGTAAGAAATCCTCGCCGAACTGCTGCAGCGCTGCCGCCCCGTGGTCACGCATCCGCCGGCGCATCGCCAGCATCACGCCCAGCGTCACCAGGATCGAGGCCCACACCAAACCGTGAAAGATGATGAAGCCGAAGATTGAGTGGATCGGGAACGCGAAGGTCGGGAAGCCGAAGACATAGGTGCGGTACCAGTTCACGTCGTTGGGGAGCGTCTCGAAGTGAATCCAGCCGAAGACCAGGGGGAAGGTGATCGCCATCGCCATTAAGCAGCCCCACATGATCAGCCAGTGGGCGGCCCAGCGGAACTTTCCGCGCCGGGCGATGAAATAGTTGAGGGCAAAGTCGCCGACGATGCGGCCGAACCAGTGGCCGAGGTTGCGGCTCAGATATTTCCGGCGGAAGAAAACCTGCCAACCTCTCTTCCAATAGAGCGCCGTCGGCGGCCGCTGCAACCACATCGCGTAACGATAGGTAATCCCGAAGGTCGCGAAGAGCACGGCGAAGGTATAGCCGACCAGCGCCGCGTCGAAATGCGCGAGGTTGCGTGAGCCGATGATAATCAAACTGGCCAACGCGAGCGTCACGAGCACACCCCACAAGCTCGCTTTCACCGTTTCCTTTGTCATCTTAATGATTCTCATTCCATCAAGCCCAGGCCGCGACGGAACATTGAGCAAAAGCCACTCCACAGACCTCAGTTCTTTCAAGCGGCCTGTTTCTTAAGCGGGTGATAGTGTCCGCTGGCTAGGAAATGGTCGCCTAGGTCACACGCTCACTTATGATTAGCCTCAGGGCGCTAAATTTCCGCACCCCACTTCCAATGGTTGGTGTGAGGCGGCAACGGCGATTTGAGGGATAACGATTAGAGGAAAGTTCCGCAGTGAGTGGGGGGATTTACCCAGATAGCTGCCCCACAGTTTAGGAGTGGCCGGGGTCGAAGACGACGGTTTGGGCTCCTGCTTCGTCATCGCGGACATCACCGACGCCAAAAGCATCCCGCCGGAGTTAATGAGCATCATTCCAAAACTCCCATCCGTCCCGGTTCAGCCACTGCTGCAAGCTGCAGCCGGCGAATATGGGATGTTCAATGACTTCAGGGACTACCCTTCAGTTCTGGGGACGTTCCGGTATGAAACCATTGAGGACGTGTGTGCCGCGCTCTCAGGGAAGGTCATCACACCTGCCGAGGAGAAAGTGAAGGAAAGAGATGAGCGACGGAAGGCCATCGAAAGAGAGTTGGCCAATTGATACTGAGGACACCAATGAAACCACAGGAAGTCGAATTCTGGGCGCGAGAAATAATTGAAGTAGTCATCGCTAAAAAGCGCGTCGAAGAATCAAGAGTCGAACTGAAAGCCGCCTGGATAAATGCAGACAGAGCGGCTCCGAGACTCGCTGGACACGCCAACGCCGCGAGAGGTGAAAATATCCTCTGGCTGATGGGCGTGGACGACAGGAACGGCACCGTGACAGGCGTGGGCTCGCAAGAGTGCGGAAGCTGGTTCCGGGGAGCGGAGAAGTATTTTGATGGCTCCGCTCCTCGGCTACTGGTTGATGTGAATGTGAGGGTTGAAGATAAGACTGTCGTGGCTCTCTACTTCGAGACGGCCTTCGGCGCCCCATATGTTGTGAAGAACCCCAGCGGCGGCTATCCTGAATTCACTGTTCCTTGGCGTGTAGGGACTGACATTCGAGCCGCGAGGAGAGAAGACTTGCTCCGGGTGCTTGTTCCGATACGGAGACTGTCATCGCTGTTGGGCGAACTGGAGTTCAATTACTCCATAGCCAGCGCCCATCCGCATTCAACCTCTTCCCCGTCATTTGACACAGTGGGATGTCCTTTTCGCGATGAGGAATTCCGAAAGGCTATGCAGGATGGTGCTATCGCTACCCTTCAGGATGATGTGAAGGAGTTGGTTACTAAGGCGTATATCGGGATGGGCCGTGCCAACCAACTTATTTCCCAGTTGATGAACCAGTCTATGGGCGCAGGCAGCTTTCGGGTGAGCCTACAAGCGCTATCAGATAGTGTAAAGAGAGTAAGGGGAGAAATTGAAGCCGCTTTGGATGCGCTTCGACAGCACCTGAGTTCGGACAATAGTTAGCCGGCAATTGGCAACGCTATATCACCTGGCCGGTCGGTTATCCTGTCATCGGCCGCGAGAGCGCAGCCTCAACGATGGTCTTGGCCAACCACTTCTCACCATCTTGCGCATCAACAGACTTGTAATCGGCTCCCGCCAAGTGATCTGACACGGCTGCGGGCGGCCCTCGTGGCGGCTGGCACAAAGCTGTGCGATGGCGTCGCCGCCGATGAGAAGCTCCTGCGGGTTGCGACGAATGGATGAGCCTGATGTGAACGCGCCGGCCGATTACTTGCTGGTGACGATTCCCGCCTGGATCCCATCGGCAGAGGCTTTAGACAATTGGCAGACGAGCGCTTGGGGGCCAATTTCGAGGGGGACTGCAACCTCGCCTCTGATGGGGTCGCGAAACGGCGAACACTTTATAATGTCTCCACCATTTCCACATTCTGTCAGGATAGGTTGTCAGAGTATAATCTTCGGCAACGTGGAAGCGATTTGATGAACGTCAAATTCCCCGCGCACGAGCGCGAGAGTCTGTGGCTGCCGAGAGGAGCAAGCTCCGAGCAGACTGCTTGGGTGGTCGCCGGGCAGTTCAGCCTGGCGCTTCCCAAATGATGTTCACTGCGAGCAGTCTCAAACTTTGATGTGGAGCTACAGTCATGCCAAGCGCCAAGAAAGGACTTCACCAAAGCGAGAGGCAGTTTCGTGAACTTGAGTGTTCAGCCTCAAGCGGGTTCACCTGGAAAAGAGCGCTCCTGGTGACCCTCTGTCTGCTGCTCAACGGTTGCGGCTCGCGGCCAGCCAACGTCGGCCCTTCCATCGAATTTACCCGAGTTCCTCAAGCCGACGCAGCTGGTTTGGACAAGCTCGACATTATCCAAGGTCGGGTCACGGGCGCTCACCCCGGGCAGCAGATCGTCTTGGACACCAGAAGCGGAAAATGGTGGGTCCAGCCGCGCTCAAACGCGCCCTTCACCAAAATTCAACCGGATTCGAACTGGATAAATTCAATCCACCTTGGGTCAGAGTATGCGGCTCTCCTGGTCGAGCCGGGATATCAGCCGCCGGCCATGACGAATGAGCTGCCAACCCGCGGCGGTGCGGTGGTCGCCACCGCCCTCGCGCAAGGTGAAACGGCGACCGTCTCTCCTACCCTTAACTTCAGCGGATACGAGTGGCGCGTAACGCTCCCAGCAATCGCGGCGGCAGGACGAATAACTACGATCCGGCGAACGCCTGGATCGATCCGAGCGGGGCGCTGCATCTGCGGATCGCGAAAGAGTCCGATCAATGGACGTGCGCCGAAGTGACGCTCACGCGCAGTTTCGGATACGGATCGTATTCCTTCGTCGTGCGGGATACTTCACATCTAGAGCCAGCCGCCGTTTTCACCATGTTCACCTGGGACTACTCAGGCACCGATCAGAATTACCGCGAAATGGACATTGACATCACTCGCTGGGGCGATCCGACCAGCAAGAATGCGCAATATGTCGTCCAGCCTTTTCACGTTCCGGCCAACGTGGCCCGATTTACGGCCCCTTCCGGAGTGCTCACTCATGCGTTTCGGTGGGAACCCGGGCGGGTGTCCTTCAAAACCGTCCGCGGGTCAGTCACCGATTCCGGCTCAGGTGTCGTGGGCGAACATGTTTTCACCTCGGGAGTTCCTGCTCCTGGTGTCGAATCTGTGCGCCTGGCCCTGTATGTCTACCGCCAGACTGAGAACCTGCTGCAACATGGGACTGAGGTGGTGATTGAGAAATTTGAATACCTTCCGTGATGGGAGAACCGAGCGCTGCTCGTCATTCAGATGGCTCTGGGCTGGACTCGCGGCGGCGTGTTTCGTCATCCCGGCACCAGCGCTAGATCCACATCGAGCGATGTCTGACTACATCCGCGACCAGTGGGGCGCCGAACAGGGATTTCCAGGCGGGCCCGTGTATGCCATCACCCAAACCGCCGACGGCTACCTCTGGATCGGCACGGAGAAGGGGTTGGTTCGCTTCGACGGATTTAATTTCCGCCTCTTTAATCACGCGAACTCAACCGCGTTCCCCCCTGGTCCGGTGCTCGGTCTGATGGCAGACGCGGAGGGAAATCTGTGGATCCGATTACAGAGTCGGAGTTTGCTGCGTTACCGCGGCGGAACATTTCAGGAAGCTTTACCTGATCTCGTGCTGCCGGAGGATGGTGTCACGGCGATGTGTCGGGGAAAGAATGGTGAGGCGCTGCTCGTCCACTCAAATGGCGCTCTCAGATACCGCGGGGGAAGATTTGTCATGCTCGCATCCAAGGTCAAGCGGCACCGCTCGGTCGTGGCGGATCCACTCGGGCGGATTTGGTTTTCCACCAATCGCGGGGTTTCCGTGGTTGACCCGCATCGCATGACCGGCAGTTCAGTCCCAGCGCTGGTTCACCTTGAAGGTATTTCAGCCGACGGCAGCCCAAACGACCTGCGCGTGCCGGTCCGGATTCCGGCCGCTCGTCAAAGGATCATCTTCAGCTACGCGGGTCTGAGTCTCGCGGTGCCCGAGCGGGTGAGGTTCAGATATAAACTCGACGGCTTCGATCAAGGCTGGAGCGAGCCGGTCGCCGCGCGCGAAGCTGTCTATACCAACCTCGACCCAGGCTCATACCGCTTCCGCGTCATGGCGAGCAATAGCGACGGCCTGTGGAATGGGGCAGAAGCCACCATCGGATTGGAAGTCTTGCCGCTGTTCTGGCAGACCTGGTGGTTTCAGTTTTCTACCGTCCTCCTTGGCGCCCTGGCCATCCTGGCTTTTTATCGTTTGCGCATGCGCCAATTGACTCGGCGACTAAATGTCCGCTTTGAAGAACGGCTCGCAGAGCGGATGCGAATCGCGCATGAACTACACGATACGCTGTTGCAAGGTTTCTTGAGCGCCTCCATGCAGCTTCACCTCGCCGCTGATCGTTTACCTGAGGATTCTCCGGCGAAACCACTGGTCAGTCGGGTGCTCGAACTGATGGGGCGTGTGATTGACGAGGGCCGGAACGCGGTGCGAGGCTTGCGCTCGGAACATCGGGAGTCGCTCGATCTCGAGCAAGCCTTTTCCCGGATTCAGGAAGAACTCGCGATCTCACCGCCCGTTGGCTTTCGCGTCCTGGCCGAGGGCGTGGCCCGACCCTTGCACCCACTCATCCGCGATGAAGTCTATCGGATCGGCCGTGAGGCGGTGGTCAATGCGTTCCGCCATTCCCGCGCGACCAGAATCGAAGTCGAACTCGAATACGCGGCCAAACACTTGCGCCTACTCGTCCGCGATAACGGTTGCGGGATCGACCCTCAAGTATTACGCTCGGGACGTGAGGGGCACTGGGGGCTGTCCGGCATGCGCGAGCGGGCGGAAGAAATTGGGGCGAGACTCAAAGTCTGGAGCCGTGACGGTGCCGGGACAGAAGTCGAACTGTCCGTCCCAAGCCAGATCGCCTTCGAAGTTCCCTCTTCACAGCGACCGCTGAGATGGTTCGCCAGATGGTCTGCGGCGAAGAGCCGGAGCAGAGGCTCCGGAAGACAAGAACCAGGAGAAATAAATGACCGATCAAGTTCGCATCAGAGTCTTCAGCGTCGATGACCACCCCCTGCTCCGCGAGGGGCTAGCCGCGATCATCAACAACCAACCCGATATGCTCTTAGTGGCTGAGGCAGCGACCGGCAGTGAAGCCATGAACAAGTTTCGGGAGCACCAGCCTGACATAACCCTCATGGATCTCAGACTTCCTGACATGAGCGGCATCGACTCGCTAATCGCGATCCGGACGGAATTCCCCGAAGCCCGGATCATCATGTTGACCACCTTCGAGGGCGACGTTGAAATCCAGCGTGCGCTTGAGGCCGGAGCGCGCGGCTATCTACTCAAGAGCATGCCCCCAAAAGAGCTGGTCGAGGTGATCCGCCAGGTGCATGCCGGCAAGAAGCGGGTTCCCTCGGAGATCGCCGCCAATCTCGCCGAACATCTGGGTGAGGAGTCACTGACCCCGCGTGAAATAGACGTCCTCCGGCACGTTGCCAGCGGAAACCGGAATCGGGACATTGCCGAACAGCTCTTCATCTCGGAGGAGACCGTCAAGGTTCACATCAAACACATCATGGAGAAGTTGGGGGCCAGTGATCGCACGCAGGCGGTGGCAATCGCCGTCCGTCGGGGAATTATCCAACTTTGAAAACCACAATTTTGACTGTCTGACCCATCATCTCCAGTTCCGAAATCATGCGCCATCTCGTCTTTCCGCGCCGGCATCTGACCTCAACTACCACGATCGTGGTAGCGCTGCCTCCAGCCAATAGTGGTAGCAAAATAACATTCTATCTCGTGATGTCTCCGCGGCTGCTGACCCGGCATAATGCGCCCTAGTGAGGCTGATGAAAGGACGGACGCTCAAGACAGGAAATTCGCGCATCTACTGCCGTGCCATCAGAACTTGAGAATCAAGCCGCTATCGATCACATTTGGAGAGGAAGTCTCCTGGTGATCATCTGCTGTCTCCTCCTCAGCAGTTGCCGCTCGGAGAAAACCAATGCTCCGCCCTCAGTCGAGTTCAGCCGGGTCCCCTTGCTTGATGAGGGCGGCACAGGAAAAATTGCCCTCATCGAAGGACGTGTCACCGGCGCTCGCCCTGGACAACAGATCGTCTTGTTTGCCCGGAGCGGGGCCTGGTACGTCCAGCCTTTCACTGACCAACCATTCACGAAAATTCAACCGGATTCGACCTGGCGAAACTCGACCCACCTTGGAACAGAATATGCCGCCCTGCTTGTCGAGCCAGGGTATCTTCCCCCGGACAAAACGGATTCGCTGCCGACTCCAGGCGGTAATGTAATTGCCGTGGCAATCGTGCCGGGCGAAGTCAAGTTGCTGGTGCCGGTGTTCTGGCAAACGTGGTGGTTTCGGCTTTCGGGCGCCTTGGCCTGTGTATTCGCGCTGTTGGCCTTTCACCGTCTCCGGCTACGCCAATTGACTCGGCGACTCAATGCCCGATTTGAAGAGCGCCTCGCGGAGCGGACGCGGATCGCGCAGGAACTTCACGACACCTTGCTGCAGGGTTTCTTGAGTGCATCCATGCAACTCCACGTTGCGGTGGATCAAGTGCCTGAGGATTCACCGGTAAAGCCCCGTCTGGACCATGTCCAACAACTGATGGGGCAGGTCATTGAAGAGGGCCGGAACACAATTCGAGGGATGCGCTCTTCCGGCAGTGACTCTTTGGACCTTGAACGGGCATTTGACCGCATCCGGCAGGAGTTCGCCATTCAGAAAGAGATTGATTTTCGTGTGGTCGTTGAGGGCCGGCCTCGGCCTTTGCACCCGATCCTCCGCGACGAGGTCTACCGCATTGGCCGCGAAGCATTGGTCAACGCCTTCCGCCACGCCCGAGCCAAAAGCATCGAAGTCGAAATGGCATATGCCGCCAGTCACCTGTGCCTGCTCGTGCGCGATGACGGCTGTGGCATCGACCCTCAAGTGCTACGTTCGGGAAGCGACGGGCACAGGGGACTATCGGGTATGCGCGAGCGGGCCGAGGGCATTGGGGCGCGGCTCAAAATCCGGCGCCGCGCCCAGGGAGGAACGGAGGTCGAACTGTCGGTCCCGAGCCATATTGCTTTCCAAATCCGGTCTGCTGCACGACCACGGAGATGGTTTGCCCGATTGCCTCTGCGAAGGGCAGGGGCGGGAATCAGGAAGCAACAAAACAAAGGGGAAGAATGAGCGATCAAGCCGGGATCCGCGTCCTTTGCGTTGATGACCATCCCCTGCTGCGGGAGGGCATCGCCGCCATCATCAATAACCAACCGGATCTGCTGCTCGTGGCCGAGGCAGCGACCGGCAGTGAAGCCATTCAAAAGTACCGTGAGCATCAGCCGGACGTGACGCTGATGGACCTCAGGCTTCCCGGCCTGAGCGGCATCGACTCGCTGATTGCGATCCGGACGGAATTCCCCGAAGCCCGGATCATTATGCTGACCACGTATGAAGGAGACGCCGAAATCCAACGTGCCCTTAAGGCGGGAGCGCGCGGTTATCTGCTCAAGAGCATGCCCCCGAAAGAGCTGGTCGAGGTAATTCGGCAGGTGCGGGTGGGGAAGAAGCAAATTCCCTCAGTCGTCGCAGCCCACCTTGCCGAGCATCTTGGTTACGAAGCTCTGACTCCGCGTGAGATAGAGGTGCTTCGGTGCGTGACCGCCGGGAACCGGAATCGGGACATCGCCGAACAGCTCTTCATCTCGGAGGAGACCGTCAAGGTTCACATCAAGCACATCATGGGGAAGCTGGCGGCCAACGACCGCACGCAGGCGGTGGCGGTCGCCGTCCGCCGCGGCATCATCCAACTGTGAGCAACACCATCCGCCGACCTGGGGCATACCACGAAAGTGGTATGAAAAGATGGCCAGCTATAGGGATGCGCTTTGTGACGGCAGCCGTTACTCTACGCACCAGTGCGCTTGAAGCACCAGAGCGAAGACGAAGGAGAGACGGGCTGCAAAGGCTATTTTCCACATTTCCGGGTGGGTGGCCGGGCATCGGCCTGCTGCTGTTGCGAGCAGCGGTTGGTGCCACGGCCGTCGTTCAAGGTGGAGTTTGTCTGTCTGGCCAGGGCGATCCGACATTCGGAACCTGGACAGTCGGCTTGCTGATCATGGCGAGCGGCGCCTTGCTGCTGATCGGTTTTCTCACGCCGGTTGCCGGCGTGCTGGTAGTGTTGAGCAGCGCAGGTATCGCGCTTTCATGGTTTCCGGCGCCCACCCCGAATATGTTCGACGCCAAGCTCTCAACCGTCTTTCTCGTTATTATGGCGGCCGCTCTCGTCTCCCTCGGCCCTGGCGCATTTTCACTCGATGCTCGCCTGTTCGGACGCCGCGAGATCATCATTCCTCCCGCTGCGCGTTCGCCGAAATCCTGACGGTCTGAGCTGTTCATCTTCCAGCTCGACGCTCTGGTGCCCGATCCTCTTGCGTCGGTGCCGGATCATTCCCGAGTACCACGATAGTGGTATCCCCACATATGGCCGACAGTGGTAGAAAAAAAGCCTTCGATCTCGTGATGCGCTCTTTGCTCTGATCATCCATAGTGCGAGACAACGAAAGCAAAACGGCACACCGTAACAGACGAGAAGACGGCCAATCGCTTTGAGAAGGAAAGGATAACTACATGACTGTTTATCTGCTCGCGCTGCTGATCGGTATCGTCGCCGGGTTGCGCACCATGACTGCGCCAGCGATGGTGTGCTGGGCCGCGCATCTCGGTGGGCTGGATCTGAGCGGGACCTGGCTGGCCTTTCTCGGCAATGTCTGGGCGCGCTGGATTCTGACGCTCTTCGCGCTCGGTGAACTGGTCACGGATCAACTCCCCTCCACACCTAGCCGCACGGTGCCCGTCCAGTTCGGCACCCGCCTCGTGACGGGCGCGCTCTCCGGCGCCGCGATTGGAGCCGGGAGGGGGACGTTGGTTGGCGGACTTCTGGCCGGAATCGTCGGCGCAGTCATCGGCACTCTTGGAGGGCGTGCCTTCCGCGCGCGGCTGGCGACCGCCTTCGGCAGCGACCATCCCGCGGCCTTCATTGAGGACGCAGTGGCCATCGGTGGCGCGTTGCTGATTGGAGTTGCACTGCGATAAATCGCTTCGACGCCATCATCGAGCTGACAGGACTACATCCCTCGTGCCTGAGCAACGAAAACGGAGAATGAGATGAAGACATGGTCACAACACAAGCTGGCAGCCGGAGTCGCCATCTGTCTAGCCGGCCTTTTCCTGCTCGCCACGGCTGGTTGTTCACGGGCCAAGCCGCCAGTGCAGGCAGCGGTCGCTCCGGAGGTCGAAGTCGTCGAGGTCGAGCAACGGGACATTCCGGTTTATGGCGAATGGATCGGCACGCTCGACGGCATGGTCAACGCTGAGATCAAGGCGCAGGTGACCGGCTATTTGCTCAAACAGAATTACACCGAAGGCTCTTTCGTCAGGAAAGGGCAATTGCTCTTCGAGATTGATCCGCGTCCTTTCCAGGCAGCGCTTGATCAGGCCAACGCGAAAATCGCCGAAGCTGAAGGACAACTCGCGCAGGCGAATAGTCAGTTCCTGGAGGCCAAGGCGCAGGTCTTGCAGGCCGACGCCAATCAGGGCCGAGCCCAACTCGACGTGAACCGCTACACCCCGCTGGCCAAGGAGCGGGCCATCACCGATCAGGAACTCGATAATGCCGTCCAAGCCAATCTCGCGGCCAAGGCGAACGTCGAGGCCGCCAGGGCCAGAGTTGAAACGGCGAAAGCCGCCATCGTCGCGGCCAAAGCTACGATCGAGGCCGCCAAAGCGGTCGCGGCGACAGCGCAGCTCAATCTGGGCTTCACTAGAATCCTGTCACCGATTGACGGCATCGCGGGATTGGCCCAGGCGCAGGTCGGCAATCTGGTCAACGCCGGTTCGGGCACGCTGACGACCGTTTCGACGGTTGATCCCATCAAGTCCTACTTTACGGTCACCGAGCAGGAGTACCTGCAATACGTCCGCGCCAATCCTAACGAGAAACAGCGTGAAGCGCGCAACCGGCAGTTCGAGCTGGAGCTGGTGCTGGCCGACTCAAGCGTCTACCCGCGCAAAGGTAAGTTCTTCGTCGCTGACCGCCAGGTCAATGTGCAGACCGGTGCGATCCGGCTGGCGGGGCTGTTCCCCAATCCGGGAAATTTATTGCGCCCCGGCCAGTATGGCCGCGTCCGCACAGTGACTGAGACGAAAAAGAGCGCGCTGCTCGTGCCGCAACGGGCGGTCACTGAAATGCAGGGTAAATATCAGGTCGCCGTGGTCGGCAGCGACAACAAAGTGAGCATTCGACCGGTCAAGGCCGGTGAGCGGAGCGGCTCAATGTGGGTCGTCGAAGATGGCCTGAAGCCGGGCGAGAGAGTCGTCGCCGAAGGCACGCAAAAAGTCAGACCGGGTGTAGTCGTCAACCCGAAGCCGTTTGCCGCGTCTTCGCTGGCGCAGTAGGAGCGGACCTGAAGCTATGATTTCCGACTTTTTCATTAAGCGTCCGATTGTGGCGATGGTGATCTCCATCGTCATTGTCATTGGCGGCTTGATTGCCATGCAGGGACTGCCCCTGGCGCAGTTTCCCAATATCGTGCCGCCGCAGATCATCGTCTCCACGACCTACACGGGCGCGGATGCGGTCACGATTGAGCAGTCGGTCTCCACGCCCCTGGAACAACAGATGAATGGCGTGGACAACATGCTCTACATGCAATCGACCAACGCCAACGACGGCACTGAGCAGTTGACCGTCACCTTCGGCGTGGAGACCGACGTCAACACCGATCAGGTGAACGTGCAAAACCGCATCGCGCAGGCCCAGCCAAACCTGCCGACCGACGTCAGCCAGTACGGGATCACCATTCGCAAGTCTACGGGGCTGCCCATGCTGATCATTTCGCTCTACTCGCCGAATCAGACCTACGATTCGCTCTTCCTCGCCAACTACGCCAATATCAACGTCAACGATATTCTCTACCGCGTGCCGGGCGTGGGCGAGGTGCGGCTCTTCGGGGTCAGCGATTACGCGATGCGCATCTGGGTCAAGCCGGACGTGCTCTCCAAACTCGGTCTGGCGGTTCTCGACCTGACCAATGCGGTCCGGCAGCAGAGCACTGTCAACCCCTCTGGCCAGGTGGGTGCGGCACCTGCGCCGGCAGGGATGGAGAAGACCTACACTGTCCGTGCGCAGGGGCGGCTCCAGACGCCCGAGGAATTCGGCCAGATCGTCGTCCGCTCCAACCCGGACGGCTCGGTCGTCAGGTTGAAGGATGTCGCCCGGATCGAACTCGGCGCCCTCAACTATCAACAGAGTGCGCGCATCAACGGCCAGCCCAGCGCCGTCATCGCGGTCTTTCAGTCCCCCGGCTCGAACGCGCTGGCCGTGGCCGATGGCGTCAAGCAAACGATGGAGGAACTCAAAGGGCGCTTTCCGTCCGACCTCGATTACGCTGTCGTGCTCGACACGACGCTGCCAGTGACCGAGGGCATCCGCGAGATCCTCCAAACGCTCGTTGAGGCCCTGATCCTGGTCATCATCGTGGTCTTCCTCTTCCTGCAGAACTGGCGGGCGACGCTCATCCCGATGATCGCCGTGCCGGTCTCGCTCATCGGCACCTTCGCCGTCTTTCCACTGCTCGGTTTCTCGATCAACACGCTCTCGCTGTTTGCCTTCGTGCTCGCCATCGGCCTGGTGGTGGACGACGCGATTGTCGTCGTCGAAGCGGTCGAGCATCACATTGAAGAAGGAATGTCACCGCGCGAGGCCACGTTCCAGGCGATGAAGGAAGTCTCGGGGCCGGTCATCGGCATTGCGCTGATTCTTTCTTCGGTCTTCCTGCCGGTGGCATTTATGGGCGGGATTCAGGGTCGGCTGAACAATCAATTCGCCGTGACGATTGCGATCTCTGTGCTCATCTCGGCTTTCAACGCGCTGACCCTTTCACCGGCGCTTGCCGCGCTGCTGCTGAGGCCCCGCAAAGAATCGCGAGGACTGCTCGGCCGGTTCTTCGCCCCGTTTTTTGGAGGATTCAACCGGGTGTTCGCGAAAGCGACGCACGGCTACGTCAACTTGAGTCACGCCCTGATCCGCAAAGTGGTCGTGGGCATGTTGATTCTCGTCGGCTTCGCAGTGGTGGATGGCCTGATCGGCAGAAAACTCCCGACGAGCTTCCTGCCGGAAGAGGATTATGGCTACGCATTTTTGAACGTCCAGCTTCCGGCGGCGGCTTCGCTGGCCAGGACCGACCAGGTGTTGAAGAAGATTGAGGGGATGCTGGCCAAGACCGAGGGCGTGCAGGATTACAGCACGATCGGCGGATTCAGCCTGCTGACTCGCACTTCAGCCAGTTATCAGGGATTCTTCTTTATCAGTTTCAAGCCCTGGGACAAGCGCACCGAGCCGCGGCTTGAAGCACGAGCCATTGTTGATCGGTTGAATCAAGCACTGGCAGCTCAGGTGCCGGAAGCGGTGGCCTTTGCTTTCATGCCGCCTTCGATTCCGGGGCTTGGCAACGCGGGTGGTTTCTCGTTCTGGCTCCAGGATCGGAGCGGCGGATCGGTCGAATTTCTCGACCAGAATTTGCAGCAGTTCCTCGCCGCGTGCCGCAAGCGCCCGGAGTTGGCCGGAGTCGCTTCACAGTTCTCCGCCTCGGTCCCGCAAATCTACGCCGCCGTCGATCGCGATAAAGTCCTCAAGCAAGGAGTCGCCGTCGCGGATGTTTACCAAACGCTGCAAGCCTACCTGGGCGGCCTCTATCTCAACCAGTTCAACCGCTTCGGCCGGCAGTGGCGCGTCTTCCTGCAAGCGGAAGGGGAAGAGCGCCGGAGCGCTCAGGATATCCGCAATTATTACGTGCGAAACAATAACAGCCAGATGGTGCCGCTCTCCTCGCTCGTCACCATGAACAGCATCAATGGCCCGGAATACACCAACCGTTTCAATCTCTACCGCGCCGCTCAGGTCATCGGCGGCGCCGCGCCCGGTTACAGTTCCGGTCAAGCCATGACCGCGCTTGAAGAAGTGGCGAAGCAAGTCTTGCCGCGAGAGATGGGTTACGATTGGGCTGACCTCTCTTATCAAGAAAAGAAAGCTTCGGGAGCCGCCGCTGTAGCGTTCGGGCTCTCGCTCATCTTCGTCTTCCTGATCCTGGCGGCGCTCTATGAAAGCTGGTCGCTCCCGTTCTCGGTGCTGCTGACGGTGCCGATTGCGGTCTTCGGAGCCTTCGCCGGTCTCCTGCTGCGGGGCTACAACCTGGACGTCTACGCCCAGATCGGCCTGATCGTGTTAATCGGCCTGGCCGCGAAGAACGCGATCCTGATCGTCGAGTTCGCCAAGGCCGAGTTCGAGAAGGGGCGTGACTTGGCGGAGGCGGCGCTCGAAGGCGCGCGCTTGCGTCTGCGACCGATCCTGATGACCTCCTTCGCGTTCATTCTGGGCTGCGTGCCGTTGTGGATCGCGTCGGGTTCAGGCGCCGCGGGGCGGCGGATTCTCGGGACTGTAGTCATCGTTGGCATGCTGGCCGCCACTGGTGTCGCCATCTTCATTATCCCGGTGACCTTCTATGTGGTGGAAAGGCTGACTGGTAAAGGCAAGGAGAAGAAACCGCCAGCCGAGCCGGAGCCGCCGCCAGCGGCCATTGAACCAGCAGTGGGGGACTGAAAAAATGAAGCAGCACTTGATCGTTGGAACCGCCATTTTGAGCTTGCTGACGGGATGTATGGTTGGCCCGAAATACCATCGGCCCGCCGTCAAACCGCCGGATGTCTTTCGCGGCAGCACTGACCCAAGACCGCCCACCGACCCCGCGTCGCTCGCCGACCTGAAATGGTTTGAGGTCTTCAAAGACGAACGGCTGCAAGATCTGATTCGGACGGCGCTCGTCGAGAATTATGATCTGCGCGACGCCGTGGCGCGCGTGGCGGCGGCACGCGCCAATCTGGGTATCACCCGCTCCGATCAGTTCCCCAATCTCGCAGCCGGCGCCGAGGTGACGACGCAGAGGCTGTCTCGCAACGGCAGCTCCCCGCTTCCGGCCGGGATCGACTCGGAGCGCACTTTCGGCAGTGTCACACTCAATCTGCTCTCGTTCGAGGTCGATCTTTGGGGACGGTTGCGCCGCTCGACCGAAGCTGCCCGCGCCGATCTGCTCGCGGCGGAAGAGAATCGCAAGGCTGTCGTCACCACGCTCGTGGCCGAGGTGAGTTCCTCCTATTTCAACCTGATCGAGCTGGACACCGAGTTGGAGATCGCCAAACGGACTTTGGATTCGCGGCAGGAGTCATTGCGCCTGATCAAGCTGCGCGCGCAGGGCGGCGTGGCGACGTTGTTGGATGTGCGTCAAGCTGAGCAGTTGGTCTATCTCACGACTCAGACGATCCCTGATATTGAGCGGCTGATCGAGCAAACCGAGAATCAGATCAGCCTGCTGCTCGGCAAGCCTCCTGCAGAGGTCGCGCGCGGTCGTCGGCTGATCGCGCAAGCACAACCGCCCGCCGTGCCTCCGGGGTTGCCCTCTTCACTGCTCGAACGGCGCCCGGACATCCGCGCCGCCGAGCAGAATTTGATGGCGGCGAACGCCATCATCGGCGTGGCCAAAGCGGCCTACTTTCCACGGATCAGTTTGACGGGGCTCATCGGCGGGCAGAGCAATCAGCTTAACAATCTCTTCAGCGGCCCCAGCCGGACGTGGAGCTTCGTGCCCCAAGTGACGCAACCGATCTTTACCGCCGGACGGATCAAATCGAATGTCAAACTCGCCGAAGCCGAGCGACAGATGGCACTGGTGCGGTATGAAAGAGTGATTCAGACTTCCTTTCGCGAAACGTCGGACGCGCTCGTCGAGCAGCGCCAGGTCAAAGAGATTCGCGCGCAGCGGGAACTGCTGGTGACGACGCTGCAAGACCGTTCGCGGCTGGCCTATCTGCGCTATCGAGGCGGCGTTGACACGCTACTCAACGCGCTGGATGCCGACCGCGATCTCTTCAACGCAGAGTTGAATCTGGCACGCACTAGACGCGATGAGTTGCTGGCGCTGGTCGGGCTCTACAAAGCCTTGGGCGGCGGGTGGCAGCAATAGCACGCCTGCCCCATGACGGCTGTCAACCATTATTCTCTAGATTACTTGTCAGTCATAAGTAAAAAGGAGTAATAGGAATATGAACTCAAGTTCTCACATCCCATTCGACGCAAACGAACTATCCGGCAAGAAAGTCCTGGTCACAGGTGGGACCAAAGGCATCGGTGAAGCGATCGTCAAACGCTTGAGACAAGCCGGCGCCAGGGTGATCACGACCGCTCGCTCAATGCCCGACGACCTTCAGTCGCCAGACCTGTTCATCCAGTCTGACCTCAGCACGCCCGATGGTGTCCACACGGTCGTCAAGGAAGTGCCCGCCCGTTTCGGCGGCTTGGACATCCTGATCAATAATGCCGGCGGGTCTTCGGCGCCCAGCGGCGGAGCACTTGCCCTCAGTGATGGTGATTGGCAGCAGGCGTTCAATGACAATCTATTCGCCGCTGTCCGCTTAGATCGAGCATTCCTGCCCAAGATGCTGGCACAGGGTTCTGGTGTCATCATCCACATCTCGTCGATCCAGCGAACCCTTCCGCTTCACGATGCAACCTTGGCGTATGCGGCAGCCAAAGCGGCACTGACTAACTATAGCAAAGGACTGTCAAACCAAGTGGCACCCCATGGAGTACGTGTGAACACGGTGGCGCCTGGTTTCATCGAGACACAGGCCGCTGCCAGACTCATTGAGAGATTGGCGGAGCAGGCCGGCACCGACCTGGGTGCGGCGCGGCAAGGGCTGATGGACTCACTCGGAGGTATACCAATCGGACGACCAGGTCGCCCCGAAGAGGTCGCGGAGCTAGTTGCTTTCCTGGTATCCGATCGCGCTTCGTATATCACCGGCGCTGAATATGTCATTGACGGAGGAACGATTCCAACAGTCTGATCCCGCGAGCGCGAGCTGGCGGTCGGTCGCACCATTATCCGCCAAGAGCAGCACATCGGCATAGACCCGAAACCCTAGCGACGCTCAGGAGGGTGATATGATGGAACCGCACAGTTCAAACCCACCGGTGACTTCTACGGTCTTCGCGATACATAACGAAAAAAGGAGATTCAGATGCGATACAGACTCTTAGGCAACAGCGGACTTCGAGTTTCCGAGGCAGCGCTCGGCACCATGACCTTCGGCGATGATTGGGGCTGGGGTGCGGCCAAGGACGAAGCACGAAAGGTCTACGACGCTTTCCGCGAGGCCGAGGGCAATTTCATCGACACCGCTAACGTCTACACCAACGGGACGAGCGAATCGTTCCTCGGCGAGTTCATGCAGGGCCACCGCCAGAACGTGGTGATGGCCACGAAATACACCAATGCCGCTCCCGGCACAGACCCGAACGCGGCCGGCAACCACCGCAAGAGTATGATGCAGGCAGTGGAGGCGAGCCTCAAACGACTGAAGACCGACTACATTGATCTTTACTGGGTCCACATCTGGGACCAGATTACGCCCGTCGAAGAGGTCATGCGAGGACTGGCTGACTTGGTTCGCCAAGGCAAGGTGCTCTACGTCGGCATCTCGGATGCCCCGGCCGGGTGGATCGCGCAGGCGAACACGCTTGCCCACCTGCGCGGGTGGTCGCCCTTCATCGGGTTGCAGCTCGAATACAGCCTGATCGAGCGCACCGTCGAGCGCGAGCTGATCCCGATGGCCAAGGCGCTGAACCTCGGCTTGACCGCGTGGGCGCCACTGTCCAACGGCGTGCTGACCGGCAAGTACCACGGCCACGGATCTTCCGACCAGAGAGGCGAGCCGGGCCGTATGAGCGCCGACATGATGAAGCAGTTCCTGCCGGAGCAACAACGGACCGACCGCATCGTTGCGGCCGTCAAGACGGTGTCCGATGAAATAGGTCGCAGCATGGCGCAGGTCGCGCTGGCGTGGCTTCGCTCCCGCCCCGTGCCGGTCATCCCCATCATCGGCGCGCGAAAGCTTTCTCAATTGCAAGACAATCTCGCGAGCTTTGACCTGACGCTCTCAGCAGATCAACTAAAGACGCTTGACGAGGCAAGCCGGATTGAACTCGGGTTTCCGCACGACATGTATACAAAGGAGATGGTCCGTGCAATAGCCTACGGCGGTCTGCGAGACCAGATCTTGGCTTAGTTGGCAATGATAGCCACCGCGTTCGGCGCGGTAGGCGCATTAAGCATTCGGCGGTTGGCGATCCGCCGCATCTTGATCGAGAGCGCCGAATTCAAATCCCTTGAGATTCAGGACCTCATAGTGACACGACTCCGCGCCGCAGAAGTCACTGTGACGGACTCACTCACGTTACCCGGAAGCTGTGTCGATCACGAGATCTCATCATGAAAGATGCCACTAAGTTTGAAGCCGTTCAGCAAAATTTTGACGGAGGAAATCATGTCACGAGAATCGCGAATGTTCGGGGGAATCCTTCTCGTCGTTCTTCCCACAGTGATGTACGGAGGCTTGACTCTTCTCAGTTCGCTGACGGGAAATGCGCCGGGGTATACCGACAATCCGCTGCGACACGATCTCTGGCGCGCCGGTCACGCGCACGCCGGCGTCTATCTCGTCCTCTCGCTCGTCATGCTTCGCTACGTTGACGAGGCGGCGCTTTCGCCCTTTTGGAAATGGATCGCCCGAACCGGCGCGCCGATCGCGGCGATTCTGATTCCCGCCGCGTTCTTTCTCTCCGTCGCTTCTCCAACGGCGAAGCAGCCGAATGGTTTGATGAATCTCGCCTACATTGGCGCGCTGTTTCTCGCTGCCGCCGTTCTCAGCCTGGGAGTGGGTCTCATTCGGGCTGCACGGCGCATGGAACGATGACACGCACGGAAAAATCGGTGTTGGAGTGATCGTGAATGTTGTTGCCAGATGGCACCACGCCCGATTGATCCGGGAATTGGATGGCGGTGAAACGGCGCACTCTCGTCCTTCAACCCAGGCTGTCGCGATTGCTTTCTGGCATGGGTCGGGCTGGCAAGGGCGATCTATCTGATTTCGGTCCGAAGTTCCACTCGTTCGCAGTCTGCAAATAGTGAGGAGATATCTATGACGCACAGTAGAGGCAACGGGATCATCGACGTACCCAGCAATCACTCGGTGGATGAAACGGTCGAGAAGCTCAAGGGGATTCTGCGAGCGAAGGGAGTTACCCTGTTCGCGCTGGTCGACCGCAGCGAAGAAGCGGAAAAAGCGGGAATGAACATGCCTCCCACCAAGCTGCTGATTTTCGGGAGCCCAAAGGCAGGCACTCCCGTGATGCTGGCGGCGCCCAGTAGCGCCCTCGACCTGCCCCTCAAGATTTTGATCTGGGAAGATGCTCAGGGAAAGGTTTGGATCACTTACAACAGCCCAGTCTACTTGCAGGAGCGGCACCGCCTGCCACCGGAGCTGCTGCCAAACATCGCAGTAGTAGAAATGTTAGCAGCTAAAGCCGGGGACTAGCTGCGGCGAAAAAACCGGGTTTCAACTGCTCACCCAGCGCCAGTCTGGTGTATACTCCAACCGTCCGGAATCCCAAAACAGCAATCGCGACTGAGAAGGCTTGGAAGCAGGGAAAGTCGCTGATCTCGCTGCCGCGTAGGTGCGGCCAAAGCGTCCGACGTCGCCGCCGGGTGGATTGCCAGGAGCGCACGAAGCGGAACACATGATGATGGTTCACGCAATTAGGCGACGAATGAATCAGCCAAGTACTGAAGCGAGGCAGGGCAAAGTGGAGTGGAAATCGCCGAAGCCTCTCTCTGCGATTCAACGCTATGGCCTGGCAGTTCTTTCCGTCTCCGTGGCGCTCGGCGTGGCGCTTCTCCTGGACCGCTTCAACTTCCGGGAAGCGGGGGGCCCGCTTTTCCTGTTTGCCGTCGCCATAGTCTCCTGGTATGGACGGGGTGGGGCTGCCGCGCTGGCGCTTCTACTCTCATGCATCAGCTTCGACTACTTCTTCGTCGAGCCTCTTCACACGTTCTACATCACAGGTTCTGATCTCCCTTACTTTATTATTTTCGCGGCACTGATGCATTAATTGTTGGGATTTAACGCAAAATCTAACCAATCCATGTGTTCTGTCTCCACCCCGGCAAGCTGGAGCGGAGAGAGGCCATTGC
>Ga0207646_10002108_pt1 | contig 23846 bp, 10 predicted proteins | sample KBSK5502metaG_FD_184343 | JGI IMG/M metagenome (GOLD analysis project Ga0207646, IMG submission 184343) | Corn, switchgrass and miscanthus rhizosphere microbial communities from Kellogg Biological Station, Michigan, USA - KBS K5-50-2 metaG... | ecosystem: Host-associated > Plants > Roots >... | reverse complement strand
GCATGCGACATCGCCCTCGCCAACGAAGGGGCGGACCACCTGGACGCCAAAATCGACCGGCATGATGGCGGGACTTTCGTGATGATAGAGGAAGACGTTGTGTCCATCGGTGCGCAGACCAGCATGCTTGGTGAGAAAAGCCCACACGCTGTCGAGCGCCGGTTTGAATGCGGCCGGAATATCCTTTATCGCCACGCGCCGTCGCACGGCCGCGAGGATGCGCGGGGAGAGTGTTTGAACTTCTACTTGATATGTCATGAGATCTCCTGATTGCGCGGCAGACGTTCTTCGAACTTTACGTATTATGATTTCGGCCAACAAGGCTAGCAATGACGGTGATTAATTCCGCGTATTCAATCGGCTTCGGCACGTGCATCTGATATCCGGCGCGAAGCGCACGGAGTCGATCCTCGGTTCGCGCGTATGCAGTCAGAGCGACGGCCGGGATTGTGCCTCCGCGATTCGTGGGACGACTCCGAACCTCTTGTATGAACTGATAACCATCCTTCCCTGGCATTCCGATATCAGAAACAATGAGATCGAACTTTCCGCGAGCCAAAACGTTCAATGCTTCGTCGGCCGAAGTCGCAATAGTGACCTCGCCTCCGGACTCTTCGATCATCGTCTTCAAAAGTTTGGACGTGTCTGGCTCATCATCAACGGCCAGGATTCGAGTTCCATCCAGCCTGTCGACAGATTCGATTTGTGACAGATAATCACCTGCTCCCGGATGGGCAGGTTCCTCCGAACTTTCGCGCTGGTAGACTGTGAGGAGGGGAAGCTTGACAGTAAACGTCGCCCCTTGCCCTTCACCCGCACTATCCGCAGTGACTTGCCCGCCGTGCAGCTCGACCAGGTGACGCACGATGGCCAAACCGAGGCCCAGGCCGCCATATGCACGCGTTGCAGTGGCATCCGCCTGGCGGAATCGCTCAAATACGTACGGCACGAATTCGGGCTTAATACCAATGCCCGTGTCGGAAACGACGATCTCGATGTGTGAATTCACGCGTTCCCCACGGATTTGAATACGCCCTCCGGCGGGCGTGAATTTGATTGCGTTCGAGAGAAGATTCCAGATTATTTGTTGTAATCGATCCGCATCGCCGGATATAGCGCCTACGCCCGTATCGATGACCTTCGTTATGCGAAGTCTTTTGGCTTCCGCGGCTGGAACAAGGCTATCGATCGCCGCTTCGATTGTGGTGACGGGATCGATCGGTTGGACATCGAGCCGCAGCTTGCCGGAGACGATGCGGGACACATCGAGCAAATCGTCAATCAATTGCTCCTGGGTGCGAGCGTTGCGCTCCATTGCTTCGAGTGCGACGGCGGCTTTGTTATTATCCACAAGTCCTGTTCGAAGCATATGTGCCCACCCAAGGATTGAAGTCAGGGGCGTCCGCAGTTCGTGGGAAACTGTCGCCAGGAACTCGTCTTTGAGGCGGTTCGCGGTTTCAGCGTCTCGACGCGCAGCCTGCTCCTGCGCCAATAGCTGTCTGTTCCGGGTAATGTCGGTCGCGAACGCCACGACACCAATGACCTTCCCTTCAAGGTCACGATGCGGTGTATACACGGCGTGAATCCAGCGGGTTCCTCCGAAGCGGTACGGAGCTTCGACTTCATAATCGACGGTTTCACCGGCATACGCTCGCTCAAGACGCGGGCCCATAACTTCCCAGGCTTGTTCCCCAACGAATTCCCGAACCATCATTCCAATGATTTGTTCACGCGGAACTCCGAACCAATCCGTGAAAGCGTCATTGCACGTGCGGTAACGACGCTCCTGATCCAAATAAAAAATCAGAGCGGGAACCGTGTTGCTTAGCAACTCCAAATGCTGTTCGCTGAGACGCAGCGCTTCTTCGTTTTCTTTTTGCGACGTTACATCCACGCCGTGAACAAAGATTCCCGACACACGGCCATGCGGGTCAAAGATTGGCTGATACACGAAATCGACGAATATTCGTGTTGGGTTCGCATCGGTTTTGCGCCGAATAGAAATTGGGACGCCCTGACCAACGTAAGGCTCGCCGGTTCGATACACCTGGTCGAGTATTTCCAAAAAGGTGCGACCCTGAACGCCTTGCCCCTCGATCTCGGGAAAGGCTTCGGGAACCGTCTTCCCAATCAACTCCCGCTCACCAACGAGTTGGACATAGGCAGGATTGACGGATTCGAACACGTGTTGCGGTCCACGAAGGACGAGAACATAAGCCGGAGCTTTGTCGAAGATGTATTTAAGACGTGAACGCTCGGCCTCGATTTCGGCCGTCAACTCACGACGCAGGCGTGCCATCTCGAGATTAGCGCGAACTCGCGCCAACAGCTCGCGAGCGCTGAAAGGTTTTACCAGGTAATCGTCAGCGCCGGCTTCCAAGCCTTCGACGCGGGACTCTTCTCCAGCGCGGGCAGACAGCATGATTATGGGCACTGTGCGCGTCTGCGGATCGTTGCGTAAATCACGCAAGAGTCCAAACCCATCCAACCGTGGCATCATGACATCGGTCAGCACAAGATCCGGCAAATGACGGCGCGCAGCCTCCAGCGCCGCCAGGCCGTCAGCGACGGCTTCAACGTTGTAGCGCCGTTCCAGCAGACGCCTCACGTATTCGCGCATGTCGGCGTTGTCGTCCGCCAGGAGAACTCGCGCTCCGGCAGTCGGTTCGCTGGACGAACGGTCTTCAAAGGGGGTGTCAACCACGACATCACCTGACTCGATTCGGGCCGTGTCCAATGGCAACCAACGTATTGCTTCCTCGATAAATGGCGTTGCTCCTAGAGAGGTCGATGCGAGCGCGCGCGCCCCATGAATACGCTCCTGAGGCAGATGGACTTTATCTTTGGGCAGGGACTGGGGTGTCCGCGGCAAGACTTCTTCAGGGTCCTACGGAGATTTAGAGCACTCGGCGCACCAAGCACTCGGCGCACCAAGCATTCGGCGGGAAGAACCTGCTTCAATTCAGTTATTTGACTGAACTACTTGACGGTCTCAGCGGGCCAACAGCCCGAGTGGAGGAAGAATTGCCCAGCAGACATTCGAAACGATGCGCGGCCGGACTTGCCGGGCGAATGGATGGCACTCAATGATCTTCATCCGTCCGCCGCAGCGCTGGCCCGCCGCCTGTTCCCTTGGGCCCAATCCCATTCAACATAACGTTTATAGAATCAAAACAGTACGTTGCTCGACAGTTTTTATGTCGGCCATCATGCTACGCTGAATAGTAGGGTATGACTGACGCCCCAAAGCTTCTCCTTGTAGACGATCAACCAAGAAATCTCGACGCCCTGGAAACGATCCTTGCTTCCAGCGGCGTCAGCTTTGTTCGCGCCGGCACGGCCGACGAAGCGCTCATGGCGCTCCTGCATAATGAATTCGCGGCGATTATTCTCGACATCAAGATGCCGGGCACGACCGGTCTGGAACTGGCCCGGCTGATCAAGGCCCGCAAACGGAACGAGCACGTGCCGATCCTTTTTTTGACTTCGTACACGCTGGATGAACAGGAAGTGCTCGAGGCCTACGGCGTCGGCGGTGTGGATTACCTGAGCAAACCGATCAATCCGGAAATTCTGCGATCGAAAGTTGCCGTGTTCGTCAACCTGTTTCGAACAACACAGGCGCTTGCCCGGGCGAACGAAGCCCTGCAGAACGAAATCGGTGAACGCATCCAGGCTCAGGAGCAGCTCCGCCTGGCCAAGGAGCAGCTTGAAACCCGTGTGCTCGAACGCACGGCCGAGCTGGCTCGCGCGAATGAAGAGGTCAGCAGAAATGAAGAGCAACTCCGGCTGGCGGATCGGCGGAAGGATGAGTTTCTGGCGACGCTTGCTCATGAGTTGCGCAATCCGCTTGCGCCGGTACGGTACGCGCTTCAGGTTTTGAATCTTCGGGGACCGATGAGCCAGGAGATGCGATGGGCTATTGAATTGATCGAGCGGCAGACGCAAAACATGAGCCGCCTGATCGACGACCTCCTCGACGTGAACCGCATTGCGCGAAACTCGCTCGAATTGAAGAAGGCGCGAATCGAACTGGCCGACATCATCGACGGCGCGATAGAAACGAGCAAGCCATGGATCGAGCGCTTCGGCTGCGAATTAAAGGTCGACACTCCAAGGGAGCGGATCTATCTCGACGCGGACATGGTCCGTCTCACGCAAGTATTCTCGAATCTCCTGAATAATGCGGCGAAATATGGAAAGGGCCACGATGGTGCGGGACGTATTACGTTGGCCGCCGGGCTCAAGGGCAACACCGTGTCGGTCGCCATCACGGACACGGGTGTGGGCATCTCCGCCGCGACGCTGCCTCACATTTTTGACATGTTTACGCAGGTCGGGCGATCACTCGAACAATCCGAGGGCGGGCTTGGCATCGGGCTCGCTTTGGCGAAGCGGCTCGTGGAAATGCATGGCGGCGTGATCGAGGCCCGAAGCGAAGGTTTGGGAAAAGGCAGCGCGTTCATCGTCACGCTGCCCGTCGCATCCGCCGTGCCGGAAAAGGCGGCGCCCGCCCGCGGCGCTGCTGCCGGTGAAGGTCCAAAGTACCGTGTTTTAATTGCCGATGACAATCGCGACGTCACAGAAGTCTTTGAGGTCATGTTGACCCTGATGGGACATACCGTCGAGAGCGCGCATGACGGAATGGAAGCCGTCGAGAAGGCAGCCAGTTTTCATCCGGACGTCATCATGCTGGACATCGGAATGCCGAGTTTGAACGGCTACGACGCCGCAAGGCGCATACGTGAAACCGACACTGGCAAGAAAGCGGTCTTGATAGCCATTACCGGTTGGGGCGATGCTAAAGACAAGCGCCAATCGGACGAAGCCGGATTCAACCATCATCTGGTCAAGCCGGTCGATCCCCTCGCACTCGCAGAGTTATTGAGTTCGTTGCAATCCCCCATGCCCCGCAATCGGGCAGCGAAGTAAAGGCATCGAATCGTCAGGAGCAGAAAGCATGAGCCGCAGAATCGTCAAGGAGGCGCCGTCTCCGACGCCGAGCATCGTCAGCGAAATCCAACCGAAAAAAGACGGAAACAGCAAAGAGATCTTCTCCCATCAACTTCTGTCCGCAATGATCGCGTTTCGCGGTGGAGACTTTTCCGTCCGGCTGCCGGCGAACCTGACCGGACTTCCCGGCAAACTCGCCGACACATTCAATGACATCGTCGAAGTCAGCGAACGCCGCGCGCGCGAAACCTCGCGCGTGTCGCGAGCCGTCGGAAAAGAGGGCAAGTTGAGGCAGCGGATGGCCGTGCCCGACGCCGTCGGCGGATGGGCGGACGAAGTCGCCGCCATCAACATGCTCATCGATGACCTGGTCTGGCCGACGACCGAAGTCACGCGCGCGATCGGCGCCGTCGCCAAAGGGGATCTCGGACAAGCCATGGCACTCGAAGTGGAAGGGCGGCCGCTCGAAGGCGAATTTCTCAAGTCCGCAAAACTCGTCAACAAAATGATCGACCAGCTTTCGGTTTTTACGTCCGAAGTGACGCGCGTTGCGCGCGAGGTGGGAACCGAAGGAAAACTCGGCGGACAGGCCCAGGTCAAAGGCGTATCGGGTGTATGGAAGGACTTGACCGAATCGGTGAACCAGATGGCCGGCAACCTGACCGCTCAGGTCCGCAACATCGCGGACGTGACGATCGCGGTCGCCAACGGCGACCTCTCCAAAAAAATTACCGTGGACGTCCGCGGAGAGATTCTCCAGCTCAAAGAAGCAATCAACACCATGGTCGACCAGCTTCGTGGATTTGCAGCCGAAGTCACGCGCGTCGCCCGCGAAGTCGGAACCGAAGGAAAACTCGGCGGACAGGCGGTGGTGCCCGGAGTGGCCGGCACCTGGAAGGATTTGACGGATTCCGTCAACGCCATGGCTTCGAACCTTACGGCGCAAGTCCGCAACATCGCTGCGGTGACCACGGCTGTGGCTCGCGGCGATCTCTCACGCAAAATCACGGTGGACGTTAAAGGCGAGATCCTCGAGCTCAAAAACACGATCAACACGATGGTCGATCAGTTGAATGCCTTCGCATCGGAAGTATTCCGGGTAGCCCGTGAAGTCGGAACCGAAGGTAAACTCGGCGGCCGCGCCGACGTGCCCGATGTCGCTGGAACGTGGAAAGACTTGACCGACTCCGTGAACGCAATGGGGGCAAACCTCACCGCGCAGGTCCGCAACATCGCGGAAGTCACGACTGCCGTCGCACGTGGCGATCTCTCCCGCAAAATCACCGTCGACGTTAAAGGCGAGATTCTGGAGCTGAAAAACACGATCAACACCATGGTGGATCAGCTCAACGCATTTGCATCCGAAGTCAGCCGCGTCGCCCGCGAAGTCGGAACCGAAGGAAAGCTGGGTGGACAGGCCGTCGTGCCTGGTGTCGCAGGCACCTGGAAAGACCTCACCGACAACGTCAACTCCATGGCAGGCAACCTGACGGCGCAAGTCCGCAACATTGCCGAAGTCACGATTGCCGTCGCGAATGGAGATTTATCCAAGAAGATCACAGTGGACGTTCGAGGAGAAATCCTTCAGCTCAAGGACACGATCAACACGATGGTGGATCAGCTCAACGCGTTCGCCTCCGAAGTCACCCGTGTCGCGCGTGAAGTCGGAACCGAAGGAAAGCTCGGCGGACAGGCCCTCGTACCGGGTGTCGGCGGCACATGGAAAGACCTTACCGACAACGTGAATTTCATGGCGTCGAACTTGACCGGACAAGTCCGCAACATCGCCGAGGTCGCCACGGCCGTGGCGCGCGGCGACCTATCGCGCAAGATCACCGTGGACGTGAAAGGCGAAATCCTCGAATTGAAAAACACCATCAATACGATGGTGGATCAGCTCAACGCATTCGCATCCGAAGTCAGCCGCGTCGCTCGCGAAGTCGGAACCGAAGGCAAACTCGGCGGACAGGCCATCGTGCCCGATGTCGGCGGCACATGGAAAGACCTTACCGACAACGTGAATTTCATGGCGTCGAATTTGACCGGACAAGTCCGCAACATTGCTGAGGTCGCCACGGCCGTGGCGCGCGGCGACCTATCGCGCAAGATCACCGTGGACGTGAAAGGCGAAATCCTCGAATTGAAAAACACCATCAATACGATGGTCGATCAGCTCAACGCGTTCGCGTCCGAAGTCAGCCGCGTCGCTCGCGAAGTCGGAACCGAAGGCAAACTCGGCGGACAGGCCATCGTGCCGGGAGTCGCCGGCACATGGAAGGATCTCACCGACAACGTCAACCTGATGGCGTCGAACCTGACGGTCCAGCTTCGCGACGTATCCAAGGTCGCGACCGCCATTGCCACGGGCGACCTGAGGCAGAAGATGACGGTCGAAGTGAAAGGTGAAATTCTCCAGATCAAGGAAACCATGAACACGATGGTCGATCGGCTCAACGCATTCGCTTCCGAAGTGAGCCGCGTCGCTCGCGAGGTCGGAACCGAAGGCAAACTCGGCGGACAGGCCGTCGTGCCGGGAGTTGCAGGCACGTGGAAAGATCTTACCGACAACGTGAACTCCATGGCAGGCAACCTGACCGCTCAGGTGCGAAACATCGCCGAGGTCACGATCGCGGTGGCGAACGGCGACTTATCCAAGAAAATCACCGTCGATGTGCGCGGTGAAATCCTGCAATTGAAAGAGACAATCAACACGATGGTGGAGCAGCTCCGCTCCTTCGCGGCCGAAGTCACGCGCGTGGCGCGCGAGGTCGGAACCGAAGGCAAGCTGGGCGGACAGGCCGAAGTGTCCGGTGTCGCGGGCACATGGAAGGATCTCACCGACAACGTCAACTTTATGGCGTCGAACCTGACCGGTCAGGTTCGCAATATTGCCGACGTGGCGACGGCCATCGCGCGCGGCGACTTGTCCCGGAAAATCACGGTGGACGTGAAGGGCGAGATTCTCGAGCTCAAAAACACCATCAACACGATGGTCGATCAGCTCAATGCATTTGCATCGGAAGTCAGCCGTGTGGCGCGCGAAGTCGGAACCGAAGGAAAACTCGGCGGCCAGGCTGTGGTGACCGGCGTTGCCGGCACGTGGAAGGATCTCACCGACAACGTCAACTCGATGGCCGGTAACCTGACGGCGCAGGTCCGGAATATTGCGGAAGTGACGATTGCCGTTGCCAACGGCGACCTGTCCCGCAAAATCACCGTCGATGTCCGCGGCGAAATCCTTCAATTGAAAGAAGCCATCAACACGATGGTGGAACAACTGCGATCCTTCGCATCCGAAGTGACACGCGTCGCCCGCGAGGTCAGTACTGAAGGGCGCCTTGGCGTGCAAGCCGTCGTGCCCGGCGTCGCCGGAACCTGGAAAGACCTCACCGACTCCGTGAACGCCATGGGCGCCAACCTGACGGCTCAGGTGCGAAACATCGCAGAAGTCACGACGGCCGTGGCGCGCGGCGATCTGTCGCGAAAGATTACTGTGGACGTCAAAGGCGAGATCCTTGAACTGAAAAACACCATCAACACCATGGTGGATCAGCTCAACGCGTTCGCCGCCGAAGTCACGCGCGTGGCGCGCGAGGTTGGAACCGAAGGCAAGCTCGGCGGTCAGGCCGTGGTGCCGGGCGTGGGCGGAACATGGAAAGATCTTACGGACTCGGTCAACGTCATGGCCGTCAACCTGACCGACCAGGTGCGCGGAATTGTGAAGGTCGTGACTGCCGTTGCGGAAGGCAATCTGCGCCAGAAACTGACGGTCGAAGCGAAAGGTGAAGTCGCGGCTCTGGCTGAAACGATCAACAACATGACCGACACGCTGGCGACATTCGCCGAACAGGTCACCAACGTGGCGCGTGAAGTCGGCGTCGAGGGACGGTTGGGAGGTCAGGCCAACGTGCCCGGCGCGGCGGGAACGTGGAAGGACCTGATCGGGAATGTGAATCTTCTGGCCGCCAATCTGACGAATCAAGTCCGCGCTATCGCAGAAGTGGCGACGGCTGTGACCAAAGGCGATTTGACCCGCTCGATCCAGGTCGAAGCCCGCGGTGAGGTAGCCGAATTAAAAGACAACATCAATACGATGATCGATAACCTGCGCGGGACGACGCAGCGCAACTACGAGCAGGACTGGCTCAAAACCAATCTGGCCCGGTTTACCGGAATGTTGCAGGGCCAGCGCGATCTCATCACCGTCAGCAAAATGCTTCTCTCGGAACTGGCGCCCCTTGTGAATATCCAGCAGGGAGCGGTTTACCAGATGCAGTCGGTGGAGCCGGGAGACGTTGTGACGGCACCTTCGCTGCGGCTGCTGGCCGGTTATGCGATGCGTGACGATCAACCCCTGCGAATCGAGCTGGGGCGCGGTCTGGTGGGGCAGTGCGCTGTCGAAAAACAAAGCATTCTGCTGAAGGACGTCCCCACCGATTACATCGTTCAATCCAGCCTCGGAGGCGCGCGGCCCGCAAACGTTGTCGTGCTGCCGGTGCTGTTCGAGGGAGAAACCAAAGCCGTCATCGAGCTGGCGTCTCTTGCGCCCTTCACGCCCACCCACCTGTCGTTTCTCGAGCAATTGACCCAATCGATCGGGGTCGTGCTGAATACGATCGAAGCGACGATGCGCACGGAGAACCTGCTGCAGCAGTCTCAACAGCTCACCATCGAGCTTCAAACACGGCAAACCGAGTTGCAGCAGACTAACGAAGAGCTGGATTCGAAGGCCAGGCAGCTCGCCGAACGAAACGTCGAAGTCGAACGCAAGAACCAGGAAGTGGAGCAGGCGCGCACCGCGTTGGAAGAGAAGGCGGCGGAACTTGCATTGACCTCGAAATACAAGTCGGAATTCCTGGCGAATATGTCACATGAATTGCGAACGCCTCTGAACTCGATCCTGATATTGGGACAGCAGCTCGCGGAAAATACCGGCCGAAATCTCACCGGAAAACAGGTGGAATTCGCCAGGAACATTCATTCCGCGGGCACGGATCTCATGACCCTTATTAACGACATTCTCGATCTGTCGAAAATCGAGTCGGGAACGGTTACCGTCGAGGCCGAGGAGATCACGTTCGCATCGATCCGCGACAGCGTCGAGCGCACTTTCCATCACATCGCGGAATCGAAGAACCTTGCCTTCCGCGTCGATATCGATTCGGCCCTTCCTCCCACATTTACAAGCGATCCGAAGCGCTTGCAGCAGATTCTGAAAAATCTGCTCTCGAATGCGTTCAAATTCACGGGCCAAGGTCATGTGGCCATGACAGCGCGGTTCGTGACCGAAGGATGGTCATTCGATCATCCCGTGCTTCGGAATGCCGGAGCAGCGCTGGCGATCGCCGTGACGGATACCGGCATTGGAATCGCGCCGGAAAAGCAAAAGCTGATCTTCGAAGCCTTCCAGCAGGCCGATGCAGGCACCAGCCGCAAATATGGCGGCACCGGATTGGGTTTGGCCATCAGCCGCGAACTGGCCACCCTTCTCGGCGGTGAAATCAAACTCTTCAGCGCTCCGGGCCAGGGCAGCACATTTACGCTCTACTTGCCGCTCAAATACACGGGCCCCGCGCGCCCATCTTCCGCAGCGCCGAGTCCTGCGGTTACCGAACCGCAGACGGTGTTGCCCGCGCTCACGGCTAAAGCGGAGGAACTCATCGCCGACGACAGGCATGACATTGACGAAGGCGACAGCGCCCTGCTGATCGTTGACGACGATCCGCACTACGCCCGCATTCTTCTCGGTCTTGCCCGAGAGAAAGGCTTTAAAGGCATCGTCGCCAACAGGGGTCAAACGGCGCTGACATTGGCCCGCCAATATCTGCCGACGGCCATCACGCTCGATGTGTTTCTTCCGGATATGCTGGGCTGGACCGTCCTCAGCAACCTAAAGCTCGATCCGGCGACGCGGCATATTCCAGTCCAGGTGCTGTCGGTTGAGGAAGAGCGCCAGCATGGCCTTTCGCATGGCGCGTTCTCCTATTTGGTGAAACCTGCGACGACCGAAAATCTCGAGCGGGCACTGGAGCGCATGAAAACTTACGTCATGCCTCACACGAAACGGCTGCTCGTCGTGGAAGACAACGAGATCGAACGCGAAAGCATTGTCGCGCTACTGGCACACGACGACGTTGAAATAGGAGCTGTCGGCAGCGGATCCGAAGCCCTGAACTTGCTTTCGCGGGAACCGTTCGACTGCTGCGTTATCGATTTGCGTCTTCCCGACATGACGGGTTTCGAGCTGCTGGATAAATTGCAGGAAGACGAATCCCTCAGCGATCTGCCGGTCGTCGTCTTCACGGGCAAGGAACTGACTCGTGAAGAAGAGGAGCGCCTCAAAGTCGTCGCAAAAAGCGTGGTTTTGAAGGATGTTCAGTCGCCCGAAAGACTCTTCGACGAAACGGCGCTCTTTCTGCACCGCGTGGTGGCCGATTTGCCCGAAGCCAAACGGCAAATGCTGGAGCGGCTGCACGGTTCGAATGAAGTTCTGCGCCACCGGAAAGTTCTGGTCGTGGACGACGATGTGCGCAACATTTTTGCGCTGACGTCCGTTCTCGAAAATCAGGAGATGGAGGTCCTGACCGCAACAAATGGACGCCAGGCGATCGACATGATTCAAAAGACGCCGGATCTCAGTGTCGTTCTCATGGACATCATGATGCCCGAGATGGACGGCTACGAGACGATGCGGCAAATTCGCAAGGATCCGCAATTGCGCACGCTGCCGATCCTCGCGCTGACGGCCAAAGCGATGAAAGGCGACCGCGAAAAATGTTTGGAAGCCGGCGCATCCGACTACATCGCGAAACCCGTCAACACGGATCAATTGCTGGCGCTGCTGCGGGTCTGGCTGCATCGATGATCGCTCGGCCTTTTCAGCAACCTTAACGGTTTGAAACAGGCAACGCCCAGAGATGAAGGTAAGCCCCCGCGGCCCGCAAACGCACGCGCTGGTTCTTATCCTCAAAAAGCGGCAAGAGCGATTCGCGCAATTCGGCTTTGGCCGTTTGCGCAATGATTTGGGTTGCAGCCGCACGAACCGACCAATCGTCGTCGCGAAGGGCTTTAGAGAGCAAGTCGCGCGATTCCTGGTTTTTTGTTCCACACAGGACAAAGAGCACTTCGGCGCGGTCGGACAGTCCGGGATCCTTCAGGAGTTCGGTGATAGCTGAGACGCCGTCTCCGGCTCCGGGCACGGGAACGTAGCCGATACCTTTGGCAATGAGAAACATCAAGGTAGAGTGAGGTGAATGGAACTCCTCGAATAAGCTGCGTTTCTTCTGCTCGAGAAGGCTCGATCGCGTTTTGCGCTTCCGGTCATAAACATCCATGAGAGCCGTCGTTCCCGCTGAATCTTCCAATCCGGCCAGGACTTTCGCAGCGGCAAACAAGACTTCGGGAGCACTGTCTTCCTTGAGCGTCTTGCGCAGCCCCTCTCTGATTTGGGGGGATTTCAAATCAGCCAATGCGTGAATGGCAGCGAGTCTCACCTGCACGTTCTTATCTTTGAGAAAGTCTTCGAGCCGTGCCACCATGGTCTCGTTGCCGCCAACCATGCTGGCGGCAGTAATTGCCTGGATTCTCACTACAAAATCGCTAGCCTCGAGACCCTCGGTCAGGATGGCTCGAGCCCGCGCGACGTTCGGCGCGAGGGTCGTGTCGTCTGCCTGGGACGCGCCGCTCGGCGATGCAGAAAGCACGCAACAAAATATAAGTAATGTGATGACACGCACGAGAGGCTGGGTCATTCTTTAGTCTCTCTTTGAAGACCTTCTTGCAATAGCCTTGCCAATTCTGTTGCTAATCTGATGATTGGATTAGTGGCATCGCTCTTCGGAAGATTGGCTTGCCAGGTGACACTGAGGCACGGGCGTTCCCCTGGCAGCTGAGTTGGCGGATGCGTATACGTATAGCCTCAATCCCGCGTTGAAGAAAGCCGTCCAAAAGTGGGATACTTCCCGTTCTTTTATCATCAGGAGGAGCTTACAAGTAGCGATGAACTACCAATCCCAAGTCGCAAAATCCGCAAACTTGGAAGAAGTTTTACAGGCCGTCGGAAATCCCGTCGAACTTTTAAGAAATTCGCAAATCGGACCCTACGCCTTTCCCGTAGTGCGCCACGAATTCACTAACTGGAGGGATGAACAGCGGTCCTGGCGCGAGACCTGCGCTCTGTTCGATCAGTCCCATCATATGACCGACCTTTATGTCGAAGGGCCGGACGCACTCAAATTGTTCTCTGATCTTGCCGTCAACAGCTTCAAAACCTTCAAAGTCAATCAAGCGAAGCAATTCGTCGCGTGCAACCACGATGGATATGTCATCGGCGACGCGATTCTGTTTTACCTCGCCGAGAATAAATTCAATCTTGTCGGACGTCCGCCGGCTGCCAACTGGGTCCACCACAACGCAGACACCGGCCGCTATAACGTGAAGGTGGAGAGAGATGAACGATCCGCGGTAAATCAAGGCCGCAGGAAGTCTTTCCGATACCAGGTTCAAGGACCGCACGCGCTGAAGCTCATGGAAAAAGTGACGGGAAAGCCCGCGCCGGACATCCGTTTCTTCAACATGGATGTTTTCAAGATCGCCGGAAGCGACGTCCGCGCCCTGCGTCACGGCATGGTCGGACAACCGGGGTGGGAAATCTTTGGACCATGGGAGAATGGCGAAGCGGTTCGCAATGCGATTGTCGAAGCCGGCGAACAGTTCGGACTCCGACAGGTCGGGGCGCGAACGTATCCCACCAGTTGCCTCGAATCCGGATGGATTCCCTCACCACTTCCGGCAGTCTACACGGGCGACCAGATGAAGCCGTACCGCCAGTGGCTGTCCACAAAAAGCTACGAAACGATGGCGTCGCTCGGGGGCAGCTTCTCCTCCAAAAACATCGCGGACTACTACTTCACTCCGTACGATCTCGGGTATGGACCTTTCGTGAAATTCGATCACGATTTCGTCGGACGGCAGGCGCTGGAAGCCATGGCTGGTAACCCGCGGCGAAAGAAAGTCACGCTGGTGTGGAACGGCGACGACGTTGCTCGTACGTTCGCCACGTTATCGCATACAGGCGAAGACATCTCGAAATACATCGATCTGCCGCTGGCCAACTACGCGACACTGCCGTATGACAAAGTGGTGAAAGGCGGCAGGACCGTGGGCATCTCCACCTACACCGGCTACACGTACAACGAACGGGCGATGGTTTCTCTGACTGTCGTCGAAAACGAATTCAGCGAGCCGGGCACCGACGTGAGTGTGTTCTGGGGTGAAGAAGGCGGTGGTACGACGAAGCCTACGGTCGAACGTCACAAGCAGGTCGAGATTCGCGCGACGGTTCAGCCTGCGCCGATCTCGGAGGTGGCGAGGGTCGCATATCGACCGAAGTAGGTAGGCACGAAGACACAAAGGCACGAAGGCACAAAGAAAGCCCGCAAATAAAAGTTCATTTGAAGCGGGCTTTCTTTGTGCCTTCGTGCCTTTGTGTCTTCGTGCCTAATACAGGAAGACTAGCGTCACTCCGAAGCAGGCGCCAAGCAGATAGGGCCAGAAGAGCAACTTCGGGATCAGGTTGTCGCGGTACTGCGAAATGCCATGGCCCTTCAGCGTGAACAGCAGCGCATTCGCGGCCACGCCCAGGATGGCCGTGTACAGCACGAAGTAAAAATACTCGATATAAATAATGTTGCTCGACCCGATCTTGCTGCGCAGGTTGACCTGCGCGAGCAGCACCGGGAAAAGCAGAGCGACACCGGCGCGGACGATGTCGGTGGCTTTGAAACCGGTGGCGGCAACTTTCTGCGATTGCTTCGATCCGATGATCAGCAATCCGAACAGCAGCGATGCGACGACGATGATCGGCAGTACCGACGAGATGAACGGATCCAGGAACTGCCGCTGCGCGACCATAGTGAATCCCAGCTCATGCCCCTTCGCCTGCTCGAGGTTCATCGGCACGCCGAAATTGGTTCCGGTCTCCATCGGCGAGTAGATGAAATACGTGGAAGCGAGATTCCAGCCGGGCAGAACGAGCGACTTATCGGTGCCGGGCAGTGACGTCGGCACCAGCAATTGATACGACTCCAGGTCCGGCGTGAGCACAACGTTCTTGTAGAACCCTCTCGGTTCGAAACGCAGGCGCACCATGGCGCGATCGAATGGATACTTGATTGCACCCTCGAAGTGTTCGCGCAACGTGGCTTTGAAATCCCAACCAACGACCTGATGATCGCCCTGATCAAAACGATAGGCTTCTCTGGTTTCAAGCGCCTCGGCGTTCGGCATCGTCACGCCAGGAGTGAAGTCCTTAAACCTGGTGTCGTATCGCTGCCAGATTTGCCCGGTCATTGAAACATCGTTCGACGTTCCAAAACGCATCGTCCGGATGAAGACGCCTGTTTTCACCTGCTCGACGGCATCCACGTCTTCGGGCGACTTCACATTCATCGTCAGGAATTTCTGGAGGCTCGAATCATCGTAAATGTGGGGGCCGACTTCGCCATTGCGATCGGGATAGTTCAACGTCAGCCACCAGATGAAACCAATTCCGGCCAGGAAAATGGCCGCGGTGGCAACAGCTCCGTTCCACAGGCTGCGATCGGTGGCCTGATGCACGTCGAACCAGAGCACCGACATGAGGATCAGAAACGCCATCGAACAGACCGCAATGCGGATGAAACTGCGGCGCAGAACTTGGGGTTCTACCGACATTTCGTTTTGCATGAAGACGGTGCCGAGCGACCATCCGGTGACTGGAACCGGCACGGTGAACATCCACGTGGCCTGTCCCGTCACCCCACTGACGCCTTCTTCCTCGCCGGGCTGGCCCGCCACGACTTTATCTCCGAGCCGCTTGCGTCCCGGGTCGTCGTGCATTTTGGAGATATCGAAAATCGTGCGTTGCTCGCGCATGTAATCTTCGACGGGATCTGAAAGGTAGACGCCTTTTCTGGAAAGCAGGAAGCCATATCCCGTCTCGCCCAGACCAAGGTTGGAGATGATTTTGTGGATCTGGTTCAGCGAAAGATTCGTCCGCACGAGGCCGAGAGGCGTTCTGGTGGGATCGTCCTTTCGATAGAACGGCACCGAATAGCCGACCACGAGCGTTCTTGTCGCACCACCGAGGTAGGGCTCGCCCCAATGTGGAGCTGCCGCGGCCATGCCATCTTTGTACCAATCGTAGGTGGAGTAGTCGTAGCGAGTCTCGAGTTGAAACGCATTGATGCGCGTTCCGTCGCGTGAAACGTGTGGCGCGAATAACCGGATATCCGGCGCTTTGCCATTCGGAACGTAAGCAATACCGGCCTCAAACAGGTCGGGATTCTCTTCCAGAGCCTTCCTCAGCCGAGCGCCCACATCATTCGGATTTAGCGCTCCCGACGTGAGATCGGCTGCGATACTTTCCGCAATCGGTGTCACCTTTTGCAGGCGCGTATTGATGATGGCCGCCTGATCCTTGGCTATGCGTCTGGCGGTGTCCTTGGCATTCCCGACCGCGGTGCGCTGCATGAGGGCATGCTGGATCCCGAAGAGGATCGCCCCTCCGCCGAACAGGAAGGCAAGCATGGCAATAATGCGAAAAGCCCTGGCGTTCGATGGGTGCGCGTCCGTTTGCGCGTGTTCTCTGTCGAGACGGGCCTTCATTGGATGCGACACAATACCACGGCGCCGGGCTATCGTTAACAAGTTTGTAACGCCCAGCTTGTTGCTCTCGATCTACCGGCATCTTAGAATGACGCGATCAATGAAGAACAACTTCGCTATCCTGCCCAAGCGCATTACTTTCAAGATCCCGACAGTTGGCGAGTTTGCAAACGATGGCTGGGCCGGATTTGCGGCGATGCTGGTGGCGTTGCCGGCCTCAATTGCTTACGGTGTGGCGGTTTACGGCATCTTAGGTCCGCGATACGTGGCGCAGGGCGCCATCGCCGGCATTATTGGCGCCTTCGTCCTCGGGCTCATCGCTCCCCTGTTCGGCGGGGCGCCCCGCCTGGTCTCGGCCCCCAGCGCCCCGGCGGCGGCCGTTATGACGGCGCTGGCGACCACGCTGCTTGCGGGAAATGGCCGGGTACCACCGCTGCCTGCCGATCATGTCCTTTTGCTTTTGATGATTGCCACGCTGCTCGCCGGCGCTCTCCAGCTTGCGTACGGAATTATCGGCGGTGGCCAGATCATCAAGTACATTCCTTACCCTGTCATTTCAGGCTACATCAGCGCCGTCGGCATTCTGATTCTGCTCGACCAGATTGGCAGCCTTTTCGGGTTTCCAAAAGAGGTGGATGTTGTCGCAGGGCTTATGAATCCGGGTGACTGGCAGTGGACCAGTCTCATTATTGGCACGCTGACGATCACAGGTGTTATCGTGGCGCCTCGAATCACGTCGGCCATACCCCCAACCATTCTCGGACTGCTCACGGGCATGGTGGCCTATATCGGCCTGGGCCATTTCGGCTCGATTTATTTTCCAATCGATCGCGCGCGGCTCGTCATCGGTCCCATCAGCGACGAAGCATTCTCGATCAATTCGGTTTTAGCGGACTGGTGGACTGCGCTCGAGAAATTGAAGATGAGCGAGATCGCAGCCATATTTGCGCCTGCTCTGACGCTTTCTATCGTGCTTTCCATCGATACTCTGAAGACGTGCGTAATCGTCGATACGCTGACGCGCAGCAGACACAACTCGGATCATGAATTGTTCGGCCAGGGTTTCGCCAACGTCGTGTCTGCGTTGGCCGGAGGGCTGCCAGGCAGCGGAACGATGGGAGCGACGCTCGTCAACCTGCACAGCGGGGCGCGGACGAAGCTCTCCGGGCTTCTCGAGGGAGTATTCGCCCTGCTGACATTCCTGCTGCTGGGCCGCCTGATCAGCGGAATTCCTCTCGCCGCGCTGGCCGGAATTCTGGCTGTCGTCGCGTTCCGGATGATCGATCGGGGTAGTCTCTATCTCCTCAAGAAGAAGTCGACCGTCGTGGACTTCCTCGTGATCGCAGCGGTGGTGATTGTGGCGCTTCGCTTCAATCTCATCGTTGCGGCCGGCGCCGGTCTTGGTCTTTCGATCCTGCTCTTCATGCGCGAACAGATTCGGGGATCGGTCATTCGCAGGAAGCTCTACGGACATCAGATTTCTTCGAAGCAGCAGCGGCTGCCAGCGGAAAAAGAAATTCTGCGGCAGAAAGGTTCCCTGACTACGGTCTGCCAGCTCCAGGGCAGCCTGTTCTTCGGCACAACCGACCAGCTTTTCAGCGAACTCGCGCCGGATCTGAGACGCAGCCGATATGTGATCCTCGACATGAGCCGCGTTCAATCCGTCGACTTCACGGCCGCGCATATGCTGCATGAAATCGAATCTGTGCTCAAGGACCGCGGCGGGCACCTCATTTTTACGAATCTACCGCTGAATGTTCCAACCGGGCAGGATCTGGAGGCCTACTTCAGTCAGCTGGAACTGGTCGCGCCGAGCCGGTCGGCGAAAGTCTTCGACACTTTCGACGAAGCTCTCGAATGGACGGAAGATCGGCTCCTTGATGATGCCCGGATCACCTCTTCCAAAGAACAGGCGGCGCTTGAACTCCACGAAACAGAACTTCTCCAGGGAATCGATCTCGAAGCGCTGGAACTGCTGCGTGCATGCGCCGACCTGCGTACGCACAAAGCGGGCGAAACGATTTTTCGCGCCGGCGACAGGGGCGACGAGCTGTTTCTCATTCGAAAAGGCATCGTTCGGATCGTCCTGCAACTCGAGAGCGGGCGCCGATATAACCTGACCACATTCGCGCGTGGAGACTTCTTTGGTGATATGGCTTTTCTCGATAAGGATGTCCGTTCAGCGGACGCCGTTGCCGTTGTGCCCACGGAAGTCTTCGCGATCTCTCGCGCGCGAGTGGATGAAGTTGTCCGGCAGCATCCTGAAGTTGGAGTTCGCATCTTCGCGCGTCTGTCCACGGCGCTCGCTCTTCGGCTGCGCTATGCCAACAACGAGCTGCGCGCCGCCCACGAAGCCTGAAGGTTATAATCCCTCATTTTGTACGCAAAGGAGGTTAGCGTGCACACTGTCGTGTTAGGTATTGAAATTCTGGGATTGAGTATTTTCATCTCGCTGATCGGACTTTATCTCGTTCGGCGCATTGTCGGCGTAGATAAGCTCAAAAGCCATCACGAAGTCGCCGGCTTCATCATTGGTATTGTTGGGACGATCTACGCGGTTCTTCTCGCCTTCATGGTTGTCGTGGAGTGGACCAAATATCAGGACGCTTCGACCCTGGTGACCACCGAGGCCAATCTTCTTGGCGATATTTCGCGGATGGCCGAGAGCCTGCCGAACGACCAGCGAAAGCAGGTGTTGACCGAATTGCGGGACTACGCACAACTTGTCACCGAAAAAGAGTGGCCCGCATTGGCGAACGGCCAGGCGGACGACAAGACAACCGACATGCTGAATAACCTGTGGCGAAGTTACGTCATTGAGATGAAGCCTTCGACACCACAAGACATCGCACTCTATGGTGAATCGCTGAAGAGGCTGAATGACCTGAGTGATACGCGGAGATTGCGCATCAACACCAGCCGCGACACTGTGCCGTACGTTCTATGGGCCCTGCTCATCGGCGGCGGCGTCATGACCGTAGCTTTTACATTTTTCTTCGGAGTGTCGGACGCTCGCGCGCAGTTCCTCATGGTCGCTGCACTGACGGCTGAGATTGCATTCATTCTGTTGCTGGTCGTCGCTCTCGACAATCCTTTCAAGGGAGATATCGCCATCAGTCCGGACCCAATCCGGGAGCAATCTGATCATATTGGAGGCAGGCTAGTAAAAGGCGGCTTCTGAGTACAGGTTATATGAGCAACCACAAAGACACGAAGACACAAAGAAAGCCGGCATCAAATAGCGTCAGTGCCGGCTTTCTTTGTGTCTTCGTGTCTTTGTGGTTGCTGTCATAAGTTTCTCGAAAGGACGGAGCTCAAACATGCGTATTCTTCAGTCGTTCCTGTTGCACTTCTTGACTGCCGCAGCCGGCCTGCTTGTGTTTAACGCAGTGATTTTGGGCTCGCCCCAGGAAGAGATGTCCGTTAAGGAAGCCATCGCGGCTCTGCAGGCACGAATCGATCGACAGGACAAACAGATCGAAGCTCTGATGCAAACTGTCGCGTCCCAGCAGCAGGTTATCGATCGCATCCGCCGCCGGCCCGGACCCGCTGCGGTTCAGACCGTGAGCACCAATCCAGCCGCCGTTGCGGAGGCGCTCCCCGCTGACACCGCGCCGGAACCGGCCCAGCCCGCCAGCGCTGGCGAACTGGCCGTTGTCGAAGCATTGCAACAGCAGCAGAACACCGTCATCGACGATCTCACAAAGAAAGTGGAGGCTGCCACTGCGAATATCGCAGGTTTCCGATTGAGTGGCGATTTCCGATTTCGCGCCGACGTACAGGCTCGATCATCGAACGCGGTCGCCGGGCCGTTGCAAAACATCCGGAGCCGCTATCGCGTCCGGTTTAATCTCGACAAGGATTTCGAGCCGAAATTCCGTTTCCATCTCCAATTGTCGACGGCACCGCCTGCAACGCAAACGACTAACGATCAGGATTTCGGCGCAATGGCCATCAAACATCCGTTCTCCATCGCCGAAGCGTACCTCGACTTTCATCCGACATCCCGGGTGTCTTTGCGGGGCGGCCGCATGGAAGAAGCCTTCGCCGACAACATGCGATTGCTTTGGGACGATGACGTGCGGTTCAACGGATTCCAACAGGTGGCGAACGTTCCACTTCAATCGAAAGTTTTCAAGAACATTGAATTTCGCGCAGGTGAATATTTCCTGAGCAATCCGAACGTGCAGATTCTCGCAGCGAACTCTCCATTCGTTGCCGCCGGCTATCAGCCTGGACAAAAAGTCCGTGACGCAAACCTCTTCCATCCCGGCGTCATCGTTACTGGAGATCTCGGCATGCGGTGGAGCCATCAGGCGATAGCGGATATTCAGCTCTACCGGAATCAAAATCAGATTCAACTTTCTTCAACGGCCGCGGGATTCCCGGTGGTCATTAATAACACTATCGGCTTCATGCTCTCGGCTCCTCCTTCTGCTGTCGGCAATGCCACCACTACTCCCGGCGGCGCCATCTACACGGCGGGCCGATATCAGATTGCACGACTGGCATACCGGATTCAGGATCGAGGTCTCAAGTTTGGTCAGCGCGAAATGCCGCTCTTCTTCGATTTCCAGGTTGCGCGCAACGCCGGAACGCACGCGCAGCGCGACGCGATGATGGCTTCGGTGAATCTCGGTGCCGTCCGCCAGCTCGGCGATGTCCGGTTCCTGTATCAATACGCGATCAAGGATGCGAATTCGATCATCGCCCAATTCACGGATGACGATCTGGGGACCGGGGTGACAACGAACATCGCGGTTCACGCCATTCGCTTCGATCTCGGATTGAGCCGCTCGCTGCAGTGGCAGAACCTGCTGTTCCTCCAGAACGAGCGGCGGCCGAACAATCCCGCCCAGAATTTCTTTGTACCTCTGCAGCGCGGCGCGAACCTGACCTACCGCTACCTGGGCCAGCTTTCGTTCAGTTTTTAGAAAAAATAAATTCGGGGACAGACACTAATTCACCTAAATTCGATTCACGACTCCATCGACGAATTTAGGTGAATTAGGTGTCTGTCCCCGAAGAACGCATCCAATGGTATGTTGCTGCTTTTCGCCCTGGTTTGCCTATTCTGCGGCAGGCTTCTTCTATGGAGTGCTGATAAAGCCGTGCCTTTGGTACTGGTTGTTCATGTCATTGTAGCTGCCAACCGCCCAACCATCATTGTTGATACCCTTCACGAATGTCCGAAAAGCACCCGGAAAGTCATGCACCATGACGCCATCGGACGTCATGATGAAACCATGTACTGCACTGCTGAAGGGATCGTCGACATAATCGCCGACGATGATTCCATTGTCGCTGATGTCGCTCACTTCGGTCAGCGCTCCCAGATTTATCGTTGTGATGCTGTCCCCGCTGCCAACAAAACCGTAATAGGTGACCGAATGCGGGCCGTTCGGACCAATGTACGACCCGGCAAAGTCACCGCGAGCGTTGCCTCCATAAACGAACGTGTTCAATTCGCTCGAAAAGCTAATTGTCCGAAAAGAGCCGCGATCGTAAATGAAACCCTGGAATATCCCATCTTGATCCACGTAGGCTCCAAAGACCTCGCGCCGATTATTAATTGCGTATGCCAGCGTGTGCCTGGCGTTCGGCACATCGAGCGTTGTGACTGAACTCCCAGACAGCACAAAGCCATGGTTCCGATTCCCGGCACCGTAGGCCCCGACGATGTCACCTCTATCGTTGATCCCGAATGCGGAAGTCCCAATGGCATCCGGAATATCGATGGAAGTCAGTTGACCTTCTGACCACCGAAAACCATGGACACGGAATTCGGAGTCAATGTAGGTACCAATAGCATCACCGTTGTTGGCTATCTTGTATACCTCTGTCGTCATCGCTCCGGGATAGTCGATCGATACGAATTGTGGTACTGCGCCGACACTTTCAGGTAACAGAATGATCGCCACAACGGAAGCCAGAACAGAAATTGCTAGAACAACGGACTTACCGCTCTTCATGACAAGTTACCTCGCATATGGGAATGGATTCTAAAGAACTAGCTGCTGCAAGGTGGGGTCCGCGCCCGGACTAGCGGTAAGGCGTGAGGGGGGCCGATTCGGCCCCCTCTTTTGTTCAAGGCATCAGAAGCCGTACTTGATCGCGAACTGCATGATCCTCGGCCCGACGTCGTAGAGGATTTTGCCGAAGGCCGCACCATTTTGCTGACCGGTGGAGACAGCGCTGGGGTTGTTCGGACTGTTGGTCAGGTAGTTCGCATGGTTGAAAACGTTGAACGCTTCAGCGCGAAACGTGACGCGCTGCTGTTCTCCGATTCGAACCGACTTGGTGAGAGCAAGGTCGAAATTGACGAAACCCGGCCCTACCATCGTGTACGGCCCCATGTTGCTGCGCACTCCGTTGCCCACAGGCGTGGCGAACGCGGATGCATTCAGCCAGCAGTTTAGTGTCTTGTGCTCGCAGTAGGGGTTTGGAAGGATCTGAGTCGCGCGATCACCACCGACGCCATTGAGGTCGGTATCGATACCGGACGTCACGTTGAACGGAATTCCGGAATGCGCACTGCCGATCACCGCAATCTGCCAGTTGCCGGCCACGCCGCGCACGATCTGGTTTTGACCGGCAAGCGCCGGGCCTTGAATGACAGCCGACGTATTGAAGATCTGCCGCAAGTCGGTTCCCGCACAATTGCCGCGATCGAACCGCCGGTTCGTCGGATCCGTGTATGAACCGGCAAGCAGCGTCGTGCCGAGATCCGAGATGCAATGCGACCACGTGTAGTTCGATTGCACCGTGAAGTGGCTCGACAAACGGTGCTGCAGCGAGAGCAGCAGGCCGGTATACGTGTTCGTTCCGCCGTCATCCAGAGTCACGATCGAGTTGTAGAACGGACCCTGGCTCGGGCTCAGCAGCGTCAACAAACGCCGCTGCTGCGAATTCCCGGTCGTGGAACACGGGCCGGGTGCGGTCAGTCCGTATTGTCCGGCAGCGCAGGTTCCCGGAATGTACACAGACGGATTCAAAGCCTGCGGGCTCCAGAAGTGAATCGTGTTCGATCCGAGATAGCTGACCTTGGCGAGCCAGTTCGCGCCGATCTGTTTTTCGACGCTCAGGTTCCACTGGTTCAAGTACGGCGGATGATAATCCATCGGTACGTTCACGTACGGCGCCTGTATCGGAAACACCGAGTTCTTGCTGAACGTGTACGGGAACGGATTTCCGCTGGGGAAGCCCTGCCACGGATTCGAGAAACCACCCGGTGGGCTGTTGTAGGT
>Ga0207646_10002105_pt1 | contig 23862 bp, 17 predicted proteins | sample KBSK5502metaG_FD_184343 | JGI IMG/M metagenome (GOLD analysis project Ga0207646, IMG submission 184343) | Corn, switchgrass and miscanthus rhizosphere microbial communities from Kellogg Biological Station, Michigan, USA - KBS K5-50-2 metaG... | ecosystem: Host-associated > Plants > Roots >... | reverse complement strand
CTCTCGAGCAGATCAAGCAGGTTTGCTGAGGCCGCTGGCGACAGGGGACTCTCCTCTATGGAAATGGAGTTAGCTTTAAGCAAGCGCACTACATCGTTGATTACCAGGTTAGCAGCAGCTTTAGCGCGTGCCCTGTGGTCACTCACTTGCGAGGCTGCCACCACCTGCTCAAAGTAGTCGCCGAGCGCTTTCTCTTCAGTCAGTACGTTCGCATCTTGCGCTGAAAGCCCATACTCATCCATGTAACGAACACGGCGAGCATCGGGCAATTCTGGAAGCTGCGCACGCAACTCCTCAACCCAGGCGCGATTAATGATCAGCGGCGGAAGATCAGGCTCGGGGAAGTAGCGATAATCATGTGCATATTCTTTACTGCGCTGTGCCACGGTAATACCCTTTGTTTCAACCCAGCCGCGTGTCTCCTGTTGAATGGGAATGCCAGCTCGCAGTAACTCGACTTGACGTTGCGCTTCATACGCTAGCGCTCGTTCCACGGAGCGGAAGCTGTTCATGTTTTTAATCTCGGTCTTCACACCTAGTTTCTGTTGTCCCCGTGGACGAATAGAGATGTTGGCATCGCAACGCAGGCTCCCTTCTTCCATACGTCCAGAGGATACTCCCAGGTAAACCAGGATTTCACGCAATTTTTGCATGTAGAGCCGCGCCTCTTCAGGTGAACGTATATCTGGTTCACTGACAATCTCCATCAGCGGCGTACCCGAACGGTTGATGTCGATCAAGCTATAGCCATCGAAATGCAACAGGCGCGCAGTATCTTCTTCGAGATGGACGCGTGTGATGCCGATGCGCCTCGCCTGGCCTTCATACTCAACCAAGAGATAGCCATTCTTGCTCAGGGGGATATCATATTGCGAGATTTGGTAGCCCTTCATCAAGTCAGGATACGGGTAGTTCTTGCGGTCGAACTTCGAGTATTCGGGAATTGTGCAATTGAGGGCCAGGGCTGTCATAATGGTATAAGTGACAGCCCCCTGGTTGATTACGGGAAGCACACCCGGCATACCCATACAGACAGGACATACGTGTGTATTTGGTGCGGCATTGGCATAATCTGTGCTACATGTGCAGAACATTTTGCTTTTCGTCAGAAGTTGCGCGTGTACCTCCAGCCCGATGACAACCTCAGAATCAGTGGCAACCTCGGTATCCATCGCCATTTTTTCCAATCTCCCCTTATGAATCTATATTCATGCTTATATTTATTCTGGCTTATTTAGTCTAGCTGTTTCGTACGCATTCGTCAATGGTTGTTTAGAGCATCAACCCTCAGCATATCCAGAACTCGTAAAGTCGCCTGCCCATCCTCCGGTGGATAAAGCAGCGGTTTCCTTTCCAAGACACACTCTGTAAAATGTGCCACCATCAACTGGTAGGGGTCGGCCGGGGTAAACTCTTTCTGCTCAAACGCCGACCCGCGCTGGATCAGCAATATGGTCATATCGTCACGCCAGGCGGTAAACGCAAGTGGAACCGTGATAGCACACCCGGTTCCCACCACCTCGATTACCTGGTGCTCGGCAGCAGCAAAACTGCACTGAATATGCGCCGATGTACCCTCCCCGAAACGCAGTATCGCACTCGTACTAAGGTCTATCGCTTCATGACTATACGAAGTTACAGATTGAACGGAATAAGGTTCAGAGCCTATGAGCCAGCGAGCGGCGTTGACGCAGTAGCTGCCGATATCCAGCAAGGCCCCTCCGCCAAACTGGGAATATGCGCGATAATTGCCAGGCGCATCAAAAGGAAAGGAAAACGCAGCATGCAAAAACCGTACGTCACCTAATTCGCCGGCCGTTAACACCTGCTTCAGGTAGAGCATGCGGGGGTGAAAACGATACATGGCTGCCTCCATCAAAAGCACATTCGCTTGCCGGCAAGCGGCTAACATCCCCTCACATTCGGCAGCAGATATGGCGAGTGGCTTCTCGCAAAGTACGTGTTTACCTGCCAGGGCTGCGCGAATTGTCCACTCCTGGTGCAGGTGATTGGGTAAAGCTATATAGACCGCGTTTATATCGGGATCATCGAGCAGGGCCTGATAGCCGTGATATGCTCGTTCAATACCAAAGCGGAGGGAGGCCGTTTGAGCACGTTGCTCATCGCTGCTGGCAATGGCCAATACGTAAGCACGAGGTACCTGCTGCATGGCAGGTATCGCGGCCTGAGTGGCAATGAAGCCTGGGCCAAGAACTCCCCAATTACAGCGCATACTATATTCCTATTTCACACACAGTCGGCGATACTGCTGGTAATTCTTCCCGGTGAGTGTTCTTACGTGTCACATCCATGTCGACACCTTCACAGTGGTCTTGCTCATCATCTTATCATATTGACCAGCATCTTCAGCAATAGAGCGATCCTAAGGCAGAGTAGCCCAAAAGTAATTGTCTTGTCGTTTAATTCATTGCCCGTAGCGTAGCCAGCGTATCTCAGCTAATTTGACTTTTTTTCAAAATGCTGTATACTGTTCCCCAATAAGGAGCAAATTATAGCAAAGGCGACCTCCGGGTCGCCTTAAGGTTTGTGATTCGGATCAAACAGTGCGTTCAGGCAGCGGACGTATGAGCGGGTAGGAGAACAATCAGGTATGTCCCTAATAAACATGGCCAAACGAGAAATCAACTGCAAAATAGTCTACTACGGTATCGGTCTGGGTGGCAAAACTACTAACCTGCACTACATACACCAGGCCGTCAACCCAAAGGACGTAGGAGATATGGTCTCGATCGACACGGAGACCGAGCGGACTCTGTACTTCGATCTACTCCCGCTTGAACTCGGCAAGGTTCACGGCTTCCAGATTCGCTTCCAACTCTACACTGTTCCAGGCCAGATATTGTACCAGCAGACTCGCATCTCTGTCCTCAAAGGCGCTGACTGTGTGATCTTCGTTGTTGATTCCCAGGCCAGCAAGTTGCAAGAGAACATCGAGAGCTGGAACGAACTTCAGGAGCAGCTCCGGCGCATGAATAAGGATATCAACGATTTCCCCCTGGTTATGCAGTGGAACAAGCGAGATCTGCAAGATATACTGCCTGTCTCCGTACTTGAACAATACCTCAATCCTTACCATTTTCCGAGTTTTGAGGCTGTTGCCGTCACGGGGAAGGGTGTGATCGAGTGCCTGCGTGTAGGTATAAACTCCACATTACGCCGCCTGGAACGCATTTAGCGACCAGGTACCGCTGTCATAAATAATTGTTATGCACAAGACGAACCGGCGTAGAGAGATGCTGAGCGAGCGCAAGGCTCGCCCAGGCGATGCGTGCAAATTCTCAAATTACTTCTAGCGAGCAGGTAAGCCTTTCAGAAAATTGTCACTTTCACTTCCCACAAAACACGAGATACACCAGATTGGCTATCTAACGATTGTTCATCTCGTGTTTTGTGTGTATAATGATGCAATAGTTGGGCATGTGTCCAAGATAAGGTGCAATCACCCATACCACACTCCCCCACCAATCTAAGGGGTGAATGCTTTATTTTGGAATATTCTAAATGATAGAAGGGTAGGCAGATAGCGGCAGTACCCCGCTCTAGCTGCTCTGCCGCGAGGAATTTGATGGAAACGATAAGAGTAATCATCGTTGATGAGCAACCCCTGTTCCGTGAGGGTATATGCTCTACCCTCGAACGAATGGGCGACTGTGACATCATCGGTAAATCAACCGATGCTGAGGAGATTCTCGAACTGTCGCGCACAGGAAACCCTGATGTGGTGCTCATCGATGCAGGCCTCACCGCCGCTGATCCACTGGAGATAGCCAGGCAAATGCGCCATCTCGCTCCGCAAATGGCCATTATGATACTTACCCCCTCGGAAGATGAGGAGCGCCTGTTCCAGTCGATCAAGGTGGGAGCTGCGGCCTATTATACGCGCAATATTACACCAGAAGAGCTGGTGGACGCGGTACGCAGAGTAAGTCACGGCGAATATTTAATCAATGACGATGTACTCTCGAAGCCACAGCTCGCCAGTCGCGTTCTCAAGTCATTCCGCGAACTGGCGGTGGAAGAGGAAGATACCGTCACCAAAGACCTCTACTCGCCACTGTCAAGCCGCGAGGTGGAAATTCTAGACTATATCGCGCGCGGCAACAGCAACAAAGAGATTGCCAAATCGCTAAAAATTAGTGACCAGACGGTGAAGAATCATATTACGTCTATCCTCAAAAAGCTTTCGGTGAATGACCGCACTGCCGCTGTCGTGCACGCATTACGTCATGGCTGGATTAAGATGCACGATAGTTGAGTTGATGCGAGACCCCACTACACCCAGATAGCCAGGATTTCTTTGCCGCTGTTCGTGTCCAGGAAGATATAGAGGTCGTGATGTGTCTGGGGAAACGGTGTGGGATCCGCAGAAAGATCACCAGGGGCCAACGGGATCTGTTGATAGACAATCATCCAGGCAGGAACATTACTGAGATCAGCATGAGAGGCTGAAGTGTTCGTTCCTGCATAGTTGAGCAGCACATATTGAGCGTGGGTCTTTCCGGCATGCGCAGCGGCATTCGGCTCAAGCTGGCTGGCGATCACTAGAGCCTGTTGTTCAGTTAGCGCGGGTGCCTGCATCGGATGTCCCAAAGAAATTCCGGCGTCAGTTAATGGCGCGGGCGGCATTGTGGGATGACCGGTAGGAGTACTGCCCGGAGAGGGAAGTGATGCCGGACCCGCTACTCCCCCGACCCCCATCCCGAACCGAAACAGCAGCAACCATCCAAGGCAGAGGCAGGCGAAGACTATTAGTGCGCCACCCACAAGTTTAGCTACCCTGTGTGATTGTGAGGATGTACCATCCCTTGGGGCTTTATCCGCAGCAGATCGAGTGACCTTACGACTCGCCATAGAATGTAGTTCTGCCTCCTCGCACCTGTTGTGTCATAATCTTTACCTGGCAAGTATAAATCTGTCTTCACAGAATCATTCCCAAAAAACTACGTGTGCGCTCGTTTTCTGCATGATCGAAAATCTGTTCGGGCGGCCCCTGTTCTACAATCACCGCGTGATCCATAAAGATCACTTCATCGGCCGCTTCGCGGGCAAAACCCATTTCGTGTGTGACCACTATCATCGTCATGCCTTCTTTAGCAAGCTGGTCCATCACTTTTAGAACTTCACCAACTAACTCGGGATCAAGCGCGGAAGTGGCTTCGTCAAAGAGCATCAGCTTGGGATTCATAGCGAGCGCACGCGCAATAGCAACGCGCTGCTGCTGACCCCCGGAGAGCCTATGCGGATAGACGTAAGCTTTCTCTTCAAGCCCCACTTTCCTGAGCAATTCCATAGCGCGCTCAGTCGCTTCAGCTTTGGGTTGGTGCAGCACGTGTACAGGAGCCTCGATCACATTTTCGAGGGCTGTCAAGTGCGGAAACAGGTTAAAGCGTTGAAACACGAAGCCGACCTGGGAACGCATATGGGCAACGGCCGCTTCTTTGTCCTCAACCACGCGTCCGTTCACTTCGCGATACCCAACCAGCTGGCCGTCGATATAAATGCGCCCGCTATCGATCTTTTCGAGATGGTTGATGCAGCGCAGCAGCGTCGTCTTGCCGGAACCGCTTGGCCCAATAATCACCACGACCTGTCCACGCTTCACACAAAGATCAACACCATTCAGCACCGTTAGATGGCCAAAGCTTTTGACTATCTTCTCGGCATGTACCATCTCATTAGTGCCTGCCGCCTTGCTGCCATTTGCCTGTTCTAAGTTCATAATTTTTGCTCCTGCTTGCCTAGCGTCCACTAACCAGGGTACCACCACCAGCACCAGTGCGTGAACCAAAACCTATCATACGCTCAGACCAGCTCTTTCTCTCTTTGAGATCGGCTTTCGTCAGACGGTCGGGATTCAGGCGATTCTCAATCCAGCTCTGGACGAAGCCCCATAAAGTTGTAAGCAGCAGATAGTAGAAAGTGGCAACGATGAGTAATTCGAAAATAGTGAAGGTTGGCGAACCAAAGATCTCAGCGGTACCTGTCAGTTCCTCGAGGCCGATCACAGAGGCAATTGACGTGGTCTTAAGCATGTTATTGAATTCGTTGCCCAGCGGCGGCACAATCACACGCGCCGCCTGTGGCAGCACAATACGGCGCATTGCAAGCGCATAGCGCATGCCTAATGATTTCGCGGCTTCCATCTGGCCCGGGTCTACTGACGTAATACCAGCGCGAGTAATCTCTGCCATATACGCGCCTTCATTAAGCGAGAAAGCAATCACTACTACAGCCCAGCCAGGCAGCAATAGGCTAGGTACAAGTCGTGGTAGTCCGTCCCAAAGGAGCAAAACCTGTACCAGGAGCGGACTACCACGAAAGAACCAGATATAAGCGCGAGCCAGCCCAGAAAGAATGGGAAAACGTGACATGCGCATCAACGCAAGAAAAAGGCCAATAATGACCCCGCAAAGCTGAGAGACAACGGATATCCACAAAGTTGTCCAGGCTGCCTGGAAAATAAAACCGGAGAAGAGGAATTGCCAGACAATGTCCCAACGAAACACGGCGGCCCTCCTTGGCAAGTAGACAATTTGTAGAAGCACGATTTATTTTATCGCGCTCCTACGGTTGGGTTTCAACTTTTAGACAGGGATCATCTGGCGATCAATCAGTGAATCTCTTCGCTGGTAAATCCCCATTTCAGAATGAGGCTATGATAGGCGCCACTGGCCTTCAACTGGTTAAAGACTGTTTGAACGGCATTAAACATCGAGGTATCGCCTTTACGCACAACAACACCTTCCGGACCGGCATTGACCACAGAGCCACCAACGGTAAACTGGCCTGGGTTTAGCTTGTTGTAGTAGTCAGTGAGTGGTGAGTCTTGATAGGTCGCAACTACGCGATGATTTGCCAGCAACTGTATTACAGCGGTCTGATCTTGCAAGGTGGTAACGTTAATAGCAGGCTTACCTGCTTTTACGCAGGCAGCATTGGCGGTCTTCAAGTCAATCTGCTCAGTCGTACCATCTTGCACCCCGACATTCTTGCCACACAGGTCGGCCGTGCTCTTTATATTCAAGGGGTTCCCGGCCTGTACTAACAGCGACTCACCAACACTGAGGTACGGCACAAAATCAACCTTCTTCTGGCGATCAGGGGTAACGCTCACAGCTGAGATAACAACATCAAAGCGCCTGGCCGCCTCGTCATCAATGATCGTGTCGAATTTCGTCGTAACGATTTTTGCTTGCAGGCCCATACGTTGAGCAATCGCCGTGATCAAATCAACGTCGAAGCCTTTCGCCTGACCTGTAGCAGTGTCAATGTACTCAAACGGCGGGTAGGTCGTATCACTTCCCACGGTCAATGTGCCGGGGGTAACCAGGTCGCTAGGAGGCGCGACAGTTGGGGTCTGGGGATTAGCTGTAGGTGTGCTACCTCCTCCCGTCGTTGTACTGCTCCCACACGCTGCAAGCAGCATAGTAAATAATACCAAAATTCCTACAAATAAAATGCTCTTTGATGCACGTCGTTTTCTTTTGTGAGAAAATGTTTCCATCAAGAGACCTCCTCTCGTAACTAGACCTACTTTTTAAAAACAAATCCAGTTTAACACAGTCGTTACGCGGATACAAGAAAGATTCCTGCTTTTTGTCAGTGTTCTATGATTTTGACAAGGAGTTAAGTGTTCAATGAAAATGTCATCCTATGAGGGAGACACTTACACTGAGCACCCAAGCATAGAAAGATAGCATGCCCGGGCAGGGCTTTTCGAAAGCTCTGTCACCATAAGTCATACATTGACCTCGTTCCTCCTACAAGCTATACTTGAAATGAGAAGATACAGAAAGGAACTTAACCCTGTGAAAGTCTATGGCCGCATGACGGTCTTCCCCATAATGCCTTCACGTGTCAGCCGGCTCTATGAACTTGCCTATAACCTGTGGTGGAGCTGGCATCCAGAGGCCCGCGCGCTCTATAGAAAAATCGATCCCGAACTGTGGGAGGATGTCGATCACAATCCCGTTCGTTTCCTCAGCGAGGTGCAACCGCAGCTCCTGGAAGAGGCAGCTAATGACGCCATCTACCTGCAACACTATGATAGTATTCTCAGTGACCTCGACCGCTACATGGACCCCCGTGCAGAAACGTGGTTCTCACACACCTACCCAGAACTGGTAGATCGAACGATAGCCTATTTCTCGGCAGAATTCGGATTGCATGAGTCACTGCCTATTTACTCCGGTGGCCTGGGAATTCTTTCCGGCGATCACTGCAAAGAAGCAAGCGACCTTGGCCTGCCGCTGGTTGGCGTTGGCTTTCTGTACCCGCAGGGGTATTTCCGGCAAAGTATTACGCGTGAGGGTGTACAAGAGGCTTTTTATGACAAGTTACATTTCTCCGAAGTGCCTGCTCTTCCCGCCGTAGGGCCAGATGGCAACGAGGTAATGATCAGTGTGGATTTACCGGGCAGGCGCATTCATGCCAAGGTGTGGAAGGTGCAAGTTGGACGTATTCCCTTGTACCTGATGGATACCGACGTTACTCCCAACGCGCCAAACGACCGGGAGCTTTCAGCGCGCTTGTATGGAGGGGACCGCGAGATACGCATTTCCCAGGAAATCGTACTGGGTATCGGCGGTGTACGCGCCCTGCGCGCCCTTGGCATTTCACCCGCTGCATGGCACATCAACGAGGGACATGCAGCGTTTTCAAACCTCGAACGGTGTCGAGAACTGGTGGCCTCCGGCCTGAGCTTCAATGAGGCGCGTGAGGCGGTCGCTGCAAATTCGCTCTTCACAACGCATACACCTGTACCTGCGGGCAACGATACCTTTGCTTATGACCTGATCGACAAGTATTTTGGCTCTTACTGGGGACAACTCGGGTTATCTCGCGATCAATTCATGGACGTGGCACGTGAAGATCACGGCTGGGGACCTACCTACGGTATGACGGTACTTGCGCTGCGCCTGACGGGCCAGCACAATGGCGTGAGCAAGTTGCATGGAGCAGTCTCGCGGAACATGTGGCAGTTCTTGTGGCCCGACGTAGATGTTGACGAGGTGCCCATCGACTTTATCACCAATGGCGTACACACCCCATCCTGGATCTCTCCAGAGATGAACACACTCTTCAAACGCTACCTGGGTGAGGACTGGGAAAATCACGTGGATGAACCCGACCTCTGGAATGCGCTCGATGAGATTCCTGACGAGGAACTATGGCTGACCCATATGCAGCGGAAAGAGGTGCTGATCAATTATGCCCGTCGCCATTTGAAAGGTCAACACCTACGCCTGGGTGAGGGGTCCACCCAGCTAGCCGAGTTTGAGCATATGCTTAACAGTGAGGCCTTAATTATTGGCTTTGCGCGCCGCTTTGCTACGTATAAACGCGCCACACTCATCTTCCGCGATCCCGAGCGCCTGAGACGTATCCTGAACAATCCTGAACGTCCTATGCAAATTATCTTCGCGGGCAAAGCCCATCCTGCTGACGGACCTGGTAAAGCGCTGATCGAGCAGGTTTACCGCTTCTCGCGCAGTGATGCATTCAGAGGCAAGGTCATTTTCCTGGAAAACTACGATATCGAAATGGCCCGCTACCTGGTCTCCGGCACGGATCTCTGGCTGAACAACCCCATACGCCCACACGAGGCCAGTGGTACCAGCGGCCAGAAAGCAGCGCTCAACGGGCAGCCAAATTGCAGTATCCTGGACGGCTGGTGGGCCGAGGCCTACAACGGCAGGAATGGCTGGGCGATTGGGGAGGCACGCGAATATCACGACCCGAACGTGCAGGATGAGGCCGACAGCCTCTCCTTATATGCGCTGCTCGAAAACGAGATTGTCCCGTCCTACTATGAGCGCGGGGACGATGGCATTCCGCATCGCTGGATTGCCATCATGAAGGAGGCTATCCGAACTTGCGCTCCCGCTTTTAGTATGCGACGCATGGTTAAAGAGTACACCGATCGTTTCTACGTGCCTGAGATTCTACAAGGTATCAAAATCGAGCAGCGCAACTACGCCGAGGCTCGTATGCTGGCGACCTGGAAAGAAAAAGTTAGGCAAGCGTGGCCCAGCCTGGAACTGTATGTGGAGGGGCAGCGCGAAGGGCAACTCAGCCTTGGTCAGGGAATTGATGTGCGAGCCTGGGTACGCACAGACAGACTCCGCCCCGAAGATCTTACGGCCGAGCTTGTCTACGGTGAAGCGAGGGACGAGCAAATCGTCATACAACACACATTGTCGATGCCATACACAAAGCAGGAGTTGGATGGCTCATACCGCTACGAGATTCACCTGCAACCCCCTGAGAGCGGCAGCCTGGCCTACGGTGTGCGAGTGCTACCCACCTATGAGGCACTTTCTGGCAAGCATGATATAGAGCTGATTCGCTGGGGATGATTGAAGTAGCATTATATGGGCACAAGGCCTTGTGCCCATATAATGCGTGATATACCGTTGCTAAAAGAGAGAACTACCCTACCATGCCAAGGAGCATGACAAGATACTGCTCTCTTCTGATGTAGGCCCGTAAGCCTATTGGCGGCAACCGTAGCGCCAGACCTCTGCCCATATAGGACAGAGGTTTATCACCCAAGAAAACAGGTGATGCACGCGTCCAGCGACGCATTGACTAGTACGGATATTCTAACATCATTCTCTCTTTTAGTCAACAGTTAGCAACCCTGGAAATGCTAACGATTTTCCATCTGCGCACGCATGGCTGCTGATGGTTCCACCAGAGATATTGCATTGCCATAGAGGCCTTCACAGACTGCCTCAATACCATAGAATTGTTCCGTAGGCGGGCTTGAGAACTTGACGCCTTTCGCGACTAGCTCCTCATACGTCTTGCAGCAATCATCCACGCTGTATGACCACGTGGGAGCCATGCCAATTTGCTCCGTGAGCGTCTTTGCCTTCTCTTCACCAACCATTGTGGCATCAGGCTTCATCAATGTAATCTCGATTTCCCGCTGTTCTTTTGGTGCAACAGTCAGCCAGCGCCAACCAGGTCCAAAAGTCTGATCGGTGCGTTTCTCAAAACGAGGCCTCTAGTCTTTCAAATGCTTCCATGTTTTATTAAGGACGCGAACCCAGTTCTCATAAGCGAGTTTACGCAGTGCCGCCTCATCATAGCCATGCTCCCGCAGCACAGAGATTAATTTCGGCAGCCCTGTCACATCGCCAATTGCCTGGGGTATCCTGGTGCCATCAAAGTCAGAGCCAAGGCCAACACAATCGATGCCGAGATGTTCGACAAGATAGTCTATATGGCGCACCAGCATACCAAGCGGAATGTCGGGATCATTGTGTCCGTCCTCACGCAAGTCATAGACAGCGAAGTTAAGTCCCACCATACCCTCGGATTCCTTAATCGCATCCAGTTGCTTATCCGTCAAGTTGCGCGTCGATGGGCTAAGGGTGTGCGCATTTGAATGCGTCGCCACCAGCGGTGCCTCGGATAACTTGGCTACATCCCAAAAACCCCGCTCGTTGAGGTGGGAGAGGTCGAGCATAATGCCCAGGCGATTACAGCCACGCACCAACGCTTTCCCAGCATCTGTCAGTCCAGGGCCGGTGTCGGGTGAGTGCGGAAACTTGAAAGGGACTCCATGGGCGAACGCATTGGGCCGACTCCACACTATACCAAGTGAACGCAAACCTGCCTGGTAGAAAACCTCGAGCGCATCCAGTTCAGGATCAATGGCCTCTGCCCCTTCGAAGTGCAGAATTGCAGCGAGCACGCCCTCGCGCAAACAGGTCACCAGCTCACCGGTCGAGCGCACAACCTTGACCTGCCCATCCGATTCGGCCTCAAGCCTGAAGAGACCTGCTGTAACTGCAATTGTCATTCGCTGAGCATAGGGCAAATCAAGAGCCGGTGCCATACGCACCTCATAACCAGTCTCGGTGATTGTCAGATCGGATTCTGTTGAACGCGGCATCGCGGAATTAGACGGAACGAAGACTGCAAAGAAGCCACCCCCTAAGCCACCCTCGCGCGCACGTGGCAGATCGATATGCCCTTTATCGCTGCGGGTAAAGAAGCTGCGCCCACCGCCTCGTTCGGGAAGGTAAAGTTGAAGTAGTGTATCGTTGTGTCCAACAAAGATTGGTAGCGCGTTTGTAGTAGTCAATTTTATCTCCATACTTTAGATTGCTGTGGATAGCACCCTTTTAAGTATACACGAACACACATTCTATTTCCATAAAGAACCTACCTGATTTTAGTCAGGATAAGCCTTGACATCTCTTTTATTGTAATGTTATTTTATTAATAGAACTTCAGTTCTAGTTCGATCTAATCTATTGACGAGGTTTCAAAAATGGCTAAAAAGCGTAGCAATGTACGACAACATATACTTTCTTCTATCATTAACTGCATCGAGAAGAATAATGGTAGATCTCCCACGTATCGGGAAATTGGCGATGATGTAAAAATTCAATCCCTGGGCCATATTGCCTACCATCTCAAATCTCTTGAAGAGAATGGGTACATTCAACGTGCCCACAATAAAAGTCGTAGTATTACAGTATTGAAAAATTGGCTTGGGTCGTCACTGGCCGGCCCTGTTGCCGCAGGTCCTAAACGCGCGATTATGAGCGCAATTGAAAAAGAAGTCCAACTTTTCCCAAACAAGGCTTTCGTATTGCCTGTTGAAGGCAACTCAATGATTGGAGACGGCATCTTCGATGGCGACTTAATCGTTGTTGACCCTGAGAAACAGATCGAGGATGGTGATATAGTTGTAGCAACCCACCTCAATGTTGCCGGTAGCGAACTGGGTGCCGCGACGGTAAAAACGTTTTACCGTGAAGGGAAGAGGATAAAGTTGCAGCCGTCCAATCCCGAAATGGACCCAATCTACGTTAATGGCAAACAGTGGGATCGAGAGTGGAAATTGCAAGGCACAGTAAAGGCCGTTATTCATCAGCTTTATTAGAGACGACAGCTGATCACCTACCCTATCCCCAATGGAATGTGAGTAAAAGGACCATGAGCCACCCAGGACTGGCTCATGGCTATCCCTGTTTTCCCTGCCTGCTGATTGCTGCTCCTTTTTATCGCGCAATGCGGCTGCAACGCCACCCATTGCATTCACCCGATGATGGGCATACAATGAAAAAAGATGCACCATTACCAGGGATAAGTGGCTTTTCCTGAGGTTTGAAGCAGTTTATCTGGAAATGACAAGAAAGCAGCAAAGATGAAAGCAGTACAGTTTGCCCAACACGGTGGTCCTGAAGTCCTAAAGGTCTACGATGTGCCAGACCCGACCCCTGGCCCGCAAGACGTTTTGTTGCAAGTCAAAGCGACCACAGTTAACCATCTTGACTTATTTCAACGCGATGGCAGCAGGCCGGCCGGTAAGTTGCCATTCACACCAGGGCTCGAGGCTGCAGGCGTGGTACTCGATGACAGCCAGGGCTTTCACGCCGGAGATCGTGTCTTGACAACCCGTGCCCTGGCTGCAAAGGGTGGGGGTGGGTACGCCAGTAAAATAGCCGCACCTGCCGCCGATCTCGTACGCATGCCGGACAATGTTACTTTCGAGCAGGCAGCGGCAACAGGCCTCACCTCGTCAACAGCCTGGGGTGCTCTGTTTGATATCGGGCACTTGCAAGCCGGAGAGCGCGTCCTGATCTGGGCCGGTTCAAGTGGCCTAGGTTCGATTGCCATCCAGTTCGCCAAGCATGCAGGCTGCTGGGTAGTTACAACGGCGAGTAACAACGAGAAAGCTTCAGAATTGCACCGCCTGGGAGCTGATATGGTGGTCAATCATAAAGAGCAGAACGTGGGACAGGTAGTACGTGACGCCGGCGGCGTTAACCTGGTGATCGAGTTGGTTAGCACTACTCTGCAGGCAAGCATCGATGCCTGCGCTAATGGTGGGCGCGTCGTGCTCATAGGCAATCTTGGTGGTCAGCAAGCCACGGTGGATACACAGGCCTGGCGGCTCAAACTGGTGAACGTGCTTGCTGGTGGCACACTACACACTTCTACAGAAAATGAAGAGCATATCCTGCAGCTGGTCGCTAATAAGGCCATTCAGCCAGTCATCGCACGCACAATGCCTATTGAGGAGGCAGCAGAGGCACACCGCATCCTTGCGTCGGGAGAGGTAGTAGGAAAGATCGTGCTTGTACATTCCTGGTGAATTGAAACCACTTTGAGGTAGAAAAATGCATATCGAAGCTAAACTCGAGGCACTTGGACTTGTATTACCCGAACCGTTCGTCGCACCACCAGGAACGCAGTTACCTTTCTCGTGGGTGCGGATTCGCGGCAATCGAGCGTACATCTCAGGGCACGCTCCACTAAACCCCGATGGCTCGCTCGCCAAGCCCTTGGGCAAAGTTGGAGGGGATGTTTCAGTAGACGAAGCATACCGGGCCGCACGGCTGACCGCGGTATCGATATTAGCTAGCCTTAAACGTGCCTTGGGCGACCTTGACCGGGTAACAGCCTGGCTGAGGGTTCATGGCATGGTTAATTCTGCGCCCGGCTTTACCCGCCAACCGGCCGTGATGAATGGCTTCTCTGACCTGATTATTGAACTTTATGGGGCCGAAGCCGGGCAGCATGCCCGTTCCGCAGTGGGGATGGCGGAACTGCCGTTTGAGATTCCGGTCGAGATCGAAGCTGAGGTCGAGATTGGCGCGTAACTCTTTTAGGAGAGCATTGGATAGGACCGCCAGCACCGGTGCTGGCGGTCCTATCCATCTAAGGAACAACGGCTGTACTCAAATCTTTACGGACAAACAATACCATATCATAAGCCCCGCCGGTATCACCGATGGCGCGACGTTGCCACCACCATTGCCAGATGTGCTGAGTAGCCAGGCCCAGGTTAAACTTAGCGCCCGCAGGAGGATTGTCGCCATAGCTTAGCCAGAGGCCAAGCCCAACGCCTCCAAATGTTGGCTGACCCGCGCAGTTGTTGGAACTGCTGGATATACACAGTGGCGGTTTGTAGCCCTCGTCCCACCAGGTACGCATCTTATATTCATGATAGACGTAATTGCCAGGTTTGTTCGCACTGCCGGCATACTGCTGCTCAGCGCCGTATGGATTATCACCACCTGAGATAATAATCGGAACGTTCTTCCAACTGGAACAACCGGTCGGGTAGTCGAAGCACAGGTTGGGATAGTCACGCAGATACCACGCAAAGGGCCACGTCGCGTCAGTGGTCAAGCCGATTAGCATCTGGTGTTTGCCGCCAAACATCTTCTGGTCAAGAGCGTCAACCTTTGCCATGACAATATTCACATCGGTTGTCGTTTGCACATACACCATCATCTCGTGGGGGCCATCGGCAGCATGCACATATGACACTTCATACATATTGTGCACCGTCGGCAGAAGCAGCAATACCGCCATAATCACCCCAAAGATGGAAGCGCCACCAGCGAACACACCGACTCTCGGGCGTGCCTGGGGATAGCCCTGTACGGGTAGGTTATTGTCTTGCAAATGCATTGTTGCCTCTGGCAAGGTCAAACGTACATAGAGATTCTTCACAAGGTTGATGCATTTCACAACAGCAGGTTCCAGGCCAATAGCCGCCAGGAGCAGCATGGGCATGGTAATGTGGATCATCAACCAGGGCATCTTCTCCGCCGCCCACGAGTAGAGGAACAGGTTACCTACAAACCAGTACGCCAGGAACAGCCGGAAGCGCGTTGGCCGTGCAATGCAGCGCACCACCCCTATCAAGCCGAACACCACACCGATCTGTTCGTACAAGGGGATCAGCATCAAATAGTAGTACCAGGGTTGATTGCCGCGTGCCACCTGTTGCTGCTGGATCCAGTAATACAGCCCCGCCCAGGTACCATCGCCGATCCCACCACGAACATTCGTCAGTAGAACGGTAAATAGCAGCAGGAAGATCGTCCAAGCACACAGCAGCGCAAAAAACCAGTGAGTCCAGGGCATGGTGACAATCGAGTCCAGCACAGGCTGTCTCTCTGGATCAACCCGTTTCGCCAACCCCCGGCGCCCCGCAGCAGATACTTTCCCCGACACCTCCCGATAGAGAAGAAACAGCACAAACGCTCCTAGCAGGATACCAATGAACGGCACCGCGGCTACGGTCTTATCCTTCAAGCTCTGCACGAACTGGTCGGCAAGAGGTTGTGTGCTGGCATTAGTCGTATAAACCGACAGGTACTTCACCCAGCCAAACAAAACCTTTCCTACTATTCCGGCAATAACGAAATACGCCAGCAAAGTAACAGGCGCGAATGTTTTTGGTAAGAGTGCAACCGACGGCGATTCCCGATTGAAGCGTGAGCGCAGAGCCACTTTCAGACCCAGTTCCCAGGCAATCAACGCCCCCAAAAAGCTGCCAAACACCAGCACCGTCAAAAACGTCGCCTCTTTGGTCGCATACGAGAACGCAAACCCCGCTGCCGCTATCACCAGCCAGCGCATCTTGCGCTCACGCACGTAGCGCGCTACTCCTACCACCATCACCAGGGTGAAGAACGCCATGTAGATGTCCTCCCGCGCAAAGCGCGAGAAGTAGACCATGCTGGGGGAGACGGCCAGCAGCAAGCACGCCAACCAGGCCCCCACCTTGCCCAGGTAGTCACGCAGGAAATACGGCAAGGCCACGATTGCACTGCCCAGCGTGGCCGCCAGGATGCGCACCGTCGTCGTATTCACCCCATTGTCAGCAGCGCCCAGGAGCTGGCTGATCTTGTAGACCAGCGCGATGAAATGGAACTGAAAGGGGCCATGCAGTAGTGGAGTATACGTATAACAGCTATAGCCCTGCGGAGGAGGATTAATGCACCACCACCAATGTTCCATATTATTCAGTAACTGCAAAGAGTAGTAAGCATGCAAGCTTTCATCATGGTGCAGCGGCTTATCTCCCAATCCCCAGAAGCGCAAGATCGCTCCAAGCAGGATCACCCCCCAGAACGGCGCCCAGCGCAGTAACTGCTCACGAGTAGGAGGTGAGGACAGAGAGAACCTACGGCGTCGAGGCGGCTCCCCCACTTCTTTGTCTTCGTGGGCGACGAACATAGATTCTGCTGAGTCAGACACGTCTTCTACAACTGGTCGCTCATCACTTGTTGTAGAGGAAGTATCACTTCCAGGCATACTCAAGCGCACAAGCTCATGCCTCTCCGGCACCTGATCTGCGGCTGTTGCATCTTCAACTGGCTCAGTCTCAAAACTCTTCAAAGGGAACACTCCTCTTGACTCACACCCTCTTGCACGGGCAGAGGGCATCACCCAGATAGTATACTCTAGGAACTTTGCGGAACCTGGTATATCGTCACGCCATCAGCAGAATAAACCATATCCATAAATGAACTGAAGCGGTGGAGGTTCGCTCTAGGATATGTCAACTGCTCTAATGGGCCTACATAGAGATACTGCGCATTGTAACGCGCCATTAAGGCCAAAACCTCATTGGGATGTGTATCGGTATAGATCGTGTTAATATCTGAACCCCGGCGATAGAAATCAGCGGCATTATAATCTTTGTTGAGCCAGTTGACACGCCACTGGTATTCGTGTCCGGCCCAACCCATCAGCGTAGGTAGACCTGTAAATACCGAGATGCGTCCGTAATCGCTGTAGTCTCCTCCCTGTGGTCCGTATGCCTCCACGATTACAGGATCACCCTGGATATGACTATTGATCCATCGAATAGCAGCATAATCGCTGGGATCGTACGATTGCATATAGTTTAACCCATCAAGGCTATTTGTGCGCTGCATAAAGTGATTGGTGCGCTGGTAGCTTCCTACGACCGGATACACCAGGCCTGCCAGTATTAGCAGGACCAACACCGCTGACCAAAGTGCCTGGCCTCCACGGCGTACCCAACGTTGCAATCCGCTCACAATTGCAGCTAGACGAAAGCTATCCAGGATAAAGTACAGACCTGCGCCGGACGTGATAGAAAGCAACGCCCACGCCTGGAAGTAAAACTTAAAGACTGTGTTCATGCGCGGATAGCTGTCTGCGAAGACATCTTTCAGGAAGATAATCTCAGTCATAGCAACAAGGCCAAAAGCCACCGTACCTAACAACAATGTGAAGGCGCGAGGACGATCATGTATATGATACAGTACTAATGCTCCCCCAAACGCTGCGATACTGAAAGCCACCGCAAACGTCAAACCGTTCTTCGCGATAGCAAATGTGAGAAGCAGCACGCCGAGAATCAACACAAGAAACATAACTCTTATATCCAACCAGCCTGGACGAATAGAACGAGCATCCACTTCGGATTGAGTACCAGGTGACGAGGCATCTGCCAAAGATGGGTCGTTGGCAAGTTCGACCACTGGAGCCGTATTATTTTCTGCATCCCCAGGCTGATGGAGTATGGCTTGAGGAACAGCGGTAATTTGTTGGCGTACTGGAGAAACCACCTGGTAATCGCCGGAAGTAGTCAATCTAATGCGCTCAATTTCCACATCATCCGGGTTCATCGATTTCTCAGATCTTCGATTCGATGTGGACGCGCTCATCGGTTTGCTCATCCCGTTCGAACTTGCAGCCAAAGTACTTTTCAATGCAGCGGTTTGCGCGGTAAGCCGTGGCCGCAGCAAATTAACACAAAGCAACGTGACGAAGACAAATACAAACGTTCCGTAGATTAAAGCTTCATCACTAATTGGTGATCGATCTCCAGAGCTTACAAGGCCAATGCCCTGCAAGGGCGAGACGAAATTGAAATAAAAAGGAGAATACAGGAAGAACGAGAGTGCCGCCAGGGCTGCTCCTGCTGTGAACACATCCAGTACAAACTCGCGGCTAAAACGCGATTGGTAGGCCAGCCATTGCTGTAAGGCGATGCAGATAATAGTTATTGTTAGATCGGTAGGGAAATCCCAGCCGTTCATAGTAAAGAGGCCCCCAAGGATCAACGCTGTGGTTCCCATGGTGAACGGGAGGCGCCATCCGCTGCCAAAGACGCGCAAGCCTTTTCCATCAGGCTCTAGAAACAAGTTGAAAGCGAGAGCCAGCGCCAGAATCGTGAACGCCAGGGTCAATACATGCGCGTGAAAACAGGAGAGCAAGAAGCTAAAGGCAGGAAACTCATTAATGGTCTTATCAATGATGCGTGTCGTGTTAAACCAGTACAATGGCGGCAGATCATCATGCAGTATCCACCACTGTTGCGTTGAAGCAAGATTGCCTAAGACCTGGCCCATGATCATAGTGAGTAAGCCATAAGGGATAGCGCCCACGAGCGGTGGAAGCACACTATCAGGCCGGTCAGAACCCACATCAATGCTTTGGTTGGCGGCTGCAGGCCGTCCATTCCCAAAGAAAGCAAACCGCATTCGTCTCCTCGATGCATCCGGCGCGGCATTTCTTCTTTTGTGCAGGTGGCGTGCCCAGGCCACAATATTACAGGTTACACCGAACAAGCTGGCCGCCGTTAAGCCAAAGAAAATACAGATGCCGGTATTAAAGGCGATCGAGGGTGCTTGCCCCAGGAATTTTGCAAGCGTTGCAATCGTAAAGTGAGCGTAATAATAGTAGTTGATGGGATAGCCAGAGAGCCACATATCGTTGGGCGGGAAATGCGGGCTGCGCATAATCGCTGAAAGAAAACCTTCGTCCATGAACATCTCAAAGGAGTGAATATCTGGCCCGTACGAGCGAATCCAGCCCAGTAAGAACACCATGCCCAGAAATATTGCTTCGCAGATCACAATATAGAAGAGATTGGCACGCACTAGTTTTGTAAAAGTGGGCCACACGCGTATGAAGCCTATGATACTGCAAGCCACCAGGATGAGCAGCACGCCACTAATAAATAACTGGCTAAAAGGCAAGACCTGGAAGATCATTAAGGGCAACCAGACACAAAAGGCCAGCAAAGCCATGCCTATAGCCTTGCTAAAGGCCCAGCCACGGTCTGGAAGATTGTGAAAGACGGTTATAGTGAGCGGTAGGCACATGAGACCCAGCACTTCGACTAATGCCCACATTTGTAACAGTTCGACCATAATTTCTCTCTGACAGACTTCAGTTATATCAGTTAGATGCCTGGTATGCGGCGGGGCACTTCCCCAGGGTCGTGTACCCTTGCCTTAAAACACACACCCTATAATACAGCTTACGCATGCGCAGGACGCTACCCCACTATATTGAAAGACGTATGAATTATCTCATATGTTCCTAATTTTGGCTATACGTCTCATTATCCACATATCAGCAGGAAAAAAAGATTCAGGGTATCCCCTGTTGGGCATTAAATAGTAAAGGTTGCTAACTACCGGCGAGACCCGTGCAAGACGGTGGCAGTTTCACACCTTGCAACAGTTTGTGATAGAGCTGATCAGAGGTGTAGGGATAGGGATTGTCGCGCACAAAAATACGCGCAGTCGGATGGTCGAACACAGAATAACTTTCATCAGCATTACTGTCGTCTAAGACGATGCCGAAGAGGTTCGGATGATTCTCGAACTGGGCGGCCAGGTGAAAGCCAAGTTGCCCGCTAAAGAGCAGTTGATAATAGTGAATAGTCAACGGGTAACGGCACGGGAGGCGCGGAATCGATTTATCCAGGCGATCAGTCGCCATGGTGATAGCATCGATTGTTGGCAAAATACGCGCAAGCTGCAGCGCTTTAGCCATGGTATCATCCCCATAGAGGTCCAGGCCCTGCTGCGGCTGCCCATTCGCATCAGGATAGGAGACTTCCTGATAAATAGAAGGATCATGATTATCGACTGCTTCAGGCAAAGAATCATCCCATTGTTCATAGGTGAGTACACTTCCAGGTTTCAAGTGGCTAAATATCCAGCGTGAAGCCTGAATGCGCGTATTCGGCTGGCTATAGACATTCAGAAGTGCCAGCCCTTGAAACATCGTCCCCGCAAGCACAACCACGATTGCAGCATATGGCAGGATGATCGCAATGTAGGATTTGGTACGCGCGTCCTTCACTCTTTCACGGCTGAATTTCAGCAGCGCTATCAGTATACTGGCAGCCATTAACGTCAAGAACGGGTAGATTGGCAGCATATAGCGCATGTATTTAACGTAGAAGCCGCCGGTAATAACACCATAGACGACTACCCAGGATAACACAACGAGCCAGGGACCGGCATCGCGTTTCCATACGCGCCAGCAGAGCCACAGGAATCCAGCCAACGCAGCAAGGCCCAACATCAACCCCATACCCCAAAAAAGCATGTTCTGCGCCTCATAGACATAAGGCGTCGTTCCCGCGAATTGCCACATACGGCAAATCGAGCGCTCCACGTGCCAAATCTCCCTGCTGGGCAACCTGCTGTATGAACTCCGGCATATCTAATAACGCATAGGGCATGGCTATAAGAAAAACCGCGAGAGTAACACAGAAAGGGAGGAGCAGAGGTACAATGATCGAGGATAGACCGCGCCTATACCAGCGCATCGCCAGGGCTACGAAGAGCGATACAGCCAGTGGAGCAGCGCTGAATTTTGTGGCCAGAGCCAGGCCATAGCCGAGACCAGCAACAAGTGACCAGCGTACAGGTTTATCGGTGTCAACCAATACCACGCAGGCAAGCACGGTCAATGTGACGAAGAAGAGCAGCATGGTATCAACAGTGTAGAAGTGCGAAAGCTGTAATTGAAACGGTGTGAATGCCACTAAAGCAGCGGCCAGCAGGGCAACTGACCAGGCATATCGTCGTCCCGGCGTGTGATCATTGGTAAGTAGCAATCCCAACCAGCCTACCAGGAAGATGGTGCCACAATCAAAAATGGCATTGAGAACACGCCCGGTAAGCGTGAGATTGGCAAAGTTAGCCAGTGGAGCAGAGATGTGTGAGAGGACGTTGCCCACTGCTGCCAAAAGGTAGAGTGGAAAGGAACCGTAAGCGAAAAAATGCGGGTTGAGCGGTGAAGTGGCCGCATTGAAGAATTGTGCCCAACTACCAGGCCACGACAACTGAACCACATGAAAGAGAATCTGTCTCTCGTCTGGATGGAAGTTATTACCCTGGGCGGCATCCAATCCGTACAATCGCACCAGGAGTTGATAGCGGGCTTGCATCTGATCCCAGTCCAGGCCATACAAGCGTAGAGCCAGGCCGAGGATTGCTATGCCAGACAAAGCTAACGGTCGCCAGCGGATCACTATCTTCACAACTTGAACAATCTCTTCCTTCCCTCTTAGAAAAGGAGGGGCAAATACCGCTCAGGCACTTATTAATCTAAACAACTGCGCATTAGTATTACGAATCAGGTGCTGAGAAATGCAGCCAAGCGCAGATGCATTTTGTCTCCAATAACAGGTCATGAAGCACCTTCGTGTATGCTCATGCTAGAGTTTGCATATTTTTTTTGCTATATTAACACTTTTTTTGAGAATTGGACAGAGTCAATGGGAGACGAACACACGACGCCAACGACTGGCAGATGCATCATACGGTAGTCTCACGATCATGTGCCTGCAGGCCTCCTCAAATGCGAGGGTAAAGTCCAACGTTGTTTTGAATCGCCGGTCCGGCGTGTGCTGTAAACCAGTCAACACAACTCGCTCGACAGCAGCCGGTATCTCCGGTACGATAGCGCGCATCGATGGTGGTGAAAGATTCCTTCGCTGCCAGGCTATTTCCTCGTCAGTACCCTGAAAAGGGCTATGACCTGTGAGCCATTCAAAGACCATAGTTGCAAATGCGTACTGGTCACTTGCCGGGCAGGGTGCTCCCTGCCGTTGCTCAGGTGCCATATACGCACTGGTCCCTCCAAATTCCCAAAACATCCTGGGATAGTACCGGCTACGAATGTGCATGACGAGTCCAAAATCACCGAGTAGAACCATGTTGCGTGTCTTCAGAAAGATATTCTGCGGTTTGATATCCCGGTGGATGAAACCTCGAACATGGACATAATGTATAGCTCTCCCTACCTGGCTGGTATACACCCTGACTTTCGAGAGAGGAAGCCGTTTGCCAGGGCGATGACGTCGCGCTAATGAGCCGTAAGGCGCATATTCCATAACGAAGTAAAGCCATCCATCCACTTCTCCTGAGTCGAAAACCTGCACGATATAGGGATAATCGAACTGCGCGAGAGTGCCCGCTTCCCGGATAAATCGCCTCTTAGTGCGATGTTGCTCATCAATGTCTTGTATCTCTCCTGGAAAGAGTATCTTGATTGCAACCTTCTTTTTGAGGCGTACATGCTCGCCCAACCAGACAGCAGTATAGCGACTTCTACTTAGAAGATTGAGGAGCCGATACCTGCCAATCTGTATTCTACGATTAGTCATCATGTTGTTCTCCGACGCCAGATGCACATTTTGATTTCCAGATATTAAGACGCTGGTATAGGGGTATGCTGAAATACTTTTTTCTCATTTCCGCTTTTCCAGCCGAGGAAAGTATTATCTTATTAGCAGGGATGCGAAATACTCAGCATTATATCCTATCCATGAAAGGGGGCAGTTCCGCATGAGAATAATACCTGTTTGCCTGCTTAACAGCGATAGATTAGATGCCACTTGTCGAGGCTGTTATCATAGGATGAAAATATTGCTTACTTGTAGAAGAGATGGTAACATGTGGAAAATCATGACTAACTCTTCTATACAACATATAGGAAAAAGCGATGGTTATGGAGGAAGTGCGGAATCTTAAAACCTATAAGCTACCCTTGGACGAACTGTGCAACCTGGCACCGGATACTTCATGGGGTGATGCTCCTACCATATCTGCTGGACTCTCACCCCTAGAAGTTTGCCAAATTGTTGGCGAATGGTACGTAGCCCAAAGCAGTGATGCACGACGTCAAAATATGGGACAATTTTTCACTCCACCCAACGTTGCCCGCTACATGGCAAACATTGCGGGGAGACTCGACAACCAGGCACGCATACTGGACTCAGGTGCAGGGGTC
>Ga0207646_10002101_pt1 | contig 23890 bp, 22 predicted proteins | sample KBSK5502metaG_FD_184343 | JGI IMG/M metagenome (GOLD analysis project Ga0207646, IMG submission 184343) | Corn, switchgrass and miscanthus rhizosphere microbial communities from Kellogg Biological Station, Michigan, USA - KBS K5-50-2 metaG... | ecosystem: Host-associated > Plants > Roots >... | reverse complement strand
TGGGGGAGGGCGGAAGCCGCTTCAGGATCTTCAAGTTCCGGACGATGGTGCGCGACGCCGAGGCGAAATTCCACGACCTCGCGTCGCTCGAGGAGTTCGACGATCCGCTGTTCAAGCTCAAGGGCGACCCGCGCGTGACACGGTCGGGAGGCTTCTTGCGACGCACGAGCATCGACGAGCTGCCACAGCTCTTGAACGTCCTCAAGGGTGAGATGTCGATCGTCGGACCTCGGCCGGAGTTGGTCGACATCGTCGAGCGCTACAGGCCGGAGCACGAGTTCCGGTTGCAGGTGAAGCCGGGCATGACCGGCCCGTGGCAGGTCTTCGGCCGTAGTGACCTGACCTTCGAAGAGGTGCTTGCCGTCGAGCGGGAGTACGTCGAGAACCTCTCACTCGCCCGAGACATCCGCATCGTCCTGATGACGGTGCCTGCCGTCTTCGGCAAGCGCGGCGCGTACTAGCTCGCAGCGGAGCGCCGCACGGCCTGGACGGTCAGCTTGTTGCCGATCCCGCCGAGCAACGCGTTGAAACCTTCGATCGCGAAGCGCACCACTGGTCGTATCGGCCGGCTGGAAAGCAGCCGAGCTGCGCGGCCCGGCTCGTGGCGGTAAACCATCGCGTAACGCTCGCAGCGCACCACCGAGAACCCGTTGCGCTCGAGTGCGCTCACGATGGCGGCGGGCTCGATCCGCTCGACGCGGTTACCGGCCTCCTCGGTCTCGGTCGAGAGCCCGACGCGGACAGCGAGCTGCGTGGCTGCCGCGCGCGCAGGTTCGTTCACCGATACCGCATGTCTCGCCACGCGAGTGAGTTCACCGAGCCCTGCGAGGGGCGCTTCGAGATGGTGGAGGCCGTCATGTACGTAGGCCAGGTCCACAGATGCGTCCGCGAGCGGCAGCGCCTCGGCGTCGGCGACGACGGACAAGATCGCGAGGCCGTATCGAACAGCACGTTCGCGCGCCCGGCGGGCAGCTCCCACCGAGACATCGGTTGAGATGACCACTGCCCCGGTGTGTGCGAGGAACTCTGCGTCCATGCCGGACCCGCCGCAGATGGCCACGGCGGTCGTCGGCACGTCGGTCAGGCCGTCGAGACTGCGCCGGAACTTTTCGTCGAGTAACCAGCGGTACAACCACGGTGTGCCATGTGGGCGAGTTGTCTCGAACTCGGGATCGGCGTCGTCGAAGAATGCGGCCTGCTGCTCCTTGTGCTCATCGTCTCCGGCAGCACCGATTCGGAGCAATGGGATTCCGTCGGCTACCTCGTACGTCGCACCGCAGGCGGTGCAGCGGGCTTCATCGTCGCCCCAGTCGAGCTCTCCGCGGCACGCCGGGCAGACGAGCAGCAATCGGAGACGGGCGTCGAACGTCTCCGGCCCCGAATCGGGATCCTTGGTGTCGATGGACGGCACTAGCGATTGATTATGCGTTCGACACTCGTACGGCATGCGTCGACAAACGCCGCCGCGGCGGCGTCTATCGACCACCGCTCGGCAATCTCTGCACCGGCGGTCGCTGCCGCGCGCCAACGTGGGTCGTCCCAGCTCGCGATTCGCGCCATTGCCTCGCGGAGCTCGTCTACGTCGCCCGCGCGGGTTATGTAGCCGTTCACGTCGTCGACCACCAGGTCGTCAACCGCTCCCACGGCCTCGGTTGCGATGACCGGAAGTCCGTGCTCGAGTGCCTCGTTGATCACCAGTCCCCAAACCTCGTAGCGGGACGGCAGGACCAGCACGTCAGCGTCTGCATAGAGCCGCTGCAGGGCGGGACGATCGATCTGACCGTGATACGTCACCCGTCCGGTCTGCACCGCGCGGTTCACGAGGGGTTGGAGGGGCCCGTCACCGGCGATGTGCAGCTCCCCTTCCGGAAGCTGCGAGAACGCGTCGAGGAGCTCGGTGATGCCCTTCCGCTCGATTAGCTGCCCGACGAAGAGGAATCGCAGGGGGTCATGCGGTCGGTGGCGGGTTGTGCTCGGCTCGCCCCGCGGTACCGCGTTCGGGACGCGGCGGATCGCGGCCGGGGCGACTCCGAGCCGCTCGAGCTCGCGAGCAGCACGAGTTCCGTAAGCCAGGCAGAGGTCGCTGCGGGTGACGAAGTGGCGCACCCACGCTTCGCTGAGCCGGCGAGCGACGGACGGCTGATCTTTCGAGAAGCTTCCCCACCAGGGAACGAACGCCCAACCCTTTCTCCGACGCGCGGCGAAGGCGGCTATGTTCGCGGGAGAGCTCCAGATTCCGCCTCCTGCGCCGACGACGACGTCCGGTCGGAAGGAGCTGATCGGTTCGAGCGGTCGGAGCGCGAGGTGCACGTACGCGTCGGTCCCCAGGCGCCTCAGGTCGACCGACGCAGAGCGCAGCCGAATGTGTCGAAAGGGCAGGTCGGCCGGAACCTCCCACGACCGGTTCGACTCCATCCCGGTCTCGTAGACGACGAGCAGCTCGATCCCGTCCTCTCGAGCGACCCGCTCGAACAGCGCCACCCGGTTCGGGTCGACCATGTTGGCGATCACCGCGATCCGCAGCGGACCCATACGTTCGCTACTCGCCCTTTATGGCCTCGAGGTAGATCGACTCTTGCTCGCGGTGAGGGCTGTCTGGGCATGGCTCGATCCTGCTGTCGCCGAATCTGCGCCCTTCGCACTCCTCGAAGCCGCCCGCCCGTACGAAGAGCTCGAGGGTCTCGAGGTCCCAGCCGCTGCGATGTCCGTGGAGATAGAAGATCTCCTGGACGGCTAGCAGGTTCGTGGGTCGTCCCGGTCGGTACTCGTCGATCAGACCTTGGCCTCCGTCGGCGTAGGAGAGGAGATACCGACCCGCGTCGGGAACGGCGATCCGCATGACGCCGCCGGGAGACAGAACCCGATGGGACTCCTCGATGAGCTTCGCAGCGGCTTCGAGGGGGAGGTGCTCGAGAAGGTGCTCGTGAAAAATCGCCTCTGCGGACGCGTTCGGAAAGGGCAACCCGTGGGCGAGGTTCCAGGCGAGGTCGACAGGGTGTCCGGCCAGGTCGACGTTGAACCAGCCCTCCTTCGGTTGCCACGCGCTGCCGAGATGGAGCCGGAGGCTTCCTTCGCGCGTGGCTGCTTCGGCGCGGCGGCGCTCGAGCGGTCGCTTTGCCTCGGTCAGTGCAACGGCGACGGTTCCGCGCCGAGACGGCGGGAGGAGTCCGCGTGCCAGACGGTAGGGGAGGCTGCCGCCTGCCGCCGGGGCATGCCGGGAGGCGAGCGAATCGAGGTATGTCCGCAAGGACTCGCGCGCACTGTTCCCCTGTGCACTCATCGGCGGCGTCGCCTCGTCGAGGCGAGCAAGGAGGTGACAGGAGCTCGCAGGCCCCGAAGGGAGGGATAGGCCCAGATTCCGAGCCTGGTCCGGACGACAATGAGGGTGAGTACGTTCTGAAGAGTCACTCCGCAGGCAATCGCGATCGAGACTCCGACCGCCCCGGCGGTGTCCGCGGCCACTGCGGTGCCGGCGATTGTCACGACTGCGACGAATATGGTGATGAGCATCGCCGCCATCTGTTCTCCGGCCATCATCAAGGCGAGGCCGGAGTAGCCGCCCATCGAGGTCAGGAAGCAGCTAGCTGCGAGCACGATGAGGACAGTGCTGCCGCGGCTGTAGTAGTCGCCGAACAGAAAGGTGAGCGCCCAAGGGCCGAGCAGGATTAGAAAGACGAGTCCGATGCCCGAGGCGAGGCCGGTCGCCCCAGAAGTTGTTCGCAGCAGCCGCTCGAGATCGTGAAACCGCTGCTGAGTCCATAGCTCCGTGATCAGAGGAGCGAGAAACGACATTCCGATCAGTAGCGGCACCAGGAGCAACGAGGCTAGCCGCGCACCGGCGACGTAGTACGCAACGTCTGCGCCCGAGCGGAAAGCTCCGAGCAGGATCGTGTCGATCTGAACCATCAAGTTCCAACTGAGGTTGGTGGCAAGCAGAGGCAGAGCGATCCAGAGAAGCGCGCGAGCATTGCCGGGGGCGATTCCAAGCGGCCTGACCCGGTCGCGGAGTCGCCCCAGCGAGAGAACGACGAGTACCGCTGCAAGGGCGACTGAGACGACAAGGACCTGCGTCAGGCTCGTCTGCCAACCGCCGACGACGATCGCCGCAAGGGCGATTGCGAGGGTTACGTTCGTCGCAGCGTCGCCGAGGATCGTCGCCCACTTGATGTCGCTGAAGCCTCGAAAAGCTTCGGGCACCAGGAGCCGAACCGCCGTCAAAGGAATGAAGACTGCGATCCAGGGGGTTGCGTCGGCGATCGTCGCTGAGCCGAAGACCTGTTGGCCGATCGCGTGCCCCGTGAGGAGGTACACGATCCCGAAGGCAATCGAGACGAGGGCGGTGATCCGAAGCGAGGTCCTGACGACCGCTCCGGCGGCCGCGGCACGCCCACGCGTCATCGCTTCTGACACGCCTCGCACGACTGCCTGGTTGAGTCCGAGCATGCTGATCAGCGCGACGATGCTCACGAGATTCACGATCACGAAGTAGGCCCCGACGTCGGTCGGCGGCAGCGCGCGTGCGACGAGGATGTTCACAGCTGCGCCCGCAGGGAGCGCGACAAAGCGTCCAGCAGTTGACCACCCGAGCCCGGAGCGCACACGCGGGCTCAGGCCACGAGGTGCGGGAGCGACTTCGGCTTCGATCACTTGCGCCAAGGCTCCGAGGCTAGCGGCGGCTTAGGGGGAACCGCTCTCAGCGCGCGAGAATGTCACCGCAAATCACGTTCGGCTCGGTCTAACATGCGCTCGGCGTGACGCTGCCGAGACCGGCGATTCTCATTCTGTATGCGGGGCTTGCGGGGGCGGCGGCCGCGGTAGCAGCGTTAGCCGCGCGGAGCACATGGGACGCACCAGCACTTGTGCTCGCGATCACGATCGTCGTACTGCCCGCGTTGGTCCTGCTAGCTGCGGTGTGGCCCGCAGCTGCTCTGGGGGTGTTGGTTGCGGGCCAGGTGCTCGAGGCGTTCGAATATCCCACGGCCGCGGGGACGATCTCGTTCGGGGTCATCCTGTTAGGGCTGGTGTTGCTTTTCCATTGGCGGCGCGTGTTGGACGCACTTCGCCGCGATCGCGATCTGGTCGTCGCGACCGCCCTGTTCGGTGGGTGGGTCGCCACTTATGCATTTCGGCTGCGCTATGAGCCTGCGAGTTCTGTAGCCCGCGAAGTGGTGACTGTGCTGAGCTTCGGTGCGTTCGCTGCGGCGGCGATTGCGGTTGCGCGGTACCGGCACGCCGTCAGGAACGTGGGCATCGGGGCGACCGTCGCTCTGCTGATCCTCGGCCTCTGCGGGGTGTTGGCGAGTGTCGGCGCGATTCCGGCACCCGAGCGGATCGGCGGCTCAGCGAGAGATTTCCTGTTCTTCAGCAACCCGATTCGGCGTAACTACGGTCTCAACGTCGCCTTCGACAGCGTCGCCCTCCTTGTGCCGCTGAGCGTCTCGTGGCTGCTCGTTTTGCTCGCATCGCGGCGAGGACGAGGCCGGATCGCGGCGGTCTGCACCCTGGCCGTTCTGCTCTTTCTCATGCTCTTCGTCTTCCAGGCCCGGGAGATGGTTGTGCAGCTGATGGTCGCGGTGCTGGCCACAGCTTGTGTCATACGCCCGAAGGTCGGATGGATTGTGGCCATCGCCGCGCTCCCAATCGTCGCCGCTGGCGTGATCCACTTGGTGAACTTGGACAAGACGAGTTCCGATGTGCGTCTCGTGCCGGACCGCCATGTCTTCACCGTCCTAGCTCACGACCCACAGCGCTTCTTGCTCGGAACGAGCGAGACCGGCTTCTTCAACGAGTCGATCCGGTCGTCCCCCGCGTTGGTCGCCGCGACTCAGACGGGTTCCTACTCCTTACACAACTTCTTCCTGTCGAATCTCGTGGCAGAAGGCTTCGCCGCCTTCGCGTTCACGGTGCTGCTATTCGGGGTGATTCTTCTGCGGGCCTGGCGGCTGTGGCGGTCGGCTCCGAGCGACTCCGACACTCGTGTGCTTCTGATCGCGTGCGTGGGAATGCTGGTAACGCTGCTTCTGGAGACGGTGCAGCAGAACGCAGCCGGCTTCTGGATTCTCGCTGGGTTGGTGCTGGGCTTCTCGTTGAGCCGACGCGATGGAGCCGAGGATGAGCAGCGACCAGGGCAGGAGGCGTCGTACATTCATCCGCGCCTGACGCCCGCATCGGGTTGGCTCGGGATACCGAGTCAGGTCCTCAGCTCGGCGCGCCGGAATCCAGTCGCGGTCGCCCTTCCGCTCCTGCTCGTGCCGACGATCGCAGTTGCGCTTGCCGTCTCGAACGCTCCGACGCGGTCGGTGGCGGGGCACGTCACGTTCACGGAAGTGCCCCTCGAGCGGCAGTATTTCGGCAGTGCGCCGCTGGTCTTGCGCACAGCCGACGTACGTGAGGGGCGCGTCTCTCTCATAGTCGACAACAGCGCTGGCACGACATCTGTGACTGCGCGTGCGACGGCCGACCGGCCCCGGGATGCCGCAGCGCTCGTGAACTCCTACCTCGACGCCCTCGTCGCCTGGCATGAGCGGGCTGCGGTCGCTCGAGTCACGGCGGCAGTCGGGCGGCTTCGAGCGCGGATCGCATCGCTACGCGGGCCCGGCGCCGCGGCAAAACGCAGGGTGCTCACGAGTAGGCTCGACGACATGGTCCTACTCTCGTATGTGCCGCTCGGCCGGCCGTCGGCGCTCGAACGTGTCGACGTCCCGCGCCAGGGATGGTGGATCGTCGAGGTGTTCGTGGTCGCCCTTGGGCTGGGACTCTCCCTCGGCCTCGCGGCAGCGGTGGCGGCCGATGCGCTCTCCGGGTACTACAGGGGAATCGGCGATGCGCTCACTCCGGATGGCTCCGTTCCGGTCACAGCGCGAACAGCGACATAGCACCGTGGGCGCGGCCGGCGAACGCAGGTCACCTTGCTAGCGCGGCCCGATGAAGGCAAAACAGCTGTTGCCGTCAGAGAAGGGAGCGTTCTCGATCTGCGCGTCCGTCAGCGTCTCTCGGAGGAACATATTCCAGCTCTCCGGACTCCAGAAGTTGATGTGCCCCAGTGTCGTGTCGCGGCGACCATTGGGCACGGTGAGAAGCAACACTCCGTCCAGCCGGACCATGTCCCACAGGCTGCGGAGAGCCCGTGCAGGTTGGAACATGTGCTCGAGCGTCTCGCAGCAGCAAACGATGTCGAAGCGGCTGGGAGGCTGGTCATAGATGTCGTGGACTTCAAAATTCGCGCGAGGGCAAACGGTTCGCGCAATGGAAAGAGCTGCCGGCGAGAAGTCGTAGCCAGTCCTGCTCTCGGCTTCGTCAAGTTTCGCCAGGAGATGGCCGGTGCCGCATCCGACATCTGCCACGTCCCGGCCCGCGACACTGATCCTCTCGCGCAGAAGCTCCGCGACTTCATCGTAAAAGGCGATCCGATCGGTGGTCAGATACTCACTGACCCGGTTCGGGTCCGAGAAGAACGCATCGACCGCATCTCGGGAGTTGTTCGACGTGGGGTAATCAGCAGGTCCGGTCTCGAGGCGGTAGATGCCTCGTTTGGCGAGTTGCCTCCTGATCGGTTCCTTGACGGCCTTGCGTAGCTTCCCCAGCGCCCTCATCCGGCCACACTCCCAGACGGAGCGTCGGCCGTCGTCTCGGCGGTCGTCATCGCCTCAGACCGTGTCGGGGTCGCCAGTCGCCATGAAGCGCCGCTTGACGACGAGCTGGCGCACGATGAGCCGTGCGCGGCTGTCGATCGACCACTCGAATGCCTTCCGATCCTGGCGCAACCGTAATGCCGTCGGCGCGCCGCGGAGCCGGTAGGCGATCCTCCTCAGCCGGGCCTCGAAGGGCACCGCCGGGGGAATTCCGTACATCTCGACGAGCCGGACCACCTCTTCGTCCGCCTCGGGCGGCCAGTGGTAGACCTTGCGCTGGGCCTGATGCCGATCGATCGCGAGGACCTTGTCGATGCGGCCGAACGGGTGCCCGGCCGCGAGCCTGAGCCAGAGCTCGTGATCCATCGTGTAGTGGAACGACTCGTCGAGGAAACCGTCCTCGAGCACCCTCCGCCGCATGAAGACGGCAGGCTGCGAGAGGAAGTTCTGGCGCCAGAGGCGGCTCTTGCTGTACCGAGGCATCCACATGACGTGGAGCAGGCTGCCGTTCTCGCTCACGAGAGCCGCGTGCCCGTACACGACGTCCACGTCCGGGTTTGCTCGGAAGTACGCCACAACGCTCTCGACCGCATCGTCGAAGAGGTACGCATCGTCGGAATTGAGCCAGCCGATGATCTCGCCGTGGCTGCGGTTGAACGCCTTGTTCAGTGCGTCCGACTGCCCTCCGTCCGGCTCGCTGATCCAACTCCCGGCGGGTAGGACTGTCCGCAGGACGTCGACACTTCCGTCGGTCGAACCCCCGTCCACGACGACGTGCTCCAGGTGCGGATACGTCTGGCGGGCAACGGAGTCGAGCGTTTCGCCGAGCCAGCGTCGCTGGTTGAAGGACGGCGTGAGGACCGAGACGAGAGGCTCCTGCTGCGGTCGCCGCCCGCTCTGCACACCGGCTTCCGAGCTCACGCCGCGATGGTAGCCCGAGTTTGCGAACCTGTTGTCTGCTGGTAGGTAGAGATGCGCACAGACATCACGACGCTGAACCGACACTACGCCGACTTTTATGCGGACGACGCCCGCACCGCCTGGCGTGAGCTTGGAGCGCTCGAAAAGGCGAGAAGCATCGAAGCGGTCGTGGATCGTCCGGTCGGTCGTGTCGTCGATATCGGCTGTGGAGAGGGAAGCGTCATCGCCGCACTGGCGGGTCGGTTCGGCGCGCCCGGGTTCTCAGGGTTCGAGGTCGCCCCGGCTGCCCTCGCGGTCGCTCGCAGCAGACACTACGACGCCGAAGTCGATTTCAACCTGTTCGACGGCTTGAAGATCCCCAGGGAAGACGGGGCCTACGACGTCGCGATCCTGTCTCACGTACTCGAGCACGTGGCCGATCCGCGCTCCCTGCTGCAGGAGGCGGCCCGTGTTGCCTCACGCGTCGTGATCGAGGTGCCGCTCGAGCTCCATCTCCGCACATCGCGCTTTCGCTGGGACGACACGGGGCACATCAACGTCTTCAACCGTCGTTCGATTCGCTATCTGGTCGAAGGCTGCGGTCTGAACATCACGCGCGAGCGCATCTATTGCCCCGGCCGGGAAGTACATGCCTTCTTCGCCGGACGCCGCGGCGAGGCGAGGTGGGCCTTGAAGGCTGCCGCACTTCGTTTCGGCGGGCAGGCGATCTTCACCTACCACTACACCGCTCTGACGAAGCCGGAGTCCTAGCGAACGAAGGTCACGTTTCGTCCCTCGGAGCGCACGGGCACTAGTCCCGCCCGCCTGATTCGCCGGATCAGCGAGACGACGTTCCGCAGTGGCCGCACTTTGTCGAACTCCACCAAGAGGACCTGGGGCAGCGGACCGCTCGAGAGGAGATCGGGGATCACGACCGTCTCCGCCCCCTCGATGTCCATCTTGATGATGTCCACGGTCGCGTCGCCTAGCTCCTGTGCGAGGGTGGCTACACGCCGCACCGGAACGGTGATCGATTGCCCGGTGCCCTGGAGGTCGAGCGCAGAGTACGACGCGTGGGCCGGATCGCGGGGAGCGAACAGGTCGATCTCGGTGTCCTCGTTCCACCAGCCGACGGGCGCGAAGCGGAAGCGATCGTCCGCGATCGCCAGCGAGGCGATGTAGCTCACGGATCTAGGGGTGGGGTCAAACGTCGTGACTCGAAGCCCGTGTTCGAGCAACGCCAGATCGAACGTGATGTCCTCGCCGGCTCCGGCGCAATAGGCGACGGCCGCACGGGTCAGGACGGATTTGGGCACCCACCAGCCGCCGTAGCGGCTACCCAGACGTATGAGATCTTCGTGCGCTCCGGTAGTGAGCAGGCGAAAGACCGCGGCTGCCACACGCCGATAGAGGCGATCCATCATCACTAGGCCGACCAAGCCTACGCGCCGTCAGCCGGAAGGCGGACTACCATCCCGCCCGGTGCGGTTGAGGGTCACTCCGAGGTACACGCTGGTCGCGTGCGCTGTTGCGTGCGTCTGTCTGCTCGCCGGGGCCGCCTTGGCGGGTGCGGCAAACAACGTAAGCCGAGTCCGGACATATTCGACGCGCCCGACGCTGCCGTTGCGAACAGGGTTGCTCGATCCGCGCACCCTCAGCGGTCCCGACATGTCTGTCGCGTTCGCGCTGGCGCGGCAGACGGGGGCCACGTACGTTCGTGAGCCGGTTTCCTGGCAGGCGATTGCGCCCGCCACGCAGCCCACGGGATTCGTGCCGTCCGATCCCACCACGCCCGGTTACACGTGGGCAGCGCTGGATGCGACCCTCGAGGCCGCTCAGGCGGCCGGGCTGACCCCGATTCTCGGGATCGCCTCGCCGCCGACGTGGGGGTACACGACCCAGCCGGCGGGGGTGAACGGCGGGACGCCGGACGTTACGGCTCTCCGCGACTTCGCCACTGCGCTCGCCACTCACTACGACGGCCTGACCCCGGGAGTGCCGGCTGCGCATGTGTTCCAGGTCTGGAACGAGCCGAACAACAGCATGGATCTGAATCCGGCCAGCCCGACCGTGTACCGGGCGATGGTCAACGCGGTCGCCGAGGGCGTCCACGGGGTTGATCCGGCCAACCTCGTCGTCGCCGGCGGACTCGATCCGTTCGGGCACCTGCAGAGCAAGAACCAGCAGTGGTATTCGGTCGCGCCGCTCGCCTTCATGCGTTCGGTGCTGTGTCTCTCGAAGGGCGCACATCCGCATGCGACGTGCAAAGACCCAGCGCACTTCGACGTGTGGTCTCACCATCCGTACACATTCGGCGGGGCGTTCGGGAAGGCGAAGCTGCCCGACGACGTCGAGCTAGGCGACCTGCCGAAGATGCGCGCCGTGCTCACGGCGGCCGTGCGGCTCCACCACGTCGTCTCGGCAAACCCGGTCCAGTTCTGGGTTACGGAATTCGGGTGGGACACCAATCCGCCTCGCCCGCACGCTGCGTCGCTCAGTCTCGCCTCCCGCTGGACGGCCGAGTCACTTCACCAGATGTGGCTCTCCGGCATCTCCCTGGTGACGTGGTTCCTGCTCGAGGATTATCCGAGTCCGAGCCCTTATCAATGCGGTCTGTACTTCTATTCGTCGTCGATCCAGAGCGCTCGCGCCAAGCCCGTACTCACGGCGTTCCGGTTCCCCTTCGTCGCCTATCTCGGCAAGAAGAAGACGACGATCAGCGTCTGGGGCAGGGACGCCACGAGCGACAAGGAGACCGTCGGGATCCAGGTCCGCCGCGGGAAGAGCGGACCGTGGCGGTCTGTCGCTCGCATCTCGTCGAACGCCAACGGGATCTTCCAGGCCACGCTGAAGCTGAACGCGACGAAGAAGGATTGGCTCCGAGCGAGCGCCACGGGGTCCGGGAACTCGCTGGCGTTTTCGCTCAAGCGCTTCAAGGATCCGCACATCGGCCCCTGGGGCAACTAGGTCGTAAAGCTTCAGCAAAGATCGCCGCCGCGCCGGGGAACGCTAGGTACGTTGTCGCGCGGTGCGGGTCTCTTTGCGGTATCTCCTCTTCGCCGTCGCGGCGATCTCTCTGACGGCAACCGCCGCGTCGGTGAGTTTCGCTGCCAGCAGCAGCCTTAGGACATACAAGACTTCTGGCACCGCGCCGCTCCGGACGGCCGTGTTCGATCCGTTCCACGTCAACGGCGGCAACGCGCAGCCCTACGAAATGACTCGCGCCGCCGGTGCGCAGTACGTCCGGCTCACCGTCCGTTGGAACACGATCGCGCCGGCGACGCTTCCCGACGGGTTCGTTGCGTCTGACCCCACATCCCCGGGCTACTCCTGGGGCGGGCTTGACGCGACAGTCGAGGCCGCCGAAGCCGCCGGGCTCACCCCGATCCTCGACATCATTGCGACTCCGAGCTGGGCCTATGTACATCGCCCCAGCGGGGTCAATGCGGGATCGCCGAAGCCGGCGGCGATCGGAGACTTCGCCAAGGCTCTGGCCACGCATTACGACGGTCAAGACGTCCTTCCGGACGTGACCATCTACGAGGTCTGGAACGAGCCGAACCTCAGCCTCGACCTGGGTCCGGCCAAGGCTTCCACCTACCGAGCGATGATCAATGCCGTCGCCGACGGCGTCCACTCGGTCGATCCCGCGAACCTCGTCGTCGCCGGAGGCCTCGATCCGTTCGGGCATCCGAAGAGCAAGAAGCAGCAGTGGTATTCGGTTGCACCGATGACCTTCATGCGCTCGCTCCTCTGCCTCTCGAAGGGTGCGCATCCGCATTCGACGTGCAGCGCCAAGGTTCATTTCGACGTCTGGTCGCATCACCCGTACACCTTCGGCGGAGCATTCGGCAAGGCGACTCAGTCCAACAATGTGTCGCTCGGCGACCTGCCAAGGATGCGGTCGCTGCTGCAGGCGGGCGTGCGAGTCCACCACGTTGTTGCCTCGAAGCCGGTCCAGTTCTGGGTGACGGAGTTCGGCTGGGATACCAACCCGCCGCGCCACGGAGCAGCCTCGGTCAGCCTCGCCTCTCGCTGGACCGCAGAGTCGCTGTACCAGGCATGGCGATGCGGTGTTTCGCTCTTCACGTGGTTCAATCTCGAGGACCTCTCGGGTGGGGGCCCGTACAAGAGTGGCCTCTACTTCCATGGGAAGTCGCTCTCTCGCGCGAAGCCCAAGCCGGTGTTGACGGCTTTCCGGTTTCCGTTCGTGGCGTACCTGCATGGTTCGACCGTGAGTGTCTGGGGCCGCGACGCGACGAGCGACAAGCAGCGCGTCACCATCCAACTTCGCCATGGGAAGAGCGGCAGTTGGCGGACCGTCGCGTACGTCGTCGCCAACAGCAACGGGATCTATCGGGCGACGCTGAAGCTGAACGCCTCGAAGAGTGACTGGCTTCGGGCTTCCGCGTCGGGCTCCGGCAAGTCGCTTGCCTTCTCGCTGACCGTGCCGTACGCGCCGCACATCGGCCCCTGGGGAGGGGTACCGCCCCGCTAGCGTTGCGGCCGTGATTGCGGCCTACGTCCTCTTCTGGGGTTCGCTCGCCGCGCTTGCGTGGACGCACGCGCTCTACCCGCTCGCGGTCGCGCTTGCAGCGCGCACACACACGCGGCGCGTCGCGCTCGACGACCGGTACCTCCCTTCGGTCGCGGTGATCGTCACCGCGTACAACGAGGAGAGCTCGATCGAGCGGCGGCTCGAGAATCTTCGCGCGCTCGACTATCCGCCGGAGCTGCTCGCGCTGGTGGTCACCTCCGACGCGTCCACCGACCGAACCGAGGAGCTCGCGGAGGCCGCCGGCGCCAGGGTGATCCGGAATCCGCGCGGCGGCAAGGTCGCGGCGCAGGACGCTGCTGTGCGCGCGACGGAGGCAGACGTGGTCGCTTTCTCCGATGCGAACGCGACCTGGGCGCCGGACGCGCTACGGAAGCTTGTCCGCAACCTCGCCGATCCCGCAGTCGCGTATGTCTGCGGGCGCCTGCGGCTCGAGGCTCCGGACGGCTCGAACAAGGAGGGCGTCTACTGGCGCTACGAGCTCGTGACGCGCGACGGAGAGTCGCGGCTCGGCTCGGTCACGGCCGGCAACGGCGCCGTCTACGCGCTGCGCCGGTCGGACTACGCCGAGGTCGACCCGCGCTTCGGGCATGACCTCTCGCTGCCGTACCTCATGGTGCAGCGGGGGCGGCGTGCGGTCTACGAGCCGGAGGCGCTCGCCTTCGAGCGGCCGACTCCCACGAACGAGAGCGAGTATCGGCGCAAGGTGCGGATGTTCGAGCACTCGTGGCTGATCGTGTTGCGGGGACGAATGCTGCGCGGCCAGCGCCCGGGTTATTTCCTCGCGCTCGTCTCGCACCGGCATCTCCGGTACGCGAGCGGCGTCCTCCACTTGATCCTGCTCGGGAGCTCGATCGCGCTGGTCGGCCAGGGCACTTTCTATGCGGTGGTCCTCGGCGTTCAGCTCGCCGTGCTCCTTGCGGCACTCTTCGGCGTCGGGCTTCCGCGCTACTACGTCCTCATCACCTCGGCGACGGTCGTGGCGCTTTGGAACTACCTCCGGCACGGTGTGCCGGCCACTTGGGCGCCGCAGCGGGAGGAGCTCGCGTGAACCGGGCGGCAGACGTCGCGATCGCCGGCTCGGCGCTCGTTCTTGCATCGCCCCTGCTCGCGCTCGCCGCGCTGGCGGTCAAGCTCGAGGACGGCGGCCCGGTGCTCTACCGGCAGACGCGCGTGGGCCGGGACGGCGTCGATTTCGAGCTGCTCAAGCTCCGGACGATGGTCGTTGGCGCCGAGACGATGGGAGCCGGCCTCTCGGTCAATCGCGGGGACTCCCGCATCACCCGCGCAGGCCGATGGCTCCGCAAGCTCTCACTCGACGAGTTGCCGCAGCTCTGGAACGTCGTCCGCGGCGAGATGAGCGTGATCGGGCCGCGGCCGACGCTCCGCTACCAGGTGGAGCAGTACGACGAACGACAGCGGCACCGGCTCGATGTGAAGCCGGGCATCACCGGCTGGGCGCAGGTGAACGGGCGCGCCGCCCTGCCGTGGGCGGATCGGATCGAGCTAGACGTCTGGTACGTGGAGCACCGCTCTCCCAGCCTGGACCTGCGAATCCTCGCACGGACGCCCTTGGCGCTCTTCAGCGGCACGTACAAGGGCGATACCGGCGGTTGGCAGTCCCCAACCTGATCCGCGATGCGCCGCTTCCTGTTCGTCATCCATTACGCGGTCTACGGCGGGCCGCACAATCAGGCACTTCGCCTCGCCGGGCCGCTTCGTGAACGGGGATGGGAGACCGTCGTGCTCCTCCCGGATGAGGTGGGGAACGCAGCGGAGCGGCTTCGGGCCGCGGGTGTTGAAACGCTCACTTTCCCCCTCGGGAGGATCCGCGCGACTCGGTCGCCCAAGCCGCACCTCCGCCTCGCACGTAGCTTCCCGAGCGACGTCAGCCGCATCGAGAGCCTGCTCGAGAGCCGCGGCATCGACCTTGCTCTGATAGGCGGTCTCCACAACTCGCAGGCCGCCTTAGCAGCTCGTCGGGCCGAGCGGGCAGTCGTCTGGCAGCTACTCGATACGAACTCGCCGATGGCCTTCAGGCGGTTGGCGATGAGAGCGGTGTCGCGTCTTGCGGACGCGATCATGAGCACCGGGCACGAGGTTGCTCGCGCCCATCCAGGCGCCCTCGCCTTCGGAGACCGGCTTGTCCCTTACCTGCCGCCGGTGGACGTCAGCGAGTTTGCTCCTGACCCGGAACGAACCTCTGCCGCCCGGACAGAGCTAGGTCTGGATGCCGGCGACCTCGTCGTGGGATCGGTCAACAACCTCAGCCCGATGAAAGGGCACCTCACATTCATCCGTGCTGCGGCTCAGGTGCGACGGCGCCGGCCGAAAGTTCGCTTCGTCCTTCTCGGCGCGACGTACGAGCACCGATCCGAGTACACCCAGATGCTTTTCGACGAGGCCGAGTCCCTGGGGCTTCGGATGGGCATTGAGCTGCTCGTCGTCGACCCGGGTTCGCGTGTACGTGAGCTTGCTCCTGCTTTTGACCTCTTTTGGCTGACGTCGGAGCCTCGCTCGGAGGGGATCCCTACGACCGTGGAGGAGGCAATGGCCCTCGGAATTCCGGTCGTGGCGGCGGACGTCGGGGGTGTTCGCGAGATCGTCGACGATGGAGAGACGGGCTGGCTGGTTCCATCACAAGATCCTGAGGCTCTCGTTGCCGCGACAGAGCCGCTGCTCGACGACCCTATGCTGCGTCGGCAAATGGGTGAGGCTGCCCGGCTCCGCGCGGTCGCAGAGTTCAACCTCGACCGGTGCGCAGACACGCACGTGACCGCGTTCGAGCGCGCGATGGAGCATCGAGCCACCAGGCGTCGCCGTCGCTCGCTGTCGGAGTCCTGAGGGACCGGAGCTACCCTGGGCCGCAGTGGCGCCCCTGAACATCCTCGTCACGGGCGCCTGCGGCGTCACGCCGAGAGCCATCGCCCGTTCCCTCCGCGCGAGTTCCGCGTTCTCCGAGGCGACGCTCGTGGGAGCCGACCGCGGCGGCAACTGGTACGGATTCTACGAGGGGCTCTACGACCGGGTCTACCGCGTGTCCCAGCCGGACGATCCCGGCTACGCCGAGCTCGTGGCGGACATCTGCCAGCGGGAGCAGATCGACGCCGCGCTCGTAGGGCCTGAGGCCGAGGTGCTCTTCTGGAGCGGCCGCGAGTTTCCGGTGCCGACCCTGCTGCCGCCTCCCGGTCTCGTGGCGATTGCGATCAGCAAGGGGAAGCTGTACGACGCGCTGCGCGAGACAGGACTCGTGCCGCGGTTCCGCATCGTGAGCCGTGAGGAGCTACTCGAGCGCCGCGGGATCGACCTCGACGGCGGCCCGGTCTGGCTCCGCGACTACTCCGACGCGTCCTCCAGCGGGATCGGTGCGATCCAGGTCGGCGAACCCGAGGAGGCGTACGCCTGGGCCTATCTCAATCCGGAGATCCCGAGCTACATGGTCGCCGAGCACCTGCCGGGTCGGAACATCGCCTGCACGCTCCTCTTTCATCGGGACGAGCTGCTCAAGGCGGGCTGCTACGAGCGGCTCGAGTACTTCATGGGCCATCTCGCCGTCTCGGGCGTGACCGGGAACATCAACCGGGGCCGGCTCCTCAACGACGAACGGGCCCGGGCTCTCGCCGAGCAGGCGGTGCGCTTCGTCGCCCGTCTCTCGGGCCAGCCCGCGCACGGCCTGCTCACAGTCGACCTGCGCGAGGATCGGACGGGGGCGCTCAAGGTCACCGAGATCAACGTCCGCCATGTCGCGGCGACCTCGGCGCTCGCCGACGGCGGTGCGAACATGGCTGAGGCCCAGGTGCTGGCGACTCTCGGCCGGCTGGACGAGATCGGCGACACCGTGCCGCACTTCCCCGAGGACAACGTGATCCTGCGCGACATCGACGGCGCTCCGATCCTGCTCACCGACTACCGCGAGCCCGCGGTCGGGGAGCACGCGTGATCATCCGCGTCGTCGTGGTGGCGGCCCTCGTTGCGCTGCTCGCCGGTTGCGGCGGAGGCGGGCACCAAGAAGTAACGACTGCGCCCACGACGACGCAGGCGAAGCCGACGCCGAAACCGAAGCCGAAGCGCAGAGGCACGCATTACGCGCTCGGCCAGATGACGAACCTCGTCGTCACGATCCTCGACGGCGACCAGCGCGTGCGCGTGCGCGGCGCCCGCGTGAGCCTCTGGGGGAAGACGGGACGCACCAATCGCCACGGCGTCACGACGATCAGGGCACCGCGGGGGAAGCACGTGGTCTCCGTCTCGGCCCGCGGCTACGGGCACGCCCGCTTCCCTGTCGACTTCTCGCAGAACCGCTGGCATACGATCGACGTCTACCGGCCGGAGCTGCAGTGGCCGCTCTACGGCGCGACCGCGGGACGCACCCAGGCGCCCGAGCAGATCCGGCTGCGCCCGCCGTTCCGGCTGATCTGGAGCCGCGGTCTCGGCGGACTGATCGAGTTCCCTGCTGTCGTCGACGACGGGATCGCGTACATCGGGAACGCGCGAGGGACGGTGCACGCGGTCTCGATGCGCGACGGCAAGTTCGCGTGGGTCCACCGGACGCCCGGCTGGCCGTACATGGCTTCCTCGCCGGCGATCTGGGGGAACGAGATCGTCTACCACACGATGGGCAGTGGCCGCGTCTACGTCCTCAACCGCAGCGACGGTCATCTCGAGTGGAGCTGGAACGCCGGCTCGGCGATCGAGTCCTCGCCGATCATCGTCAACGGGGTCGACTACTTCGGCAATGCGGGTGGGGAGATGTACGCGCTCGACCTGCGCACGCACCGGCTGAAGTGGCGCAGATACCTCGGCGCGAAGATCACCTCGAGCGCTGCAATCGCCGACGGCAGGCTGTTCATCGGCGATTACGCCGGACGTCTGTGGGCGCTCTCGCCGGCCAACGGTGCGACCCGCTGGGTGAAGACCGTGAACGGGAAGATCTACGGGACGCCTGCCGTCGCCGGTGGGCGGGTCTTCATTCCCTCGTCCACGGGCAACTCGCTGACGGCGTTCACCACCAGCGGCCGCTACCTCTGGCGCGACACGGCCGGCTACTACGTCTACTCCTCTCCGGCCGTCGCGGACGGCATTGTCTGCTGGGGCTCGTACACCGGCTGGTTCTACGGCTCGTCGGCCGCAACCGGACGCATCCTCTGGCGGATCCCCACCGGCGGGCCGATCTCGGGAGCCGCCGTGATCGTGGACGGCGTCGCCTACGCCGGCAGCTTCTCGCACCGCATCATCGGCGTGAACCTCCACACGGGGCGCCGCCTCGTGACTTTCCCGCACGGCCAGTACGTCCCGGTCTCGGGGAACGGGCAGCGGCTGCTCTTCAACGGCTTCTCGCGCCTCTACGCCGTCGAGCCGCGCGACTCGAAGCGGCGGCAACTCGCGCGCTGAGCGGTTCTCAGCCAGTTCATAAGAGCGGGCACATGACCGTGAGCTATCGTCGCCCCTCGTGACTACGCCTGCTCCTCCTCAGCGCGGCTTCGACCCCGAGGCCGAGCAGGAAGTCGACTTCGCGCGGTACGTCCGGCTGCTGGGAGTTCGCTGGTGGTTGCTTGCGGCCGGGCTGGTTGTCGGCGCCGTCATCGGCTACCTCGTCTCGCTCGGAGGGCACCAGGTGTACCAGGCGACGGCCACGGTCTATCTCGGCCAGCCGTACACACCGACCGGCTCGTCCCTGATTCAAGACCCGCAGACGAATCCGTCGGCCGTCGGGCAGGCCGTCAACAATCCGCTCGCGATCAACGTGGTCGCGCACCTCTGTCGCACGAAGCCGGGAGCGATCCAGAAGGGGATCTCGACGCAGGCGGTAGCCACCGGCGCCACGAAGGGCGGCGGACCGGCGATCAACCCGCTCGTCAAGGTCAGCGTCCAGTCGAAGAAGGCGAAGGTGGCGGCCTGCGCGGCAAACGGGCTCGCGGCCGCGGCTGTGAAGAGTCTCAGCACCTATCCCGCGGCGAAGATCGCGAACCTCAAGGCGCAGATTGCCAGTGACAACGCAGGCATCAAGTCGATCCAGCAACAAATCGCCGGAGGAGGCATCTCCGACACGGACAAGCTGGTTCTCCTGCAGCTGCTGCGCAGCGATCAGCTCGACCGAACCACGAACTCGCAGCTGCTGCTGCTGGCGACGAAGGTCGAGTCGCCGTATGTCTACCTCCGCGCCGCCTCGAACAAGATCACTGCGCGGAGCCGCCGCAACACCGTGGTCGTCGGCGCACTGATCGGGCTGATCCTCGGCATCATCGCGGCGCTCCTGTGGGACCCCGTCGCCTCGCGGGTCACGCCGCGTAACGGCGAGTAGTTAGCCTCTTCGCGTGTTCGAGGGCAAGCGCGTGGGGGTCGTCGTACCCGCGTACGACGAGGAGGCGCTGATCGGCGCGACGCTCGGCGGCATTCCTCCCCTCGTCGACCGGATCTTCGTCGTCGACGACGGCTCGTCCGACCGCACGCGCGAGCGGGCACTCGAGCTCGGCGACTCGCGGGTGGAGGTGCTCACGCACGAGCGCCGGAGCGGCGTCGGCGCGGCCACGCTCACCGGCTATCGCCGGGCTGTGGCGGAGGGCCTCGACGTCGTCGTCGTGATGAACGGCGACAACCAGATGGATCCTGCGGACCTGCCGACGCTCGTCGAGCCGGTCGCGGGAGGCGAGCTCGACTACTCGAAGGCGAATCGTCTCGCCAGCGGCCAGGCCTGGCAGCTGATCCCGAAGACGCGCTTCTTCGGCAACGCGATCCTCTCGATGCTGACGAAGATCGCCTCCGGCTACTGGCACATCGCCGACTCGCAGTCCGGCTACACGGCCGTCTCGCGCGAGATGCTCGAGCAGCTGGACCTCGACCACATCTACACGAACTACGGCTTCCCCAACGACATGCTCGTGCACCTGAACGTCTGGCACGCGCGGGTGCGCGACTTCCCATCTCGTCCGATCTACGGAGTGGGCGAGCGCTCGGACCTGCGCTACCGGCACGTCGTGCCGCGGATCGCCTGGCTCCTATTGAAGGGCTTCTTCTGGCGGCTGTGGGAGAAGTACGTGAAGCGTGACTTCCATCCGCTCGTGTTCTTCTACGTGATGGGGTTCATCGCCACCGTCTCCGGCGTGTTGCTCGGGATGGTGGTCGTCGGCTACCGGATCGCGGGCTACTCGATCCCGATCGCCACGGTAGTCCTCGTGGCGCTGTTGGTCATCTCGGGCCTCCAGTTCACCCTGTTCGCGATGTGGTTCGACATGGAGTCGAACAAGGACCTCAAGTAGCCAGCTAGCATCGCCCCGTGCCAACGGCATTGGTCACCGGCGGCGCCGGCTTCCTCGGCTCGCATCTGTGCGACTACCTCCTCGAGCGCGGCCACCGGGTCATCTGCGTGGACAACCTCGTCAGCGGCTCGCTCGCGAACATCGAGCACGTCCGCGACGACGCGTTCATGTTCATGGACCACGACGTGACGGAGCCGATCCTCGTCGACGAGCCAATCGACCTCATCTTCCACTTCGCGGCGCTCGCAAGTCCGGAGGACTACCTGCGGATGCCGCTTCATTCGCTCAAGGTCGGCTCGTACGGGACGCACAACGCGCTCGGACTGGCCAAGTTCAAGCGCGCCCGGTTCCTCCTCGCCTCGACGAGTGAGGTCTACGGCGACCCGCAGATCCATCCGCAGCCCGAGACGTACTGGGGACACGTGAACCCGATCGGGCCGCGCGGCGTGTACGACGAGGCGAAGCGCTATGCCGAGGCGTTGGCGATGGCGTACCACGGCCAGCAGGGCGTCGACACGGCGATCGTGCGGATCTTCAACACGTACGGCCCGCGGATGCGGCCGAACGACGGCCGCGCCGTCTCGAACTTCGTCCGGCAGGCACTCGCTGAGGAGCCGCTCACGGTGTTCGGCGACGGGTCGCAGACGCGGAGCTTCTGTTACGTCGACGACCTCATTCGCGGGATCGTCCTTCTCGCCGAGAGTGGCGAGCATCTGCCCGTCAACATCGGCAACCCCGACGAGCGGACGCTGCTCGAGCTCGCCGAGATCGTGAAGCGGATCACCGGCTCCTCCAGCGAGATCGTCTTCGAGGCGCTCCGCATCGACGACCCGATGCAGCGGAAGCCCGACATCACGCGGGCTCAGCAGCTGCTCGGCTGGGAGCCCGAGATCACGCTCGAGGAAGGGCTCTCACGGCTGCTGCGCGAGCAGGGTCGCGAACCGATCGGCGTCTGAGCGCCGACCCGCTCCTCGTCCGTACGTTGCGGCGGGAGCCGGCTGAGCGCACACCGGTCTGGTTCATGCGGCAGGCGGGCCGCTCGCTCCCCGAGTACCGCGCGCTAAGGGAACGGCACGGCTTCTTCGAGATCGCGGGAACGCCGGAGCTGTGCGCGGAGGTGACGCTGCAACCCGTGCGTCGGCACGGCGTCGACGCCGCCGTCCTCTTCGCCGACATCATGTCGCCCGTCCTCGGCATGGGTGTCGAGGTGGAACTCGTCGAGGGTGTCGGGCCGGTGGTGGACGAGCGGATCGACTCGGCCGCGGCTGTCGAGCGGCTCCGGGTTGCCGAGCCCGAGGACTGGGCGGCGCCGATCCTCGAAGCCGTGCGGCTCGTGCGCGGGGAGCTTGAGCCGGAGCGGGCGCTCGTCGGCTTCTGTGGCGCGCCGTTCACCGTTGCCGGTTACCTCGTCGAGGGCAAGGCCAGTCGCGACTTCGTACGTACGAAGACGCTCATGTACCGCGAGCCCGCGGTCTGGCATGGGCTCATGGAGCGGCTGACCGAGCAGTTCTCGCGGTACGTCGCCGCGCAAGCCGCCGCCGGAGTCGACGCGATTCAGCTCTTCGACTCCTGGGTTGGTGTGCTTTCGGTGACCGACTACAGAGAGTTCGTGGCTCCCTACTCGGCCCGCGTGCTCGCAGCTGCCGGTGTCCCCACGATCCACTTCGGCACCGGCGCGACGACAAACTTGCTGGCCGAGATGGCGTCCGCGGGCGGATCCGCTGTCGGCATCGACTGGCGAATCCGGCTGGACGACGCCTGGACCGCCGTCGGTGAGGAACGTGCGATTCAGGGCAATCTCGAGCCCGCCGTTCTGCTCGGTCCATGGGAGCGCGCCGAGTGGGCTGCGTACGACGTCCTGCGCCGCTCGGGCGCTCGCTCCGGCCACATCTTCAATCTCGGGCACGGCGTCCTGCCGCAGACCGATCCGGATGTGCTCACGCGACTCACGGAGCTCGTCCAGAACAACGACTGGGTGGCGGTGTCATGAAGAGCGCCGTCGTCCTCATGGCCTACGGGTCCCCGGAGCGCCTGGCGGACGTCCCGGCTTATTACTCCGACATCCGTGGCGGCCGACCGATCGCGCCCGAGCACCTCGCCGACCTCGTCGAGCGGTACCGGCGGCTCGGCATCGAAGACTCCTCACCGCTCAATGCGATCACCGAGCAGACGCGCGCGGCGCTCGAGACCGAGCTCGGCCTGCAGGTCTTCACGGGGATGAAGCACTGGACGCCGCGGATCGCGGATGCGGCCGAGTCGGCCGTCTCCTCCGGTGCCGAGCAAGTCGTCGGGCTGGTCCTCGCACCGCACTACTCCGCGCTCTCGATTGCGGACTACCGCGAGCAGCTCGAGCGTTCGCTCGCCCGCCGCGCAGAGCTGCGTTTTGTCGAGAGCTGGTACGACGAGCCGGGCTTTGTTCAACTGCTCGCCGGTCGTGTACGCGGCACCGACGCGCACGTCGTCTTCACGGCGCACTCGCTACCCGCGCGGATCCTCGAAGCCGGCGATCCTTACCGCGACCAGCTGCTCGAGACGTCGCGCCTCGTGGCGGAGGCGGCCGGCCTGGCCGCGTGGAGCTTCTCGTTCCAGAGCGAGTCGCCGACCGGCGAGCCGTGGCTCGGGCCCGACATCCTCGATCACCTCGATTCCCTTAAGCAGCAGGGCGTGGAGCGCGTCCTCGTCTGCCCCGTCGGCTTCGTCTCCGATCATCTCGAGATCCGCTGGGACCTTGACGTCGAGGCTCAGGAGAAGGCCGCAGAGCTGGGGATGCAGCTCGAGCGGATCGAGATGCCGAACGCCGACCCGCAGTTCGTGGGCACGCTTGGACTAATTGCGCGCAGGGCCCTGGCGGTACCTTCACCTGCGTGAGTTCGCGTACCTGCCCAGACTGGCCCGAGCTGATGGAGATCGCGCCCGAGCTGCAGTTCAAGCACTACACCGTCGCCGAGGCGAAGCTGCCGGCCGACGCGCTCATGCACGTGCAGGACACCTCGCTTTCGGAGGTCTCCCTCTGCTGCGACCTCGAGCGTCACGTCTTCTACGCCGGTCACACGGACGAGAAGGTTGCGGAGGCGCTGAAGGCCAGTCATTGGTTCGAGGTGCGCGACTGGGTCGCCGCCGGACGACCGGGAGCGCTCTAGGCCGATACCTCGTTTGGAAGCGGCTCGCCCTCGAGGAAGGCGAGTACGTTCTCGACGAGCATGCGTGTCATGGCCGCCCGGGTCTCCACCGTCGCGCTGGCAACGTGGGGCGTCAGCACCACATTCGGGAGGCCGAGCAGGCGCTCCGGTACCCGGGGCTCGTCGGCAAAGACGTCCAGACCTGCGGAGATCCGGCCCGAGACGAGCTCGTCGACCAGCGCGCTCTCGTCGACGATCGATCCACGGGCCGTATTGACGAGGCTCGCTCCGTCCGGGAGCAGCGCGAGCCGCTCGCGTGAGATGAGGCCGTCGGTCTCCGGTGTCAGAGGCACGTGGAGCGAGATGATGTCGGCCGTGCGCAGGAGCTCGTCGAGCGGCAGGCCTTCGCTCCGGCGATGGTGGACGACC
>Ga0207646_10002100_pt1 | contig 23897 bp, 23 predicted proteins | sample KBSK5502metaG_FD_184343 | JGI IMG/M metagenome (GOLD analysis project Ga0207646, IMG submission 184343) | Corn, switchgrass and miscanthus rhizosphere microbial communities from Kellogg Biological Station, Michigan, USA - KBS K5-50-2 metaG... | ecosystem: Host-associated > Plants > Roots >... | reverse complement strand
CCTGGACGAGATCAACAAACTATACGTGGCCACCGCGCGGGCCAAGGGCCTGTCGCGCCGCCGCGTGCTCTACGGCCACGTGTTCCGCAACGCCATGCTGATCGTGATCGCAGGCTTCCCGGGCGCCTTCGTCGGCATCCTCTTCACCAGCCAGCTGCTGATCGAGGTGATCTTCTCGCTCAACGGCCTGGGCCTGCTGGGCTTCGAGGCGGCGGTCAACCGCGACTACCCGGTCATGTTCGGCACGCTCTACATCTATACGTTGATCGGCCTGCTACTGAACATCGTGACCGATCTCACCTACACGGTCATCGACCCGCGCATCGACTTCGAGCGGCGCGAGACGTGAGCCTCTCGCCCCTCACGCGGCGCCGGCTGGCCAGCTTCCGCGCGAGCGGCCGCGGCTACTGGTCGCTCTGGATCTTTCTCACGCTCTTCGTGCTCTCGCTCGGCGCCGACGTGCTCGCCAACGACCGGCCGCTGCTCGTGCGTCACGACGGTCATTTCTATGTCCCCGTCCTGCGCGCGTACCCCGAGACCGAGTTCGGCGGCCAGCTGCCGACGGAGGCGGCCTACCGCGATCCATACGTGCGACGGCTCATCGAAGCGCGCGGGTGGATGGTGTGGCCGCCGGTGCCGTACCGCTACGACACGATCGACTGGGAGCTGCCGGGCCCAGCGCCCGCTGCGCCCTCGACGCGCCACTGGCTGGGCACCGATGACCAGGGGCGCGATCTGCTGGCCCGGCTCATCTACGGATTCCGCATCTCCGTTCTCTTCGGCCTCGTGCTGACCGTGGCGAGCTCGGCGATTGGCGTGGCGGCGGGCGCGGTGCAGGGGTACTTCGGCGGCTGGACGGATCTGCTCTTCCAGCGGTTCATCGAGGTGTGGTCGGGGCTGCCCGTCCTCTATCTGTTGATCATCCTCGCCAGCATCGTGCAGCCGAGCTTCTGGTGGCTGCTCGGGCTCATGCTGCTCTTCTCATGGATGTCGCTGGTGAGCGTGGTGCGGGCCGAGTTCCTGCGCGCCCGTAATCTGGACTACGTGAGGGCGGCGCGCGCGCTCGGCGTGCGCAACACCGTGATCATGGCACGCCACCTTCTGCCGAATGCGATGGTGGCGACCCTCACGTTCCTGCCGTTCATCCTCAACGGCGCCATCACCACGCTCACGTCGCTCGACTTCCTCGGCTTCGGCCTGCCGCCGGGCTCCGCCTCGCTCGGCGAGATCCTGGCCCAGGGCAAGGCGAACCTCCAGGCGCCGTGGCTCGGTCTCACCGGCTTCATGGTGCTTGCCGTCATGCTGACGCTGCTGATCTTCATCGGCGAGGCGGTGCGCGACGCCTTCGACCCTCGGAAGGTTCGGTGACGCCGCTGCTCGCGGTGCGCGATCTCTCCGTCTCCTTCGAAGTGGAGGGCGGTGAGGTGGAGGCGGTGCGCCACGTCTCCTTCGAAATCGAGCGTGGAGCGTCGCTGGCGCTGGTCGGGGAGAGCGGCTCGGGGAAATCGGTCACGGCGCTGTCGATCATGCAGCTCCTGCCGTATCCGAAGGCGCGGCATCCGTCGGGCAGCATCCGCTTTCAGGGCGAAGAGCTGGTGGGCGCTGCCGACGCCATGATGCAGCGCGTTCGTGGCGATCGCATCGCGATGATCTTCCAGGAGCCAATGACGTCGCTGAACCCGCTGCACACCATCGAAAAGCAGGTCAACGAAGTCTTGCGCGTGCACAAGGGGCTGTCGCGGTCCGCGGCCCACACGCGAACGCTCGAGCTGCTGCGGCTGGTCGGGCTTGCCGAGGCCGAGCGCCGGCTGGATGCCTATCCGCACCAGCTCTCGGGCGGTCAGCGCCAGCGCGTGATGATCGCGATGGCGCTCGCCAACGAGCCCGATCTGCTCATCGCCGACGAGCCGACGACCGCGCTCGACGTCACGATCCAGGCGCAGATCCTCACGCTGCTCGGCGAGCTGCGGGCGAAGTTCGGCATGGCCCTGCTGCTCATCACGCACGATCTCGGCATCGTGCGCAAGATGGTGGACCGCGTGTGCGTGATGAGCGCCGGCGAGATCGTCGAGGCCGGCGCCACGCGCGAGATCTTCGAATCGCCCCGGCACGCGTACACGCGGCGCCTGCTCGCGGCCGAGCCACGCCGCATCGCGCGCGCGCCGCGGGCCGACGCCCCGGTCGTGATGGAGGCGCACGACGTTCGCGTGTGGTTCCCGATTCGCCGCGGGCTGCTTCGGCGGACGGCGGGCCACATCAAGGCGGTCGACGGCGTGAGCCTGGCCGTGCGCGAGGGTCAGACGGTGGGCGTGGTGGGCGAGAGCGGCTCGGGCAAGACCACGCTCGGCCTGGCGCTGCTGAGATTGCAGCCGTGCGAGGGGCGGATCCGCTTCGTGGGGCGCGATCTCCAGGGCGTGCCCGCCGGGACGCTGCGGCCGCTGCGCCGCGAGATGCAGGTCGTCTTTCAGGATCCGTTCGGAGCGTTGTCGCCACGCATGTCTGTCGCGCAGATCGTCGGCGAAGGCCTGGGCGTCCATCGGATCGGCGCCACGGCGGCCGAGCGGCGCGATCTCATCGACGCCGCGCTACGCGAGGTCGGCCTCGATCCCGCGCTGCGCGACCGCTACCCCCACGAGTTCTCGGGCGGGCAGCGCCAGCGCATCGCCATCGCCCGTGCCATGGTCCTCAAGCCACGCTTTGTCGTCCTCGACGAGCCGACCTCCGCGCTCGACATGTCCGTGCAGGCGCAGGTCGTCGACCTGCTGCGCGAGCTGCAGGCGCGCCACCGGCTGGCCTACCTCTTCATCAGCCACGACCTGAAGGTGGTCCGCGCGGTGAGCGACGAGATCCTCGTCATGCGTGACGGCCGCGTGGTCGAGCAGGGGCCGACCGAACGGATCTTCGAGCAGCCTGAGCAGCCCTACACGCGCGCGCTGATGGCTGCTGCGTTCGACATCGAGCCCGTCGAGGAGGGCGCCGTCCGGACGTAGCGACCGCTCAGTGGCGCCCGGGCCCGCCGCTCAGGAAGTCGAAGGCGGCCTGCCGTGTCGTCGGCGAGTTGAGAATCCCGAGGTGCGCCAAGCCCGCGACGTGATCGAAGGCGCCCTGGCCGGTCAGGTCGATCTGGCGCGCGCCTTCGATGCGAGCGCTCTGCGAGAAGTCATGGGGGTTGCCCTCGCGATCCTCGGCAGGCACCGGTGGGAACGGCCCATCTTGCCTCGAGAAGTAGACGAAGCTCGTGTCGGCGTTGCGGATGACGAGATACTGCGTCGGCGGCTGCGCCTCATGGGGTTGGTCGCCGTTCATGAACTTGATGAGCGGCGTGTTGTCGGAGCCGTACTCCAGGCAGATGGCGCTGTCGGGGGTGAAGCCGCCGAACGCCGTCAGCTGATAGAAATTAGCCGGCGACGGCGAGCAGTTGATGATCCCGTGGTTGGGGCCGTCGATCGCCACCAGACGGCGCACCAGGTGGAATGCATCGTCGGTGCGCAGCCAGGCGCGCGCCAGCGTCACGCCGAGGCTGTGCCCGACGATATCGACCTGACGCGCGCCGGTGTAGTCGAGCACGGCCTGAACGAAGCGGCGCAGATCCGGAATGTTCGCCACCGTGGAATGCGCGCCGGCGGAGCGGTGCGTTTGGTCCGCGATCAGATCGCACTGATCGCCCTGGTACCCGAGCCCCCACAACTCGCTCGCCGCGTAGCCGTTGTCCGCAAAGAACTGCGCCATCGCATGGATGTAGCCGAACGGATTGCACGCGGTCGGAAACGGCGTGTCGTTGTTGCCGTGCAAGAACACGACCGGCGTGCGCTGGACGCGACCGGCGGCGCCGAAGCCGATCACCGGCACACCGAGCGAGGCGTCGATGATCACGGGGAAGCCCGCTGGGAACGAGGTGCCCACCTGATCGCCGGCCGAGGCCCGGCTCGAAAGTCCCAGCACCACGAGCATCGCCAGCGCCAGCGCCATCTCCAGCATCCGCCGTGTGCGTCCGCGTTGAGCCATTGCGCCTCCCATCGACTACGATTTTGGCGGCGCTACAGTAGGCGGGGGCGCGGGATGCTGTCAACGATGCCGCACCGGCTGCGCGGCGCGCTCGCTTGACTCCGCACGCCGCCTGACGCAGCCTCCAAGGCCACGGAGGGACAGACATGAGCGAGCTCACAGGTCGGCGGTGGCTGGGAACGGCGGACTGGCGGGCGGTGGCCCCATGAAATTCGGCTTGCACTCCGTCAACCTGCACACGTGCGCACATCCGGACGCCGCCGCGCGGCTCGGCCGCGCTGCCGAGGACGCGGGCTTCGAGTCGCTCTGGGTCGCCGATCACATCGTGTTGCCGGATCCGCCGGTGCCCGGCCGCCCGATGGCGCCGGACATGCGCCTGCTCGATCCGCTGATCGCGCTGACGTTCCTTGCCGCGCACACGTCGCGAGTGAAGCTCGCGACCGGCGTGATCATCCTGCCGCAGCGCCAGGCGCTGGTGATCGCAAAGCAGCTCGCCTCGCTCGATGTGCTCAGCAACGGCCGGGTGATCTTCGGCATCGGCGTGGGCTGGTGCGAGCCGGAGATGCGCTCGGTCGGTGCGCCCTTCGCCGAGCGGGGCCGCGTCGCCGACGACTATCTGGCGGCGATGCGGGCGGTGTGGACGCAGCCCAAGCCTTCGTACAAAGGACCGTACGTGTCGTTCGAGGGCGTGCAGGCCATGCCGCGGCCGGTGCAGAATCCGATTCCGATCGTGGTGGGCGGGCGCACGCCGCCGGCGTACCGCCGCGCGGTGACGCAGGGCCACGGCTGGTACGGCTTCGGGCTCGACGTGGCGGAGACGACGAAGTCGGTGAGCGCGCTGCGCGAGACGGAGAAGACGACGCCGCGCCCGAAGGCGCTCGGCCGACTGGAGATCAGCATCACGCCGCCGGGCTTCGACGTCCCCGACAAGGCCACGATCGATTCGTATGCGGCGGCCGGCGTCGATCGATTGATCCTGCGCCCGCGGCCGGAAATGAACGCGGCCGCGCTGGCGAGCTTCGCGGCCGAGACGGGCCGCACTCTCGGCACGCGGCTGACCTGAGCGGGGAGGGGAGGAGAGGATGGCGACCACGGAAACGGCGGTGCGGGAGCTGACGTACGGCGAGGCGGTGCGCGAGGCGATCGCCGAGGAGATGCGCCGCGATTCGCGTGTCTTCCTCATCGGCGAGGACGTCGCGGAGGCGGGACATCCGTTCAAGACGCTCGTCGGCCTCGTGCAGGAGTTCGGCACCGGCCGGATCATCGACACCCCGATCTCCGAGCCGGGCTATGCGGGCATCGGCGTGGGCGCGGCCATGACCGGGATGCGGCCGATCGTCGACGTGATGTTCGGCGACTTCATCACGCTGACCATGGATCAGATGGTCAACCAGGCGGCGAAGGCGCATTACATGTCGGGCGGCAAGATCAAGGTGCCGATCGTCTTTCGCACGACGCTGGGCGCCACGCGCCGCTCCGCCGCGCAGCATTCGCAGTCGCTGCACGCCTGGGTCAGCCACATCCCCGGCCTCAAGGTGGCGCTGCCGTCAGGTCCGTACGAGGCCAAGGGCCTGATGAAGACGGCGATCCGCGACGACAGCCCCGTGGTGATCTTCGAGGACAAGATGATGTACCGGGTGAAGGGCCCGGTGCCCGATACGGACTACACGATTCCGTTCGGCGTCGCCGAGATCAAACGCGAGGGCCGCGACATCACGATCGTGGCCACCAGCAGCATGGTGGCGGTCGCGCTCGGCGCCGCGAAGCTGCTGGACGACGCGGGCATCAGCGCCGAGGTGATCGACCCGCGGACGACGTGGCCGCTCGACAAGCAGACGCTGATCGACTCGGCCAAGAAGACGTCGCGCGCCCTGGTCGTCGACGAGGGCTACGAGCGCTACGGCGTGACCGCGGAGATCGCTTCCGTGATCGCGGACGGCGCCTTCTATCACCTCGACGCGCCGGTCAAGCGGATGGGCGCCATGGACGTGCCGGTGCCGTTCTCGCCGGTGCTCGAAGACCTCACGGTCCCGACCGAGCAGGGCGTGTTCGAGGCGGCCCGCGCGCTGTGCCGGAAGGCGTGAGCATGCGGATCGACGTCGATCTCTACAGCGACACGGTCACGCGCCCGACCGCCGACATGCGCCGCTTCATGTGCGAGGCGGAGGTGGGCGACGAGCAAAAGATGGAGGATCCCACCGTCAATCTGCTCTGCGAGATGGTGGCCGAGCTCCTCGGCAAAGAGGCGGCGGTCTTCCTGCCCTCCGGCACGATGTGCAACGAGATCGCGCTGCGCGTGCACGCGCGGCCGGGCGAGGAGGTCATCGCGCACGCGACCGCGCACCCGATCCACTTCGAGACGGGCGGACCCGCCGCGCTCGCCGGCGTCAACATGCGCTCGATCGACGGCGCGCGCGGCCAGTTCGACGGGGCCGCCGCCGAGGCCGCCGTGCGCCCGGCGTTTCGTCACTTCCCGAAGAGCCGCTTACTCTGGGTCGAGCAGACGAGCAACCTCGGCGGCGGCTCGATCTGGCCGCTCGCGCGCATGCGCGAGGTGACCGCGGTGGCGCGCCGTCACGGGCTGGCCACCCATCTGGACGGCGCGCGGCTCATGAACGCGGTCGTGGCCAGCGGCGTCTCCGCGCGCGACTACGCGGCGCCGTTCGATTCCGCGTGGATCGACTTCACCAAGGGCCTCGGCGCCCCCGTCGGCGCGGCGATGGCCGGCTCGCGCGCGTTCATCGACGAGGCGTGGCGCTGCAAGCAGCAGATGGGCGGCGCCATGCGCCAGGCCGGCATCATCGCGGCCGGCGGCGTGTACGCGCTGCGCCACCACGTCAAGCGGCTCGCGGACGATCACGCCAACGCGCGGCGGTTGGCCGATGGGCTCGCCGCCCTGCCTGGCGTGCGGCTCGATCCGAAGAGCGTCGAGACCAACATCGTGTTCTTCGAGACGAGCGCGAACGCCGCGGAGGCGGTCGAGCACATGCTGGCCCACGGCGTGCGCATGGGCGCGCTCGGCCCGCACACCATCCGGGCTGTCACGCATCTCGACGTCGACGCCGCGGGGATCGAGCGCGCGTTGAAGGTGGCGCGCGAGGTCTTCACGGGGTTGCCGGGCTAGTCTGGCGATGGCGACGAACGTGATCATGCCCGCCCTCGAGCTGGCACAGGAGACCGGCAAGATCTTGAAGTGGATCAAGTCTCCCGGCGACAGCGTCAGCAAGGGCGAACCGCTGCTCGAGATCGAGACCGACAAGGTCACCGTCGAGGTCGAGGCGCCGGCGTCGGGCATTCTGCGTGACGTGACGGCGGGCGTCGGCGATGTGGTGCCGGTCGGCAAGACGATCGCAGTCATCGTCGCCGCCGACGAGGCGCGGACGACGCCGCCGGCGGGACCGCCGGCGCCTGGACGCTCAGCGCCGCCCGCCGCCGAGCCCGTCAAAGCGTCGCCGCTCGCGCGCAAGCTGGCCGAGCAGCATGGCGTCGATCTCGCGCGCATCACGACCGCCAGCGGAAAGATCGAAAAGGCCGACGTCATGGCCTACGTGGAGGCTCAGAAGACGCCGGCGGGCAATGGCGCCACGGCCGCGGCTCCGGCCACCGCCGCAGGGCGGCTGGTCGCCGCGTCACCGAAGGCGAGGCGCCTCGCCGCGGAGCGTGGCGTCGATTTGCGAGCGCTGCGCGGCTCGGGGCCGGGCGGCGCGGTGATTGCGGACGACGTCCCCGTCGCCAAAGCGCCCGCGATCGCGGCGCGTGCGGCCGGCGCTCCGGCAACCGCGAGCGTGGCGGCGACGGCCGGTATGACGGCGACCGCCGGCGCTCAGGGCGTCGGCAACGTCTGGCGCATCATGGCCGAGCGCATGACGTCGTCGTGGACGACGGTGCCGCACTTCTTCCTGGTCCGCGAGGTCAACGTCACGCGCCTCGCTTCCTGGCTCGGCCAGGCGCGCAAGCAAAGCGGCGCGCAGGTCAGCTACACGGATCTGCTCGTGCGCGTCGTCGCCGCGGCCATGACGCAGCATCCGCGCGTCAATGTTTCGTGGAAGGACGGGACCATCGTCCAGCACCCCGAGATCAACGTCGGTCTCGCCGTCGCCCTCGACGACGGCCTCGTCGTGCCCGTCATCCACCGGGCCGACACGCTCACGCTGGCGCAGCTCGCGGAGCACCGCCGCGATCTCGTCGCCCGCGCGCAATCGGGCAAGCTCCGTCCCGCCGACATCCAGGGCGGCACGTTCACGATCAGCAATCTCGGAACGTTCGGCGTCGACGCGTTCAGCGCCATCGTCAATCCGCCGCAGGCGGCCATTCTCGCCGTCGGCCGCATCGCCGACCGGGTCGTCGCGGCCAACGGTCAGGCGGTCGTTCAGCCTACGATGGTGCTCACGCTATCGTGCGACCACCGCGCCCTCGACGGCGCGCGCGGCGCGCAATTCCTCGGCGCGCTCGCGGAGCTGATCGAGGAGCCGCTCGCCCTGCTCCGGTGAGCCGCCGGCTGCTCTGGCTGCTCTTCGTTGCAGCGCTGCTTGCCGGCTGCTCGATCAGGCAAAACGTCAAGCCCGTCACTGCCGCGCAGTTGACGAGCAAGGACATCTGCGTCCGCGAGAACGCCGCCGTGCGCGCCGGATTCCTCGAGGCATACCGGCGAGCGCTGCAGGACAAGGGATTCACCGTGCGGGTGCTCGAGCCATCCGCCGGCATCACCGCGTGTCCACTGCTGTCGACCTATAGCGCCAATTGGCGCTGGGACTTCACGATGTACATGGCGTACGCGGAGATGACCGTGTACCGAGACGGCGGGGAGATCGGCAAGGCCGTCTACGACACGATGTCGGGCGGACTGAACATGAACAAGTTCATCAGCGCCGACGAGAAAGTCTACGAGCTCGTCGACCAGCTGTTCCCGCGCTAAGCGCCTCCACGCAGCGCGCCCGCAACACCCGGATCGTCGAGCATCTGCTCGAGCTTCGTCTTGAACGCCGCCGCCACGATCTCGCCCACCTGGGAAGGCAAGCTCGCGGCACCGAGGTTGTCGTGTCCCTGTAGACGCTTCTCGGCCAGCACGGCTCCGGTCCGATCCAGCACCGTCATCGTCATGTCGTAGGTCAGTCCGACGCGCATGGCGGTGTCGCTCTTCCATTCCTGCAACGTCAACACCAGCGCGCGGTCGGCGCCGGCGCGCACGGCTTGCTGGCGCGCATCGGCGGCAGCCAGCGAGTGGGTCACGATGACGGGCTGGGCGCGGAATCCCTTCTTGGCCAGCGTGTTGACGACGGCGGTGGTCATCGCGTCCGCGAGCGGCTTGTCGTCCGCCGTGCGCACGTCGAACGGATTGCCGAAGCCGCCGCGTTGCAGGCCGACGAACTGCGGGTCCTTGGAGCCGGATCGAACGTACTCGCGCTGATCATGGGTCGCCACGCTGACCGCGGTCGTTCCCGAGACTTGAGGGCTGGCCACCACCGACTGATAGGCGTAGCGATTACCGACGGCGCATCCGGTGAGCACGACGCTGACGAGTGGGACGACAACGACGAGTCTCCTCATCGGCGGATCCCTCCCGCGACGAGGCTACAACGAAGGATCAGACGAACAGATGAGGATTGTGATCGCCGTTGGCGCGGAGCTGATCCCGCCGGCGCCACCACTCCTCGTAGGGATCGAGCTCACGCGCCGCCGAACGCTGCTGTCGCAGGAAGAGCAGTGCCGCGCAGGCCGTCGAGAGCGCCGCGCCGAGCGCCCAGAGGCGCCAGTCCGAGCGTGTTGACCTGACCAGTTGCTCCACCATGTCGCCGTCCCCCCCGGTGATCGCCGCGTGGTGGTCACGCAGGGCCCTGACGTCGCAACGGCCGTGCCGGAACCAAAAATCTCGATGCGGCTGGCACTTACGAGATGTCGGGCGCGCCCGCGCTGGTCAGGCGCTGGCCGCGGCGGGCGCTCCGGCGGTCACGAACTGCTCAGGCCTCGAGATCGAAGCGACGGAGCTCGGGGAAGCGCTGCGTCCACACGGCGGCGATGACGATCGTGCCGATGCCGCCGATGAGAACCGCCGCCACGGGACCGAACAGCGCCGCCAGCAGTCCCGACTCGAACTCGCCGAGCTGGTTGGAGGTCCCCGTCGTCAGCGAGTGCGCCGCGCTCACGCGTCCCCGCATGGCGTCCGGCGTCCGCATCTGCACGAGCGAGTGTCGGATGACAACGCTCAGGAGGTCCGCGGCGCCGAGCACCGCGAGCGCCGCCAGCGACAGCGGCAGCGTCGTGGAGATGCCGAACACGACGGTGGCGACGCCGAACACGACCACGCCGGCCAGCAAGAGTGGGCCCGCGCGGCGGCCGACCGGACGGCGCGTGAGCACGACCGACATCGCGAGCGCGCCACAGGCCGGCGCCGCGCGGAGCAGGCCGAGGCCCCACGGTCCCGTCCCGAGGATGTCCCGCGCGTAGATCGGCAGCAGCGCCGTGGCGCCGCCGAGCAGAACGGCGAAGAGATCGAGTGACAGCAAGCCGAGGAGCAATCGCTCGCGCACGATGAACGCGATGCCCGAGAAGAGCGAATCCGCCGTCATCGCGGGCCGTGCGTGAGTGGCCTCGGCGGTCCGAACGAGCGCGATCAGCGCGGCGCCCAGCACGTAAAGCGCGGCCACGATCACGTAGACCGTGGTCGGCCCGAGCGCGTACAGGATGCCGCCGAGCGCCGGCCCGACGATGCGCGCCGTCTGGCCGGCCGACGTGACGCTGGCGATGGCACGCGGCAGGGTGGAGAGGGGCACGAGCTGAGGCAGCAACGCGGCGCGCGCGGGATTCTCGAACGCGCGCGCGGCGCCGATGACGGCCACGATCGTGAGGATGCCGTCACGCTGCAGCCACCCTCCGAGGCTGCCGAGTGCCAGCGCCACCGTGCCGGCGGCCTGGGCGACCTCGCACGTGGCGACGACGAGCCGGCGGTCGACGCGGTCCGCGACCTGTCCGACCACCAGCGTCAGCGCGACGGTCGGCACGAACTGCACGAGCCCGACGAGGCCGAGATCCAGCGCGCTGCCCGTCAGCGCGTAGAGCTGCCAGCCGATCGCGACGGTCTGCATGTGTAGCGCGAGCGTGGCGAGCACGCGCGACGCCCAGAAGAGCGGGAACGACGGGTTACGGACGGGCGCCGTGGCGGTGGACGAAGCGGTCGCGCGCTACCGGCATCCGGCGCGTGGCGCGTCGGGAGCCTGTCGAGGGACGAGCGTGCAGGCGAACGTCGCGGGCCGCGCGCGATAGTCGGACAGCAGACGCTCGAGGCGCTGCAGCGTGCGGTCGCGCTTGGCGAGACCGATGCCGTAGATGGCGAGGTCGTTGACCAGGCGCGTATAGAAATGATGCTCGGCGTCCCCGCCGCCCGCGCGCGCCACGCACGGCGACGGCTTCTGCGCGACCGCGAGCTGGCGCCCGAACGCGCGGACGAACTCGGCGATCAGCGGCTCGTCGCGCAGGTCGCGGGGCACTTCGGGAAAGCGCGCGAAGAACGCGTCGACGGTCATCGGACCCGCGGTGCGGCACTGCGCGTCCAGATCGCGTGTCAGACGGATCTCCATGACGTCACCCCCCGCGCGAGTTCAGCCTGGTCGGCCTGTCGTCTCCCTGACGCCGCTGTGCTTCGGGAGTAGCGAGCGGGAGGAAGCGGCAGAAACTCCCGCGCCAAGCCGACCAAGCTCAACTAATATTACCCCCTCGGATCGATCTGGCCCGGCAGGAGGTTCCATGGGTCGGCTCACGTCATCCTTCGTTGTCGGCTGTGCCCTCGTTGGCATCGCGCTCATCGGCGAGGTCCGAGGGCAAGGTCAGCCGGCGGATCAGCTCACCATCGCCTTCGACGTGTCGATCGCGCCCACGTTTCTCGACCCCGCCGAGACCTCGGGCATCGGCACCCCCTTCGTATTCCTCTATGCCCTGCACGACGCGCTGACTAAGCCGCTGCCCGGCAACAACATGGCGCCGTGCCTCGCGGAGTCGTGGACCGAGAGCGCCGACGGGCTCGTCTACGAGTTCAAGCTTCGCGAAGGTCTCCGGTTCCACAACGGCGACCCCTTCACGGCCGAGGACGTGAAGTTCACCTTCCACCGCTACCGGGGCACCTCGGCCAAGCTGCTGCACGAGCGCGTGAAGACCGTGGAGGTCGTCGACCCGCATCGAGTGCGATTCGTCCTGCATACGCCGTGGCCGGACTTCATCGCGTTCTACGCGACGCCGGCCACCGGCGCCGGCTGGGTGGTGCCCAAGAAGTACATCGAGAAGGTCGGTGAGGATGGCTTCAAGAAGCATCCCGTCGGGCTCGGGCCCTATCGGTTCGTCCGGACGGCCCCGGGCGTGGAGCTGGTGCTCGAGGCCAACGAGCAGTACTGGCGCAAGCGGCCCTCCATCAAGCGGATCGTCATCAAGGGTGTCCCCGATCGGACGACGCGACTCGCCATGCTCAAGACCGGCGAGGCCGACATCGGTTACCTGATGATTGGTGTCGAGGGCGAAACTGTGAGGGCCGACCCCAAGCTGCGGCTCGTCCACGTCATCCCGTCCGCGGCCTGGTGGCTCGATTTCCCTGAGCAGTGGGGGAAGGCGAAATCTCCGTGGCAGGATCGCCGTGTCCGGCTGGCGGCGAACCTGGCCCTCGACAAGCAGGCCATCAACCAGGCCGAACGCCTGGGATTCTCCAGGCTGACGGGATCGATCATTCCGAGCGTGATGGAGTACGCGCTGCGCCTCGATCCCTATCCATACGATCCGGCGCAAGCCCGTCGCCTGCTCGCGGAGGCCGGCTATCCCAACGGTTTCGACGCGGGCGACCTCACGCCCAATCCGCCCTTCACGACCTTCGGGGAGAGCGTGGCCAATTATCTGGGCGCCGTGGGCATCCGCACCCGGGTGCGCACCATGGAGCGGGCGACCTTCTTCGAGGCCTGGCGCACGAAGAAGCTCACGGGCGTGATCTTGGGAGTCTCGGCGGCTCCTGGCAATGCGCCTGCGCGCCTGGACACCTTCGTCATCAGCACGGGTACCTACGCCTACGGGGGATATCCCGACATCGACGAGCTGTTCCGTCAGCAGGCGCAAGAGCGCGATCGGCGCAAGCGTGAGGCGATTCTCCACCAGATCCAGAGGCTGATGTACGAACGTGTGATGTACGCGCCCATCTTCGAGCCGGCCACGCTGCACGGCATCGGCCCGCGGGTCGAAGAGCCGGCAGTCGGCCTGAACCCACTCCTGTACTTCGCGGCGCCGTACGAGGAGATGCGTCTGAAGAGGCCCTGATGAACAATGTGAAGGATCTCGTCGACGTCGATCATGGAATTATCAGCCGGGAGATCTTCGTCAACGAGGACATCTATCGACAGGAGCAGGAGCAGATCTTCGCGCGCGCGTGGCTGTTCGTCGGCCACGAGAGCCAGATCCCGAAGCCGAACGACTATCTCGTCTCGTCGATGGGCGAGGAGTCGGTGATCCTCTGCCGCGACCGGAGCGGACGCATTCGCGTCTTTCTCAACTCGTGCCGCCACCGCGGCATGAAGGTCTGTCGCTACGACGAGGGCAACACCGTGGAGTTCCAGTGCCCGTACCACGGCTGGAGCTATGCGACGGACGGCGCGCTGGTCGGGGTGCCGTTCGCCAAGGACGCGTACGGCGAGCAGCTGGAGCGGTCGCGATGGGGGCTCGTCGAAGTCGCGCAGAGCACCAACTACAAGGGCACGATCTGGGCGACCTGGGACCGCGCGGCGCCCGCGTTTCTCGACTACGTCGGCGGCTACAAGCTCTACCTGGACCTGCTGCTCGACGGCTGGGATGGGCGCGAGGGCGGCACCGAAGCGATCGGCGGAATCCACAAGTGGTTGATCCCGTGCAACTGGAAGTTCCCCGCCGAGAACTTCTCGGGCGATCGCTATCACGGCGTGAGTCACCGCTCGGTGGACATGGTCGGCATCGGTCCGAGCGGCAAGGGACGCCGGGACATGGGCGAGCGCAATCAGTCGCGCTGGCTCGACGTGTCGTTTCCCGAGCTCGGACATTCCATGATCGCGTTCCTCCGGCCGCACGATGCGCCGCTGGCGCCGGCCTATCAGGACGCGCCGGTGGCCGCCGAGTATTTCCGCCGCTGCGAGGAAGAGCGCAAGCGTCGCCGCGGCGAGCTCTGGCGACTCTTCGGCGGGCCGGGCACGATGTTTCCCAACACCTCACCGCTCGCGCGGCAGCCCCGCACGCTGGCCGTGTGGCATCCGCGCGGCCCGCACCAGACCGAGGTGTGGCGGTGGTATTTCGTCGACGCCGACGCGCCCGCCGAGGTGAAGGATTTCCTGCGCCACTACTACATCCGCTACTCCGGGCCGTCGGGGCTGACCGAGCAGGACGACATGGAGAACTGGAATTACGCCCACAAGGCCAGCCGCGGCACGATCGCGCGGCAGCATCCTTATAACTACGAGATGGGCCTCGGCCGCTCGACGCGGGCGTTCGAGGATCACGGCCTGACGCTGCCCGGCGCCATCACCGACGTGACCGTCGCCAACGCCAGCGAGCACAACCAGCGCGGCTATTACCGGCGCTGGCGACAGTTCATGGAGGCGACGAGCTGGGACGCGCTGACGTGAGTGACGTCGACCGCCTGCTCGTCCGCCAGGAGGTCGAGGACTTCCTGTATCGCGAAGCGGAGCTCCTGGACGAGCGCCGGTACGAGGAGTGGCTCGATCTGCTCACCGACGACGTGCGCTACTTCATGCCGATGCGGCGCAACGTGCCGCACGACGAGCCCGAGCGTGAGTTCACGCGCGAGGGCGCCGACGTGAGCTGGTTCGACGAGGGCAAGGACACGCTCACCCGGCGCGTGCGGCAAATCCTCACCGGGATCCATTGGGCGGAAGAGCCGCCCTCGCGGATCTGCCACATGATCTCCAACGTGCAGATCCTCGACGCCAGTCCCGCCGGCCCCACGCCGAGCGAGATCACGGTCAAGAGCCGCTTCCTCGTCTACCGCAACCGCGTCGAGACCGAGACCGACCTGCTCGTGGGCAAGCGCGAGGACCTCCTGCGCCGCGTGAACGGTGGATTCAAGATCGCTCGGCGCAAGATCGTGCTCGACCAGAACGTGCTGCTGGCGAAGAACCTGACGTTCTTCTTCTGATATGCTGTGCGCGCCAGGAGGACGGCCATGAAGCGAGCCACCGCATTCCTCGCGATCGTTCTCGTGCTCTTCGCGATGGTTCTTCCGAGCCCCGCGGCGGCCGGTGGTTGGCACCATGGCGGCCACGGGTGCTGTCACCACGGCGGTGGCTGGTGGTGGCCCGGGGCGTTGATCGGCGGCCTCGCGCTCGGCGCGGTCGCCCTTGCGACCGCTCCGCTCTGGGCGTTCGCGCCGCCGCCTGCGCCGGTGGTGATCCAGACGCCGCCCGCGGTGTATGCGCAGCCGACCTATGCAGCGCCCTCCTACGCGCCGCCGGCATATTCGGCGCCCGCGTACTCGGCGCCGGCATACTCGGCGCAGGCCGCGTATCCGGTTCCGCCGGCCAACTCCGCACCGCCAGCATACGTGCCGCCACAGGGCTCCGCGCCATCGCCGAGCTATCAGCCTCCGCAGGCGAACGCGGCAAATCAGCCTCCACCAGCTGCCCGGGGCGAAGTGATCTACGAAAACGGCCGATATCTGCTGTTCGGTGATGGCGCGCAACACCCGTGGCAGTGGGTCTGGGTGCCCGCCGCGACACCACCGCCGCCGCCCGCGCCGCCGCGCTAGTCACGCGCGGCGGTTTGTGATTTCGACAATTCGTCGCCTCGCGAAGAGGCGGCTCCGGCCTTGCGTCAAAGGGCCGGAGGCGAACGATGCCTGATCGGCCAAAGCCCCCGATCGACGACCGCGAGCGACTGCAACGTTATCTCGAATGGCGAGAACGTAACGAACGGCCGGCACAACATGCGGTCCATCGTCGGCGGGTTCGCGGCGCGCTCGCCGGCGCTGCCGTTGGTCTCGTCGGCGTCGCGCTCCTCGCGTGGGTTTCCTACGGCTCGCGCCATCCGGCGGCGACCGCGCGACGAGACGCTCCGTCGGTCGAGGCCACTCGTGCTGCGGACGTCGCTCGTGCTACCGAGGCGACTCGCGCGACGCCTGACGCGACTGGTGCCACCGAGACCGCTGGTGCGTCGCAACCGCATCCCGCGCCGCCGCCGGTGATCGAGCGCGCGCCCGAGGCTCCCACGCCACAAGCGCCTGCGATGCGTCGACCGGGGAGCGCCAAGGCTCGCACTACGGCGCGCGCCGCAGCGCCGGATCGCGTCCGCGCCACGCCGGCTGAGGAATCGACCGCGCCGCGTACGGACTCGCCGCCGGTGCCCGACAACCCGTCTGTGGCGCAAAACCCATCGGCGGCGCCGACTCCGGCTGCGGCGGATACCCCGCGCGTGGCGCCGACTCCGCCCGTGGCCGAGAACGCACCGGCGGCGCAGACTCCGCCGGTGGCCCAGACGCCCGCGGCCGTCCAGTCGGGCACCGTCACGTCGATCGAATCCAAGCCGGCCTGTGCAGACGTGATCGGCGGCGAGTCGCCGGACGGTCGCCCGCGAAGCCAGCGCGTGGCCGGTTGCGTGGGGGGCTGGTTCCGGAGCCAGACGCAAGAGCTCCGCGACGGCGTCAAGCGTGAGGCCGACGACTTCCGCGGGGGCGTCGATCGGGTGGGCCGCGCACTGCAGTGGCTCGGCAGTAAGCTCCGCCGTCCAGAATAGGAGAGCGACATGTCAGGCGTCGTCGGATTCATTGGACTTGGAAACATGGGACGGCCGATGGCGCTCAATCTTGCCAAGCGCGGCGTTCCACTGGTCGTCCACGACATCGATGCGGCCAAAGTTGCGCCGCTGCGCGAGCGTGGCGCGAAGGTCGCCGACTCGCCGGCGCAGGTGGCCGAAGCCAGCCAGCGCACGATCGTGATGGTCGAGACCACCGCGCAGGCGGAGTCCGTCATCGCAGGCGAGCGCGGCATCGTCAGGACCGCCGGTCGTGGGCACATCGTCATCTGCATGAGCACCATCGATCCCTTCGCGCTGCGGCGGCTCGCCGAGGCCCTGACGGCGCGCGGCGTGGCGATGCTGGACGCGCCCGTGAGCGGCGGCACCGAGCGCGCCACATCGGGCGAGCTATCGATCATCGCGGGCGGCGATGCGAAGACCTTCGAGGCGTGCCTCGACCTCTTCACGGCGATGGGAACCAAGCTCTTCCACGTCGGCGGCCTCGGCCAGGGACTCGCCATGAAGCTCGTCAACAACATGCTGATCCAGGTCAACCGCGTCGCGGTGGCGGAAGCGCTCGTCATGGGCGTGAAGGCGGGGCTCGACCCGCGCACGATCTACGACGTGGTGCGCGTCAGCACCGGAACCAGCTATGCGTTCGAGACGGGCGTGCCGAAGATCCTCGCGCGCGATTTCTCACCGGGCGGCACCGTCGACATCACCTACAAGGACCAGGAGCTCGAGACGGCGTTCGCCAAGCAGCTCGGCGTGCCGCTGCTGCTGGCGAACGTCACGCAGCAGCTCTACCAGATGGCGCGCGCGGCGGGGCTCAACAAGGAAGACGGCCTCGCGGTCGTCAAGGTGCTCGAGCGACTGGCGGGCGTCCAGGTGAAGGGCTGAGCTACAGCTTCAGCAGCGCCGCGAGATTGCGCCAGAGGATCTTGTCCTTCTCCTGGGGCGTGACGCTCGCGAGTCCCTGCAGCCACGTGACGGGCGACGGATGCCACGGCACGAACGGCCAGTCGCTGCCGAGCACCACGCGGTCGGCGCCCACCTCGTCCAGGAGGAAGCGCAGCGCCTTCTCGCTGCCCACGACCGTGTCGTAGTACAGGCGGCGCTGGTAGCTGCTCGGCGGCCGGGGAATCGTTCGACGCTCCGGCGGCGTGCCGTGCCAGCTGCGGTCGATGCGTCCCATCGCGAAGCACGCCGGACCGCCGCCGTGCGCCACGCAAATCTGGAGCCCCGGGCACGCGTCGAGAATGCCGCCGAAGATGAGCACCGCGACGACGATGGCATCCTCGACGATCACGCCGAGGCTGTTGAAGAGCCCGTAGCGGGTCGTGCGCTCCATCATGAAGTTGTGCTGCGGCTGCGGGTGGAAGAACAGCACGGCACCCATCGCCTCGGCGGCCTTGAAGAGCGGCAGGAAGCGCGGCTCGTCCCAGTTCTGTCCGTTGACGATCGTGTCGAGCTCCGCGCCCTTGAGCCCCAGCACGGTGACCGCGCGCTCGAGCTCGTCGATGGCAAGCTTGACGTCCTGGACGGGCAGCGTGGCGAGCCCGGCGAAGCGCGTCGGCCACTGCTTCGTCATCGACGCGATCTCGTCGTTGACCTCGCGCGCGAGATTGCGGCCGGCCGCGGGGTCGAGGTGGTACCCGAAGAACGGCGTGTGGACGGAGACGACCTGCACGTCCACACCCTGCGCGTCCATGTCCGCGATCCGCTCTTCCGGGGTGAGGCGAACCTTCTGCGAGCTGAACGGGATGCGCTTGCCGTTGCCCACGAAGCTGCCGACGCCCTCGCCGGGCTCGTGGCGAAAGCCGTGCCACTCGCGACCGGCCTCGGCGGCGCGCCACGCCGAGCGCGGCACGAGATGCGCGTGGACGTCGATGCTCTTCACGCGCGCCGGCTAGACCGTCTGCTCGATCCGCGTCGCTGACATCTCCGGCGTCAGCGCCTCGCGCCAGTCGGCGTCGCGCGGCAGCACGCCCTCGACCGCGCGGAGCGCGTAGTAGGTGCCGGCGACGCCGCGCGGCGTGCCGCCCTCGCTCACCGTCTTCACCGCGTGCAGCAGGAGCCGGCGCGCCTGGATCACGGCCTTGTCGGCGGGGCCGAGATGCTCGCGGCTGCGGTCGACGATGCGGCCCATGCTCTCCTGGATCGCCCGGTCTTGCGTGTTGATGCCCTCGATTCCCGTGAAGCTCTCGGTCTTCTGCACCTGGCGATCGAGCATGTAGTTGTTGCGGCGATTGCGGGTGGAGCGGAACGTGCCCTGGTCCACGTCGAGCGGGCCGTTGCCCAGCCGGCGCTCGAGACGGTCGTCGTCGGTCAGCGGCGCCGTCTCGCTGTAGTCCCAGTTGAACACCATCGTGTTCTCGTCGTCCATCGGCACCCAGATGTGGCCGGACATGATCGGGTGCCCGCCCTCCGATTGCGAGGGCCGGATCTGATGGAACGGCAGGATGAACTGGTACGTGCGGACGTGGATGTTCGCCTCGTCGAGCGGTCGGAGGCTCGCGTACTGGTAGCCGTAGTCGGTGACGTCCACGACGAGCGTCGGCGCCTTGCTTCGCACGAACGGATGCGTCGGCTTGAAGCCGGGACGTGTCGAGTCGGCCTTGAACACGCGGTGCATGATCGGCGCGTGCGAGGTGTCGACACCGCCCTCGAGCCCCTGCAGCCAGTTCGTCTCTTGCACGACCTTCGAGACGTGGCGATGGGTGGCCGGCGCCTGCGTCCAGGCAAACGTCGGCAGTGCCGGTCGCTGCTCGGGGGCGCCGAGATACGCCCAGATCACGCCGCCGACCTCGACGGTGGCATAGGACGCGACGGAGATCTTCTCCTTGAAGTGCAGGCTCTCCGGCTCGTTCATCATGTCCACGCAGCGCCCGTCCACGTCGAATTTCCAGCCGTGGTACACGCAGCGCAGCCCGCACTCCTCGTTGCGCCCGAAGAAGAGCGAGGCGCGGCGGTGCGGGCAGTGTTCGTCGATCAGACCGATGCGGTCGCGGCTGTCGCGGAACGCGACCAGCTCCTCGCCGAGGAGCTTGACCCGCACGGGCGGGCAGTCGGGCGCGGGGAGCTCCCAAGCCAGCAGCGCGGGGATCCAGTAGCGCCGCATCGCGCTGCCCATCGGGGTGCCACGCTCGACGCGCGTCAGCAGCTCGTTGTCTTCGCGTGAGAGCATGCCTGGCTCCTCCTCCGTCCGTAGCGGCGTGGGCGAAGTGTAACACCGCCGTCGGGGGCTTGCCGGAGGCCGCGATGGCCTCACGCCGTCCCAGGCTGATCGGTACGTAGGTGCACCCGAAAGGTTGCGCCTCCGGAAGGCTCGTTCTCGACCAGGAGGCGACCGCTGTGGGCCTCTACGATCGTGCGACTGATCGCCAATCCCATGCCCAGCCCGTCGGGTTTGGTGGTGAAGAACGGCTCGAAGATCCGGCCGAGGTCGACTTCTGCGATGCCGTGGCCAGTGTCGTGCACGCCAAGCTCGACGTACGGTCCAGAGGCCGCCGACGTCCACACCGTTACCTTGCGTGTCTCGCCGTTCCTCTGCGCGGCGGCGGCAATGGCGTTGGTGAACAGGTTCAAGATCACCTGCTGGATCTGCACGGTATCGCCGTAGGCGATCGGCAGCGCGGGCGCGGGGACGAAGTCGATGGTGACCGCCTGCAGGAGCGCGTCGTTCGCGACGAGGCGAATCGTGTTCGCCGCGAGGTCGTTGAGCGCGAGCGGCATCCTGACGGACTCCGTCTTCTTGAGCAGGTTCCGCATGCGCCGGATGACCTCGGTCGCTCGACGATCATCGCTGACGATGTCGGCAAGACATGCGCGCAGCTCCTCGAGATCGAGCTGCGATTCGGACAGCAGCAATTTTGCCGCTTGCGCGTTTGCGAGGATCCCGGCGAGGGGCTGGTTCAATTCGTGCGCGATCGACGAAGCAAGCTGGCCCACGGCGGCCACGCGGTCGAGGTGGGCGATCTGACCCAGATTGAGCTGCGCGGCGGCCTCGGCCTGCCGCCGCGCTGTCACGTCGAAGTGCATCACCGCCGCGCCTCCGCCGAAGCGGGCCAGGCGGCGAACCCGGACTTCGAACCAGCGGTCCTCGCCGTGCCGGGAGGTGGGATATTCGACGGCGAACTCATCCCGCGTTCCGCGAAGGATCGACTCGATGGACGCGCGCAGCGCGCGGGCGATGTCGGGCGGCATGTCGATCGCCTTCGAGCACGCATCGAGATAGTTCGCGCCGATCTTCGGCGCGAGTTGGACGTCGGCGCCGCTCCGTGCCGCGTTCGCCCACGCGTCGTTGGTTTCCACGATCGTGCCGGCGGAGTCGATGATCGCCGTCTCGCCCGGCAGAGCGGCGAGGACGGCGCCGGCGATCGCGGCGCTGCTCTCCACCGCGGCGGCGCTCTGCGTGCGAATCAGCGCAGTGGCGAACGGCTCGGCCAGCGTTCGTAGTCCCTGCACGATATGGGCGGGCCACCGCCGCTCGGCACGAAGGCTGAGGAACGCGAGCAATCCCAGCACGCGGTCACCAACGAGCAACGGGATCGCGGCGAAGGACCGGACACCCGCCCTCTCGAAGGCCGCGCGCTCCCCCGACGCCTGCAGCGGGAGGCCTGCAGCGGGAGCTCGGCGGGGCTCGTGAAGCAGACGATGTCACCCGCGCCGGTGCGCTCGCGAAAGTACGGGAACACTTGTAGATCGAGCGCCGCCGGGCGGACACTTGCGTCCTGCGTCTGCCACAGGTGCGTGACGGACAGAACAGGAGTGTCCTGGTGCCGCTGCCACAGCGCGGCGCGATCGAGGCCGAGCAACGTCGCGATGCGCCCCAGACAGTCGCGGATCTGCTCGTCGAGCTGGGCCAGCGTGGCGGTCGCGCACGCCGTGATGACCTCGCTCACGAGCGCCTCGAAGCGCAGGCGCGCGGCTAGGACCGCCTGAGCCTCGCGGCGCCGTCGGCGCTGAACGAGAAGCGCGACGATGAGTGTCGCCTGCGCCGCGATGAGTCCGCTGGCGCTTATCACGTGCCACTGATACTCCTGCCAGAGGCTCGGCTCGCGGAAGAGGATCTGGCTGTCGGCAGGGAGTCGCCGCTGGTCGAGGTGCCAGCGGGCAAGCTGACGACCGTCGAACCGGGGCATGCTTCTCGCGCTGCCCGGCACCGGCTCCGGCGGCGCGCTCTCGCCGCGCAACAGTCGTGATGCGAGCATCCCGGCGTCGCGGCCGATGTCTTCGAACTCAATGATCGACCCGCCCACGACTCCCCGGCCGAGCGCCAGGCCGAGCGGCGTGAAGACGGGACGATTCGCTGCCTTCGAGACGTGTGGAACGAGGTCGATACCGTAGAAGCGTCGCCCAACGCCGTCGACTTGATAGCTCGATTGCACGACGACGGTGCGCTCGGGCAGGCCCGACACGCGAGCGAGCGCCTCCGCGAACGGCAGCTGCGTGAGATCGATCACGTCGAGCCCGCCCACGGCCCAGACGGCTCGACGGATGAGGTCGTGGTAGACCTGTTCGGGCTGGCTCGCGCCCCCGACGAGCGCGACGTGGCGCGTATCGGGCAGGAGCGCCAGTGCCGCGCGCACCGTTCCTTCCATGTCGAAGCGGATCGTGTGAACCGCGAAGCCAGGAGGTGGCTTCAGCCCTTGCACGCTGCGCTCGTCGACGCCGCAGACGACGACCGGCGTCTCCGGCCAGAGCTCGTCGCGCGCGCGAAGGGCGAACTGAAATGGCTCGGGGAGCGCCGCCACGATCACGTCGAAGCGCTGCTTGCCGTACTTCGCGCCGTAGAGCGCTCGGAGTCGACGCGCTTCCACTTCGGGCGACGCGAAGCGCGCGACGTCGACGTGCTCCATCTCGATGGTCACCCGAAACGACCACTCGGTGAGCAGTACGGCGCGGATGCCGGAGGCGATCGCGGACGCGGCCGGCAAGCCGGGCTGGCCCGGCAGGAGGATGAGGACCGACGCCTGTTCCGGCGCGGCATATGCGGCCGAGGCCGGACCGAGCAATACGCCGAGGAATAGCGGCGGCAGCCACCACGCGAGCCGTCGTGGCGTCGATCGCATAGCCCGCCACGCTAGCAAAGCGAGGGCGATAGCGGACCTACGACCAAAGTCCAGTGACGGCCGACAACTCAGCTCGCGCGCGCCGAATCGTTCTTTGCCACCACGACGTTCGAATTCGGAGTCGTGGCGAGCCAGATCATGAACATCTGATGACCGAGCGCCAGCAGCGTGGCACCGACGAACATTCCCAGGATTCCGGCGGTGGCGAGGCCGCCCAATGCGCCGAGCAGCACCACCGGCATCGGGGCATCGACGCCGCGGCCCAACCACCGACGATGGGCCACTCTCTCACCCCGTCACGCGGTGCGGGGATCTCGAGCTTGTTCTGTTGCGCGTCACTGACGAACTTGCGAACGGAGCTTTCAAAGGAGCTGATGAGGAACACCATAGGCGTGACGATCAGCAGACTCCCCGTGAGTACGAAGATGCCTCGCCGCGAGCCACTGCTTTCCGCCGAGCCTCCGTGCCAGTAACTGGTGCAGCGGATACAGCGTGACGGCGAGGATGAGCGCCCAGAGCATCAGCGGCAGGAACGGCGCAAGAACCTTGTAGCAGAGCACCGCGAAGACGCCGAGCAAACCGGCGCGAATCAACACCTCGAGTAGTTGAGACGCGAGCCGCCGCTCGAATTCGTCACCAGGCTGTGACACGTCAGGCCGCACCCTCGCCGATGGTTCCCTCACTTCCCGGTGGCGAGCTTGCTGATCTCCGTCTTGAGGGGCGCGGCCTGCTTGTTCTCAGGCGTGCCCTGGATCAGGATCTCCGTTGGGGTAACGTCGTTCTTGTTGTAGTACGCCTCGTTCAAGCCATCCCGCTTGGCCATGACCGCTCCTTCGAGCGACGCGCCGGCATAGAGACCCTTGGCACGGACAAAACTGAGAATATCCGCACTCAAGTTTGCGGTCTCCGCCGTGGTGCCCGTTCCGACGGGGCCAGCGGCGACGCTCGCATCTGCGCCCAGCTTGATGCTGTTCGCCAGCATGGCCGATACGCCGCGATCACTCATGATGAGCAGCACGACTTCGGACTTGTCGGCGCCCGCCTGGAGGCCGAAGCTCGCCTGACCGATCGTGTAGAACG
>Ga0207646_10002098_pt1 | contig 23902 bp, 28 predicted proteins | sample KBSK5502metaG_FD_184343 | JGI IMG/M metagenome (GOLD analysis project Ga0207646, IMG submission 184343) | Corn, switchgrass and miscanthus rhizosphere microbial communities from Kellogg Biological Station, Michigan, USA - KBS K5-50-2 metaG... | ecosystem: Host-associated > Plants > Roots >... | reverse complement strand
GCCGTCGAGCACGCCCTGGTCGACCAGGATGCGATTGGCGGCCACCAGATCCTCGATGAGCTGAGGGGCCGCGAGTCCGGCGGAGGCGGGCTGGGCCGAAGCGGGCCGCGGGGCGCGGAGCGCCGCCGCGAGGACGAAGGCGGCGCCGGACACGAAGCGGCGCCGGGTCACGGTGATCACAGAGCCTCCTAGGGCGCCGACACGCTCTGCCCGCCGCTGCTCGAGGCGACGGTGAACGAGTCGCCCTGTCGCGTGTAGACGTAGGGCGACCAGCCGGTGGGCGGCGCCGGGATGGAGCCGAGCACCGGACCGCAGGCCGCCCCGGACACCACGGTCTGCGTCGTCAGCGCCTCGAGCGATTCGGGCAGCGCACCGCAGGAGGCGCGATAGGTGTCCACCGCGGTCGCGATCATCTGCGCGTCCGTGCGGGCCTTGGTGGTGCGCGCCAGCGGCAGATCCTCGCGTATCATCTTCTCCTCCCGCTCGCACGCGACGAGCGCGAGCAGGAGCACTCCCATGACCGCCACCCTGCCGAGAGTCCTCACCACGCCCGTCCTTTCCGGCTGGAGAAAATCCGACGCAACGGCCGAACTGTGACAGAATCATACGCCGCCCGGACAGGTTCAGCCAAGCCACCTTCAACCAAGGAGACCACGATGAGCATCAAGCGACACGGCGTCGGACCCCGACTAAGCCAGGCGGTCGTGCACGGCAATACGGTGTACCTGGCCGGCATCGTCGCCGCGGACCCGTCCGCCGACGCCAAGGGCCAGACCGAGCAAATCCTGAGGAAGATCGACGAGCATCTGGCCGCCACCGGCAGCCACAAGTCCAAGCTCCTCGCGGCCACCATCTACGTGGCCAACATGGCGCTCTACAACGACATGAACGCGGCGTGGGACGCCTGGATCGACCCCGCCAACACGCCGGCCCGTGCCACCGTGGAGGCCCGCCTCGCCTCGCCGAAATACCTGGTCGAGATCATGGTCACCGCCGCGCTCTGATGGCGGCCGCGACCGCGCGGCGCTTCGAGGGCAGGGTCGCGCTCGTCACCGGCGCGGCGGGCGGGATCGGCCGCGCCGCCGCGGTGCGCTTCGCTTCGGAGGGCGCGCGCGTCGGCCTCGTGGACGTCTCGCGCGACGGCTTGCGCGAGTCGCTCGCCGCGGTGGAGAAGGCGGGCGGCACCGGCATGACCGTCGAGGCCGACGTCACCCGCGCGGCGGACGTGGCCCGCTACGCGGCCGCGGTCGTCGAGCGATTCGGGGGCCTCGATTGCTTCTTCAACAACGCGGGCATCCTGGGGGCGGTGCGCCCGCTCGTGGACTATCCGGAGGAGACGTTCGACCGGGTGCTCGCGGTCAACGTCAAGGGCGTCTGGCTCGGCCTCAAGACGGTGGCGCCGCTGCTCCGCGCGTGCGGCGGCGGCGCCATCGTCAACACCGCCTCGATCGCCGGGCTCCGCGGCTCGCGGAACCTGGTGGCCTACACCGCCAGCAAGCACGCGGTGGTCGGCCTCACCCGCACCGCCTCGATCGAGCTGGCTCCCGACCGCATCCGGGTCAACGCGGTCTGCCCGAGCCCGATCGACACCGCGATGGTGCGGGCGCTCGAGGAGGGCGCCAATCCCGCGAACCCGACCGCCTTCCACGAGCGGCTAGCGGGCACGATCCCGCTCCGGCGCTACGGCGATCCGGAGGAGGTGGCGGCGCTGGTGGCCTTCCTGTGCAGCGCCGACGCCAACTACATCACGGGAGGAATCTACACCGTCGACGGCGGGTCGATGGCCTAGCCCCCGGCCCAAGGCTAGTTTGCCGCGCACGTGCGACGCTCGGTCATGGCGACGATGACCGGGGCATACCGGAAGTCCCAAACTAGGAGATCAGCGATGACGAACAGACGAGCGTTCCTGCTCGGCGCCGGCGCCATGATCGGCGGTGCTTTCGGTCCGAGCGGAGCGCGGGCTCTCGCGCAAGGGACCGGGAGCCCTCCCCGGTCGAAGACGCGTTTGATTCTCCTCGGCACCGGCGGCGGGCCGCGGCCGCGCAAGACCGCGATGTCGACTGCCCAGGTGATCATCGCGAACGGCGTCCCGTACGTCGTCGACTGCGCCAACGGTGTCGGCCGGCAGCTCGTGATGGCCGGTGTGCCTCTCGCCCAGCTCCGCCACGTGTTCATCACGCATCACCATTCCGACCATAACGCCGACTACGGCACGCTGCTGCTGCTCGCGTGGGCCAGCGGGCTGCGGACCCGCGTTGACACCTGGGGCCCGCCCCCGCTCGAGAAGATCACGCGCCTCTTCTTCGAGATGAGCGCGCCGGACATCGACGTGCGCATCGCCGACGAGGGGCGCGTGCCGCTGGTTCCCCTGATTCATCCGCACGAGCTGACGCAGGACGGCCTGGTGGTGCAGGACGATAACGTCAAGGTAACCGCGGCGATCGTCGAGCACCCGCTGGTGCCGACCGCCTTCGCATACCGGTTCGACGGCGCCGACCGGTCCATCGTCATCTCGGGCGACACGCATCGCTCGGACAATCTCGTGAAGCTCGCGCAGGGCGCCGACGTGCTGGTCCATGAGGCGATGTGGGTGCCGGGCGTCGATCGCCTGGTGGGCATGAACCCCAACGCCACCACACTGAAGAAGCACATCATCGACAGCCACACACCGGTGGAAGAGGTCGGCCAGGTGGCAGCCGCCGCCGGTGTGAAGACGCTAGTGCTATCGCACCTGGTCCCGGCGGACGACGATCGGCTGACGGATCAAATGTGGATCGATCTGGCCGCCGCGCACTTCAAGGGGCGCATCGTCGTCGCCAAGGACTTGATGGAGATCTGAACATCCTGGCTAGGAGCCGAGCAGGCCGACCGCCCCCGACTTCTCGGCGGCCGGGGCCCGGCCCACCGCAACGGTCTTCGGGTCGAGCTTCTGGAGCGCCGGCATCACGTCCTTGGCGAAGCAGCGCATGTTCTGCTCGGCGTCCTCGTAGGGCATGCCCGCGTAGCTGAACACCCCCACGTAATGGCTGTTGCCGGTGCGGGCGTGAATGTCGAGGATCTTCTCGTAGCACTGCTCGGGCGTGCCCCACACCTGAAGGTTCATGAAGTAGTCGATGACGGTGTCGGTGCCGTACTGGTGGATCTTCTCCGCCATCTTGCCGTAGTACTCGTAGCCTTTGGTGTGGGCCAGGTGGTCGCCCTGGAACTGGTAATGGTCGAGCACGGTCTGGTAGTAGCCCCCGATGTAGCGGCGCGCCATCTCGTGGGCGCGGTCCGCGCTCGTGTCGCAGAAGGTCCAGCCCGCCGAGATCGGCGGCGGCGCGTCCACTCTGTTGACCTGAAGGTAGACGTCGCGGTAGGCGTCGAGCTCCTTGGCCACTTCCTTCCACGGCTTCTGCGGGATGATGAGGATGCCGACGCCCAGCTCGGCCATGATGCGCACGGATTCGGGCGAGACGGCGGCGGCGTAGGTACGCCCGCGGAAGGACTTGAATGGGGCCGGCCGGATGGCCGCCCGGGGCTGCTTGACGAACGCGCCGTCGTACTCGCAGTGACCGCTCTCGAGCCCGCGCAGCAGCATCTCGGCCGACTCCACGAAGCGGGCGCGCGACTCGTCCATGGAGAGGCGGAAGCCGTCGAACTCCACCTTGCCCGCGCCCCGCCCCAGGCCGAGGATCAACCGGCCCCCGGAGAGGTTGTCGAGCATCGAGACTTCCTCGGCCACCCGCATCGGGTCGTGCCACGGCAGCACCACCACCATGGAGCCGAGCTGAGCGTGGCGGGTGCGACCGGCCATGTAGGAGAGGAACTGGAGCACGTCGGGACACATCGTGTAGTCCGTGAAGTGATGCTCCACGCCCCACACCGACTGGAAGCCGAGCGGCTCGGCCAGCTCGGCCAGTCGCAGCTCGCCCAGATAGACTTCGCGATCGCTCCGCGACTTGCCCGGGTTCTGGAAGACGACGGCCATCCCGACGTGCATGGTGGGTTCCCCCTCGCCGCGATGGTACGCGAGGGGGAACCCGCCGGGCAAGCGGGGGTCAGGCGACGCGCCGGAGCGGCCTCGCGGGCGCGGAGGCCTCGTCACCGCGCCGAACCACCAGCTCGTAACCGCGCGGCACGCGTGCCATCAGCACCGGCCAGACGCTCTCGAGCATCCACTCCCACCCGCCGGGGACGGACACGACCACCTGGCCGGCGGTCCAGAACCCGCGCGGCGTCACCTGTACCGTCACGAACGACTCGCCGCCGAGGGTCCGGTCCACGAGAGACTGGACGTAGGCCCGGGTCGAGAGGGCACGCGCCTGCCGCCGATCCAGCTGCACGCGCCAGGCCAGAGGTCCTACCACCAAGAGCAGCCCGATCACGGTGGCCACCACGATCTCAGCCATGACGATCTCCTTCCGCGACTTGAGATGCGCGCCCCGACCGCAGGGATTCCGGCAATCCCGACGGGAAAGGACGGAATCCCTCCCGGGCCCCGGGCCATCCAAAGGGGCGTACAGGAGGACGAAATCATGATGGCAAAGCGCATTCTCGTTCCGTTGGATGGCAGTGAGTCCGCGGAGGCGGCGGCGGCCCTCGCCGCCGATCTGGCCCGCGGAAGCGGTGGCGACGTCCGGCTCTTGCAGGTGCATCCGGTTCCGGAGCACCGGGTAAACAGCAGCGGCCGAGTGGTGGCCTACGCGGACCAGGAGATGGAGCGCCTCAGCGCGGAGGGCCGCGACTACCTCGAGAGCGTGGAATCGCGCCTCGGGTCGGTGCCGGCGGAGAGCGTGGTGCGCTTCGGCAAGCCGGCCCGCGAGATCCTCGTGGAGGCGGAGGCCTTCGACGCGGATCTGATCGTGCTGACCGCCGAGCGTCGCGGCTGGCTCGCGCGCCTCACCGGCGGTGGGCTCGGCGAGCGGCTCCTGCACGACTCGCCGGTGCCGGTGGTGCTCGTTCGCGCCGCCTGAGCGCTTTCAGTCGTAGAGCCGCCCGCGCTGTAGCTTCCGGTGGCAGTGGAAGAGCGTGTACTCGATCGTCCGCGTGGAGACCCCGAGGGCTCGGGCGTGCGCGCGCAGCCGTTTCAGGTACTGCTCCCACTGCCCGGCCGTGAAGGCGCGACCGCGCGGATTGGCGGCCACCGACCGGATGCGGAACAGGAGCTGCCAGCACCGGATGTCGAGCACGCCGTAGCGGCGCGGATCGATCAGGGTGAGGATCGCCGACGCGGTGGCCACGCTCACCCCGGGCAGCGCGGTGAGGTGCTCGATCCGCTCCCGCTCGCTATCCGCGGCGAGCGCCGCGCCTGACGCCCGCCGGATCGCCGCCGCCGTGTTCCGCTCGTAGTGGCGCCGGGCCCGCGGGCTCTTCCACCGGCACATCGCCAGGAACTCGGCGCGGGTGAAGCGGCCCGCCTCCTTGACGTGGGCGAGCCGCCGGATCAGCGTGGCGGTGGCCGGATGCTCTTCGACCTGCAGCTCGCGCCGCAAGAGCGTCCGCAGACTCCGGTAGGGCACCCGCTTCAGCGGCATCTCGCGATCCTCCCGGCGTTGCGCTCGTGATCGGGAAGCATTATGGTACCGCCCATGATCGAGCCCTTCGTCACCCTCCCCGAGATCCACCGCGCCGCCCGGGCGCGCCTGCCGCGCACCTCGTACAACTTCGGGGCGGGCGGCACCGAGACCGAGACGACGCTGCGGCGCAATCGCCGATCGCTGCGGCGGTTGGCCGTCCGCCAGGACATCCTGGTCGACGTCCGCCAGATCGATCTCACCACGTCGCTCCTCGGCATCCCGCTCTCCTGGCCCGTGGTGATCGCGCCGATGGGCGGGCTCGTGCTGTTCCATCCCGAGGGCGACTGCGAGATGGCGCGCGGCGCCGCGAAGGGCGACACGCTGCAGTTCCTGAGCGGCGCCACCGGATGGTCGGTGGAAGCGGTGGCGGCGGCGAGTCCCGGGCTCAAGATGTTCCAGCTCTATCACATGGGCGACCGGGTGTGGGTGGCCGACCTGCTCGCGCGCGTGGAGGCCTCCGGCTACCTCTGCGTGTGCCTGACCGTGGATGTCCAGGTCTACAGCCGACGCGAGCGCGACATCGTCGCGCGGTTCAGCCCGCGCGAAGCCATGCTGAAGGCGCCCAACCCGCGCCCGCCCGACTCCGAGTACCCGGCGCGCCTCACCTGGGCCGACGTGGACTGGCTCCGCAAGACGACCAAGCTGCCCATCGGCCTCAAGGGCATCATGACCGCCCGCGACGCGCGGCGCGCCGTCGAGGCGGGAGTAGAGTTGATCTGGGTCTCCAATCACGGCGGCCGGCAGCTCGACGCCACCCAGGCCAGCATCGACGCGCTGCCCGCGGTAGCCGAGGCGGTCGGGGGCGCGGCCAGCATCATCGTGGACGGCGGCTTCGCCCGCGGCACCGACCTGATCAAGGGCCTCGCGTGGGGCGCCGACGCGGTGGCGATCGGGCGCACCGCGCTCTGGGGGCTGGCCGCCGACGGGGCGGCGGGCGTGGCCTGCGCGCTCGACATCCTGAGGCGCGAGCTGCGCACCTCCATGGCCCTGGCCGGTCAGACGAGCGTGCGCGGCCTCACGCAGGACGTGGTCTTCCGCGTCGACTGACGCGCGCCCCGCCGGCTCGGTCGCTCTACTGCATCGGCGAGTACGCGGTCGGCCGGAGAATCTGCGCGGTGAGCCGGCGCAGGAGCGGCCCGTTCTTCTCGGTCTCCGCGAACTTGGCTAGCCGATCCTTGTCGTTGAGGAAGGCGCCCCACTTCTTCTCTCGGTCGGCTAGGCTGTCGTAGGCGAGGATGTAGAGTAGCTGGTCGGAGGAGCCGCCCAGCTCATTGGTCCAGAAGCCGACGACCTGGATCCCGTGCTTCTTGAAGAAGTCCATCGTGATCTCGGCGAAGCGCCGATTGAGATCGGGAAGCCGGCCGGGCATGGCGTGATAGGTGCGGAGCTCGTACAGCATGGAGATGCCTCCTGGTAAGATGCGATGGGTACCGCCTGCGGCGACTCTAGGCACAGGCAAACACCGTGTCAAGACGCCCCGCGAGAGACTCCAGCAATACCGGCTGTCCGTCGCTGGGGGAGCGCGGGGGCCATCTCGGGGCCCCCGATAAGATAAAAGAGCGGGTTGACTATTCAAGACCAAGCGCCAGCCTCGGCATCCGGTCGTCTCAATCGCGCGGCGTCGATCGCGGCCCGCGCCGGTCTCGCGCTCGCCATCCTCGGCGCGCTCGCGCTGCTCCTCTCGGCGCTGGGCAGCCGCTGGGAGTGGTGGGGCTTTCGTACCGGCTTCACCGTCCTGCGCGCGACGCTGTACGGTGGCCTGCTCGCCATCGTGGTGGTGCTGGCCGGTCTCGTGCTCGGCCTGCTCGCGCGGACCGGCCGCACCCTGCTCGTCTCGATCGTCTCACTCGTGCTCCTGGCCGCGGTCGCCGCCGCGCCCGTCGGCCACCTGCGTGCGGCCGGCCGCGTACCGCCCATCCACGACATCTCCACCGACCTCGACGACCCGCCGCGCTTCGTGGCGGTCCTGCCCCTGCGTCGCGGCGCCCCCAATTCCGCGGAGCCGGGCGGCGCCGATCTGGCCGCGCAGCAGCGGGCGGGCTATCCCGATCTCGGGCCGGGGCGCTTCCCCGAGGCTCCGGAGCGCGTCTTCGTGCGCGCAACCGACGTGGCGCGCGGCCTCGGCTGGGAGATCGTGGCGGCGGTCGCGGCGGAGGGGCGCCTCGAGGCGACCGATCGCACCCGATGGTTCGGCTTTCGCGACGACATCGTGGTCCGCGTCAGGCCGGACGGCCCGGGAAGCCGCGTCGACGTGCGCTCGGTCTCCCGCGTCGGGCGGAGCGATCTCGGGACCAACGCCCGCCGGATCGTCCGCTTCCTGGAGGCGCTACGGGCGGCCTCGCCCGACAAGTGAGCCGGCCCTGTTCTGATCGACGAGGAGGGTCTTGAGCTCGCCGTCGCTGACCAGCGACCCCGCCATCAGGCGCTCCCCACCACCTCGCCGACCCGTTTGACCAGATCCTGGAGCGACAGGTTGGCCTTCACGAAATAGCCGGCGGCGCCGGCCTCCATGGCCTGCTTCACGTCGCTCTCCTGTCCCAGATTGCTGAGGATGATGACCGGAATCTTGGTCGTCGCCGGATCCGCCTTGAGGGCGCGCAGCACCTCGAAGCCTTGCAGCTTCGGCATAATCAGGTCCAGCAGGACGATATCCGGGGCTTCCGCGCGCGCCATCCGGAGCGCCTCCTCCCCATCCACCGCGGGAAGGACCGTGAAGCCCTGGCGCTTCAGCGCGGTCTCGGCCGCCTTCCTGAGGAAACGGTCGTCCTCCGCCAGTAGAACCCGACCCGGCTCGCCCATGAGATCAGTCGCCCAAGAGCCGCGTCACCCGGTCGCCCAGCTCCTGGAGCGACAGGTTAGCCTTGACCAGATAGTCGCAGACCCCGAGTGTCCGGATCTCTTCCGCATCCTGCTCGCGCGACGAATTGGACAGGATCAACACCGGAATGCCCCGCGTGGGCCCCTGAGCCCTCAGTGCCCTCAGCACCTCGAGTCCGGTCATGCGGGGCATGAGGAGATCAAGCAGGATCAGGTCCGGCGGCGCCTGATGTACCTTGTCGAGCGCTTCCTCGCCGTCCACCGCGACCGTCACCGAGAAACCCCGCTGGCGGAGACTGGCCTCGCAGGCGCGCCGGAGGAAGCGGTCGTCTTCCACGAGCAGGATAGTCCGACCGGCGGTCATTCTCCCGGCTCCGCCTTCGGCAGCGTCAGGAAGAAGGTCGCGCCGGCCCCTTCCTCGGATTCACACCATACCTTTCCATCGAGCTGATCCATGATCAGGCGGACCAGATAGAGGCCGAGTCCGGTGCCCTCCGTCTCGAGCGTCACCACGTTCTCCGCCCGGTAGAACTTCTCGAAGAGCTTCGACTGCGACGCCGGGGGGATGCCGATCCCGGAGTCCCGGATCGACCAGCGGAGCCCCGGGCCGTCCGGGTCGATCCGGACGGCGATGGCACCGCCCGCCGGGGTGTACTTGATCGCGTTGGAGACGAGGTTCGTCACCACCTGGCGCAGGAGCTGGGGATCGGCCAGCGCCAGGGGAAGACTCGCATCGCCGGTGATCGACACTCGATGGCCCTTCTCCTGGACGAGGACCGCGGTCTCCGCCAGCACCTCGCGCGTCAGCTCGGCCAGGTCGATGGGCTTCGCGGCCACCGTGAGCCGCCCGCGCTCGAGGCGCGAGATGTCGAGAAGATCGTTCACCAGCTGGATGAGCCGCTGCGCCGCCGCCCGCGCGTCCTCGATGTAGGACGCGGCGTCGGCCGGGATGGCCGGCTCCTGGGCGGCCAGCTCCAGCATCCACTTGATACCGGCCAGCGGGGTGCGGAGCTGGTGGGTCACGAACGAAACGAAGTCGGACTTCATCTGGCTCACTTCGCGCTCGTGCGTGACGTCGGTGAAGGTCAGGGTGAAGCTGGAGGTGGCGCCCGAGCTGTCCTTGGTGGGCTGAGACACCCAGTGGAGGATCCGTCTGAGCGCGCGCAGCTCGAGGTCGCCCTCGCCCCGGCGCTCCGAGTCGTCGACGATCGAGCGCAGCGCCGAGAACATCCGCTGATAGTCTGGTCCCTCGGCGCGATGCCAGGCGATCAGCTCGGTGAGCTGGATCCCGACCAGCTGGGTCGCCTTGACGGCCAGGAGGTCTCCGGCGCGACGGTTGGCGGTCTCGACCCGGCCGTCCGGGGCCACGAGGAGCATGCCGTCGGACGTGGAATCGAAGATCTGCGCGAGGCGGCTCTGCTGCAGCTTCACCTCTTCGTAGTGGCGCGCGTTGTCCATCGCGATCGCCGCGTGGGCGGCGAGGCTCGCGAGTAGCTGGATCTCCTTCTCCGAGAACTGGTGCGGATCGAAGAAGTAGGCCACCAGCACGCCCATGACTTCGTCACGGACCGCGATGGGAACCGCCAGATAGGCGCGGGGGGCGACCTGGATCAGCTTCTCGGCGGCCGGGGTGTAGCGCAGGGCCGGATCGGCCAGGCGGTCGGAGGTGCTCACGGGCCGGCGCTGCTGGAAGGCGCGCCCAGCCACGCCTTCGCCGGGCTTCAACACCAGGTCCCGGGTCAGGACCGGATCCAGCCGGAAGCCGCGTCGGAAGCCGAGGCCGCCCCGCGCCTCGTCGGGCACGTAGACCCCGGAGGCATCGCAGCCGAGCAGCCCGACCGTCTTGGTCACGATCTGATCCAGGACCGAGTCCACGTCCAGCGTCGCCGTCAGGTGGGCGGTGACCTCGTACAGCTTGGTCGCCGCCTCCTGCTGCGCCCGGCTCTCCGCGTAGAGGCGGGCCTTGTGGATGGCCAGCGAAGCGTGGTCGCCGAGCACGGAGAGGAGCGAGATGTCTTCCGGGCTGAACTGGCGGCGGTTCTTCGCGTACACGTTGAGGCTGCCGATGACCCGTCCCTGGATCTGCAGCGGCACGCCGAGACAGCCGTGGAAGCCGTGCTCGGCCGCGCCCTGCCGGTCGGCCACATCGATCCGCGGGTCCTCGACGATGTCGGGAATGACGACGGGCCGCCCCGTGGTGACGACCGCGCCGCTCAGGCCCTGGGTCAGCCGGACCCGGGGCCGCATCAGGACCGGGGCCGCCGAATCGGTCCGGGCCCGCACCACCAGCTCGCCGCCCTCCACCAGGCGAATCCCGGCCGCCTCCACCCCGAGCAGCCCGGTGGCCTCGTTGACGAGCAGGGAGAAGATCTGGTCCGTGTTCTCGGCCGCGGCCAGCTCGCGCGAGATCTCGTAGAGCACGCCGAGCTGCCGCCGCTCGCGCTCGGCCCGCTCGAAGAGCCGCGCGTGCCGCAGGACCACCGTCACCTGCCCCGCCACGTTCTCCACGAGCGCGAGCTCGCGCTCCGTGAAGACCTTCCGCGCCGTCCACCAGGCGAAGTAGAAGGCGCCCGCCACCGTCTCGTCGAGGATGAGCGGCAGCACGAGACCGGACTGGTGCCGGAATCGCTGGAACAGGTCGAAGCCGAAGCGCGGGTCCGCCGCGACGTCGTCGGAGAAGACGGGCCGCCGGCCCTCCCACACGTCCTTCCGGAAGCCCTGGCCCGAGAGGGGAACCGGGGTGGCCAGGAAGGTCTCGATCATCTCCTTCGGCACGTGATAGCCGGCGCGCGGCGTCAGGTGGCCGGACGCGGGGTCCAGCAGGTAGACCCCCCCGGTGTCGGCGCCGACGAGCAGAACCAGCTCGCGGCAGATTCGCCGCAGCGCTTCCGGGACGTCCAGGGTGGTGCCGGCGGTCCGGGCGATGGCGAGCAGGGCTTCCGTCTCCTTGAGGCGCGCGGCCATCTCGACGTGCAGACGGTTGTTCTCGCGGACGAGGCGCCGGCGGTCGAACACGCGGCGCACGATGCCGCCCAGGCGAGGCAGCTCGATGGGCTTCATGAGATACCCGGCGGTGCCGCCCACCGCCTGGACCGCCGAGTCGACGGTGGCGTAGCCGGTGATGACGACCACCTCGGGGGAACCGGTGAGCTGCTGGGCCGCCCGCATCACGAGGGTGCCGTCCATGTCAGGCAGGTGCAGGTCGACGAGGAGGAGTGCGATCCCTCCCTGGCGGAGGCGATCGAGACCTTGCGCCCCGGTTTCGGCGGTGGCGACCGCGTAGCCCTCCCTCGTGAGGTACTCCCGCAGGGTGGCCGCGACGTCGCGATCATCGTCGACGATCAGGATGGATTCCGGGTCCACGGTGAGGCTCCACGCTCTACGTTAGCGTACCTCCCAGTTTTCCAGCTATATTCGCCCTCCCGCCCTCTGACCCACTGGACCCTTTGTTTTCACCGGCTTATGAGCGAGCAGGGGCGCGAACGGCGACCTTGTCGACAAAATCCCGCTTGAGCGTCAGCCCGAGCCCGGGGCCCGATGGGGCCAGCACGTAGCCGTCCTCCAGCTCGACCCGCTCCTCCACGAGATCGTTGAGCAGCGGGTTGTGGCCGCGGGAGAACTCTAGCAGGTTCACGCACGGGGTCGAGACGGCGAGGTGCAGGCCCGCCGCGAAGAGGATGGCCGAGCCCCAGAGGTGCGGAGCCACCGTGAGGTCGTGAGCGGCCGCGAGCGCCGCGATGCGCTGGGTCTCGGTGATGCCGCCTGCGATGGCCACGTCGGGCTGGCAGACGTCGACCGCGCGGGCCGCGATCATGTCGCGGAACGCGAAGCGCGTCTGCTCGCTCTCGCCCGCCGCGATCGGGATGTCGGTGGAGGCCCGCACCTCGGCCTGACCGATCAGGTTCTCGGAGGAGACGGGCTCCTCGAGCCAGGCGAGATCGCAGTCCCGCACCTTGCGCGCGAAGCGCTGGGCCTCGCGCACGCTCCAGGTGCCGTGCGCGTCGACCATGATGCCCACCTCGGGCCCGAGCGTCTCCCGTACCTCGCGCACCCGCGCCGCCGAGTCGTCCACACTCTTGTCCTGCAGCCCCACCCGCAGCTTCACCGCGCGGTGGCCGCGCTCCACGTACTGGGTCATCTGCTTGCCGATGGCCCCGACGGGCGCCCAGCCTCCGCTCGCGTAGGCGGGGACGCGGTCCCGATAGCGCCCGCCCAGGAGACGCCACACCGGCTGGCCAAGCGAGCGGCCGAGCAGGTCCCAGCACGCGATGTCGATGCCGCTGATCGCGCTCATCGCGAGCCCGCGCCGGCCGATGGTGGGAAAGGTCCGCCCTTCCCGAGCCGCGTAGTGCGCGCGGGTCGCGTTGTAGAGCGTCTCCCAGACCGCGGTCACGTCGCGCGGATCACGCCCGATCAGCGCGGGCGCCATCTCTTCGCGGATGAGCGTAACCATCGCCGCGTAGCTGCCGAGGTTGCCGACGGTGGCCTTGGCCTCGCCGAGGCCCACGAGCCCCGCGTCGGTCTCGATCTCGACCAGGCACATGTTGAAGGTGTCGTTGCGGCCGAAGTCGCTGACGTGCGCGTGCTCGGCGGGAATGGGCGCGCGCAGCCAGGTGGCGTGGACGGCGGTGATGCGCATGAGATCTCCTCCGGTCGAGCGGCTCAGTCGAGGCTCAGGGCACCCCAGAAGACGGGCTCCGGGTGGAGGCGCACGCCGAAGCGCGCCTCGACGCCCGCCCGGACCCGCCGGGCGAAGCCCGCGACGTCGCGGGCGCGCGCCCCGTCGTGGCAGACGATGGCGAGCGTATGGCGCGTCGAGAGCCCGACCGGTCCCTCCGCCTGCCCGCGGATGAAGCCGGCGCGCTCGATCAGCCAGGCCGCCGAGAGCTTGACGCGCCCGTCCGGCTGAGGCCACCGCGGCATGGAGAGGCCGGCCGCGCGCGCGTCGATCGCGAGCAGGGCGCCCGCCTCCACGAGGGGATTCAGGAAGAACGAGCCGCAGCTCCGCGCGTTTGGATCGCCCGGCTCGAGCACCATCGACTTGGACCGGCGCACCTTCAGCACCGTCTCGCGAACCTCGGCGAGCGACGGCCGGGAGAGACCGCGCGCCTCCAGGTCGCGCGCGATGTCGGCGTAGCGCACGTTCGCGGCCCCGTTGGGCGTGAGGCGGTACGTGACGGCGAGCACGACGTACCGACCGGGCACGCCGCTCTTGAACACGCTGTCGCGATACCCGAAGCCGCATGCGGCCGGCGGTAGCGTGACCACCCGGCGCCCCTCGCGATCGAGCGCGCGCACCGCCGCGAGCGTATCGCTGACCTCCTGGCCATAGGCGCCCACGTTCTGGATGGGGGTGGCGCCGACCAGGCCGGGAATGCCGCTCAGGCACTCGAGGCCCGCCCAGCCCTGCGCCACCGTGTGGCGCACGAGATCGTCCCACGGCTCGCCGGCGGCCGCGGTCACCTCCACCGCGCCCGCGGTCTCGCGGGCGGTCACGCCGCGCAGAGCGATCCTGAGCACCAGGCCCTCCACGCCCTCGTCGGCGATGACCAGGTTCGATCCGCCGCCGAGCACACGCACCGGCAGCCCGCGGCCCGCCGCCCATTCGACGGCCTCGAGCACGCGCGCTTCGTCCGCGGCCTCCACGAAGAAGCGCGCCGCGCCGCCGACGCGCAGCGTGCAGTGGGGCGCGAGGGGAATGTCCTCGAGGGGTGCAAGCATGAGACCGGCACTATCTTACCTCCACGCCCCTCACCCTGCCCTCTCCCCAGAGTTGAGAGGGTAGGCGGTAGTACCCGGCGCGGAGATTTGGATTCGGCATGCCGTGAAACATCCGCGCCGCGGGCTGCGCTAAGCTCTAGCTCGATGACGGAAGCCAACATCGCGTTCGTGGCGGGCCTCCTGGCCGATCCGACCCGCGCCGCCATGTGCCTGGCCCTGGCGGGCGGCGAGGCCAGGCCGGCGGGCGAGCTCGCCGCCCGCGCCGGCGTCTCCGCGCAGACGGCCAGCAACCATCTGGCCAAGCTGATCGCCGGCCGCATCCTGCGCGTCGAGCCGCAGGGGCGCTGGCGCTACTACCGCCTGGCCGACGCCGACGTGGGCCACGCCGTCGAGGCGCTGGCCGTCGTGGCGCCGCCGCTGCCCAAGCGGTTGGCCGGCGACGACATGAACGGCGCGGCGCGGCGTCTCCGAGACGCGCGCACCTGCTATAGCCATTTGGCGGGCCGGTTGGGCGTGGCGCTCGCCGACGCGCTGGTTGCCGAACGGTGGATGGAGGAGGACGGTCGCAGCTATCGGCTCACCCCGACCGGAACCCGCTCACTACGCGCGCTCGGGATCGAAGTGCACGCTCGCTCGGCGCAGCCGGTGGCGCGGCGATGTCTGGACTGGACGGAGCGCCGGCCGCACATCGCCGGTCCGGTGGGCACGGCGCTGGCGAGTCTCGCCCTCGACCGAGGCTGGGTGCGCCGCGGGCGGGGAACGCGAGCGGTCGTCGTCACACCGGCCGGGCGTGCACAGCTCAAGAAGGTCTTCAACATGCGATGGGAGGAGAGAACGCCATGATCACACTGAGCATTCGCTACACGATCGACGCGCGGAAGCGCCAGGACTTCGAGCGGTACGCCCGGGCTCTGGGCGGAATCATCCCGCGGTGCGGCGGCGAGCTCGTTGGCTACTGGCTGCCGACCAAGTTCGCCGGCCCGACCAACTCCGCGCTGGCCCTGATCAGCTTCCCAAGCCTGGCGGCGTACGAGCAATACCGCGAGCGGCTCGCCAAGGACAACGACAACATCGATAGCGCGCGGCTCGCCGACGAAAGTGGCTGCATCCTCGTCGAGGACCGCGCGATCCTCGAGCGCGTCTAGCGACCGGCCGGCACTTAGCGCGACAACAGCCAGCCGATGGCGCCCGCGGCGAGCACCGCGATCATGGGCGGCACGCGATCGGTCGCCACCGCGAGCGCGGTGCCCACCGCGAGCGCGGCGGTCACCCCGTCGTGGATGGCGGTGCGCGCCAGCGTGTAGACGCCGCCCGCCATGAGCCCGATGCCGACCGGAATCAGCGCCCGCTCCGCCAGCCCCGCCCATGGGCGCGTCCGCCACCGCTGCCAGTGATGCGAGACCACCATGGCCAGGATGGAGGTGGGCAGGAACATGGCGAGCCCGGCCAGGAGGCTGCCGAGCAGGCCGTGGGCCCGGTAGCCCACGAAGACCGCGATGAGCATGTTCGGCCCCGGCGTGAGCTGCGAGAGCGTGTAGCCGTCCACGAACTCGCGCGCGGTGAGCCAGTGATGGACGGAGACCGACTGGCGCTCCATCTCCGGGATCACGCCGAGCCCGCCGCCCACGCAGAGAAGGCTCAGCCAGAGGAAGGTCCAGGTGAGCAGCGCCAGGTCCGCCATCAGTTCGTCCCGGGTCCGACTGGCTCGAGCGGCGGCCGCGGGCTCGGGGGCGGGGCCGGCCGCGACCACTGTAGCCAAAAGCTCAGTACCGCCATCACGAGCACGACCCCCACGGTGGGCAGGCGCAGCGGGCCCACCGCCGCGAACGTGAGCGCGGCCACCACGATCGCACGGCCGCCGCGCCGCGAGCCAAGAATGATGCGCAGCGTGGTGACGAGCACGAGCCCCACCACCGCCGCACTCAGGCCGCGCATCAGCAGCGTGACGGTGGGGCTGAAGGCGCCGCGCGTGTAGAGGGCGCCCAGGCCCAGTAGGATGAGCGCGCCCGGGAGCACGATGGCCACGAGCCCCCACACGCCCCCCGCCGCCCCGGCGAGGCGGTAGCCGAGCGCCACCGCCAGATTGCTGAAGTTCGGGCCGGGCAGCACCTGGCTCAACGTGAAGTCCTGGACGAACTCGTCGTGACGGAGGAAGCCGCGACGCCTCACCAGCGCGTCGTGGAAGTAGGCACTGCGGCCGCCACCGAGGCTCGAGAGCCCCGTCCAGGTGAAGACCGCGATCAGCCGGGGGAGCGAGACCCGTCTCACTCGTCGGGCTCGAGCGAGACAGGGGCGAACGGCATGGGTTCGGAGTGTAGCACCCTCTCCCCCCCAGGTCCGGGGGGAGAGGGCGGTGAGCTGCGGACGCTAGGTCAGGCCCGGGCGATCAATAGTGCCAGCCCGGACGCATCGGCGCGGGGTAGCACCAGCCCTTCCGTGCATGGCCGGGCGGGCAGAACGCGTGGCGTGCGTACACCGGGTACGGCTGCACGACGACGCGAGGAGCGGGAACGTATCGGGGGGCCGGAGCCACGACGACCGGCCCGGGAACGTAGACCGGAGGCGGCGGCGCGACGTAGACCGGCGCGGGAGCCACGACCGGCCCGCGATGAAAGACGCCCACGCCGCCGAGGATCTGATTGAACACCGCAAAGGCGCCGAGCCCGAGCGCGGCATCCGTGGATGCGCTCGCGAAGGCCAGCGTGGGAATGAAGACCGCGGCGGCTAGAACCAGCGCGATCAGCTTTTTCATGGCGTTATCTCCTCTCAGGGGCGATGCCTGCCGCCCCTTACACCCGCAATAGACGAAGGGAGGGCGCGCGCCGTTTACCGCGCATCCGGGAGTGGTAATGGATGGGTCTCGTAACTCCGCCATTTCACACGGAATTACTGGCGGGGGCCCGCCGGTTGCCATACCATGCGAGCCATGAGCGAACACGCCAGCGTCTGCCCTCTCGATTGCCCCGACACCTGCAGCCTCACCGTCACCGTGGAGAGCGCCAAGATCGTGCGCATCCGCGGCTCGCGCGCCAACCCGTACACCGCCGGCGTCATCTGCACCAAGGTGGCCGGCTCGTATCCGGAGTGGGTGCACGGCCCCGGCCGCCTGCAGACCCCGCTGCGGCGCATCGGGGCCAAGGGCGAGGGGCGCTTCGCGCTCGTCTCCTGGGACGAGGCGCTCGACATCATCCACGATCGCGTGACCAGCGTGATCGCGGCGCATGGGCCGCAGGCCGTCATGCCGCTCAACTACGCGGGGCCGCACGGCATGCTCGCGTACGCGTCGATGGACCTGCGCTTCTTCCACAAGCTCGGGGCCTCACTGCTGGACCGTCCGCCGCTGTGCGGCGGCATCCGGACGCAGGCCTGGCTGGGCACGTACGGCACGACGCCCGGCATCGCCCCGGAGCAGGTGCGGCACTCGAAGCTCATCGTGGCGTGGGGCAACAACGTGACCTGGTCGAACCTCCACCTCACGCCCATCATCAACGCGGCCCGCCGCGACGGGGCCAAGGTGGTGGTGGTGGATCCGAAGCGGATCAAGATCGCCGAGCAGGCGGATCTGCACATCGCGCTCAAGCCCGGCACCGACGTGGTGCTGGCGTGGGCGCTCGCCGCGGAGCTGGAACGGCGCGGCGGCCTGGACCGCGCGTTCATCGACCGGCACGTCGAGGGCTTCGAGGCCTTCATGGCCGAGGCGCGCCGATATTCCATTGCGGACGCGGCGCGGATCTGCCGCGTACCGGAGGGCGAGATCCACCAGCTCGCGGAGTGGTATCGCACCCTGTCCCCCGCGGCGATCAGCGTGGGCAACGGGCTCGAGCGCAACCAGAACGGAGGCAGTGGCATCCGCGCGATCTTCGCCCTGCCCGCGCTGGCCGGGAAGTTCGGGGTGCCGGGCGGCGGCCTCGTCAACGGCGCGGGCTTCGTGTTCCCGAAGACGCCCGCCAAGCTCCAGCGCCCGGATCTGCTGCCCCCGGGCACCCGCACCCTCAACATCGTGGACGTGGGCCGGCACCTGCTCGATCCCACGCTCTCGCCCCCGATCAAGGCGATCTTCATCTACAACCACAACCCGCTCGTGGTGCATCCGGACCAGAACCGCATGCGCCGCGCCTTGGCCCGTGAAGACCTCTTCACGGTGGGCTGCGACGTGGTGATGACCGACAGCCTGGCCTACGCGGACGTGGTGCTGCCCGCCTCGAGCCACTTCGAGTACGACGATCTCTACGCGGCCTACGGCCAGCACTGGCTGCAGCGCGCCGAGCCGGTGATCCCGTCCCAGCACGAGTCACTCCCCAACACCGAGATCTTCCGCCGGCTGGCCGCGCGCTTCGGCTTCACCGATCCCATCTTCAGCGCCAGCGACGCCCAGCTCATGGACGACGCGGTGGACGGCGCCGACCCGCGCCTGGGCGGCGTCCAGCCGAGCCGGCTGCCCACCGACCGCGCGACCGCCATGACCATCGGGGGCGAGCCGGCCATCCTCTTCAAGAACGTCTTCCCCAAGACGGCCTCGGGCAAGGTGGAGCTGGCCTCGGGCTATCTCGAGCAGAAGTTCGGCGCGCGGCTGCCGGGCTACCGGCCGTACGAGACGCCGTTTCCGCTGATCCTCATCACGCCCGCCTCCGACGAGCGGATCACGTCCACCTTCGGCGGGCTCAGGGCGGGCGAGGTGACGCCGCCGCTCGAGATGCACCCGGACGACGCGAAGGCGCGCGGGCTCGCGGACGGCGCGATGGTACGGGTGTGGAACGAGCTGGGGGAGGTCCACCTGCCGTTGAAGATCACCGACACGATCCGGCCGGGGGTGCTCTGCAGCCTCAAGGGCGCGTGGATGCGCACCAGCGACAACGGCCAGACGGTCTCCGCGCTGGCCCCGGGGCATCACGCGGATATCTGCGGGGGCGCCTGCTACAACGACTGTCGGGTGGAGGTGGCCGCCCTCTAGCGCTCCCCCTCTCCCCTCCGAGGAGAGGGCAGGGTGAGGGGGTGGGCCTACCGCTCGACGTTCTCTTCGGCGATCGCCCGGCGCTCCTTCATGTTGAAGCGGCCGTCGTAGATCGGCCGCCCGCCCGTCGTCGGCCCCTGGTACTGCACGAACAGCATGAGGCCACCCGTCTCTGTGGAGAGCGCTTCCTCGAAGTGCGGATCCGGGTAGAAGAGCATCGTCCCCGGGGTATACGTCGCGTCGCCGATCCGAAACTCCCCCTCGAGGATGTACCAGACCTGCGCGAAGTCGTGCTTGTGGAAGGGATGGTGCGATCCGGGCTCGTAGCGCACCAGGCCCGCGTTCGGCTCGCCGGGACGGTCCGGCCGCGGGTGGAACAGCATCTTGCTCCACTGCCCCGGCCACCGCAGGGTCTCCCACTCCCGCTCGTCGGCGTGGACCGCCTCCATCGGCTGATGCATGAGATCTCCTTTCATCACTTGCCGTTCACGCGCCCGAGCTCGACGCTGAGGCAGCGCGCCACCCAGCCGTCACGCTTGGCCGGGGTGATCACGTCCTCGGCCCCGCGCGGGGTGTAGCGCGCGAGCGCCTCCCAGCACTTCTCGCGGGCCCGCGCCATCTGCAGATCGGCCTGCAGCACCTGGACGGTGCGCCCGCGCTCGTAGTCCCAGCGCAGCGCCACTACCACCACCGCGAGGGCGGCACCCACCACCATGATGAGGAACAACGCGGCCGCGACACCCTGCCACTGGCGGATGCGCCGCTCCGCGGTATCCACGAGCCCGGACACCTTCACCTCCACCGGGCCATTGGGGTGCCGGACGATCTCCACCGCGGCGCGACCGGGACGCGCGAGCAGCCGCGGAGTCGAGCGAGAGCGCGAGGCGGGCGCGGGCGGGTCCAGCAACGAGGGCTGCCTCGAGTCCATCGCGCTCATGCCCTATCCTCCTGCGGCGATGACGCGCCGCGGCTGTCCAGCACAGGACTCCTTCTTAGCGCACTCGGAGCCGCGGGTCCAGCACGTCTCGCAATCCGTCGCCCAGCAGGTTGAGGCTGAGGCCGGCCACCGTGAGGGCCAGGCCGGGGAAGAGGCTCACCCAGAACGCCTCGCGGATGACGTTCTTGCCGCTCGCGATCACGTTGCCCCACGATGGCACGTAGGGCGGTACGCCCACGCCCAGGAAGCCCAGGATGGCCTCGGCGAGGATCGCGTAGGCGAAGACGAAGCTACCCTGCACGAGGAGCGGGCCGATGCAGTTCGGCAGGATGTGCCGGAGCGCGATGGCGCTGTCGTGCCGGCCCAGGGCCCGCGCGGCCTGGATGTAGTCGAGCTCGCGCAGGCTCAGCACGGTGCTGCGGATGAGCATCGCGGTGCGGGGCATATAGACGACGGACAGGGCCACGATCACGTTCCAGACGCCGGGTCCGCGCGCGGCCATCAGCGCGATGGCGAGCAGGATGGCCGGGAAGGCCATGAGGCCGTCCATGCAGCGCATCACCGGGACGTCGAGGCGGCGCGAGTAGCCGGCGGTGAGGCCGATGACGATGCCGCCCGCCGAGGTCAGCAGCATGGTGGTGAGCCCGACGAGGAGCGAGACGCGGCTACCGTGCAGCACGAGGCTGTAGACGTCGCGGCCGAACTCGTCGGTGCCGAGATAGTGCTGCGCGCTCGGCGGCTTCAGGCGATTGGCCGGCTGAAGCCGCGTGGGGTTGTGGGTCGACACCGCATCGGCGAGCAGGGCGGCCGCCACGAAGAGCAGGAGGATGGCGGTCCCGGTCACCACGCCCCCGTTCTTGCCCAGCCGGCGCACCCAGCGCTGCCGCTCGGTCAGCCCCTCAGTCATAGCGGATGCGGGGGTCGATGAAGGCGTAGAGGATGTCCACGCCCAGGTTGATGAGCACGTAGGTCGCCGCGGTCACCAGCACGACGCCCTGCACCACCGGATAGTCCCGCCGCAGGATGGCGGAGATGACGAGGCGGCCCAGTCCCGGGATATTGAACACGATCTCGGTGACCACCGCGCCGCCGATCAGCACCGCGGTGGTGACCCCGATCACCGTCACGACCGGCACCAGCGCGTTGCGGAATGCGTGCACGTAGGTGACCGCGCGATTGGGCAGGCCCTTGGCCCGCGCGGTACGCACGTAGTCCTGCTGCAGCGCCTCCAGCATGCAAGAGCGGCTGATGCGCGCGATCAGGGCCGACTGGTTGAAGCCGAGCGAGACCGCGGGCAGCACCATGTAGCGCACCGCGGACATCGGATCCGTCAAGACCGACGCGTAGCCGGCCGCGGGCAGCCAGCCGAGGCGGACCGCGAAGAGGTAGATGAAGTTCAGGCTCAGCCAGAAGCCGGGGACGCAGACGCCGAGCAGGGAGCCGAGCATGAGCCCCCGGTCCCAGAGCGAGCCGCGGTGGGCGGCCGCCACGACGCCCGAGGGCACCCCGATCGCGACCGCGACCAGCAGGGCGCAGGCCATCAGCATGAGGGTGGGCTCGGCCCGCTCGACGATGGCGGTGACCACCGGCCGGTCGAGGAAGTACGACTGCCCGAGATCGCCCCGGAGGACGCGGCCGTAGAAGCCCAGCAGCTGCGAGTGGATCGGCCGGTCGAGCCCGAGCGACCGGCGCGTCGCCTCGATCTGGGTGGGAGTGGCGTCGGGCCCCAGCATCACGCTCACCGGATCGCCCGGGATCAGGTGGATGAGCAGGAACACCACCGTCACCACGACCGCCATCACCGGAATGACGGCGAGGACGCGCCTGACTAGATACGAAAACACGAGGGCAGGTCAGGCCGCGCCGCGAACGGGCTGCCCCCTCAATTGTCTATCCGCTCGGCTCGCCTTCGGCTGCACCTCGCCAAGCGCGAGCTACTTCTCGATCCAGACGTTGTAGAACCGGATGCGCTCGGTCGCGTCGTTGAACCCCTTCACGGTGTTGCGCGACGCGCGCAGCCCGAACAGATCGCCGTAGCGGATGACGGGCACCTTCTCGTAGAACTGCCGCGTCTGCTGCTCCCAGAGCGCGAGCCGCTTCTTCTGGTCCGTCTCACGCGCCAGCTCGGCCTGAAGACGGAGGATGTCCTCGTCGGATGTCCAGCCGGGCCAGCTCGGGGTGAGAAAGACCGGGTGCGTCGGATCGTAGAACGCGCCGATCCCGGTGGTGAACGCGTCGTATTCCTTCGAATTGTTGCGCCGCTTGACGAGCGTGGCCCAGTCCACGACCTGCAGGTCGAGGTTGAACCCCACGTCCTCGAGCTGCTGCTTGGTCAGCAGCGCGAAGTCGTACATCCACTTGTACTCCTGCGTGGTCATGAAGCGGATCGGCTCCTTCTTGTACCCGGCCTCCTGGAGGAGCCTCTTGGCCTTGTCCTTGTTCCGCTCGTTCCACGGTAGCCCGGAGAGCTTCGTGTGCCAGGTCGCGATCTCGACCGGCGCCAGGCTCGAGTCCATGCGATAGAACTCGGCCTTCCCACCCGCCACGTTCTTCATGATCGGCTCGATGTCGATCGCGGCCTGCCAGGCCTGCCGCAGCTTCTGGTTCGTCATCAGGCCTTCCTTCTTGTTGAGGACCGCGACGAGCCAGTAGTACGGCTTGGAAACTATGGGGCGGAGGTTCTGGCTCTTCTTGAGCCGGTCGTAGGCATCCAGGTTCAGGTCGTCGGCGAAGTCCAGCTCGCCCGTCTCCACCTGGGCCACGCGCGTCGCCACCTCGGGTACCGGCACCCAACGGATCTCGTCCACGTATGCCGTCTTGCCGCCGCCGTAGCCATTCGGCTTCTCGCTGCGCGACTTGTAGTCGTCGAAGCGCACCATGCGGATGTACTGGTCGGGCTTCCACTCTGCGAGCTTGAAGGGACCGGTACCCACGTACTCGGTCGCCTTCACCTCGGGCGCGAACTTTTCTGCGATCTCCTTGGGATAGATGGCGCCGAAGTTGTTCGGGACGGCGAGCGAGATGAGCACGATCGCCGACTTCTCCTTGAGCTTCATCTCCACGGTGTAGCGGTCCACCGCACGCAGCTCGGAGACCTGGGCGAAGAGCGCCTTGCCGTAGATCGACTGCTTCGCCCAGCGGCTGAGCGAGGCCACAACGTCCTCGGAGGACATCTCCTTGCCGTTGTGGAACTTCACGCCCTGGCGGAGCTTGAACGTGTAGGTGAGCCCGTCCTTGCTGATGGTGTGGCCCTCGGCCAGCATGGGAATCGGCCTGTTCTCACGGTCGAGGCTGTAGAGCCCTTCGTAGATGTGGTTGGTGAGGGTCTCGGTGATGCTGGCCGTCGTCCAGTGCGCGTCGAGCGCAGGCGGCTCACCGAGATTGCCGACCCGGAGCACGCCACCCTTCTTCTGCGCGTCGGCCGCGGTGGCGGCGAACATGAGCACCACCATCACCACGGACGCGGTCAGGGGTCGTAGTCCGCACACTCGACGCCTCATGCCTGCACCTCCGGGAACAAGGGGGGGGTCGTCTTCGGTGCCAAGACTCTGCGATGAGTGCTGTGCCTTGTCAACCCGCGCCTACGGGCCTAGACTGGCGGCCGACTCGATCGCCACTCGCCGTCCCTCGTGGGAGGACATCATGGCCGTCGCCGGGATCCTGCACACCGGGCTCACCGTGAGCGATCTGGAGCGCTCGATCGCCTTCTACCGCGATCTCCTGGGTCTCGAGCTGATCGCCCAGTGGGACAGCAGCCAGCCCTACCTCCGCACCGTCGTAGGCTATCCCGACGCGGACCTGCGGATCGCCCTCCTCCGCCTGCCCGGGGGGCCGGACCGGGTCTCGGGTCACCACATCGAGCTGCTGGAGTATCGCCGGCCGCGTGGGACCCGGGGAGACGCCAACACCTTCAATCCC